>OLSQ01000352.1_pt1 | contig 45909 bp, 43 predicted proteins | sample 1672561 | NCBI WGS metagenome assembly OLSQ01 (sample SAMEA3136699, study PRJEB25190) | human gut metagenome | biome: human gut; feature: human-associated habitat; material: faeces | place: Austria | collected 2013
GGGCTTTTGCTTGATTAATTTGATTGAGTCTAAAATGGAGTTCTGCAACACCCACAAAGTTAATGAAAATTCCTAAGATTTTAAGTCCGTTATGCTGAAAAAACATAAATTCACGCTAAAAAACGCCACCGAGGGAGGCTCGTGTTTCTCTCGGTGGCGTTGGGGCTATAATCCGTGGGACATTCCTAATGCGACATTCCTAAGTGCTGGGAGTGGCCGTAGTTGAGCTTGAACATAGACATTGCTTCCTGATTGGTCAGCGTTGGGTGTGAGCGGCGGAAGCGTTTGAAGGCCTCTTTGTCGAAACCGCTCAATCCATTATAGAACGCCTCATATTCGGGATGCGCTCCCGGAGCGAATGGCATTCCACCTCCTGTCATTATGTCGAGATTATAACGCGACACATCGGGCTGCTTCGTGTCGGGGTTAAATCTGATATAAGCGTCACCGATATGAATGGTGTAGCCTTTGACATACAATTGCTGTTGCTCCGGTGTAATTTCGACGTCCCCGAATTTTGTCGGAGCGACAGGCGAACCGTCAAGATGCACCCACTGATTATTGGGATCAATGGTTGTTGCCATCCGTTGATGCTCTGCTTGCGCTGAACGTCGGTCGAACTCTTTTAGCACGTTGTTGGGAGTGAAACGCTTGCCGATTTTGGATGCAACGAAAGAATGATTGCCTTTCCTATAAATGAGGGTCTTTATCTTTTGCTCCGGGGTCTTGTCGCGCAATACTTCTACTTGAATACCTCTGTCTTTCATCTTTGCCATGAAGGTGCCGACATCTTTTACTGATGGATCATTCAACACCTCATTGGCAATCTGACGAATCTCAACTTTGCTCCGTTCAGAACCGCGCAGTTTTTCAGGGTCGAGCGAAAGACTATCGGTCCCCATAGTGAGATTATAGCGTTGGGTAATATCAAGACACACAGCTTTGTTTCGGTAACGGTTGGTCGCCGATTTGATAATCTTGCCATCATAATCCACACGGCTGAACATGATGTGGCAGTGAGGATGAGGCTTGTCGGTATGCCTGACTATGATGTACGGAGTGTTGGTGATGCCCATTTTCTCCATATAATCCTCCGCGATTTTAAGCATATAATCATCGGTCAGCCTGTCGCTGTCTTTAGGCGAAAAGCCGAGGGATATATGACCGCATGGCTCCTTGATTTTAGATCTCGACAATACCGGCCGTTCCATATCTCTGACGGCTGTTTTGCGCCAGCCTTCTTCACCGATATTCAGCCGAAGACCGTCGCTTCCAAGTATATTCCAGACTTGTTTTTCTTTCGGCAAATTATCCTGTTTTATGCGGGTGATGTAGTCAAGACAACCCCCAAACGAATTGCCGCTACTGATTTTTCCAATCATAATTTAGGGCTTTTTTTCATTGAAACGGTCGATGATAGCGTCAAGCCCTCTAAGGATCCTCATGGCCTCGTTAGCGACACTCCAGCATTTCCCGGCGTTGCAAGCCTTGGCAATCTGGTTGATGTTGTTCCGCTCCCGCAACAGTTCTCGGACTAGCTCCTGCTGCTCCGGCGTTACACGCTCAATAATTTCAGTGTTGAGAATGCAGTCGCGTCCGAAAGTAGAGAAGCTGGTGTAACCGGCTTTCTCCATGCGCGTATGCGCAATGGCAAGGTCGTTGCAAGAGAACTTTATGCTCTTCACAAGGGTCCGGATGTCCATGACATCCTTATTGTCGTATCCCGAATACGGGAGTGATTTAAGTTTCTTTCTCATGTTGATTACAATGATTAAGTTACTAAAGTGATTGCAGTGAAAATGGAGGAGGTTTCTTTGCGGAGCAAAGCGGCAAGTCGGTTATGAGCTGCACGAAAGGCTTAGGTATTACCTTAGCCTAAACTCGCTCCCCCTCCATTATCATTCCGGTGGTTGCCGCTTAGGGGCGGCAAGTTCCGCTGCGATTAAGGAGTTGCGCCTCCCTGACATAGACTGTCGATTAGACCTGTCGGCGAATCAGTCAAGGTCTGCCCAGCCCTCGGTGTCAGGCTCGATGATGTCAAGAATCTCCAAGAGAAGATTGTTGACAAGATACGTGGGACAGGCACGGTAATCGCCGGAACGGGCGCAGATGCGGTAGAGCCGCTTGATGAGGTCTGCGGATATGGTTATCGGCTTACCTCCCTTGGTGTCGGTCTTGACCAGATAGGCATCGTGAAATTCCTGTCTTGATGCCCGGCGCATCTTGGCACTGATACGAGTGGCTTTACCCGTGACCGTGGGGGTGTCAGCGACATTGGGTTGGGCTTCAGTTTTATCGGTAGTAGTCATTATAGTGGTATCAGTTGCTGTAATGACTTCAGTCGGTACACCGATATCGTTCACTGTCTCCACAGGGGCAGTGTCAGGGGCAGTGAGATCTGTTCCTTTTTGATGTAATAGCGATTCCACTTGTGCGGGATTACTCATGGATGCTATCTTAACCGTTGGCGTATCTTCCGATATTGAGTCGTTCGGTAGCGAGGGATTTCCCGTTTCAGTCATTATAGTGACTTGGTCATTATCTGACTTTGATGATTTGGAATCCGATGTGCCGCGAGATTTTCTTCTCTTTGTCGCGTTGGCGAAGTAAGCCTTACGTGCAGCTTCTTGTTCCTCTTTACGCTCGGCAGCGAGTCTTTTCACTTCTTCGCCATATTCCGAAACGAACGCGTCAAGGTCTTCGGGTTCCCATCTGACAAGTCCGGCATTAAGTTTCATGCCGGGTAACGGCGGAAGTTTATCCATGAAGTTCCACGGGATTGAGTATTCGCTGATTCGTGCGTTTACCTTCCGCTCCATTTCTTCTGCTGCACGCATCTTCTCTTCTTCTCTTTGAAGAAATGCATCTGTATCGAAAGTGGTTTTTCCTTTCTTTGCAGTTGGTTGGGATTTGTCTTTTCTTTCGGCGTATTGACGCGCCTCGGATTCTGTGCCGATAATTGTAGGCTCGGCAAACCTATTTGGATTTGATGTTGCCATATCATGGGGTTTGTGGTCGATGAGAGAATAAGTTCCGGCGACCGGGTGAGGTGTTGAATATGATAAACTGATGAACTCACAAGATATATCTGCCTATATCAGCACATTATCAATTCATCCGTTTTTCATCATTACTTTTGCAGTGAGAAGAACATCATCGGCAAGGGAAAAGAGATACTGTTTTCTCTGGTGACTATATTTTTTTCACTGCCTATCATCCTTTGATGAAAGATTGATGAATGACCGATGAAATGGAAAAGTACTGAGAATCATTCTTATATCTCTCTTTTTATCAGTTCATCAAAATTCAACGAGAAAAAACTATAAGTTCTCTAACATCTGACGGCTGACGGTGTAGTAGCGTCCGCATCGGCGGGTCTCAACGTATGATTCCTCATCGCGGAACATCCCGACGGTGTAGGTGGTATAGCAGAACGAATTAGATGCCGGCTTGAGCTTCCAGCAGTCCTGTACCACCTTTCGGAGCTGTCCCCGGTCTGCCTTTACCTGACGGTAGCTGAAAAGACTGAGGATGTCGTTGAAACAGAAATCAACTTCGTCGATTTTACGCGAGTCCATTATCTCTGTCAGCAACTCGGCGAGTTCCAGCTCCACACGGTTACGGTTTGCACGGATGATTTTCTGCAAAGCATCGGTGTCAATCTGCTTCGGGTCGAACCACATACGACTCTCTTCGACGGTTGACAGTTGCCGATAGGTTAGGGCTAGGAGAAATGCCGGTATCTCGTATCGGATTTTCTCCAGAAACGTGGTATCGTCGGTGGTGAGCTTAGGAATCTTCCGTACCCAGTAGCGTGTCTCGCCGGGGTCGATGACTACGGGGAGGTACTCGTTATTGGAACACAGCAAGAACTTGGCGAAGAAACTCACTTCCTCGCGGTCGCGTCCTTTGGCTTCCATCTTGTAGTTGTACGTTGTACTGAGATTCTTCAGACGCTCGGAATCCTCGCGCTTGTTGAGCAGCACCTCGTCAACCACGATTACAAGTTTGCCGTTCCAGTCGTCATTGAACTGACTGCGAAAGTTCTCGTTGGTGTTGAACGTGACATTCGCCTCAAAGAGCAGTTTGAGGAAATTGAGGAAGGTGGATTTGCCGGTATTGCGCTCCTCCGACACCAACAGCAGAATTGGTAATTTCTGCAATGGCATAGTGTATAGGATTTGCAGATAGTCGAGGCCGAGGTCGTATTGTTCGCCGAAGATGTGGCGCACAAGCGATTCGATGCACGTCCATTCTCCCTCGGCGAGGAGATGGCTGAGCGGTGAATACTTGTTCTTGAAGTTGCCAACCTCTAGCTGATAGTCCAGATGCGAGGGTACACAGCAGAAACCGTCGTACTTGGGTACGTTGGCAAGAAAGTCCTTGCCGTAGTCCTGACGGATCGCCTCGATTGTCCACGGGATACTGCGTTCTATGAGCTGTCCGGCGGCGTTGGGCTGTCGGACAATCTTGTAGTAGGTGGTGCCGATGCGCTCGAAGCGGTCTTCGGCTCCGGGAGTTGTGTCAATTTCTGTCATGGGTTCAGTCTTCATTGCGGGCGTTTATAATCTCTCGTATCTCACGCTGGCTGTAACGGGTACTGCCGTTCACCTTGAAGGTGTGCAGTTTACCGCTTTGAACCATGTTCCAGACGGTGGTCTCGCACACGCCGAGCTGTTCGGCCGCCTGTTTCTTGGTGAGCGGTTTGTCTTTCTCCACCTCCATGAAGATTGGGAGAAGACGCTCGCGAGTGGCTTCGATTGTGTCCACCACCAACTGATGGAGGTCGGAGAGGTGGACGGTGAGGAGGATATTGGGGGAATCAGGGTCGGACAACGACACCTGAAGGAGGTCGTATAGGCTTGCTTTCATCGGGGGGAAATGAAATTAAGTTTTATCGCCGGATTGTTTACACCAGTCACTGCCCGGCGACGGTTAAGGCAGTGAAGATGTGTCCCCGAAAGGACATAGAAGGGGCTGTCGGCCATGTTTCGTTAAAGCCGACGGTTGTCGCTGCTGACCGTTCAAGGTCAGCGCAAGGCGTAGCTCGCCCTTTCCCATACCGTGCGGATTAGCAACGGCATGAGTGGCATCCGTTCCGGATATTGGGCGGATACAAGGCGGCTGTGTCTTACTTACATAGTGTAAGGCATACGCATTTTTCTTCTTTTTAGTTGATTGTTTTGACGTACAGATTCTGTACGGGCACGGTTATGGCTGTCCGCTCTCTGATTTATAGCTCATTACGGCTCATTTATGGACACACGTCATGCTGCACCGCCTGATAGTCTGTAATTCTCGGTGAGATATGGGTGTCGCAAATGCCAGCCTGTAACGGCTACATGACAGCTCATGGCTGTGCCGGGCTTTCTTCTCTGCCGTTGTTCCACGTGCTTAATCCGTTGAGCATCGCTTCCTTAGGGCGAGTTGTTACCGGATTAAACCGTTGCAGTGCCTTCCGCATTCAACAGCAGGTTCTTCATAGTGATGCCGGAGACAGTTTTCCGGTCTTTCCTGTGGTACCTCTTTTCTTTTCATCGCGCAATATCCGGCTTTGCATCCGTCCGGGAGCATCGTTCCATTTCCGGGCTATAAAGTTGAACGTGTCGCTTTCAGTATGCGTGGCTCTCAATCGCTACATAAAGATACGAAACAAGGTTCGCGAGTGGGCTTTAAGCGCATGTCGGCGAAGCCGGTGCGCGTTGGCGAAGCCATAAAGACCCACCGCAAAAATTTTCGAGGATTCCAAATCTGCACAAATTCCCATCAGTGGAAGACCATCTTGTCAGCTATCGTGTCTATGATATAGGTGTGTCAATAGCTCTCACAAGCGTCAAGCTTGAATACAGGCTTCGACATTGGTGTAAGCGTCGGGTATGTACCCGCACACCGATTGTGTTCGCATAGGTCGCTGAGCCGGGTGCGAAATTCAAGCTCACACTTTGGGATTGTGCGATAGTGTCCAACCCATCGGGGTCGAATCTTAGTCCAGCCCTCTCTTGGGCCGGGAGATATGTATGCGGTGAGATAAAGGCGCAACCGTCACGGCAGAGCAGTCTGACGCTCCGCTATGGTCGCAAAATATGCCACCACAATTTTCTAAACTCACAACCGGTTCAAAAAGTTCAGCGGCGAATCAATTTTTTTCGATTTGTCCGGCGATTGCTGAAATCTGTCCGGCTTCGGTCTTCTTTTCAGCGCAAAGATCATACCATCTCGATGTATTCTCCAAATTATTTCGGGCAATGTCCGTGAATGTCCGTTCTGGTTCCGTTCTTTTCCGCGAAATGTCCGCGAGAATGGTAGTTAGAGCATCCCAAATTATGCTTATAATCCCCCAAATCTATGCCATTTGACCCACTTTTGGGGGATTATAACGAGGTTTTGTCAAATCTTTTGCCCTTTCTTAATGGTAGAACTGTGTAATTATCAACTAATTATGCTTACTAATCTTGTAAAAACGCTCTGATTTATGGATTCTTTTTGCCCTTTAAGCGTTCTCTCCAAGATAATACACTACATGCACTCTTCCTCTATTATGGATTTAATCTATCACTTATCTATCATTTAATCTATCACAGCCTATATAAAACTCGAAGACCTCCCCGGGTGCGCTAATCTTACGGGAAGCGTGGGAGGTCATCTCAAGTGCAGAAGCACCTTATTTTGGCATTGCCAATGTTTCAATCATTTGTTCATCCACAAAGAGGCAAATTCATCAGCCTCCTTTTCTTTTTCCGGGTCTTTGTCTCCGTAATTAACATTCTCCATAAAGATGTCTTTTTTGCCGTGCAGTAAAATATGACCTATCTCGTGGAAGAGTGTATTCCAGAAATCGACTTCGCTTTCAAACCTCTTGGCAAGTTGAATACAAGGAACTCCATAGATATATCTTGCGCAACCCTTTACAGGAGCAGATGAAAGTGTCTCAGTGAAGACAAGTTTAATTCCAACATTGCCGAGCAAAGAAGTCAGCAATTCATCATAGTTGGATGCTCCGGATTTTCTGATTTCAGAAATTTGATTGAGAATACCTCTGAGGTGTTTGGCTGTGTATTTTGTGTCTATCGAAATTCCTCCGGCCTGTATCTCTCCTTGACGCAGCCATGCGGAAAGAGCATAGGGATCGCATGCTTCGGCAAGAGTAATGCTGAACGCTACACGAAGTCGCTGATTGAGGTAAAAGTCTTCCCATCCCTTTGGGGAACTTACAGCAAAGAATGTACACAAGGTATCAACAATATTCTTTGCGTCACCATTAGCATCATTTATACCTGAAAACCATCCGAGACTTGAGATTTCGGCATAAGGGAACTTCCTTGCCCAACACAGACCCTCTTTGAGCGATTTCTCTCTCTTTTTACGGGCTATGAATTCATCATAGCTCTTTTGATGGCGAAGCCACATGTGTGCCGGTATTTTGGTCACCATCTCAAATGCGACTGCCATATCAGGTGTTATGGAACTTTTGCCTTTTAAGACTGCAATAATAGTCTTTTCGGGTTTGGAAACCCTCGTGGCAAATTCCTTCACTCCCATGCTCATCTCTTGCAGCTTTTCATCAAGAGTTTCGCCGGGATGATAAACGACCGGCAACTTTGCAGGGTCGAAAAACGGTCTTGTCTGTGCCATATCTTTATTTGCCATGATAGTTTGTAATCTCGATAACTTCGACACCTTTGATTTCCAGCCAGACATATCTACCCGAGGCGTCGGTCGGTATAGGGTCTTCGTGTGGCTCAAATATCAAGCGATAGGGTTGGTCAAGGTCACATCCCCATTGGCCTTTCCTGTCTGCTTTCAATTCGTGAAAATTACCGGGTAGATTCCTCACATCTTCAAGAGTAGTAGCGTCTACCAAAGCACCTAACCTTTTAAGGAGAATCTTTGCCCTTAGCGGTCCGAGTTCTCTTGTCAGCTTGGAGGGATTGTCCAGCAATTTTTCGAGCTTTTTATTTTGAAACGAAATATTCACTCTCTTTGTTTAATTGGTTCACACATGCTGTAAGTCAATTCATGTGCAAAATTATAAAATTATTTTTGATTACACAAACTGTAAGTGACTTTGTTCACCATGTTCACCACAGCTCGCTGTCTTTCTTCGACATTGCGGCGATTTCATCGGCTATCTCTTCGGAGGATAGCTTGATGTAGTCCATGAAGGTCTTTTGCGTCTTGTGTCCGCTGACGTGCATCATCTGGAGGATGGTGTACTTGTGGCTCAGATACATATTCGTGATGCCGGTGCGTCGGGCGGTGTGGCTTGTCACGCAGTCATAACGTGGCACGATCACATTGCCGTTAAGGTCGGTTTCAGGCTCCTTCTTCTCTTTTCTCAACGCCTCTTTCTGCTTCATGGTGAGTTTGGTCGGCACCTTTTCTTTCAGTGACGGCAACTGCTCCGACAGATCTTTCAAAATATCCTTGATGTAGCGGTTCAACACCTGCTCGTTGGCTTTAGGTATGTTGTAGCCGTATTTCTCGCAGATGGTGATAAGATTTTCATTGAGAATGGGGATTGTCACCTCAGTCTTGGTCTTCTGCTGGACAAGACGGATTATGCGTGTTCCCTTGCGGGTGGTCTCAAAGTTGTCGGCATTGAGGTTGTTATAATCGCTCACGCGCTGACAGGTATAGCAGCCAATGAGAAAAACATCGCGGATGTGTTCTTTCTTCCCGGTCAACGGCATTTCGTAGAGGGCTTGCAATTCCTCCTCGGTGAGATAAATCTCGACAGCCTTGTCGCGGTCTTCAATCTTCTTCTTGACAATAAGAGCCGCCGCACGTTGATTGTCGTGTACGCCGTCAATGAAGGCGGCGTTGATAAGAGCCTTCAGATTTGTCAGATGCTTGTTGACCACCTTCGCCATGTAGCCATGCTTCTGCAAATAATTGATGTAACGCGACACAAACGCGCGGTCAATGTCTGCCCAACCGAATTTGTGCAATGGGTCGAAACCTTCATACACCCCAATAAAACTTTTCCACGCCTTGCAGGTACCGGGTGCATAGTCATCACTGCCTATCTTGCGTGCCCCGCTCTTGATGTCATCTACAAACTGGACGAGAAACGGCCAGATAAGACGGTTCTTCTCATTCTCGATGCGTTTCTTTTCCTCGGCTTTCTTGCAAGCTTTTTCTTTCGCCGCCTCTCGTTTTGCAATAGCCTTTCGCTTGGCTTCGGCGGCTTCTTTCATCGCCCGGCGTTCAGCATCTACCTTCTCCGGCTCGGAAATATAGCGCACATCCATGTCGAGTGCCTCACGGTCAAAGTTCACCTTAGCGAGGTGAGCCTTGACAATGCCTTCAATCTGCGTCAGCTTGGCGTGCAGTTGATAATTCTTCTTTTGATGCGCCAGCCATGCACGAGGCGATGCCGTCGCTTTCTGCCACTCGACAACCTCGACTTGAAGCATGGTCGAAACCAGCACATCAATCTTGCGGGTATGTATGCGGATAAAGAGTGTCGCGGACTCTTTCCCCATGTCCTTGTTTCGGATGTGAAATGGGGGCAGTTTCTTTGGAGAGGGTGTTCTTGTCATATTTTTTCGGAATAAAAAGTTTGAATGGTGGCGTTCACAGTTATTCACAATCAGCCACTTTGGTTCTGCAAATATAACAACCCAAACCGCATTTCGTCAAGTCGGGTCACCACGCAGGTTACCACGTTTTTTGAATAAATCTGAAAATCGGCAAAATTCACTGTAATTCATATTTTGCTATTATTCAGCGTTTTGTCTAAATTGTACATTCAAATCTGTTCGTAATCATTCAGAAACTCAGGTTCTAGGAGTAAATGTATTGACAAGGTTAAGACGCTCAGCCATCTTGCGATGCTCTTCACTGACTCCACTTAAATGATTTGCAAGCCCTGAAGCTATGTCTTTTGCCATCTTTCCCATATATATGGGAAGTTTCGGCGACAATACGGTAATTCTACCTATGTGATCGCCATGATAGTGTGTGATTAGAAGAGCACTTTTTCGTAAGTTCCCACAGGTTAGTCCATCTATCTCCAACTTTTTGTTAGATACGGGAGCGCTAGGCAACTGTTTGCTATAATCGACAAACAGCTTCCATCCATTAGACTCATATTCGGTTACGCATCCTCCTATCTGATTGGTGCCGCGATGGACTGTGATTTTCATTTTGCTATATCGGAAATGGGTTTTATATTCAAACTTAATACCAAAATTGTTCGCATAGAGAATTCTAAATATTTGGTCATTACGCTATTTCTTTTCTGTATTGTTCTTCCATAATCACAATGCAAAATTAATAACGCGGTGTCTCATTTTTCGATACACGATAGAAATTGAATTATATTTTTACGCTGTCCCGCAAAATGCGCCACCCTTGGTATAATTTTGCGTTCATAAAGTTAGAGATAATTTGTAGTGCGCAGAATGGTTGCGCATCATCGTTCTAACTTTGCGTCGTAAATAATAAAAGCAACACAATATGAAGACAAATGAATATTCGCGAATTGGATTGAAGTGCATGTCGGCTGAAAGCCGGTGCGTGGTGGCGAAGCCATCAATACCCATCGCAATAGAAGGATATGACGTGAAGATTTTCACGGATAACATCGAGGAAAATGCTCTGGAGCAGATTAAGGAACTGCTTTCGATTGATGTGTTCTCAGACAAGAAGATACGCATCATGCCTGATGTTCACGCCGGAGCGGGTTGCGTCATAGGGTTTACAGGCGACCTCGGCGACAAGGTCATACCCAATATTGTAGGTGTTGACATCGGGTGTGGTATGCGCATACTAAATCTCGGGAAACTCTCCGAGATTGACTTTCACGCATTCCATGCGCATATCTGTGGCAATGTGCCCTCAGGTATGTGGGTTCGAGAAGATAAGCGAGGTTTCAAGCCACTTGTTAGCGAGGAAATGGAAATCTATCGTGAGGCAAAGCAACTTGTAACTGAGCTCTACTGCTACCGTGAGATTAAGGACTCCGGGCGTATCAACAAAGCTATCGGCTCGCTTGGCGGCGGCAATCACTTCATTGAACTCGACAAGGACGAGGATGGGAATGTGTATCTCGTAATCCATACCGGGTCGCGCAACCTCGGCAAACAAGTTGCTGACATCTATCAGGCAAAAGCCATAAAGCATCTCACCGACGGTGCCGACGAGTTTGAGGAGACAATCAAACGTACCATAGAGGAATATAAGGCGGCAGGTCGTCGCTCAGAGTTGCAGAGCGTCATAAAGAAAATGCGCAAGGAGCATCTGGACGCGGAGCCAAGGCTCCCTGCTGCTCTCTGCTATGTAGAAGGCGAAGCACGGGAGCATTATCTCCACGACATGCGCATCTGCCAGCGATGGGCAGTGCTCAACCGCAAACTTATATCACTTTTACTTATGCGATTCTTCCCTGAAGTGGAGGTGATGGAGGAGTTTGAATCCGTTCACAATTACATCAGCGATGAGAACATCATCCGTAAAGGCTCCATCTCGGCTGCCGAAGGGGAACGCTGCATCATACCGCTCAATATGCGCGACGGTTCTTTGCTCTGCACCGGCAAGGGCAATCCCGACTGGAACCGCTCGGCTCCTCACGGCGCCGGACGAGTATTGAGTCGCACCCAGGCTTATGAGAAAATCACGATGGAAGACTTCGAGGTCTCCATGCAGGGCATTTACTCGGAATCAGTCAACGACTTCACGCGTGATGAGTCACCGATGGTCTATAAACCCGCCTCAGAAATCATAGCCAACATCGGTGCCACCGTCACCATCGACACCATAATCCGTCCAATCTTCAACTTCAAAGCATCAAAATGAAAACCATACAATCGCATGATGGAGTTTCGCTCCTGATGGAAAACTTGTGGCTTCGTCATAAAGCCGGATTGAAGCAGCGTCCAAGTAATGTCTATATGGTCGAGTTGCCTCCGCCTACTGAGGAAGAACTGGCAAATGCTCGTCAAAAGTCGCAGGATAATACCCGATTGGATGATGAACCCGAAGACCTCTCTATGGCGCATGGATTTAGTCGCAATGAGCAACAAGGAACGATTTGAGTGGATGCGTAAGCGCCATGCGTTTCTGTGCAACATGGTAAGTTCTTATAATTCCATTGATGAATTCGTAAAGGACAAAGAACATTGGTTTGCTTTGTTTGGAATGGACTTGGAACTCCAGAATGGATACGCATATATTGATATGTGGCTGGATTATGGAGAATACGAGATGTATTTTGTAATTCCCGGAAACGACGGGAACCTTACTGTCAGTGAAGTTATTCTTTGGCAAGATGACACCTGCGCAAATACTTACCTGAATATATTTAGTCTTCATGGAGCTGAGAAGAATGAAATCCTGACTTCAATTCATAATTATGGATAAGAATACGATTCCTGACACGATATTGAAAGATTAAGATTTCAACAATCTAAAAATTTGGATTGCTGTACTGAATTTTGAGACAGACATAACGTAATTTTGCCATAACAAACATAAAGAATATCGTATGAAACTCGCAGAAGCATTGAGCCGTAGGTCGGCTCTTATGGAAAAGTCGCAGCAACTCCGTTCTCGCCTCAAGGATTGCATCAAGGTTCAGGAGGGCGATGAACCGACGGAAGATGCTGATCAGGTAATCAAGGAATTGGATCAGACACTCGATGAACTTCAGAACCTTATCTATAGTATAAATCTGACCAACACAAACGCTGTCATCGATGGCCGTAACCTTACCTCGCTGCTTGCAGAGCGCGATGTATTGTCGATGCGCACAAAGACCCTGTATGAAGGGCTTAAGCATTTGACAGAACAGGAGGCGCGCTATGGCAGAATGGAAATAAAATATATAAGAATGGTAAACGCAAAAGAATTTCGCAAACGTCATGACCAAAGTGCAGCTCGCCTAAGGGAACTTGACCTCAAAATTCAAGCCCTCGGGTGGTCAACGGACTTGATTGAGGATTGATAAATAATATAATCCAGCCGATTGGAGTAAAAGATTTGGCGGCGATGTGTTTCACTGATTTTTTTCAGTATCGAAATGTCATGACCCTTTGAGCTGACGGGACGCCTGCACAGTACTCGGCTCAGTAAAGCGCATAAGGGCATGGAGCATAGGACTCGTCAAGAGCCGCAAATAGCAAGACCATGCATCGGCCAACTATGTTTCATTACTCTCGGCTGGATTTTTTTCATTTTATTGATAGTTGTACCGCAAAATGATACAGGATTTAATTAACTTTGCGTGGTATAAACATCAAGAGATATGAAACAACTGCAAAAATACACCTGGCTGATTGAAACAATCCGACGTGCCGGGAAAATATCTCATAAAGATTTGTCTGATAAATGGGAACGTCTCATTGAGTATAGCAATGGTGATTCGTTACACCGAGCCACGTTCAATCGCTGGCGCAAAGCTATCCTTGATCAGTTCAGCATCATTATCGACTGTCAGAAAGTGGGAGGCTATCTCTATTATATAGCCAATCCTGAAGACATAGACGAAGATAAGCTAAAGAAATGGATGCTCGATTCCTTTGCAGTGGGCAATCTTATCGGCGAGAACCTCTCTCTGAAAGGACGTATAATAGTTGATGAGATACCATCCGGACGCGACCATCTGACAACAATACTTGAAGCGATGAAAGAGAATCGGGTTGTCAATATCACATATCGTCCGTTCAAGAAGTCTCATGGATATACGTTCCCGATTGAGCCGTATTGCGTCAAACTGTTTGAGAACCGCTGGTATGTGCTGGCTCACAATAACCGCAATGAAGTCAGGATTTATGGTCTTGACCGTCTGGAGGATGTCGAGATTACAGAAGATACATATAAACTCCCGAAAAACTTTGATGCAGAAGGATATTTCGCCACTGCCTATGGAGTGGTTATCGGCTATGATGTAAAGCCGGAACGCATCGTGATACGTGCCAATGAGAATCACAAACATTACCTGAAATCTCTTCCACTCCACTTCAGTCAGCGCCTGATTGAAGATTGTGGCGAGTATGCGGATTTTGAGTTATACCTTTCTCCGACTTACGACTTTGTAATGAAGCTGCTACAGTATGGCTCAATGATAGAGGTAATAAGACCGTCATCACTGCGCATGACGATGAAAGGCTGGATTTCAGACGTGTGCGAACTTTATAAAAACGACTGACCATGCAGGATTTTGTAGCAATAGATTTTGAAGCGGCGAATGGCCGTCGTTCAAGTGTTTGCAGTGTCGGTATAGTTGTTGTACGAGGCGGTGAGATAGTTGATAAGTTTTATAGTCTTATTCAACCGGCTCCGAACTATTACACATATTGGACAACGGAAGTTCACGGTCTTACACGTAAGGATACCGACGGTCAACCAACATTTCCTGAAGTATGGGCTCAGGTAGCGGATAAAATCAAGGGATTGCCGCTTGTTGCACACAACAGGCCATTTGATGAAAGTTGTCTGAAAGCCGCCTTCGCCGAATACGGGATGACATATCCTGACTATGAGTTCTACTGTACACTCGCCGCATCGCGCCGCTGTCTTGACATACCAAGTCACCAGTTACACCTTTCCGCCGCGGCCTGTGGCTATGATATGGAGAATCACCATCATGCACTCTGCGACGCTGAAGCTTGCGCTGCAATCGCATTAAAAATACTTTAACTCCAATAAGAATATGAACGAAACAGTCATTGCTGTCGGAAACGGAGGATATAATCTTGCCGCCGACTTAATTGCCACCGGATTGTTTCCGGATGCCCGGCTGATAATTTGCGATACCGACGAAAACGACTTGGAAAAGAACTCGGCTAACGCAACGGAGACCTTCCTCCTGGAAAAGTTACGTGGCAAAGTAAAATCCGGTGATACGACTTTAGTCGAGGATATCGTTGCAAAAGCGTCGGAATCGGTTATCATTTGCGCCACTCTCGGCGGCATGACCGGCAGCAAATGTGCTCCTTTGATTGCTCTGGAGGCAATATTGAAAGGCAAATTTGTCTGCTCGTTCTTCTCAATGCCCTATGGATTTGAAGGCGAACAAAAGACAAAACGAGCGATGAATGCCCGTATGCAGCTCATTGTCTCTTCAAATCTGGCCGTCCAGCAGAACAACGATAGTCTGAAAGAAGTAGAATCGCTTGGATTGAATGACATAGACAAGCCTATAGTCGAAACAATCAAATCAGCAATAAGCCACAAGCCGTTGGCAGAACTTGCCAATGCCCCGAGAAATGCTGAACTTCAGGCATATATTCCTGAAGAATATCGCATAAAAGACATTCCCTTAATCTGGATTCGGAATGATTGTTATTCTGGGATTGCCGACGAAGACAGAAAGGGAATATTCAATCTTTATTGACAAAATGATAACAACGATGCCTGACTCAGAAATACTTGAGAAGTATCAGCAGCCGGTTCCGGCAAGTTTCAAAGTAATCGGGATTGGTTCAGGGATGACCGATATAATCGAGAACGTAAAATCGTTTGGTTATGAATGCGTCGGTTGTATTCTTGCAGAAACTCCCAGTGACTCCATCCCTATGAATGATGATAAAATGGTCATTATAGTAGCGCTGGATAATGAAGTGGTCGCCAATGCAATAGCCAAAACTTATCATGACGCCGGCGTGTTGACAATAGGATTAGTAAACCATGCAGATATTTCATGCTACGATAGTATTGTTGCAGACATAGGGAATGTGGATTTCACGATGATAATACAATCGTTGCTACTTCCTTTAATCTCGCTCGGCTATATACATTTTACCTTCATTGACATGTATCTGACACTCCATAATTCCAGGACATTCAAAATATTTGTCTCTGAAGGGAACGGGGTTGAAGAAGCAGTAGTTAATATGCAGAATAAAATGATGAATATCGACATTCGGAATACAGGAGCTATTACTGGAGTCTTATATTTCAACCCAGAGAGAAGCCCTCACGTGACTATGGCGGACATGAGACATCTTTCCAATATATTTTCCAATCTGCCTGAGTCAATCAATGTGATTTGGTCTGTGAATTATGATGACTCATTGCCGGAGGATCTAATCAAATTCACAATCATTATGTCCGGGGAAAAACTATGAACAGCGAGTTTTTCAAATTGTATCTCCGGCTAATAAAGTATGCTGCTTTCATGGGTATTATTGGAGGAATTGCATCTTTTATCGGACCTCCACACTCAGGATTGATTAAAGCCGGAATAGGAATTGTAGTCGGAGGTATGCTGCTTGGCAACAAACTTCCTTTGGCACTTAAAGAACTTTGGAGTATTATGGATGAGATTTCTCACGAGATATTCCCGAAATAATCAATAAAAGCAGCTACTGTATCACGATTTGCAACATGTCGGAGCTAATTTTGCGTCAAGCTTAATCGGCTCCGTTTATTATGGCAAAGAAAGTCAGAATTAAATCACTATTTCCATCCACCCCGAAAGAACATATCCGTCAATTGATTGAATGGATGTCGCAGGGAGTATATGAAAAGGAACAGATTATAGCCATAGCACTTTTGTGTGCTGTGGCCGGAGAAAATATGTTTCTGCTCGGCCCACCCGGCACCGCCAAAAGTATGATTGCGAGTCGGTTGAAGATGGTATTCAAGGGTGGCAAGTCATTTGATTACCTGATGTCGCGGTTCAGCACACCTGATGAAATTTTCGGACCTATCTCCATTTCCCGGTTAAAGAATGACGACCGATATGAGAGACTGACCTCCGGTTATTTGCCGGAGGCAGATGTGGTGTTCCTCGATGAGATATGGAAGGCCGGTCCGTCGATTCAGAACACACTCCTCACCGTGATAAACGAGCATATCTTCCATAATGGAGGTCAGATTATGCGCACGCCAATGAAAGTGCTGATAGCCGCCAGCAACGAACTGCCGGCAAAAGATGAAGGTCTGGAGGCTCTGTGGGACCGATTCTTTGTGCGCATGGTCTCAAATTGTATTGAGAATGACGCCTCATTTTTCAAAATGATAAAGGGTATTGGAGGCGATATGTCGGAATTGGCCGATTCGCTATACATAACCGAAGAGTTGTATTCAGTTTGGCAAAACGAATCAAAGGCCGTCTGTATTCAAGATTCGGTTGTCAATGCTATAAAAAACATACGTAAGATTCTTGTAACCTTGGAGAAAGAGGACGGTAATCAGCTCCGTTATTACATTTCTGACCGCCGTTGGCGTAAAGCATATAGACTGATGCAGACCTCGGCGTATCTGAACGGACGAAGTGAGATAAATCTTTCGGACTATCTGTTGCTTATACATAGTTTTTGGAATGATGTGGAGTGTATTCCCAATGTCCTTAATGCTTTTACGTCAAGTATATCTGATACCGTACTGAAAGGTCTGTCAAAGATTGATAAGTCAATTCGCCAACTTATGACTCCCCAGCAACAGGCTGCACAGCAATTTACCCCGGCACGACTATACTCTGACGGAGATGATTTTGCCGTGTATGATTATTTCTACTATCTCGTTGAGAATTATCCGGATGAAGACACCTATTTCTCAAAATGGGATTACACCGCGCTGTCCAATCAGACACGAGACGGTGTTAGATATTATGATAGTAAACGAAAGAAAATAATCATTCACACTCTTGTTCCCGGAAGGCCATTTGATGCAAAGTCGCAGAACGCCTCAAATCTGACAAAAGTCAGGATTCAGAGATGCCATAATGGAGTAGTAATCGACGGAACACCCTACGCATTCCGGCGTAAGGCAGCTCAATCAGCAACAAGTTCTGAACTCACACATGCCTTGCCCGTATATCAGCGAGTATCTTTGATTCAGGATTTATTCAAGACCTGTGTCGAGGAATGGGAGAAGTCTGTTACATCAAACTGGAGTGATTGCGACAATATCTTCCTTTCCTCTAACGACCTCGCATTGGTCAACAAAATGCTAAAGGAAGTCAGTGAACAAATAAAAACCATTGAGGTGAAACTCAATAACGTAGTTATGCTGATAAAATGATTGACTATACCGATGTTGACGCCAAGCTGGAGGAATATAGCGAGGCCTTCGACTTCTATATGGAGTGTGGAGAGATGCCTCCGTCGATGTCGCCCGATGATTGTCTCGCAGGATATATGCAAGAGGTAATCGACAATAACCCTCAGATTGATGGATCAGACCCAACATGGGTCGAGGTGCTGAAAGAAGGGCTAATGAATTATTTTGCACAGTTGATTCGAGTTTTTTCGTCTATCCAGAGAGAGTCCGAAAAAGAGAAGAATTTTATCCAATCTTTTGCGAATGCTTCAATAGATATAAAGCGCAAAATGTGGAGAGACGTGAAAGAAATAATCGGTCATAAATATTCAAAATATGAGGTTAATATGGGCGGATTTACTGCTCAGTTTGCCAAAAACGATGCTTCAACGGTGCTAAACGCATTGATAAGCGACTGGGAAAATGCCTGTCAGGAGCAATGTAATCGGCAACAAAGGTCAATTTTGACCAAAAGTAAATCTTGCTGGGAACAATCCATGACCAATATTGGCAATCAAGATTATGAGGAGCGGCGGAGAATAAGCGATATGGTATACAAATCGCCTATACTCCGAGAGATTATAGAAATAATCGGTAGAGCAAAAGACTCCACTTCGGAGGTGGATAATATTATATACTCGTTCTTGCCTAAAGGCATTAAGGCAGGGTTGCCATCCGAAGAAATTGACAGAATCGAAACAGGTGACAATCTGCAAAGGACTCTTGCCGTTGAATTTGCAATGCCCGACGATGTCTTTTACTCAAAATATGCTGAAAAGGGACTGCAACAAATTACACCATTACGACAACGACAATCCAAGAAGACAGAACTACATCGACCTAAACCACGCCCCAAGAAAGGCCCCATCATTGTAGCCGTTGACACAAGTGGCTCAATGTACGGTAGACCGGAAGAAATGGCTAAATCCCTGCTTGTCCAATTAGTCAGAATTGCTAGAAAGGAATTCCGAAGCTGCTATTTAATCACATTCTCCGTACGCATTAAAACGATAGATTTAGGTCGTTCCGCCAATATTCTTAAAATGAAAGAATTTTTAGATACCCGTTTTACCGGTGGTAACGGAGAGGAACAACTTATCATCGAAGCATTACGTCTTCTTGAGAGCGGAGAATATGAGATGGCTGACGTATTGATTATTTCAGATTTTATCTTTAACCAGCCTTCTCCCAAAGATATTCGCAGAGTCGCCTCGGCAAAGTCAAAAGGGACACGCTTTTATGGATTGCAGATAAATTCTTCTTCAACAGCCTACGATATTATTCTCGATAAAAAATGGAAAGTATGAAAGAACCGGCATTTAAGATAAATCCTCGTTTCAGACTTACAACGAAACATCTGTCAGTAGTCTGGCATTGCGTTGATAAATTAACGGTAGAGTGCGAGGCTGCAATAGACATACCTGACCGTTTTATCTATAAAGATAAGACCAAAGTAGAGTTATTGGCTCAATATCACGACGGAATATTGGATATGATTTATCATGACTCCACGGACTTCGAGACAAAAAAAGATACAGAAATGGCTTCGAGAACTTATGCGCGACACAATACTACGAGTAGCAAAAGTTATCCTCACGGCAAGAGTAAAATATTGGGAGAACATGAAGGGGCTGCATGGCACAGGCGTAACCGTGAAACGCCTCCGTAAGAATGTTCTCGGCCAATGTTCATATAGTAATCATATTACACTCCAGCCATTTCTTGTCATTTTCAAACAGGAGTGGACCGACGGAGTGATACTTCACGAGATGGCCCATTATAAATATAAACATCATCGCAAGTCATTTTGGAATTTCTTTTCAACCCTCATCGGTAAGGATTCCAAACTCGCCAAAGTAAAAGATGACATAGCGATGTCGCCTTACTATAATTATTACCTGTATCTCACGAAAAATTAGTAACTTTGCATACCATTTCAACTATACACAAAATTCAATTATGGCTAACAACGATATCAAGCTTAAATCCATAGCCCAGCTCTTGGAAATGAATTTTTTCATTCCCAATTATCAACGCGGCTACCGATGGACCATCCAGCAAGTAAAGGATTTGCTTGAGGATATCAAAGACTTCTGCGTAGCTCCCTCCAACTTCTATTGTCTGCAACCGATTGTGGTGCGCAAAATGAATGATGCAGATATCGAATCTCAAGGATTGCAATCTGGCAAAATCTGGTACGAAGTTATCGACGGGCAACAGAGGCTTACGAGTATTTATTTGATTCTTAAGGCTTTTTGTGAAGTGATTGACATCATTGGGCTTCCTACCACTTTATATAACATGGAATTTGAAAGGGAAATCGGAGCCCATGCTAAGAGCCTCGTCGATGTGGAGAAGATTACAGATATTGATTCCTCCACCATCGACCGTTACCATGTGAGTCGAGCCATGTGCTTCATCAAGAAATGGAAGGAGCAACACCCTGTGAATTATTCAGATTTTTGCAATGCGTTGCTCAAGACGCTTCCAAGTCCTGAAGATGCCAATAAGGATATTGCCAACAATGTCAGGGTGATATGGTACGAATCGGTCGACGAAGATCCTATTTCCGTGTTTACACGTTTGAATATAGGTAAGATTTCTTTGACCAATTCCGAACTCATCAAAGCTTTGATTCTCAACCGTGGAAATTTCAAAAATAACAAGGATGCCGAATTTGTAAGGCTTCGCCAACAGGAGATTGCCAGCGAATGGGACATGTTTGAGACTTCCCTTCAAGACGACACATTTTGGCTCTTCCTCCATGAAGCCAAATATGACCGTCCTACAAGGATTGATTTCATATTCGACTTGATGAGAGAGCAAAATACTCTGCAACTTCCTGACAGCCTCCTCAGCGAAGTCGGGTCCGACCAATACCAGACATTCCGCTACTTCTATGCCTATTTCAAGGACAAGAGTCGCGCCGACATTGAAACATGCTGGGGAAAGGTGAAACAGTATTTTCAGGCTTTCAGGGAATGGTACGATGATTCGGAACTCTACCATTACATTGGATATCTTCTCTACTATTCCACACCCACCCTTATCGAAATACTCAATTCATGGGACTGCGCGAAGAATAAGGCCGCATTCCGGCAATATCTAATGGGCCAAATCAAGGACAAAATCAAAAATTGCCCGTCGCTCAATCATCAATACAAAATTGACGGCAGCGACAAGGGCAATTGCCGTCCAATTCTATTCTTCCATAACATCCAGACGGCCATCAACATGAATAATAATATTTCCTCCAGAACTATCGGAATGGCCTATCGCTTCCCGTTCGACTCCCTGAAACTGGAGCATTGGGATGTGGAGCATATCAATTCCAACACCACCAATCCAGAGGACGATATCGAAACCCAAAAGGAATGGCTCATTAACATCTATATGAGTGTTCCAGAAAATCTGCAGAAGGAAATCCAGGAATTCTTCAATGGAAAGCCTTCGGAAGATCAGACACGTACCCTCTTCGAAAAAGTGAAAAAGTATATTCCTCAACTTGATGAATGGGGACAGGAAGAAAAAAACAAAATCTGGAACTACACCTTGCTCGATTCCTCTACCAACCGCAGCTATGGCAATGCTATATTCTCAGGAAAGCGACGTGTGATAATTGGCAAGGACTCGGGCAAATACTTAGGTATCCCGCAATTAAGAAAGGGTGTGTTCGAGCTTCCGGAAACGAAAGCTGCTAAATCCTGTTTTGTTCCTCCCGTTACGAAAAAGGTATTCCTGAAATATTATTCGGCATCGGCCGGCAATAACAATTACTGGGACATCAAGATTGACGCGCAGGCGTATCTTGATGATATCCAGGCCTGCATCAATCAATTGAACAACGATGGAAAACAATAAAATCTCATTCAGCGACTATCTGAAGCAAAACAGGGTGATGATTCCCATCATCCAGAGGGACTACGCCCAAGGACGTTCCGATAAGGGATCTCTCCGTAAAAATTTCCTCGCATCTCTCAAAGATGCCATGGACGGCACTCTCCCCAATAATCAGGAGGAATTGAAACTCGACTTCGTATATGGATCGTTGGAAAACGGTGTGATGCTGCCTCTTGACGGGCAGCAGCGTCTTACCACTCTTTGGCTTCTCCATTGGTATGTGGCTTTGAAAGCCGGTCGTCTGGCTGAAGCACAAAGTGTTTTAGCCTGTTTCACATACGAAACACGCAGATCCTCCCGTGAGTTTTGCAAATGCCTCTGCAATCCCGACAATTTCAAGGACCTCGCTGACACCGAGAAGGTCAGCCAATACATCACCAATTGCACTTGGTTCGTCTCCACCTGGCATCACGATCCCACCATTACTTCAATGCTTCGAATGATTTCCGGCACAGTGATTGATTTGGAGAAAGTGGACAAAAAGCTTCGCAAAGAATCCGAGGAGGCAAATGCCAGGATAGACGGTCTGGAAAAACTTTTCCAGAACACATTATCCGAGGAGTTCTCCACATATTGGGATAAATTGGTTTCCGACACCCCTCCGTTCTTTTTCTATCAATTGAAACTGAATGAGTTCGACCTTTCCGATGATTTATACGTCAAGATGAATGCTCGCGGCAAGCAGCTCACACCTTTTGAAAACTTCAAGGCTGACCTCATTGGATATATCCGCCAAAGAGCTAAGGATAAGAAAGAAGGCGTTAATACCGACCGTCCGGACTCCGATAAAGATTGGGAAGCGCTCCTTGATCCTCGTACAGGCATTCCTATCAAACTCGATACGGATTGGACCGAAATATTCTGGAATCACCGTTCCAAGAATAATACAATCGACGAGATTTTCTTCTCCTTCCTCAATCGTGTGTTCTGGGAAGAACTAGTGTCCACAAGAAATTCCAAAGCCGACAATGCCGCGGAGGATCCAGATTCCGAAAACGGTGCTAAGATTTTAGAGGCCAATACTTCCTATCGTTTCCTCATTGCCGACGACATCGGGGATTATCACGACTTATCGCCTTATAAGTTCTATAAAGGAGAGATTCCTTATGCTCTGTTCGAACATCTGAACACAATTCTCGATCGAATCAAGAATATCAGTGCTTTGCCAGAAATGCTTCGCAATGTGGGCGAGAAATTCCATTTCATTCCCATATATGACGATGACTCCAAAAAGAATGAGCCGATTTCTCGACTCACTCAGCCCCATCGCGTGATTTTCCACGCTGTTTACAAATATCTTCTCGAAGGCGATTTCGATGCCACCTCCTATTCTAGATGGATGAGAGTGGTCTGCAACCTTACTTCCGGTAAGAGCCTGGGTAACGACTGGTACAGATATGTCATCCGTACCACCGCCACGATGTTAGCCGCGATTGATGCAGTATCCAGTATTGACAGCCACAATGTCTATGAGTCCCTTCGCATCATGCCACTGCCGAATAGCAGCAAAGAGATTCCCACTCGCCTTAAAGAAGAAATAATCAAAGCCCTACGGATTATCGACCAACACGGCTTGCTCCAGAAATCCCCGTTCTCCTCGTTTGGCAACTGGGAAGATGCAATCCGTGAAGCGGAAAACTACGCTTTCTTCAATGGCTCAATACGCTTCCTCTATCAGGATGCCGACGGAAATGTGGACTGGAATTACTTTGAACTCAAATTGGCAAAAGCCAAAGAATATTTTAGCCCTGAGATTCCCAATGACGATAGCAAAAATGTTGTGGCTGGAAAGTATGCCGACTCGGCTTTGCTGCTACGTGCTTTGATAAGCCGATTCAATGCTCGGCAATTCTGGGATGTAATATGGTGGCGCAAGCACTTCATTTTCGACAACAGCGAAATGAGCTGGCGACATTATCTCTATAATGACCATCTCCATAAGCCTCTTCATGAGTTCCTCACTCAAGACGCAAATATTGTCCCCCGTCAGGATTCGCTCGACAGAGCCGAACACATGCTCTACCTCCTTTCCAATACCGAATTATTGGACTATGCAATAAAGAAATTCCACAACTCCTACATCCGCACCTATCATGGCCATGATGCCATCTATCCGAGTGCAACTGGCGTATTCCTCGATGCTGCCGATAGAGACGATTTCCTGTATGATGAGGAGATAGAAATCATCAACGGAGAAAAAGTGCCTAACACCGCTCTGATTTACGGCACCAATATCGACTTCCGCTTCAAGGACAATATCTACAGATGGCGTAACGATAATAATATTTACCTTATGGATGCCTCCAACCCAGACCAATATACCACTTCCGAACAATCGGGCAACATCCGATACTATAGCTTCGACCCTAAGAAGCAGCCCAAAGAGATAATAAAAGAAGGCCTCAGCCGCCTCCCCATCCGATATGCAGAAGAAACGAAGCCATTGGAATCCATCAAAAGTTAATGTAGGAGAGCGACAAAGGATCAGGCTATGCCGTCCGCAACCAGACCTTTTCCAAGCGCAACACCAAAGTAAAATAGCGACTTAACGTGTCGTCATTTGTTTGGTATCAGATTATCGAAACTCATTGAAACGAGCGAACGGAATGTGGTGATTGATGATTTGGGATGACTGTGGCCGGCTACTTGAATTATGCTAAAATATTTTTGAAGATTTTCTTCGCTACGCAGATAGGCTGCATCCAGCCTATCTAACTTTACAGTGTCAAAAGGAAGGAAGCATACGTGAGCGGTCGTTATCGGCTTGCCGCTTTCGGAGAAAGAAACCAGCCATCTGCTAAGGGGCTAAGCCTCTCAAAATGCTCCGAAAGTCGAATTGCAAATCGGCGAAAACCGCTGAGATAAATTCAATCCGAGCCAATCTTTCTGCTTCCGCAATACATTGGGGTGTCGCATAGCGGCTATTACAGGAGACTGGAGTTCCTTGAGTCGTATGGCGAAAAAATCTCCCGTCTTCGGACATCGTAGGTTCAAGTCCTACCACCCCAACAGATATGCTTCCGTAGCTCAGTGGATTAGAGCATCCCACTTCTAATGGGAGGGGCGCAAGTTGGCTTCGCCCATCCTCCTTGCTCCTCGGCAGAGCTCAAGCGAGCTTGGCTCTGCGCTCAGAGCTGCGTCGAGTCGAGTCTTGCCGGAAGTACAGACAGAATAAAGGCTTTGACAGGCTGCGCATGGGCGAGATTGTCAAAGCCTTCGTTATTATGCCTCCTCCAAGAGAAGTTCAAGTTTATGCTTTACTTTGGTGAGGACATCGCCAAGTTCATTAACCGGCATGATAGCCTCAAACTCCCTCAGTTTGTCGATGGCGTCGGAAATGAGATCACACATATTTGAATCCAGAGGAGAATTTGAGATGGAGTAGTCTTCATCGGCGTATCTGTAGAACTTCCCCTCGTAAACCTCAATCGGAGCTTCGTATCCGAGTTTATCCGATCTCATTACCTGAATGTCTGCCTGGACTGTCCTGACCGATACTCCTCTGGTAATACCTTCCATCTCGTATAAAGCGTCGGAACAGGCTTCCACAAGGTCATCCAGAGTCCACCGCCTGTATTTGTTCCTCAGGCACCGGTCTATTGTTTTGTATCTTATAAGTGCATTTTTGTTTACTGGCATGGCTGCGATGATAATCTTCTTTGTTCATGATTAAATTTTGAGTTGAGGCCATGCTGTGACATAAGGATTAGCCGCAACAGGGCGCAAAAAAGTCGGAAAGCGTTGTGGACTTCCCGACTTCATAATCCTTATAGTCTGTGAGTATTGTTTTTTTTAACTTTCACAGTCTCTGCATGAATATCGTCCGGGGAAGCCATCGCGCACACTTCGGTAACTTCTATAGCTAGAGCGATAGAAGTTGAAGCACTGATAGCATCGGCGAACCTGTGTTGACGATATGTTATGTTGCAGTGTCTGCATTGTTAATGTCGTGTTATCAGTATGATTACGGCTACAAAGATAGTTGATTTTAAGCAAATATCAAAACTCAGATGTAAACCGGCTGCAAAGGTACAACTCCGCTACGCAATGTATTTGCGTAACGGGGTCAATATTGGAATCAGCAGATACCTACGGCTTCCTGCATGATTCTTTTGGCTCGGGCCTCAACCATCGAGTTCCAGAGACGGGAATCCTGAAGTTTTGCCATCGGGATGTACTGCTGGAAGCGGGCGAAAAACTCCAGCGGCTTTTCGATATTCCAGTTTGTGATGACCTCGCTCCAGTCTGCTTTGTCCGCGAACTTTTCGAGGAGTGCCCAGTCGTTGTAGAAGCAGTCTCGATTTGAGATTGCCTTCCAGTCCCAGCGGTTGGCAAACTTCTGAAGAGTAACTTCGTTGATGATGTGGTCGGGACAGTTCTGTGAGAAGTCGCTCCAGTTTAGACGGTTGATGAACTTGTTGATGCCGTCGAGAGTCCAGATGACATTACGGTTCTCGCTGATTTCATCCCAATCCAGCTTGTCGGCATACTTGTCAAGTATATCCATACTGAGAGATTCGTTGTCGGAAATCTCTTTCCATGCATCGGCTTCGAGGACGGAGTTGAGAAACTCATTGTTGGTGATAGGTTCCATGTCTTGTTGTTTTTAATGTTTACATTGCAAAGGTAGAGTTGTGCTGTATCAAAGTGCGATGCAGAATAAAGTATTTCTCAATCCCACCATTTTCCCATATTATGGTCAAGCCATTTCCACAGAATATGGAATGCTTTGTCGCTATATAACTTTCCAAGATACAACTCGTGTAAGTCACCTCCATGGTCACGTTCGTGAGTGTACCTATGGGCTGTCCGCAAATTTATGTGCTTGCATTCCATATCGGGCCAGTCAGTTGTTGCCATTTTAATGAGACTTATGGCAATCTTCATTCGATTGACATCTTTCTGCCAACCGACATGACGCTGCACATAACGCCAATATCCGATATTGTATTCGAGCTTCTTTTTAATAATTCTCAGATTCGCTGACCAGTTTATAGCAGAGTCAAGAGCTACGGTTTCGCGCCAATATTTGCGCTGCTTTCTCCGGAAACTATCTGATATAAACTCTTCCTCCATCTCAGGTATGACGCGATGCCCTTTTCCGAGAGAATCAAGCCAATCGGAAAACTCTTTACTGTGTTGTCCATGGGTCTTTATGGCATATAGAGTCGACCAATAAAGCAGATGGGCGGCAAGGGTTGCCGTATTGCTCTCTCGGGCTAACTGACGTTTCTCTTTAGCGGAAAGCATATCGAAAGTTTTTAGTCCGGAAAATTCTGCCGCCGTTTCCTTAAAATTGTCTTTCCATGATGAAAAGTCAATCTCCACCTCTCTTCCGATGAGCCATTCCTGAGGGTCCGGTGCGCCTTTGACCACAATCTCATTATCGGAGTCAAGACGCATTTGAATTGTCGGTGTGGAATACTCCGGTTTAATTGGCAAAGATTTGATTGTCTCAACCAGAGAAGAATACAAAGGCTTCATCCCTTCATGTTCAAGATATAAGCCATTGAGGATTACCCAAATATCTTCAAAATCTGAATTACGAAAATAGTCCTGATAAATCATATGTCGATGTTTTTGCAGCAAAGAAAACATCAACATGGTGCAAATCGTGGTACATTCTGAGAAAAATTATGATTTTACTTGATTGAATTTCAATTCTTATGGAAGGGGCTAGGTGGCAATGGTGATTAGAATCTTGCGCAGATTGGTTGGGCAGATGTATTGGGGAGATAGGACGCCTGCAATGCGGTTAAGATAAGATCGTATTATTAAAATTTACATACATTTAACGCATAACAAAAGGAGAAGCTCTAGTCAAAATGTTTTTATAAAAATAGCAAACTACCATAATGTCATAACTATTTTGCTCAAACGCTTGTAAAACATTTATTGGGGCAGGTGCGTACGCATAGATCGCATCCGATACAGTCGTGATGGATTGGAACTGCGTGGTGGTGCCATAGGAATTTCACCTTGCGGATTGCGTGACGGGGGCAAGCCTCGACGCATTTCCAGCACGCGGTGCATTTGCGCGGATTGAATTTAGGGTGATGTATTGTTTTATTCATGTCTTGTTACTGTTATTTGGTTCCTGTCAATATTCCGGAGTCGGTATCGTTATCTATTTCGGGAAGTTTTACAGATCTTCCTTTGCGTCCGAAATCAAGGGAGAGATTAAACTTGACTGCTATGTAGGAACTGCTTCGGCCGCTATGTGCTTTTGAAAGATATGAAGTAAGTTGGGAAAGATTGCGTGTCTCCATCCAATAGGTTCTAAGGAACGCATTGAATACTCCAAGATGTATCGACCATGTGTTATGCCTGTAACCGACCATGATCTGATTCATATCTTTTTCCTCGATTATTTCTTCGCCATACATTTTGTTTTCCGGGCCCGACATGATATTGGCATATGCGAGCCAGTCCCCATAACTGAAATCCACGCTCCATCCGATCCGGAAAATGTTATGACAATGGCGATAGTCAATCCCATGACTGAAATATCGGGTCAACATCGGTTCCACTGTTACCGAAAGATGGTCTTTCCACGGGCGGGCAGAAAGTGATATGCCGGTTCTGAGGCGCTGAAAAGATCTCTGATTGAAATATGTCCTGACGAAGTTCCCGTTCTCAAATATTGTAGACTCCATTATCGGATCGTGCTCGTTGCGGTAGTCAATTACAGCTTCGGCCGACATGTAGCGACTCTCATAAGAAACAGAATATGACTGGTTGATAACCCGGAAAGGATTAAGCGCAGGATTGCCGCGGCGTATCATTCCATCCTGGACTGGTTGTGATACTTCGCTTATTTCCGACACTCCCGGCATTATTTGGTCGAGAGAAGCCGAATACCGCATAAAACATTTGTCATTGGGCCGATATGAGATGCTGACTTTGGGAAGAAGAAATAATTTATCAATAGACCGGCTGCCATGTTTCTGATGATTATAGGCCGCCCTTAGATTGGATGTCGTTCCCCAGTTCCCGAATCGGTTTGAATATTCGCCAATTATGGTCGTTTGCGCTTCGGACACATTTATCCCTATCCGTTCATGCTGATGATAGACATTATGGATTATCGAAGTGTTGTTTGAAGTGCCGATGTTCCATATTCGGCTTCCTTTGCGGTTTTCGTATAATCCTAAGAATTTGAAGGTATACTTGTTGCCGTTGACCCTATTACTTTCACCGATGCCATTTTCTGCGTAATCATGCATCATCCGGGACCGCAGGTAGGATCCTTGTAAATCAAAAGTCAGATTTTGGTCATCGGATAACTGATGATTATAATATAAGCCGATATTCGGTTTTATGGAAAGCTACTCAGTATGCTCCGTCACGATTACGGGAATTTCCGATTCTGAGGTTTCAAGAACAGCAAATCTGTCACCTTGTTCCATGTTGGGTATGTCTGTGTAATCAAACCCCAGACGCAGATTGAACATATCTCCACCCGGATGCAGATAATTGTAGTTAATAATGCTTTCAAAACCGCCACTTCCTACTTTAACTGGTAATCCGGTTTCCTTGCGGCTGACGGTCGCGTCGGGATAGTTCCATGTTTCTTCATAATCCCTTATCCATTTGTTCTTTTGCTGCCCCATAAAACCCATATTGAAATTCCATACAGAGCGTCCTCGGTTATATTGTCCGGCAAGATGGTCAATAGATGCGTATCTTCCGGATGCAAAGGCTACGAAAGCGTCAAGCATAAGCTCCCCTCCCGAATCATGGTGCGTCGTTATATAGTCGATTACCGCATCAGCCCCGGCATATCTCACACCGGGATTGTCGTGATATTCGATCCTTACAATATCTTCGGGACGTATTGCAGAAATCTGCGCCGAAGTCGCCTCCACCCCATTGATGCAGAGTACCACAGTCCCGCCGCCTGAGGTGGCAATGTCATTGGTAAGTGGGTTGACGGATATTCTTGCAAGCTGGATTTTTCGCAACAAGTCTATGCCGTTTGCGGAGGAACGGAGAGTTTCTTTGTCGGGTCGGATGACTTTACGGTCAGTCTTGTTGATAACAGGAGAAGCCGTGACTACAATCTCACTTAAAATTTGAGGAGAAATCGAATATTCCGATGTGCCGGGGGGGATTGAAACAGTCATTACATATTCCTGAGGGCACGCGGAAGGTGCTGTGGCGCACAATAGTGCCCACATAGCTAATTGTCTTGACATTTTGAAAAAGGGATTAGTCTTGCGCTATCAGCGCATCATAGAGATCGTGAAATCGCTTGCGCAGATGCCTGACAGCATAATGTTTTCTTGAAAGCAGGGTTGCGACCGAAATGCCGGTCGCCGCGGATATATCTTTTACGGGCATCTCGTCGAATACGGTCAGGCAGAACACCTCGCGTTGTTTAGGCGGCAATTCGGAGAGTGCTGCATCGAGTTCTTCCCACACAAGATTTCGGAGTAAAACCGTGTCCGGCGCATCCTGCGGATTGCAGAATAGAGTCTGGGCAATTTCTTCGCACACGGGATCTTCGGCGTCGAATGAGACTTCCCGCTTTTTGCGCCAGAAGTTCAGAATTGAATTGCGTGCGACTCGATACAGCCACGAAGAGATGCGTTCAATCTCCGAACGGTCTTCATTAGAAGCACGTGCCAGTTGATAAAATACATCCTGAAGGATATCCTCGGCATCTTCCCTGTTATGGATTCGCGATTGGATATATCCAAGAAGGCGAGGTGCATATTCAGCGACTATTTCACAGATGTTGTCATTCTGCGGCATCCTCGTTCGTGTTTTGGAAGTTGCGGAAACCGAAGTGTTCGCGGCGCCGGCGGTTGATAAATTCACGTCGCTGTTCATCTGTCATATTGTGCCAACGGCTATTCCAGTCACCGCAATGATGTCCGAGCGCATGAATTCCGCCACCGATGAAAAACAGTGCGAGCAGAAATCCGCCTGCAAGAAATTGTCCTAATATGAACAGTCCGACGCCTTGCCAGAATGTGATGGCGGCGAAACCGCATATGGCGGGGATGAAGCTGTTCCATAACGCCATCACAGCGACACCGGCTAACGACGGAAACACTGAGAAGAATAGAAGTAATAGGATTATTGCTTTTAATGCTTTTTTCATTGCTTGTTATTTTTGAGTTTGTTTAATAGAGCTGCAAATAGAGCTGCTCTATATTATAAGACACGCCATGTCGATAAATATTTTAAAACAATGGCATTTTATTTGTAAATTTGCATTTCAGATATTTCTTCGTCATCTCAAATGTGGATGGCCGGATGCTGAATTATTGAGATATATAATGATTGAAACTGAAAGACTCATATTGCGACATTGGCATGAAACCGATGCGGCTGCGCTCTTCAAATATGCCGGAAATCCGGATGTGGGTCCTGTCGCAGGATGGGAGCCGCATACGTCGGTTGAGTATAGCCGGGAAATAATCCGTACTGTATTTTCCGCGCCTGAAGTCTATGCTGTGGTACTGAAAGACGTAGGTGAACCCGTCGGAAGCTGCGGTATAATGTTTCCGGACAGCGTGCATTCTGCTGAAATGAATCGTGGCGAGGCCGAGATCGGCTACTGGATCGGCAAGCCGTTCTGGGGACGCGGGCTGATTCCCGAGGCGGTGTGTGGGTTGCTGGCGAGATGTTTTGATGACCTCGGTCTTGATGCGGTATGGTGCGGATATTATGAAGGGAACCTCAAATCTAAGCGTGTAATAGAGAAGTGTGGTTTTAGGTTTCATCACACAAACCGCGATGTCGTGTCTCCGCTCGGCGACATACGGACGGAGCATTTCTACATCATGGATAAAGATGATTACCGCATGCATATCAACTGCCGGAATACATAAAGTCAATAACCGGGAGCGTACGCAGTCTGAAATAAAAAGAATTCTATCTTGAGCAGTAAAAATTGTATTTATGTTTATAGCAATAGTGAAATATAAGAAGACGCTTGACGAGGTCGACCGTTTTCTACAGGCACATCGTGATTATCTTTCAGAGCATTATGCTGCCGGCGATCTGATAGCTTCCGGACCGCAGGTGCCCCGTACGGGCGGCGTGATCATGATTAAAGCCGCGGACCGGGAGGCCGTTGATGCAATAATCGCGCAGGATCCGTTCTTTATCAATGATATTGCCGATTATCAGATCGTTGAGTTCACTCCGACAAAATTATGCGCCCCCGCTCTTTCAGACTTTTTATAATGTTAACACGATGACTGACGAGATATTATACATCCTTCTTCCCGATTTTGCCGCTCATGAGATGGTCTATCTGATGGAGGCGATAAGCAGTGACGAGCAGCAGCTGAAGCCCGCTCCCAAATATATCAACAAAATCGTGGCTCCATCTCCGGAGCCGGTGACCGCGATAGGCGGTTTCAAGGTCATCCCGGACTATACATTCGAAAATATGCCGGATGATTATGCCGCTATTGTACTGATCGGCGGCTTCGGATGGCTGTCGCCGGACGCTGTTGAGGTGGTGCCGATCGTCTGGAAAGCGATCGACCGCAGGAAAATTGTCGGGGCGATCTGTAACGGTGCTTCCTTCATGGCCAAGGCCGGATTCCTCAATAATGTCAGGCATACCGGCAACGGCCTGCAACAGCTGGAACTATGGGGTGGGGACAACTATACCAATCCCGGTGGATATGTTCATCAGCAGGCGGTTTCGGATGGCGGCATTGTGACAGCCAATGGCTCCGGTGTACTTGAATTCACAAAGGAACTTCTGCTGTTGCTTGAAAACGACACACCGGATCGCATCGATATGTACTATCAATTCAACCGACAGGGCTTCTGTGCATTGTTCTCCAATAACTAAAATGGTATGGCTTGTTCGGCAGACTTTATAGAGTTCGTATGCGAGGTTCTTGCTCCCTTAGGTGATGTACGTGCCCGTAAGATGATGGGGGAGTATGTCATTTATGTGAACGGGAAATGTGTGATAACAGCTTGCGACAATATGGCTTTTATTAAAAAGTTGCCTTGCATCGCCGGAATGATGGCCGACGCAGAGTGCGGGTGTGCCTATGAAGGTGCGAAGGAGGGATATATACTTGATTTTCATGATAGGCAGAAGACACTGAGGGTAATAGAAACCTTATGGGATGATCTGCCTTTCCCGAAATCCGGGAAGAAACGCCCGTAACTGATGAAAATTTCTTTGGGCAATATAAACTTCCGGATGTTGCGGTGACTGCATCCGGCTAAAAGTTGATGTTGTTCCCCATCCTTCGTGTTGCATGTCATTTTTCTTCCCAGACGACCGTGAAAGCTGTTGAGCGGCCGTCGCGCGTCCGGGTGTACTGTTCGACGCGTGAGCCGGTCAGGGATGTGGCGATGTCGTAGGTGTATTCGACAGGGTGGTATTCTCCTGAGAGGTCGGACATGGTCATACTTTTTACGAGGCCGACCGACTGGCGCCCCAGTACGCCCTGGTATGCGAGCGGAAGGTAGAATGAATGGACTATGCAACCTTGCACGATCGGCCTGTATTCGGCCGATACTCCACCGTAATATGTGAATTTTTTTGATACAAGCGGGTATGCAGGATTAATGTATTCGGTGTATCGTGTCATGTTGTCGCCTGTCCATTCGAGTTCGGCTGTCCATTCCAGAGGATTCTCTTCGACCCATCCGGCATTGTCGGTACGACGTTCGGAGATGTTGACGGCAGTAAGCCGCCGCATGGCGTCGTAGTGGAATTCCTTGGTGTAGATTTTCATCATCAGGCTGCCGTTGAGGAAGTCTATTCTGACGGAACCTTCTGCGCCGGCGGCTGTTCCGTCGGGGTTGAGACGCAGTTTTTCGTCGAAATTCCTGATTTCGGAGCCGTGATCTTCCTCGGCCTTGATTATTATCTCGTCGCTGCCGGCGGGATATGAGAATGACGCGCTGTATGTGCATTCGGCGTTCGGAGATTCCGAGACGTTTTTCCACGATGACACGAATCCTGTGGTGTTGTACTCAAAAAGTTCGTATACGCCGTCGGTGCCGATCCACGACAGACGGAATTCGGCCACGGGCTTCGGTTCGTCGTTGTTGCTGCAAGAGGTCGCGAGCAACGGCAGCATGGCAAATAAGGCGCGGAGGAGTTTTTTCATAATGCTGATGGTTTATAGTTGTTAAACGTGCCCCATACCTTGATTATTGCCTGCGCGATTAATTTAAAGCCGCGATTTCTTTCTGCAGTAGGTCAAGGAATCGCGCGGCATGGGCGCCGTCCATCTGGGTGTGATGGAACTGAAAAGATACCGTCAGTCGCGTTCTGAACCAGCATCTGCGGTACCGGCCCCATATCATGAACGGATTGTTGAAAATGCCGCTGTACATGCCCACGGCGCCGTCGATTTCATATTGTGCCAGTGCCGATGTGCCGATCACCATGCTGTCGGTTATGTCGTGGTTTACGCAGGTTTCGGCCACTTGATGCGTGAGCCGGAGATAGTCGGAGTTAAATTTCGAAAGATCATCTGAGAAGGGTATGTCGCACGAACTGACTTCGCCGGAGCGGTTGGCTACAATCGTGTTTACCGCAATCGTGTCGTAGAGCATCAGTTTACCGTCTACAGGCAGCATGTAGAATTCCTTGATTTGTGAGGCGGCTTTGCCGATGCACCAGCACATGAGCATATTGAATTTCAACCCTCGGCGTCGGCTGAGGCGTCTTAGCCGGGCTACGTCAAGCGTCCGGAAAAACGTTACCATCGGCATCGGAGCCTTCATCCATAAATCAAACGCGTATGCGCGGGTGGTTTCTTCTGGTTTTATTTCTTGCATCATAGTCGTTATTATGTCTGACCGCCTCCATGCTGTTTTATTCAGACGATTAATCCGCTATCGGCTAATAAATGCGGTATCATGATTGATGTTATTTTCAGGCTGCATTCCGGCGCCTCAGTCGCCGGAAGAGTAGCCCGTGTCACATCTTCAGCAGCGATGATCCGTTGTCGGAATTGTTGAGATTGCGGCGCCCTGTACGGAATATCGAGCCGAAATCGGCCGAATAGCTTATCGACAGCACTATCATGTTGCCGTTGTTCTTGATATAGCGTTCGCGGTACGACGGATTCACGGCCGAGTAATCCCATGCCGGATATCGTGTGCCCTTGCGGTCGAACATATACATCCAGCTCGCTCCGATGGTCCAGTGTTTGTCGGGTTGCCATTCCAGTTGCAGTGCGTCGCCGTTTTCGTCCTTGCCGACATAGTGTCCGGATAGATATTTGCCGGGCAGTTTGCGCCAGTAGGCGATTGTGAGCGGACCTTTGTTCCACCATACGGCGATACTTCCGTCGAACGAGGTGAGGCTGTGACTCCAGTCAGCACCTACGGCCTTGTAATGGCATAGGCACATGTACAGGCTGGCTCCGAATCCGTAGATGTCACTGATCCTCAGGCTTAGGTCGTTCTGGAATCTCCGTTCGTGCCGGGCGTTGACCGACTGCGACAGGAACAGGCCGTCGCCCATGTAGCTTATGTCGTCCACGACGCTGTTGTTGGTATTGGAAAAGGCTGTCCGGTAGGATGCCTGGAATTTACGGCAGGTGAAATCCGCACCTAAGGTGTAGAGAAACTTTTCAGCCACTTTCAGATCGGGATTGCCGTTGGTGATCAGATATGGCGTGGTCTGCTGCGGATAATCGGTCAGAGCAGTCAGCGATGGTATTATCGGTGTGTAGCGGAACGATCCCTGCAGACTCCATGCCTGGTTTATGTTCCATGATATCTGGGCACTGGACAGGTTGCGGATGAAGTTGCGCCGGTTCATATCGTTCTTGATCCAGAACATTTTGGCTCCGGAAGCCAGAGCAATATAGAATTTACCTACACGCTGCCCGAGCCGCACATACGCGTAGTTGTTGTTTTCGGTCAGTATGGGTTCGTAGTCCGATGTCAGATATGTGTTGCGGCTGTGCGACACAGTGTTCTGATATCCTGCCGACAGGGAGGTTTTCTCGCTGAACGTGTGTATGTAGCATACTTCCGAAATCAGCGACCGGCGGCGGCTGTCCACATTCATTATGTACGATTCTGCCGTGCCGTCGGCGAAGGAGTAATTGTTGTCGCGGCGGTAATCGCTCGAACTCAGTGTGCCCACTATCTGAGCCTCAAGTGAATTTTTATCATTGAAGTCATGTCGTAGGAACAGATCGGCCGACGGAGTGAAGCCGTCGCTTTTCGAAAGATTGTGGTTGTCGTATTCCCCGAGTTCCGAATCGGTCGTATGCGCTATACGGCGGCTCTTGTTGAAGGCTGGGGTGGCTGAGAAGGTGGCTGAGAACAAGGTCCGTGCGCTTGGGCTGAAGTCATATTTCAGCCTTATGCCGTGAGTGTGGTAGTAGAAAGGATTGCGGTCGTGTTCTTCAAGATTAACATGGAAATTGTCGCCGATGTAGCTTTCTGTCGTGTTGTCATAGACATCCTGATAGTTGCGCCACGACGGGCGGTACTGCAGCGTGAACTGCGACGCTCCCTGATGGTACGAGGCCTGTATGTTGCCGTCGACAAACGCTGTGTTCACGGCGCTGCGCCCCCACAGATATATCCGGCCGCCGTCATTGCGGATTTTTAGGGTGATGTTGATCAGACCCGATTTACCGGAATCAGCATATCTGGCAGGCGTAAAGCGGGAGTATTCGATTTTTTCAATCTCCTTTGGCTGAAGTGCGTTGACATCCTCGACAGTCGATGGCACACCATTGATCAGAATCACCGGACTGCCGCCGTCGACGGTCAGACTCCTGTTTATAGGGTTTGCTTGTAATCCCGCGAACGGAAGCTTCTGAAACAGGCTTATTGCCGTAGCCGAAGCCCTTACGTCGGCTGCCGACGGATATACTATAGTGCGGCCTTTCGAATTGATGGCGGCGTTGCCCGTCACTGTCACTTCATTGAGGGCCAGACCTTCGTCGAGATAGATTGTGCCGAGGCTGATGTTTCTGGAGCCGGCTTCGATCATGATTTCTGTAGGAGAGAATCCTGTCATCGAAATTTCAAGATTGAGGGACTGCTTCACGTCTGTCTCCAGCGAGAACGCCCCGTCGGTATCGGCGTTGATTCCCGCTATCGGGTTCCCTTCTGCGAGCAGACGGCAGTTGGCACCGATAACGGCGGTGGAGTCATTCGACGACAGCACCACTCCATGAATGCTTCTTGCATTCGCATACGGCAACGACAATATCAGAATTAGGGTCAGAACAATGGGTCTCATCATCTTGATCATCGGCAGACGGCTCCGTCCGCGGCAAAATTATTATTATATAAAGAAACGTGAGCCGAGTATGCCACGTCCAACTTGACGGCCCTGAGAAAGCCTTGTACCCGGATGTGGTCGACAGCAGCCCACGCTATACGCGGAAAGCCATCATGCCATATCTTTGAGTACATTCGAAAATTTCTCAGGTTTTCAAGTTCAAGATAAGCATAACGCTTCTTATTATTTTTCCATTATGTCTTGAAACGGGCGAGGCCGTTTCGTGCGCAAAGTTAATCAAAAGATTTCATAAAGCGCGGCTGCCGTTCAAAAAATATGGGTAGCCGCGCTTTTCCGTCGCCAATGCCTTTTACAGGTATATTTATGCAGGCGAGAGTATCTGGGCCGCGTGGTCGCGAGTCTTGATCTCGCGTGGACCGATGACGCGCTCGACCGTTCCGTCGGGTCCGATGATAAAGGTGGTGCGCATCGTGCCCATGTATTTGCGCCCGTACATTGACTTTTCGCCCCACACGCCGAACATCTCCACAAGCTTGTGGTCTGTGTCGGCGATCAGGGGAAAGGGCAGGGCGTTCTTTTCTATGAACTTGCGGTGGGAAGCCTCCGAATCTACACTTACGCCGATTACCTGATAGCCTGCATCAAGCAGCGTCTGGTAATTGTCGCGCAGGTTACATGCCTGTGCGGTGCAGCCCGAGGTGGAGTCTTTCGGATAAAAATACAAGGCGATCGTGCGTCCGGGGTAGTCGCTGCGGCGTACCGGCGCACCGTTCTGGTCGGTGCCAAGCAGGTCGGGTACTGTAGTCATGATTGAAAATTGAGGATTAGAATTTCGCCGCAGACCGTGCAAGTCTGCGGCGTTTTATAAGTTTGAGAAAAGCTGGGCGTTACCAGCCGAGAATTTCCTTCAGTTTAGGCAGGAGGAAGTCGGCGTAGTGGCGGAAACCCAGGTCGGTGAGGTGGATGCCGTCGACAGTGCCGTCATCCTCGGGGCCGTCAAGGCCTTCGGATTCGATGAAATAAAGGTTTGTGTAGCCCTCATCCTTCAGCCGCTGGAAGTTGCGGCGGTAAGCGTCGTTCTTGGCCGGCAGGTATTTGTTGAACATTGAGTCATAGCGATAGTACGGGTAGAGCGGACCTGCAAGCATCACGATCGGAGTATTGGGGTGTGCGTCGGCGAGGATCTTCACGAAGTCGTAGGTGAGTGTGTCGCACTGCATTTCGGTGCAGTTCGGCACGGGATCGAGCAGGAAGAGATCCACGTCGGGGATTTCATTCATGGCGCGTGCCATGCACGGATCCTGCTTGCCTTCGCCGGAGATGCCGATATTGATGACTTCGGCGTTGAGCTCGCGGCCGATGATATTGGTGCCGCACATGCCGGTGCGTGAGGCGCAGCCGCCCTGCAGGATACTGGTGCCGTAGGCCACGATTTTGCGGTCGGTCGAGATGATCTCGGGGCTTCCGGGCGTGATTACCGCGTCGCTGTCGACCTTAACCCACAGCTCGTTGACGCCGTCATACAGCGGGAAGTAGATCATGAATTCGTGCATCTGGCCGTCGAGGCGCTCCACGTAAGTCGATTCCACGATCTTCTCCTCTTTGTTGTTCACGTACGGGCGGTTGGTATTTACGTGGCGCCATACCGAATCGCCTTCAAGGATATAGAGGTCGGTACCCTTGAGTCCGGTATCGGCCATGTGGATCAGATGAGTGTTCCAGAGCAGTTCGTACTTGACGCCTACGCGGGTCGAGTTGGTGGCGAAGCGCAGGCCTATGCCGCTCGAGCATTGGGAGCGCTCCCACAGGTCGGGGCGGACACTGTCCTTCAGATAGGCGGGAATGCGGGTGAACGGGCGCAGGGTGTTGTCCCAGCCCTTATTTATGACGCGGAGATCGAGCGCGTTGACAAGTTTCCAGGGTTTCTCCGGCTCATCGGCGCCCCTCATCGGCAGCACGGCAATCAGAGCCAGGGCAAGCAGTAGTAATTTCTTCATAGTTTCAAGGTTATAGTTGTTTTGTATTCTCGTGGCGCAAAGATACGATAATTGGCGGTAATTTCCTAAAAAAATTATAAAATCAGAGCCATTATTGCGACAAATGTATTGAATTGCCGCAAAAATGCCGTACCTTTGCCGTACTATGAAGTTAAAGACCATAACCTTGCTGGCCGCAGTCGCTGTCTGCGCTGAGGCCGCTGATGCTTGCACAAGCCTCATTGCTGCCAAAGGCGCCACCGCCGACGGCTCCACCATGATCACTTATGCCGCCGATAGCCATACGCTCTACGGCGAGTTATATAACAGGGCTGCCGCCGACCATGCGCCCGGTTCGATGCGCCGTGTGACCGACTGGGACAGCGGACGCCATCTTGGCGAGATACCCGAGGTGGCACACACTTATGCCACCATGGGCAATATGAACGAGCACGGCCTCACCATCGCCGAAAGTACCTGGGGCGGTCGCCCCGAACTCGAGGGTTCCGGCATGATAGATTACGGCTCGCTTATCTACATAGCTCTTGAGCGCTCGAAGACCGCGCGCGAAGCTCTCGATGTGATGACATCGCTCGTCCGCGACTATGGCTACGCTTCCGAGGGTGAAAGTTTCTCGATAGCCGATCCCGACGAGGTCTGGGTGCTTGAACTCATCGGCAAGGGAAAGACTGATCCCGGAGCCGTGTGGGTCGCACGCCGTGTTCCCGACGGCTGCATCAGCGGCCATGCCAACCACTCGCGTATCCATACTTTCCCGCTCGACGATCCGCAGACCATTTACTCGCCCGATGTTATCGACTTCGCACGCAGTCAGGGATACTTTGAGGGCGACGACAAGGATTTTGATTTCTCGCGCGCCTATGCCGTGGCCGATGCGCTTGCCCTCCGTGGCTGCGATGCCCGTGTGTGGAGTTATTACAACCGCTTCATGGACAATGACGCCGCCGACCGCTGGCTTCCTTGGATTCTTGAAGGTAAAGGCGAGGTCATGCCCCTGTGGGTCAAGCCCGACCGTCCCGTATCGGCCAATGATCTGAAGTGGATGATGCGCGATCACTTTGAGGATACACCGCTGGACATGACCAAGGATCCCGGAGCAGGTCCCTTCGAGGTGCCTTACCGCTGGCGTCCGCTCACCTACGAAGTCGACGGTTCAACCTATACCCATGAGCGTGCCATAGCTACGCAGCAGACAGGCTTCTCATTCGTTTCGTCGATGAACTCGGCTCGTCCGGCATCGATGCGCGGCATCCTTTGGTTCGGTGTCGACGATGCTAACACTTGCGTATATATTCCCGTATTCAATACTCTCACCGAAGTGCCCCGCCAGCTTGCTCACGGCAACGGAGACCTGCTCACACTCTCGTGGGATGCTATGTTCTGGGTCAACAACTACGTTGCCAACCAGGCTTATAACCGATACTCGCAGATGATACCTGATATCCGTCGTGTGCAGAAGGGCTTTGAGGACTCGCTTGAGGCTGCAGTCGACTCGCTGGCGGTGTCGCTGGCTGCTGTTTCGGTGGCCGAGGCCGCTTCAGTCACCAATTCTCTTACCGCTCAGGCAGCGGCCGACGTAACTGCCGCTTATAAGAATCTGGGCGACTATCTGCTCGTAAAATATCTCGACGGCAACATCAAGAAGGAGACCGACGACGGCCGATTTGCCCGTACTCCCGAGGGTATGCCCGTGCAGCCCGTTTTCGCCGGCTACAACGAGCGTTATTTCCGTCAGATCGCCGACAGTGAAGGCGACCGGCTCAAAGTCGAGCCATCGGCACACTGACACAGGAAATGAAAGCAAGCACGGCGGCCCGGATAATCGTAGGAGCGACGGCAATTGCCATCGCAGTGGTGATGGCGGGTCGTCTGTTTGTTGTCCGCCAGCCGCATGTCGACATTGACCCTGCCGTATATCCGGTACGGGGGATCGATATTTCGGCACACAACGGCTCTGTCGATTTTGACTCCGTAGCTGCCTGTGGTTATTCGTTCATTTATCTGAAAGCGTCTGAAGGTGCTACTTGGCGGGATGCATGTTTTGAGGATAATTACCGCGCCGCGCGTTCGGCCGGCCTTGCAGTCGGAGCTTATCATTTCTTCCGGTTCGATGTGGCCGGATGGAAGCAGGGGGTTAATCTGTTGTGTACCCTGAGGGGCGCTGATCTCGATCTTCCGGTGGCCATCGATATAGAGGAGTCGGGAAATCCTGCCCGATACAGCAGTTCGGAGATCATCGAGAACCTGGCCGACATGATCAGCCTGCTCGACCGCGCCGGCCGTCCCGTGATAATCTACACCAACAAAAACGGTTACTTCCGCTTTGTACGCAATCACTTCGACGACGTTCCTCTGTGGATCTGCAGCTTCACCGATCCTCCTATCCCCGAGCGCGACCGCTGGACCATATGGCAGCACAGCCATATCGGCCGTGTACCCGGCATCGCCGGCCCCGTTGATCTGAACACTGTCAATACCTCCGCTTCCAAATCGCCTTTCATTTCTCTCAGGCCGACTGACTAAGTAATGCTGCAATAACGCCGGTATAAATCCTAATCACTGATAACTGATATCTGTATACAATAATGGCCGTCCGAGCGCTTCGGACGGCCATTATCATATCATGAATTTGTGATTTACTTCACGTCGGGATCTACGCCCCACTGCTGCTGGGCGAGACGGCGGTAGTTGTTGTAGCGCCACATGGCGTTGGCCTTGGCTGCTGCGAACAGCTCTGCTGCCTGGTCGGGATACTGCTTCAGTACCGATGAGTAGCGCACCTCACCCTTGAGGAAGTCTTCGAACTTGTCCCAGTCGGGCTCCTTCGAGTCGAGCGTGAAGGGATTCTGGTTCTCGAGTTCCAGAGCGGGATTGTAGCGCCACAGGTGCCAGTAGCCGCATTCTACGGCGCGGAGCTCTTCCTGCTGCGAGCGTCCCATGCCGGCGCGCAGGCCGTGGTTGATACAGGGCGAGTAGGCGATGATCAGCGACGGACCGTCGTAGGCTTCTGCTTCGCGGATAGCCTTGAGCGTCTGTGCGTTGTCGGCACCCATAGCTACCTGTGCGCAGTATACGTATCCGTAGGTCGAGGCGATCAGGCCCAGGTCTTTCTTGCGGACACGCTTGCCGGCAGCGGCAAACTTGGCGATCGCGCCGATCGGGGTGGCCTTAGAAGCCTGGCCGCCGGTGTTGGAGTAAACCTCGGTGTCGAGCACGATGACGTTGACGTTCTTGCCCGATGCGAGCACATGGTCGAGGCCGCCGAAGCCGATATCGTAGGCAGCGCCGTCGCCGGCGATGATCCACTGGCTGCGGGCTACCAGGAAGTTCTTCAGGCCAAGCAGTTCCTTGCATATGTCGCAGCCGCACTTCTCGCACATAGGCACGAGTTTGTCAGCTACCTCGCGGGTGACGCCGGCGCTTTCGCGGTTGTCGAGCCACTGCTGGGCCAGAGCCTTCATCTCGTCGGTGCACTTGTCGCACTCGAGCATGCGGGTGAACAGGTCAGCGACGCGGCTGCGGATCTTCTCGGTGGCGACCTTCATGCCGAGGCCGAATTCAGCGAAGTCCTCGAACAGCGAGTTAGCCCATGCCGGACCGTGGCCGTTGGCGTCGGTGGTGTAGGGCGTCGAGGGTACAGAGCCGGAGTAGATCGACGAGCAGCCGGTAGCGTTGGCCACCATCTCGTGATCGCCGAAGAGTTGCGAGATCAGCTTCACGTACGGAGTCTCGCCGCAGCCGGAGCATGCGCCCGAGAATTCGAACAGCGGGGTTGCGAACTGCGAATTCTTTACATTGAGCTTCGTGTCGACAAGGTCCTGCTTCGATGCCACGTGTTCCACGCAGTAGTCCCATTCGGCCTGCTTGTCGAGCTGGGTCTCGAGCGGACGCATTTCGAGGGCCTTGACACCCTTCTTGCCCGGGCACACATCGACGCAGTTGCTGCAGCCGAGGCAGTCGAGCACGTCGACGCTCTGAACGAAGCGCATGCCGGTGAAAGTCTTGCCGATTGCAGGGATGGTGGCATCCTCGCCGAAGGGAGCGGCCTTCATCTCTTCCGTATCGAGAACGAACGGACGGATGGCGGCGTGGGGGCAGACATATGCGCACTTGTTGCACTGGATACAGTTCTCGGCCTTCCATTCGGGAACGAAGGCGGCCACTCCGCGCTTCTCGCTCTTGGCTGTGCCCTGGTCCCAGGTGCCGTCGGCTATGTTCTCGAAAGCTGAAACCTTCAGGAGGTCACCGTCCTGAGCGTTGATGGGACGTACGATGTTGGCGATGAACTCGGTGTCGCCCTTGTGTGCGACGGGTGCGTCGTCGGGGAGTGTGGCCCATGTCGGATCGACGGTGAGGGTGTGGTATTCGTTTCCGCGGTCAACAGCTGCGAAGTTCTTGTCCACAACGTCCTGGCCCTTCTTGCCGTAGCTCTTGACGATGAATTTCTTCATCTGTTCAACAGCCAGATCCACGGGGATCACCTCGGTGATGCGGAAGAAAGCGCTCTGCAGAATGGTGTTGGTGCGGTTGCCCAGACCGATTTCCTGAGCGATCTTGGTGGCGTTGATGTAGTAGACGGTGATGTTGTGCTGTGCGAAGTAGCGCTTTACCTTATTGGGCAGGTTGGCGGCGAGTTCGTCGCCCTCCCAGATGGTGTTGAGCAGGAATGTGCCGCCGTCGCGCAGACCGCGTGTCACGTCGTACATGTGCAGGTAAGCCTGTACGTGGCATGCAACGAAATTCGGGGTGTTTACCAGATAGGTCGAACGGATGGGATCGTCGCCGAAGCGCAGGTGCGAGCAGGTGAAGCCGCCCGATTTCTTCGAGTCATAAGCGAAGTAAGCCTGGCAGTATTTGTCGGTGTTGTCGCCGATGATCTTCACGGAGTTCTTGTTTGCGCCCACGGTACCGTCTGCGCCGAGGCCGTAGAACTTGGCTTCGAATGTGCCGGCGCCGCCCAGCGCGATTTCTTCCTTGGGAGGCAGCGAGGTGAAGGTGACGTCATCGATGATGCCTACGGTAAAGCCGTCCTTGGGTTCGGGCAGGGCGAGGTTTTCGTAAACACCGATTATCATTGCCGGAGTGGTATCTTTCGAAGCCAGGCCGTAGCGTCCGCCTACGATCAGCGGGGCATTTTCCTTGCCGTAGAATGCTTCTTTGACGTCGAGGCACAGCGGATCGCCGTTGGCGCCCGGTTCCTTGGTGCGGTCAAGCACGGCGATGCGCTTCACGGTCGAGGGGATGGCGGCCATCAGATGCTTTACGGAGAAGGGACGGTAGAGGTGTACGGATACCAGACCGACCTTCTCGCCCTGTGCGATGAGGTGGTCGATGGCTTCCTGTGCGGCCTGTGTCACCGATCCCATGGCGATGATCACACGGTCGGCATCCTCGGCACCGTAGTAGTTGAACAGGTGGTATTCACGGCCGGTAATGGCGCTTATCTTGGCCATGTATTCCTCGACAATTTCAGGCACGGCTTCGTAGTGTTTGTTGCAGGCCTCACGGTGCTGGAAGAAAACGTCGCCGTTTTCAGCCATGCCGCGGGCCACGGGAGCGTCGGGCGAAAGGGCGCGGTTGCGGAAGCGGGCCAGGGCATCGCGGTCGAGCAGCGGCTCGAGGTCTTCCTGTTCCAGAGTCTCGATTTTCTGGATTTCATGCGAGGTGCGGAAGCCGTCGAAGAAATTCACGAACGGAACGCTCGACTTGATGGTGGCAAGGTGGGCTACACCGGCCAGGTCCATTACTTCCTGTACCGAACCCTCGGCGAGCATGGCGAAGCCGGTCTGGCGAACCGACATAACGTCCTGGTGGTCGCCGAAGATCGACAGGGCGTGCGAGGCGATCGTACGGGCCGACACATGGAACACGCAGGGAAGCAACTCGCCTGCGATCTTATACATATTGGGAATCATCAGCAACAGGCCCTGCGATGCGGTGTAGGTCGTCGTCAGAGCGCCGGCCTGCAGCGAACCATGGACTGCACCGGCGGCACCGCCTTCCGATTGCATTTCCTGTACTAAAACTGTCTCACCGAAGATGTTCTTTCGACCTGCTGCCGACCAGTCATCGACATATTCAGCCATTGTCGATGAAGGCGTGATGGGGTAGATGGCGGCAACCTCCGAGAACATGTAGCTCACGTGGGCGGCGGCCTGATTACCGTCACAGGTCAGGAATTTCTTATCCTTACTCATAAAATATTGATGTTTGGTTAACTTTTATCATATCAGTTTTCGAGCCACAAAGGTAGCAATTTTCGGCTGATTGTACAATATGATTTTATCGCCATTTTGGCATTGTTGTTTTCTTTTAACGCGATTTTAAAATCATTTTCAACAAATATTAAAAACCCTAAAACTTGGCTCAATTACTCTTAAAAAAGAAATGTATTAAACAGATAACGATTTGAGACATTCATTTAGCCAAACGGGATATTGGCGAGTCTATCTTCATATAGACTCCATAACGTATTATGATGTTGAAGCCAATTGATCGGGCTCTAATCATTTAACATTTGGCCTTATAATCAACGAGAAGCTTTAATAAATAAGGATGTATATAAATAACTAGGATATGAAGTTTTACAATCGTTATTAATTTGGTAAACGAGAGGAATAGGCTCCTCACATACATCTCTATAAATCGTAAATTCACGAGAATTAAAGGATATACGCTCTTTGTCAGGAGAATACATTTTAATGTATGAAGCATTGTCAGGGCTTTCCCATGATATAAGTAGCAAAAGTCGGTCAATCTGAAATTTAGGCAATGCCTTGAGCCATATTTCTATGCGTAAACGAATTA
>OLSQ01000353.1_pt1 | contig 45906 bp, 38 predicted proteins | sample 1672561 | NCBI WGS metagenome assembly OLSQ01 (sample SAMEA3136699, study PRJEB25190) | human gut metagenome | biome: human gut; feature: human-associated habitat; material: faeces | place: Austria | collected 2013
TGATTGTAGACAAAGCGGACACTACCAAAATAATTCGCAAGCATTTTCTCTTGCTCCTTATTTGGGTAAAGCCTGAACTTATATGTCTTCTGTATCACTTTCATCCTACAAAGATACGAAATTTTTCTCGAATTACAAAGGAATGATGCAATTATTTGCAAAATATTACGCTATTTCAATATATGTGATGCAAATAGTGACACCTTCAGAAAATACATAGAGAAACAAGGCTAATTATTGTGCCAAGAAAACCCAAAGGCTAAAGACCTTTGGGTTTTCTTGGCAACATTATATAAATTCCCGGCATTTCCACAATCCATGATGGAAGATGGTCACCTCAAGATCGGCGTAACAGTCATCATGGTGAAAAAAGACGAGAAGACATACTACCCTGACCATGAAACCTACGGAGTCAACAACAATCAGGAACATAAGCTGAACATCGATGGTACTTACCTGCTCAAGGATACAAAAGCGTATAAGCAGTCCAACAGCCTTCCAGAACTGATGGCTCAACTCAGCACACAGCTGCCTTCACTTCAGGAGGACCTGAGATTGGAAACGCTGAAAGTAATCTCAGCTATCAACATGACAGAGGAGCAAAAGGTAGAGAAACTTACATCCATGGTAGACTTCCCATTGGACTTCGTAGAGTCACAGATCCTGGAAAAGAAGGCAAGCCTGTTCTATGCACCAGGCAATACCAAGGATGACAGAGCACAACTCAAGGAGATCGTAGAGTCAATCGTTGCCATGTGCAATAGCGAGGAACAGAAACAATGCCAACTCATCGTAGGAGTGAACGACAAGACCAATAAGACTTGCAAACTCCAGGATGAAATCGCCTCCAACTATCCCCAGATGGCCAACCTCGACCAGTTCCAGAATACCCTGCTGGTTCCATTCATCAAGTCATACACCTACGACAATGCCCTGCTCATGTCATCCCTCAAATACAACTGGTACAACTACAATGATGACCTAATCCTCATCATAGACATCAACTACCACGGAGATCCTATCATCTGCAAAGGTGGCAGACTCCCCTACCGATGCGACTCAGCCAAAATGATTGCAGAAGGAGTGGACCTGGTAAACATGGTCAAGAAGCTGACAAGAAATGCCGCATAACATCTAAGGAGGACTGCCCAAGTAAAGGCAGCCCTCTGATAATCTGATGAAAAGAAGATTCCAGAAAAGATCATTTGGAAAAGAAGATGGCAAAACTGATGGAGAAGCCTTTGTAACAAATGGTGCATCAGAAATCAATTGTACCATCAGTTCATACACAGAAGCAGGCATTTGATACAATCAACAGATAGGATGTAGCATTATCTGCTCATTTTTATCTACTTTTGCTCCAGAAATGTTTACCTTTAGCCGGCTAAAGGTATATATGGATGTGCAAAGGTACTCTAAAACATTGAGTAATAAATAAAATCATTGCACCCATGATTTTCTAACATTAGAAACAACGTAAAAATAACAATATACAATGAAAATGTTATATGATATAATCGCAGGCATCATTTCTATGATTGCCAAAAGTCTTGGAGTTTCATATGCCACAGCCAATGTGGCATGGAGCTTATACCTACAGGGACTGGTGTGTATCCTATCCTGCCTCTTGCTTCTCATCCCCATGAGGAAGAGATACAAGCAATTCGGCCTGGATGTGTTCACCATATCAGGAACAGTTTCCATTCTTGGCTATACATATCTGATCTTCTCCAACTGGTTCAATTTCATCAGCCCATTCATTGGACTTAGCTTTCAGACACAGCATAAAGCACTCATCAACTATACAAAGATGGCGGGGATGCAATGGCACATGAGTTACCAGAGTGTTTATATCATCCTCTTTGTCTTCCTGGGAATGGCACTAATAGGAACGAACATCATTCTGCTAGTATGGTTCAACAAACTTGCCAAGAAGACCAGCAATGAACTGATAAGTTTTCCTGTATCGAAATAACCCAACATACAAAAGAAGAATATATGACTAAGAAATGTATTATATCTGTATTGCTCGTAGTGGCTTGGGCATTGTTTGCCTCTCTGTTTTACAAGACCATCATGCTGATGCTGCTCTTTCTGGTATGGAAGAAGCACATCTTTGAGATGCTTCCGGCATGGACCCAGAAATGGGGGATGAAACCTTATTGGATGCTCTTCTTCGTATGTCTGTGGATGGCAATGCCCCGTTATCGCATCGACTCAAATGACAGGGTGAGACTCGTTTATCTGGATAAGAATGGTGAAACCAAACACCCTCCGCTTACCCAATATCTCATCAACACCTTGATTCCAGAGGAAGAGATTGTGAACTTTGGCATTAGAAACCTGATGATTACCCGACCTGTAATCAGCATGATGGGCGTTGGCGGCACTCTTATTACACAAGCCAATCAGGATATTGACAATGGAAAGATTCATAACTTCTTTACTCCGTATGACAACCTGGGAAAGGATAACCCGATGTCTGGTGTCTATGTGCAGGCTTTCAACGAGGCTTTCGGAACCAGCGACAGGGCTGTGTATATCTGCGACCCTAAAGGAGATGAGAATGTAAGATGGAGCAAGGAGAACGGATTCAAATATCCGCTGGTGGTATTCTGTCATGGCTACCTGGGCAACTGGCAACTCTATCAGGGTATCTGGAAGGACCTGGACAACTGCATCGTGCTGAGCATCGGTACTCGCAGCATGAGTGGCATCTTCACAAATCGTGATATCAATGAGATTTTCAGCTATTACATACCTTCCCTGGAGCAAATGGGCTATCACATCGACCATCGTCAGATTCACCTGATAGGGCTTTCAAATGGAGGTAGTGCGATAGTGGCTGCCATGCACTCATCCCATGCAAAGTATTTCAAGAGTTTGACATCTATCTCCTGTAATCTTGGAGGACTGAGGAAGATACCATGTAACGTGAACCTGATTGGAGGTGGTGAGGACAACTCTTCATTTCTCATGCCAAGCCAGGCCAGCAGGCTCAGCAAGATGGGAGTCCATACAGGGCTGTTCTTTGTTCCTGAAGAAAACCATTATGTCTTGGTAAACAGGCGCAATGAGATTATCGAGTTTCTCAAGCTGCAGATGAATCTGACTTGCGTCAGGGAATAGTAAAGTCAAAGTTTAGATTATGCACAAGTTAATTATGAAAAAGTTTTTAATCATATTGGGTATCCTACTCCTGCTTGTCATCGGTGTCCTTTTCGTTCCACCTATTTATAATAGGTTCACAAAACCGCTTTTTAAGAATACGGTGGATGCTAAAGAGTGGTATCATCAGGTGGATTGTGAGAACCTGACACAAGTAAGAGACTATTGTGATAGACGGGGATACAGTACGGATTACTATATTCTGGTGGATTTCTCCATTCCATCTGGCAAAAAGAGGTTCTTTATCTATGACTTGCAGCGTGGCAAAAGACTGATGAGCAGCTATTGCATGCATGGAAGTGGTAAGGGAAATACAGCAGCCCAACCAAAGTTCAGCAATAACCCTGGAAGCGGATGCACGAGTCTTGGAAGATATGTCATGATAGGAAAAGGTGGAATGAAGTTCAAGAACTGCGTTCGCCTTCGAGGCTCGACAAGAGCAATTATCTGGCAGAAGCCCGTGGCATCCTGATCCATTCTGCTGGCAAGGTGACAAGATTCTCCGGTGAGAAGGAGTATATTCCGCTGGGAACAGAGAGTCGTGGCTGCTTTACTGTATCAAGGAGCTGCGTGGAGAAAGTGATGCAGATATACAAGGAATCTTCTAGGAGAAGACCGGTATTGATTTATGCAAAATACAAATAAAAAAGAATATTCTATGAAGAAGTTATTACTGTTTATAGCTGGAATCTCAATCCTGTTTTTAGCAGGTTGTTCCAATGGAAATCAGAGCCATGGCAATGAAATCATGGGAGACAGCCTCCCTGCTGATCCTCCATTGGGTTATGTCATAGAGTTAAAGCCTTTGGGAAATTTCTCACATCAGGAGGCAGAACAGTTGAGAGAAGAACTCGTGAAGCAATTGGGTATCATTCTCTATACGAAACCAAAGGCTTGGGTGGAGGCATCTGTATTTGTTGGAGACAAGAAAGAAATACCTGCCTCATGTTTCTATAAACCAAGAAACAGGTATTGGGCTGGGGGGATCCTGAAAATGTTGCATGAAGAGCATGGAGGTAATGATGAAATCGTAACGATAGGTTTGACGCATCGAGACATCTCTACTTCTATTCATGGACAATACAACTATGGAATCATGGGATTGAGTTTCCGGCCAGGTGACGCCTGTGTGGTTTCAACCTTCCGATTGAAACGAAAGGATGACTTATGGAAAGTAACAATCCATGAATTCCTGCATTCTCGCGGTTTGCCGCATTGCAAGAAGGATGATTTGAAGTGCCTGATGCAGGATGCCCATGGCAAGAATACTTTCTACATGAAAAACGGACTGTGCCAAGATTGCCAAAAGTCATTGAAAAACATCATTGACAATCAATAAGAGTCCAAACCAACCAAGATTTTGCTTATAATTTTGTCGCAGGAGTTCCGTAATAACCATATAGAACCCAGAATTCAAAGTAAACTATCATCACTCTATATTCAACTATCTAAGAACTGAAAAGGTCTATTCTTAGGGTATGCCCCATTTGGGTGTACCCTAAAGAATGGACTGCTCGAAAGCAAGTATATCAAAAACAAAAAATCCCCACTTAAACAATCACTCCATATCCATGAAAGAACCTCAACAAAGTGAAGAATAAAGAACCTTTGGCCAGATGTAAGAGTATAAACACTACACCTACTTAGTTGGGAAGTGACACAGCTCTTTCCCAAACCAAAGGTAGAAAGGCTGATGTAAGCAACAAGGTTAGTGCTCGTTTGCCACTATGCAAGTATATCCTACATTTAGTCGTACACACTTGGAAGCAACCTTTCTTTAATGCAGTTGGCACTTCTCAGTCAGTTCAATTCCGACCAATATCCAACTGCCATGCAAAACATTGGTGGACAAAGTAGGAACGTAGCTATGACCTTCCACCGCAATCCAACGTTTCACATGTAAACCACCGATGGACGAAATTACCATCATCAGTCCTTCAAATAATGAAGCCGCCAGACTCGATTTTTCTGCTCTTGGTGGTTGACAATTGCAAAGATACAACATTCTTTGAAATCACAACACATTAAAGCGCTTATCTTTTGTTAATATTTGAATATCCTTTTTGGATTGTATCAATTGTTCAATGCATTTAGTAGAAAAACACCATCAATAATAAAATACATAGGTACTATCAAACAGAGATAACCCCTTATTGTAGTGGACGATGGTCTCGTACAGGACTGGAGAAAATGTTAAAAGCCGACCTTGGTGTCTTAATCCTTATTGTAGTGGAAGATGGTCTCGTACGTCCGTAATGTGGACCGCAATACTGGTGCTATTGAGTCTTAACCCTTATTGTAGTGGACGATGGTCTCGTACGTCCGTAATGTGGACCGCAATACTGGTGCTATTGAGTCTTAACCCTTATTGTAGTGGACGATGGTTCGTACCCTTCGAGGAAACAGATGGCTCTAAAAAGACCAACGGTCTTAATCCTTGTTGTAGTGGACAATGGTCTCGCACTGCCAGTCAACTGACTCGTCGCAATAATGGTCTTACGTCTTAATCCTTATTGTAGTGGACAATGGTCTCGTACTATGTTGATAATGCATGAACAGGGTGAGAACTCTAAGTCTTAATCCTTATTGTAGTGGATAATGGTCTCGTACTTAGAATTATGAAAGATTTTAAAATGCCAACAGGTAAGTCTTAATCCTTATTGTAGTGGAAGATGGTCTCGTACCTGTTTCATTTACAATGAAGCAGTTTATCCATTTCAGTCTTAATCCTTGTTGTAATGGAAGATGGTCTCGTACCTACTGAAATGACTAACTATGCAAGAGTTGCAATTACGTCTTAATCCTTATTGTAGTGGAAGATGGTCTCGTACTTATGCTACTTGCAAAGCTCGTAGAGTTGCTTGGACAATCTTAATCCTTATTGTAGTGGAAGATGGTCTCGTACAAAGCTATCTCCAAGAGTTTCTCTGAGATTGCAGTATGTCTTAATCCTTATTGTAGTGGAAGATGATCTCGTACAAGTTATTAGTGAGTTAGTAAACAATGGTGCAAACAATGTCTTAATCCTTATTGTAGTGGAAGATGATCTCGTACCGTTTAAAAAGCTTCAAGTTACTAATGAAAAGAGAGTCTTAATCCTTATTGTAGTGGAAGATGATCTCGTACAATCCAGAATAAAATTTTTTGTTGAACCATTTAAAAGTCTTAATCCTTATTGTAGTGGAAGATGATCTCGTACACGTCGATATTGAAACGTTGCAGAACTATGGCAACGCAGTCTTAATCCTTATTGTAGTGGAAGATGATCTCGTACGTGTCAGCATCGGAACAGCCTATGCCAGGTGATGTGTCTTAATCCTTATTGTAGTGGAAGATGATCTCGTACAATACTAAGAAAGTGTATCATCAGCGTCACGCAGAAGGTCTTAATCCTTATTGTAGTGGAAGATGATCTCGTACTCGACCTTATAAGACATTATTGATTATCAATAAGTTAAAGAGCTTCACTAAAGAAATATTGACTTTTCTTAACCGAAAATTAACTATTTCTAAGCGGGTGCAAAGTTACGACTTTTTTCTGAGATATGCAAGCCAATTATACTTAAATATTTAGCCATTTTCTGCCCAAAAATTAAGCTCCATTAACCATTGTACGCTCTTCGCTATAGACTACAAATTCAACAATCAACAAAAAGAAACGCCAAACAATAAGCAAGTCGCCAAGAAGAGCATGAGAAACTTACTCAAAATTTACTATTCAGAAACTTCACTCACGCCCCCAGCCCTCCTATTTGTCAAACAACAAACAGTATAAAAGTCCAATAAATAAAGGAAAATGCATGAGTCCTGCATATAACTGAAAGTATACAAAAACAACAAAAAACAAGAAAAATGAGCCAGTGAAATATCTTTTCACTATATACCCTTACCTTTGCACCCAGAAAACCAAAGCACCTATGGTTAAAGTTAGGAGCACAACAAAAAGAATAAAGACTATGAATACAATGATCAAGAACATTTTAACTAGTTGGGAATCTTCCCTCATCCGCTTCCAAAAGATTGACAGCTGGAATTACTCTGAGAATCTGGCAACATTGGGATGGTACCTACATAACAATGACTGTACAATAGAAGAGTACTACCTGATCAAGTATATCAGAGACAGCATTATCGGAGTGAACTTCAACGTAAAGAGCGTGCTGAAAGCCATCCAAAAACTCATGAACATGGAAGCAGCAAAAGAGAAAGACCTCACAACCATGCTAGTGAAAATGGATGGAAACAGAGTTGTCCTAAATGGCCAGGATGTTCGCTTCAAGAAAGAGACCGAGAAAATCTTTAAGGAGAAGCTCAAGTTCAAGAAAGGAATGCTGCTCCGTAACTTCGACATTGAGACGGAAGCTCCACATGACTCCAAAAAGGTAAGACGCATCGTGGAGAAGAGAATGTGCCAAGCCTATCACCGGATGCACAAGAAGGATGAAGGCTATAAGACCAGCAACAGAGAGAAGTACTGGATGGACAGAGCCACAGCCTTCCAACTGTACAACATCGGACAGAAGGAAAAGACTAGAAACACAAGAAGGGGCGAGTCCACCCACTGGAAATGGAAGAAAGATCCTATCACCAATGAATTAGTCCTCAAAAAGAAGATGGGGTACAAAAACGAAGAATCTGCACAAAAGGCTATAGCCCAATGGAAGATTAATCACCCATATGATTCCAGGGAGATGACAGCTTACAAATGCAACTACTGCAACAAGTGGCATATCGGGCACAAATCCAACTTTCAGAATCATCCAGCGATAGATTCCATGATTCCCCAAATGCAGACTTGTTGCTAAGCCATTGAAAAAGAACAAAGAGAAATATATGGAATCGGCTTACCAGCTTTGCTGATGTAACTGGAATCAATGGCTGTAGCCATCTTCCATGTTCACCAAAGTAGCACGTGGCAAATGAGACATTAAGCTGGAGCCAACCAATGCGTTTGATTCAAGCCGAATGCATTGCAATTGGTACGCTCAACATACGAGCAAAACCTCTTAATTGGGGTGATATTTACCTTTTTGGAATACCAAGAATAAAATTATCACCTCAAATAGTATTTTCTCGAAACATTTTGTTACCTTTGCAACAGAAAAAACAACTACATCATTAAAGATGTCCATATATAGATCAAGCACTGTATTCATAAATACAGTAGTTCTGTAATTTAAAAGTTACAGAATCTATGTGACTTGACCAACTCTTCATATAGATGATTAACAATTAAACATAAACAAAGAATAAGAGAATGAATTATTTTAAATTGTTTGCCACTTTAGTAAAGGCTATGGTGAAGTCTTTGAGAACTCGTCAGTATGTTCTTACTTTCGAAAAAGAGAGTGATAACCTATGGTATATTAAAATGCCTTGGGCTAGACATCATCATAACTTGCAGATGGTTGCAGGAGCTAACCATCTGTTGGAGACTTTCAAGTCTAGATTGGTCACTGTCCGTGTATCTTACGAACAGAAAGAATCTATTGATATCTGTCTTACCAGACAATATTACAGAATCTTTGGTGGTGCTACCTACAAGGTTTCCAATTTAGAGGGATTCACAAAAGAGGTTTGGATTTGCCCGGTTACATTGTTCGTACTTGGTAAATACCCAAAACGAATTTATGTCTCTAACTCTCAGAAGTAACATAGTTCATAAACTGGAGAGAATAGTCTACCATGTTTACCTTTCAGGGGGATGTGGCATTAATAGATAACTAAAAGATAATAAAAATGAGTAAGGAAGTAAAGATTTCAGTTATCAAGTTTGAAATGGTCAACGGTAAGAAGACCTATAAGTCGTTTACCTTTAAGTTGAATCCAAAGGAAATGGCAAAGTTCAAGACCGAAGCAACGGTGAAGAAGAAGGTGGCAGAATACGTGGCAAAAAGTGGCGTATATAAGCCTTCTGAACTTCAGAACTTAAAATACGACATGAAAGAGTTCCTGGAGGAATGGCAGAAGATGGTTCCTGTAGTGGAAGCAGAGGAACTTGCAAAACTGGATAAGTCACCGAATAATCCAGAGACTCGCATTACCCCTCATCTCATCAGCCGTCTTGCTGCCGGTGAAATCTTTGTATTCGGCTCTAACGCCATGGGACATCATGATGGTGGTGCGGCAAAGACTGCCCTGGAGAAGTTCGGTGCCATCAGAGGACAGGGACATGGTTTGCAGGGAAAGAGTTACGCCATCGATTCAATGAGTGGTATGGAAGATATGAAAAAGGATGTGGATGAATTCATCGAGTTTGCCAAGAATCATCCAGACAAAACATTCTTTGTGACATTGATTGGTTGCGGTATCGCCGGATATTCTCCAGAAGAAATGGCTCCTCTGTTTGAAAGATGTTACGATCTTGAGAATGTGTGCCTTCCTTCTGAGTTCTGGGACATCATCGGATGGCCAAAGGTTCAGCAGCCACACTATGATCTCTTACGTTTCCTGGATGCCCAGGAGTTTGCCTATCCCCAGGCTTTGAGAGAACTGAAGGAAGGACGAAAGCAAAGCCATTGGATATGGTATATCTTTCCACAGCAGAAAGGACTCGGTCATAGCTACAACGCAAACTACTATGGTTTGGATGGCGAGGGTGAAGCCAGAGCCTATATTGAACATGAGATTCTGGGTGAAAGACTCCGTGAATGCTGCAAGGCGCTCCTGCTCCACAAGGGTAAGGACATCGAATACATCATGGGAAGCGGAGTTGACGTGATGAAGCTCAACACCTCTATGAATCTCTTCAATAGAGTAAGTCCGAATGATGTGTTTGAGGAAGTATTGGATGTTTTCTTTTAAAAATAAAATAATGACAAAGGTAACTCTTGGACGTTTTAGCGTATGAAGTATTTGGAAATGATGTCATCAAATTTCGCTCTTGTATGCTATTATTTAATGCACAATGTAAGAATAAAGATAATCCTTTTAGAAAAGTTCTTGTTAGAGAACATTGGTTATTTTAAACAATAAGACCAGGATATGTAAAGTTGTAACAAAAAAAGAAAATGGTAGTAACAATCATAAAAATGTGACATAATGAAAAAAATATTTTTTGCTGCATTCATAATGCTTATCGTAACAGTATTCACTGCTTGCACTGCTAAACAAGTTCCAGAAAGTACTGTCAATACACAGCTACAGAACTCTGTTGACAGCATTGTAAAGCAGGATATGAAGGAGTTTGCTGCTCAAGAAGGTATGGCTATCGTCATGGAGACCTCCACAGGTAATCTCCGGGCAGTAGTAGGATGGAAGGAAGATAAAGGGAAAGTAGTAGAAGACACCACCCTACTCTCCAAAGCCCGTGAAACTTTCCTTTTCAGAGGGGCATCCCTGCTTGCAGCTCTGGAAACCGGAAAAGTTACGCTGGACGATATGTTTCATACTTATGCCGGTATTGATGTTATCGGACAGGATACCATCTATGACCATAACTGGCGAAAAGGTGGATATGGAGAACTGACGCTTCTGCAGGGGCTGGCATACAATTCCAGTATTGCCATTGACAAGGCTGTAGATGTGGCTTATCAAAATAAGGATGTTTTCTTGCAAAAGCTACAGCAAATGGGACTGGAGAAGGATTCTACTTTCAAAGGTTCCTGGCCTGTTTATGCTCTAGGCTTCCATCATAGAAGACCAATCAGCATGGTGAGTTTCTTCAATGCCATTGCCAATGGTGGAAAGATGGTTAGTCCAAAATTGCAGGAGGGTTCTGCCATCGTAGTAGACTCTATGATAGCCAAAAAGAAGAATATTGAATCGATGCAGAAAGCACTTAGATTCTTCGTCACAAACGGCTTGGGCAAGAAGGCAGAAACAAAGATGGTCAATGTGGCTGGCATCTCAGGAAGTATCCATACGGAAGATGGCATCTATGCAGACTTCTGCGGCTACTTCCCTATCGAGAAACCGAAATACACGGTATTCGTCAGCTATAAGAGATCAGGGACACCAGCTCCTGGAGGAAACATGGCAGGACGAACTTTCAGAAAGATAGCAGAGTTATTGGAAAAAAACATCAAATAAAAACAATACATATGGAGACTATTATTTCAACAATTGTGATTATAGCTTGTACTTACTTCTTTACGCGAAGAAAAGTAAAGCCTATTGAACAAGAGACCGACAGTGGTACACAACCTAAGGCTTCTGCAGACATACAGCAAGAAGAAAAGCAGGATGAACCTCCACACACCAAGGATTTGTGCATAGAGCTACTGAAACAATTAAATTGTGAGGTAACTACTTCGAAAGAGAACGAGAACCGCTTGTATTTTGAGTATCAGGGAGAACATATTGTCATTGATGCCAGTAACGACAGCTACTTCATTGAAATGTGGGATCCATGGTGGTTAATTGTTCCAGTGGATGATCTAGAGCAAATGTCTAACGTACGTAAGGCAATTAACGTAACCAACAGCTGGGGCGGAACAACCGTATATTACACCATAGAAGAAGAACAGAAATTTGTTCTCCATTCCAAACGCCAATGTATATTGCCAAAAGAATTGCCCAACGTGAAAGAATATCTAATGGCTCTACTGAATGATTTCTTTACTGTAAAAAAATGGCTGAACGAAGAAATTATTGTACAACAAAATAAAGAGAACTGAGATATCCTGTGGTAGGCAAATATTTTATTTATAATTTTGTCGCAAATGTTCAGTAATAACCATACAGTACCTAGAATACAAAGCAAACTATCATCACGCTACAGTTCAATTATCTAAGAACTGGTAAGATCTATTCTTAGGGTATGCCCCAATTAGGTGTACCCTACAGAATGGACTGCTCGTAAGCAAGCATACCTAAAACGAAAGAACTCCCCATTAATTGTGCCAAAGCAGAACCCTTCGAGAACCTCAAGCAAGTAAAAAAGAAAGAACCTTTGGCCAGATGTAAGAGTATGAACACTACACCTACTTAATTGAGAAGTGACAAAGCTCTTTCACAAACCAAAGGTAGAAAGGCGCAGCTACCATCGTACCCCCTAGGCTGCCTTTCGGTGGAGCAGGTGCTGTCGCTCCAAACCTTTCTTTTATGCAGTTGGCATTTCTGCGCAATCTCATTCATTGCGAATATCCAACTGCCATGCAAAACATTGACGGTAAAAATGAGAACGTAGCTATGCCCCTCTCCCTCAATGCAACGTTCGCAATTGCAAAGTTATATTTTTCCATTGAAATCCCAACACATTGAAGCGTTAATCTTTTGTAATATTTGATATTCCTTTTGGATTATATCAATTTATCTCTACATTTAAAAGAAAAACACCATCGACATTAAGCTATAGTGGAACTATCGAACAGGAATCATCCCTTGTTGTAATGGCCAATGGTATCGTACTTTACAGTAATGAGAAGTTAAGTAGAATGATCTACCAAAAAATATACGTGCCCCTCTACGTCATATTTAAACCGATGCCTTGCATCCAGTCTCATGCTAGCTTCAATGGACGATTTCGTCGAATTTGGGAAAAACACCTTCACTTGCTGATATATTTCCATAAGCGACAATGGCTTACCGGCCAGAGACAACACCTCATAAATCTTGTCAACCATCGTTCCCCAATAGATATGCTCCCAAAACGCCAACCCATAGTAGCCTGATAATCCAATGGATTTCACTTCCTTCATTTTAAGCAAATAAACGCGGATGGTATTAACCGTAAGATGACGATAAGTAGGACACCTTCTTAGAAAAATGTCTCTAATTTCCTCCGCTCTCATAGGTTTACCTCTTTCTTTCAGTATATCCAGTAGCTCATAAGTAACGGAGATTTTGTTTCTTTCAGCCACAAAACCACCTTCACTATCCACTTCCAAACCAAAGATATCCAACATCAGATAAGTAAAGAATGAAATGAAATGCTCCTTACCACCTAATTTCTGAATATCCAGCGCCTTTAAAAACATACTTGCCTGATAATGCTCATCCTTGAAACGAATGGTAGCCAACAGTTCTTTCATCTTCTCAACCAGCTTGGCTATTTCTTTTGTATCAAACAGACATGCATTAACCAATATAAATCTATCTTGATAATTGTACTTTCGAAACTGCTTATTTAAAGGATAGCAAGAATTTCTCAAAAATATCAGTTCCATCAGCCCAATGACATCCTGCAAATGCTCTTTTTCCAAGATATTCTTACAAATAGGCGAATAGAATCCAATAAACGGCATTTCATACAAAAAGTCGTAATATTTCCAATGTTCATCCTGTGTAATTGGTTCAGTATTCTCCCCTATTGGGAAAAAAAGATACTTCTTAAGTTTATATGATTTTATATTGTAGGCTTTCATCAACTCCTGAAGAGTTCTTCTTTCTGTCCCGATTCCTCTATATTCTAAGAAAAAACACCTTCTTTCATTCCACATTCCACTATTCAGATAATCCGTAAAAAGAGTGAACATCGGATAATAACCATTTGCCCGATGAAAATCAATCACAAAGGATACCTTTTTATCAGTCATGAATGGAAACAATCCTATTGTGCATAAACAGGTATGTTCAAAGTCTATGGATGTATATGACTCTACAAGAAAATCAAGCAAAGAAAACGGATAATGATCGTTCAAGGAATGTTCAAGTTTATATTCAATGTCAAAACGATATAATTTATTAAAGCTATGATATGTCCATGATTGGAACATTTCAACTTCATATGTCAATCTATCCTCTACGAAAGGAAATATCTGGACAAAATCTAGCCCTTTAAAGTTCTTTTTAAAAACAGCATAATGCAATTCCAACAAGAACCTGTTCTTATTAGAAAGACGAGAATAAAGTAACGTTCCCAATGCATCTTTACCCACCTTATGCATATATTGCTTAGCATTATCTTGAACATAAAAACTAAACTCGTTATGAAGATCATGCATCAAATATTCCAGACAAAGTAAGAAAACATATAGGCATGAAGCTGCCCTAGGATAATTATCCACCATCGACATTAAGTGAGATCCCTTCATACAAATGAACTTCAGTATATCTAACGAAGAAGGGAATATTGCCTGAAATTCCTTGCTATCTTCAGCATTCTCACATAAATGAGCATAACAGATGACCATCTTTTGCATGATTTCATCACCACAAAATTGCTTTACCTCCAAAAGAGGATCTTGAGAATTAATCGTAGCAAAAACATGCTCTACATCATTGATAACCTTCAATCCTATCCCTGGTATTGCCCACAACTTTTTTATCCCCATAGCCTGAATGTCTCCAACAGTGAACAGTGAAAGAGCCCACAGTTTGTTGTAAGTAAACGTTGTTATCAGCTTATCGCCTAATAATCTGTATATCGATGTATCAATAGTATACATAATTCTTTTTTATATTTCATTGTTCTTGAATTTCTTGACATAGAAAACAGCAAAGAAACTCACATAGCTAACAGTAAAAATCCCATATAAAACAGTTTAATCTTTCTTGTCAAACGTAGAATACATAGCTACCTGAAACAAGTTCCTCACTTCAGAATTATCTGACTTAAGCCAAATACCATCCTTGCTAGCCACATAAACAGCCAACACCATAAGAAGAAAAGAGTACAAGCAGTTAAGCCCAACCTGAGCAGATGTCAAAGCAGCACCAACCCAGAGCAAAGGGATTACCAGAACATTTCGCCTGTTTAACCATTCATTGAAAATATATCTATTCATTACTATAAGCTTAAGCACTTTTATACAAAGGTACAAAAGTATTAAAAATATAATAGAATACCAACTTTTCGTTAGGAATTTTACTGATAATTCCTCAAAATACATGAAAATGAGGCTATTTCTTTAAAAGAAATCTATTTCAGTACCCCCTTAAAAAGTATCCCTAAGAAAAAAGCACGTTGAACTGTCCACAAGTCTTTAGCACGAAGGCAATTCAAATTAATCCTTGTTGAAGTGGACAATGGTCTCGTACTTTTTAATAATATTTCACAAGCTCCCAAAAATGCGTCTTAATCCTTATTGTAGTGAACGATGGTCTCGTACGGACTTCACAATACCTGCGAATATGATGACTGGGCAGTCTTAATCCTTGTTGTAGTGGACAATGGGCTAGTACAGTTTTTCGACGCTGAAACTCGAAATGTGCTAGAGCTGTCTTAATCCTTATTGTAGTGGACAATGGTCTCGTACAGATTATGAAAAGTTTTGAAACAGTAAGCGCTGAGCTGTCTTAATCCTTATTGTAGTGGACAATGGTCTAGTACAGATAATAAACATGTTTTACAATTTAATTAATTAAAGTCTTAATCCTTGTTGTAGTGGACGATGGTATCGTACGACTTAGTAGCTCCAGCTATTGGACACCCAGATTGGTCTTAATCCTTGTTGTAGTGGACAATGGTCTCGTACTGAGTAAAAAACTTAGTCCTGGCAGAGTCTACAAAATGTCTTAATCCTTGTTGTAGTGGACGATGGTCTCGTACTAGTAAACCTAGATGTAGACGTAGAGGAGACTTGGTGTCTTAATCCTTATTGTAGTGGACAATGGTCTCGTACATCGCATATTGCTCAAAGATTCTCTCGCCAACGCAAAGGTCTTAATCCTTATTGTAGTGGACGACGGTCTCGTACCCGACCTTATAAGACTATACTGATTATCAGTAAGTTAAAGAACCTCACTAAAGAAATATTGACTTTTCTTAACCGAAAATTAACTGTTCCTTAGCGAGTGCAAAGATACGACTTTTTTCTGAGATATGCAAGCCAATTATTCTTAAATATTTAGACCTTTCAGACCTCTCAATTTAGTGTTGTTAACAACAAATCAAAAAGTTAACCCAAAAAGCACTCTTCAGCATAAAAGCAAACTACACCATCACAATATCATAAACCAACAAATCAAACTACAAAAAACTATTCCTCACATATATAATAAGGTATTATATGCACCCTAAACAACAAAAAACAGGAAAAATGAGCCAGTGAAATATCATTTCACGATGTTCCCCTACCTTTGCACCCAGAAAAACCAAAGCCGCTATGGTTAAGTTGTTAGCGACACAGTTGTATCCATTCATAAAAATGGCATAAAACAAAAGAAAGTAGCAAAAAAAGGGAAAATTGAGTGAGTGAAATACCATTTCAAACTCCCACAGTACTTTTGCAAACGAAAACAGGAACAAGAAGTTAAACCCATTAAAATTAAATAATATGAATTACGAATATCGCTACCTCATGGAATACCTCCCAAAGAGATACTCCGCAACAATGAAACAGGAGAATGACAGAGAAGTCATCTACGACTTCAAAAACGGCTACTGCAGCCTTAGCTTGATGAACACAATCGTAGAATGCATCAAGGAAATAAAAAACGAAATAGGTGGCAACAACTGGAGAGTATGCTTCATACCAGCATCCACTCACCACAAGACAGCTTGCCGCTACCAAAAGCTCGCAACCTTCATCGAGAAGGAAACAGGAATTGCCTGCGACTACCATACCATCCTGCCAATCCTGGACCAGGAATCAGGCCACATCACAGGCAAGAAGACAAACCCGGCAGAAAACTTCAACATCAAGACAAGCGACGTTGCCGGCAAGAACATCATCCTCATAGATGACGTCATCACAAGAGGCATGACATACGTGCACACAACCAACAAACTCATCAACAATGGTGCCAACATGGTAAAGGGACTCTTCCTCGCCAAAACAATCAATCCTGACTGGGTAAGACATTCAGCATAGCCCTTCAGAGAGAACAAGAGAATAAACGTTAAAACATATAAAGATCATGACAAAAGAACTCAAAATGAACGCCATCCCAATGACAGAGGATGCTGCATCAACAGTACAGGCTACCAATAACCTGGAGTACGTAAACCTCATGGAATATCTCCCAATGAGATACCCTCCAACGCTAGAGGAAGAAAAAAATCGCAGGATTGTAAGCAACTTCAAGAGGGGAAGATGCTCACCGGAACTGAAGAATAAGTTCACCGATGCAATCAAGCAACTCAAGGAAGGACGCAAGGACGTGAAGCTGAGAGTCTGTTTCATGCCGGCCATCACAGCAGACAAGACAGCCCTCCGCTACTCACAACTGGCAACTGCCATCGAGTCAGAAACAGGCATACCAAGTGACTACCACACCATCCTGCCAAAGCGAGCAACAGAACTCATGGCAACCGGAAAAACAGATCCAGCAGAGGACTTCCTCTTCAACAAGGAGCAAATCGAGGGAAAAGACATCATCCTGATAGGTGACATCATCACCACGGGAACAAACTTCACCAAGACATGCCAAAAGCTTACAGAACTAGGCGCAAAATCAGTCATCGGCCTGTTCTTGGCAAAGACCATCATTACAAAGTAACAAAAAATTAAATCAAAAATACAAAAATAATGAACAATTATCAATATCTCAAAGAATATCTCCCAGTGAGATACCAGGCAAATGCCCAGCAGTTGGCAGACCGTCAGACTTGCTATAACTTCAAAGACGGCTACCTCAACGACGAAGTTAAGAGTGGATTCCTGAACAAGATCCAGGAAATAACAAATGGAGAGAAGACAGGTTGGGCCATCTGCTTCATCCCTGCATCCACCAAAAGCAAGACACAAACCCGCTACAAAAAGCTTGCAGAAGCAATCCAGGCAGCCGGCTACAAGGTAGCAATCAATGCCATCTACAATGAGCACGACCATGAAGCTGGTCACCTCACAGGAAAAACCGGCAACCCAATCGAAGGCTTCGGCTTCAACGCCAGTGACATCGCAGGCAAAAAGCTCATCGTCATTGACGACATCATCACAAGAGGAAGAACCTTCCAAATGGTTGCAGAAAAGCTGGAAACCATGGGGGCAGCAAGCGTAACAGGATTGTTCCTGGCAAAGACCTTCAACCCAGATTACCATCCTTACTATGATCCGACGGACGATTACGAGCCAGAAGACTACTACGATCCATCAGACTACTACGAGGAGGAAGAGACATACGACAATTACAACGGTTCATACGCCCAAGACGTAGAAGGCTGGAGCGACCAGGACATAGACGACGTTTTCGACGGCGATCCTGATGCCTACTGGAACATCGACTAGTACAAACAGAACGTGCAGCTGCATAACAGAAATAATAAAAAAGAAATAGAACATAAAGAAATATGGCACTCAATACAGAACTCATTTTGACATTGAAAAACCTCAAAGGGTGTGGAAACAAAACCGTTCTCTCCATAGCCGAGGTTGCTCCATCCCAAGTGCAAACCATCGAGGACCTATGCCACTTCTGGCCAACACTTAAGGGCAAGAAGTTCGAAAAGTACTCTGCCACTGATCTCCAGGAAGCCAACAGAAAGGCACTGACCATCATCAACGATGCAGAGAGAGAAGGTGTAGGCATCATCTCCTATTACGAAGAATCCTTCCCTCAAATCCTGCGTGAGACCATCAATGAAGATGGCAATGCTGACGCTCCATTGATTCTGTTCTACAGAGGCAACATCAAAGTTCTCCAAATGCCGGGCATCGCCATCATCGGTACAAGAGAACCGACAGAAGCAGGAACCCAAGCAGGAATCTACTTCGCAGAAAAGTTCGCAGAACAGGGTTTCAATATCGTATCAGGTCTTGCCATAGGATGTGACACCACCGGTCACCAGGGAGCATTGAACGTGAAGGGAACCACCACGGCATTCCTAGCCAATGGCTTGGATTGGGAATCCATCTACCCTAAAGAGAACCTGGAACTGGCCAAGAACATCGTGGAAAGCGGAGGGCTGCTGCTTTCCGAGTACCCGGTAGGACAAAGAGGCAACCGCTATACCCTGGTGGAGCGTGACAGACTGCAGGCAGGACTCTCATACGCTACCATCGTCATCCAGACAGGTCTTAGAGGAGGAACCATGCATGCAGTAAATGCCACCCTCAAAGCCCGAAAGCCCCTCTTCATGATCAAATACAAGAACATGGATGGACAGGTAGGCGGAAAAGCAGAAGGCAACAAGAAGTTCCTGGAAGATGGAAAAGCACACGCCCTGACATCAGGTTCATTCGAAGAAGCCCTCGTCATCATCAGAGAGTCAGTAGAGAAGATCAACAAACCCAAAATCAAGGATTCATTATTCTAGCATATGATAAAAGGAGTGATTTTTGATCTGGACTTGACCCTTGTAGATACCACAATACTGGAAAATGCCAGAAAGATGAGAAACTGGCACGAGGCATATGGGCTAATCCCATATACCTCCATGTATGCAGGAATCCAAGAAGTCCTAGACAACATAAAAGCACAAGGAATCAAGATGGCAATAGTCAGCAGCTCACCACGTCCCTACGTGGAAAGAATCGTTAGCCACTACCAGATTCCAGCAAGATTCATCGTTGGCTACCATGACGCCCATCCCATCAAACCTCATCCAGCCCCTATGCTAAAGGCATTGGAGCTGATGAATGAGAAAGCGGAAGATGTTCTGAGCTTTGGAGATAGGGCAATAGACATGATTGCAGCTAAAAAAGCAGGCATAAAAGCCATTGCATGCCTTTGGGGAACTAAGGAAAGAAGTATGCTGCTTGGCACCGCATACGACCAAGCAATTAGTTCTCCACTGGAGATTCTCCCATACCTGCAATGAAGATCGCAGAGACATTGAGTATGGTATGATACCCTCTCATCAGGTTCCACTAGACATCCACATTCCTAATGGAACCTTTTTAAATCACTTACACCCACAAAATACAAAATTAGAGTAAGTGAAATACAATTCACTATTTTGCAATACCTTTGTGATCATAGCGCTCTTTTACACTTTTACGTGCCCCCTATTATAAAAAAGAGATTACTTGATACCAATATAGAACAAACTGATTCTATTTGTAGGTAATGAGTCTCTGCCCGGTCTCCCATCCACCTTTACGGTTGAGCATGTCCGGTTCATACCATTTGTTGAAAATCACATAGTCACGCTTTGGCTGACGGACGATCACAGCGTTGAACTGCACATTGGTATGGGTCTTCCTTCCTCGAAACGGAATATACTGTCCCTGATAGGAATGAAGCCCGGACACAAAGGTTCCACCGCTATTCTGGTCAATGCCCACACTTGTAATGATGATGGTGTTTGGCACATACGTCTTACCTTCAAAGCAGGAACCATAGTAGTTCCTGCAGAATATTTCCAATACATACTTGCAGTCTGCTGCCGAGAGCTGCGCCTTGCATATCCCCACATACAGGATAGCAAGAAGAAATAGAATTATCTTCTTCATATTTAAGATGTGTTAGTTAGTTATTCTATCGATATCAAACAATCACAAAATTGCGTACAACATCTACCGTGGTGGTATTCAGCAGGGCAGCAGCCTTGGATTGAGTGATGATACCGCTTGCCAATGCTCTGTAAACCCTACTCTCTAACTTTGTGACCTTCTCCTTGGTAATGGAGCCTGGTTCTGATTTCTTCGTGGAATCAGAACTGCCAAGGTTCTTGCAATAATCGGAATAGTGATTTGAAGAAACAACACCGAGATATCTTGCCTTAGACATCAGAGCATCCACTGAAATGCCATACTCACTCTGTAGATATTTCAGCTCCATCAAGGCTATCTCATGACGTTTTTCACCTATTACAGAGAGGAAAACATCATGTGGAAGAAGCATTTCGTTGGCGAAGACGCTGCAAAAACGCTCTTTCTTTTTGTTATCGATACTCTCATCAAAGTAAAGAATGGCATGCGCCAATTCCTTAAGGGCAGCAAAACGAAAGTTTTCTGTATCCATGTTGCTGTTGATGGCAATCACCGGAATGGTGTCATCCAGAATAGCATGTTGGCTTATGAATGGACCAAGAGCATCAATTTCTGCTGTGATTACGCCATTTGATTCCAAGAGATTTATCACATTGGTGATAGCTGCACTACCAATTTTCCATGCCTCACGAAGTATGGATGCAGCCTGGTAGATATCAGAAAGTGTCTTTACCGGCAGTTCTGCAGGAATAGAATTGAACGAATGTTCTCTTCCACAGATATTTTCTATCTCACCAGTTCGTTCTATTGTATTTTCAATGATACTGATGATAGTCATTTCTTCCCTCTTGCTCAATCCCTGCAGCTTACCATAGCGTATGTTTTTAGGAGAAGAGCTTTTGTAGTTGAAAAGATAATCCGGGTTTATCTCCAGGGCATCGCACAGGGCTATCACTATGCCACTTTTAGGCAGCATCACTCCTTTTTCATACTTGAATAGAGTTTGCTTGGTGATAATGTTGCCCATCATATCACATAGCTGCTGCATAGACAATCCTCGCATTAATCGAGCGTTATGCAATCTTTCTGCAAAGCTTTTCTTTAAGTCCATTATATTATTATTTTGGAATAGTTACCTTTTGGCAAGAAGATTCTTACTAAGAGCCTTCTTACTTATTAGTTACTAATATTTGTTCCATAATCTTCTCCTTTTAAACGTTTAAAGTCTTTTTGAATATGCATAGATACATAATCCCCCTCACATCGCCTAACTTCTTGCATTATTTTAACGCAAACGATACGTAAACACTTAGAACAACAAGCTTGCTTGATTGTTATGCAGAGGACAATTTTATTCTAGAAGACCAGGAAGGCAATGAACTTGATTTCCTCCTTAATAGCATTCCATTCTCATATAGTAGATCATTTCAGATGGATGGTCTGTGTTTTCCCCGTAATATCAGTTACCACAGCGATCCCCCCATCACGAATCTCCACCTTCTCATATTTGGCATCAACTATCACCTTGCCTTTTACTGTCATAACACCCCAATGTCTGGGAATCTGTTCAAAGGCGCAATAGGCACCGACTGGTTGCGCTATACTATGGTAGAGAGGTGGCACGATAACTTTACCATCTACCTTCACACCCCATTTCTTTCCTGCTTGATATAATTCTACATGCCCTGCCTCCGACTTCTCTTGCATCAGCAATAACTCCTGTTCCTCTTGCTTTTTCCTGCGCTGCATTTCTCGCTCATAGACCAGTTTGCCAAGCCGAGGCATCGCAACCATCAAATTCTCGCTTTCTGTTTTGGGTTGGTTGCAACCTATATAGGTCTTTTTCAAGCTGGAGTCAACGTAGTAATAATCCTCATGGCTGTCCATGACCACTATGCCACTGTCGTATAGGTCGGCGCACAGCCAATATACATGAGTATGGTCGCCACGTAAAAAACAAACCTTTTCACTGTTTTCTTTATGCATTCGCATAGAGCCGCCATCCTCCTCTTTATATATCCATTCCTGACAACCACTGGCTGTAGAGCGTTGAAAGTTGTAGATTAAATAATATCCATAATTCCATAGGTCATATTGGGAAGGGCGAAAAGGTAAAGCAAAGTACTCGTAGGTACGAGATCTGAAGAGACCATTATATTCGACGAACTCCCATTTATTGATGGTGATTACCTCGGGAGCATCTTTCGCATGAATGTCCTCGTCTATGACAACTCTCGCCAAGAGGTCGTAGTAACATACAGTCTTTCTGCGAGGCCGGTAGGATAAGATATTACCTTGCAAGAACTTCATGTCATAATAGTTGCCTGGTTCTATCACCTGTTCTCCTTGTCGGTTCACTACCGTCATCTTTCCATCAGGCAGCTTGATGATGGCAAAATCATCATTGCAATCAACAAACTCCCGATACTTTAGCGACTGCATCAGTTCCTCATGGCTCATCACCATCATCATTTCTGAGTCCGGATGAATCTGAATATCGTCTTGCTTTTCGTTCATCAGGAAAAACTCTCTATCCTTCGGAGTCTCCTTTCTCTTGCCAACTTTCAGCTTTCCCTCGAACATAGCATTCCAGTTCCATACTTGCGAAGGCAACCCGAACACCCGATACAGTCCTACATTATCTATAATTACGCAGTTCTTCTTTCCCTTGGCTACTCGCAATCCACGTCCCACCATCTGCAGATACTTGGCAAGTGACAGCGTAGGTCGAGCCAACTGTACAAACTCCACATCCGGACAGTCAAATCCCTCGGAGAAGATGTCCACATTCACCAGCACCTGGATGTCACCTTTCTTGAAGGCTTCAATGTCTTGCTGTCTTTCCGTGGCAGGTGTCTTCGAGTCTATGGCTATGGCTTTCACGCCATGTTCCTGATACAGCTTTGTGATTTTCTGAGCATGAGAAATATTGATAGCATACACGATGCCCTTTCTGTCTTTACCAAATTCTTCCAAACTCTGATAGAGCCTTTCGATGCTCGGCTTCTTATTCAGCAACATATCCATTTCCTTGTTCTGGTAGTCACCATCAGCCCCTCGCTTCTGCAAGGAGTCGATGAGCCGTTGCGTCACACCATCCGATTTGATGCTCACAAAATCGTATGTTGCCAATCTTCCCTTGCTGATAAACTCAGGAACACTCCACGACTGCACCAAGACATCAAACAGATCAGTAAAACCCTTACCATTCAATCGGCAAGGTGTAGCCGTCAGTCCCAGGAACTTAGCATTCGGGAATCTCTCCCACATCTCCTTATAGGTCTTGGCAAGGGCATGGTGCGCCTCGTCAATCACTATCATTCCCGGTTCTTCCTCTATCTCGTCATAGTGTCTCATCAGCCACTGAATGGACATTGCCTTGACGGATGACAATAGGGAAGAGGTGTCTGATGCGTAATAAGAATGGAACTTTCTTACGGTTTCGTCTATCTGCGACACCAGCTCTCTTCTATGGGCTACAATCCATACTTTCTCCATTGGATTGTTGCTCACAAAAGAGTCTATGACTGCTGTTAACAGGTATGTCTTACCTGTTCCCGTCGGCATTTGTGCCATCACGGATCGATGAAGGCGCAACGCCTTCTCAATCCGTTCCTTCATATCCTCTTGATAATCAAATAACTTTATTTCCTTCATGATTTAAGGGTCTCATTAACTTTACTCCAGTCTTTATTCATCAAATCCTCGATGATGCTATGAATCTTCAAGGCATATTTTGTTCTAGGATGATTGCCATACTGTGTTCCTCTCAGAACACCTTCATAGAAGATGGTTACGATGATTTCAGTCTGTTTTCTGTACATCATATATTCCTGTTCATCATATTCCTTGTTGTGCCAATAGTAGGAACTTGCCCAATACCGCTGTCTCTCCATCATCCGCTTGCGCTGCTCATCATTTTTGATGCGCACCAACTTCTCATAGCTCACCATCGTCTCAATCTCCCTGAACTCAGGAGTATTCATCACCTCAGCCTTCAGATGCTTCTTGATGAGTTTCTCCAAGTAACGCCGCCATACCTCTTTGTTCTCTTCGGTAACAAAAGATGGATATTGCTCTCCGTAGCATGTCTTCCAGGTGAATGGCTCAATGTCTAGATGCCAGAGGAAGGATTTGTGTTGTGGGGTATTTTGTTCCATATTGTTTAGTTTACAATAAATTCTAACATGCGTTTCACAATCGCAGAGAAATTCGTTCTTTCATCATTTCCGCCACAACGAAACATACTACTTCGTTCTCCCTTCCCAGACTTTTCGCTGATTCTGCATCTTTGTCCGTAAGGAACACCGTCTTCATCACGGTAATAGATAGTAACCTCCATACTTGTTTTATCATTTTCAGTCAATAACATATAGGGAGCAATGTATTCGAAATATAAATTCTGACTCTGTGTATAAACTTTGGCGGGAATAGTAATCATATCCTCATCAGGTATTTGCAAACGTCTCATTACTGCCAACAATTTTAGCATAACAGGACATAGCACTACAGTTTTCCCTTCTGCTGTAACTTTAGCCTCTTTATAAATTTGTTTGTCTATCTCAAAGGAATGAATAATATCACGGATTGTTTTGTTTTCCAATTTATCTTCAGATATGACAATCTTTACTAATTCTATAGGACTTTCTGTAACCAAAGCTAACTTTTCGTAAATGTACTTTAGCCTCTCTTCTCGTAATGAATACGTAAAAGGCTTGCTTGATAAAAACTTACCGATATAACCGTTGAAATCAGTATGCTCACCATAGAAATGCTTAAATATTTTTCTGACATTTGAATAATCACCAACAAGCACTACATTGTCAAGATTAAACTTGTTACCAACTAAAGTATCATTAGGTTTGGTTAAATTCTTATAGACATAATCCATGTGGGCAGAAAAGATATTCAATATTCTAAAAAGGTGCGCAGGATCCATTCTATCTAAATCCTCAATAATCAAAACTACAGTTTTATTGGTTCTATGTTTAAAATCATTTACTACTCGCTTTATAATAGCTGTTACAATATCTTCTTCATATATAGTATTGCGATTTACATTATCCAAGAACTTAATCAACAGGTCATCTTCATTTGTTTCTTTCGTGAATTTCTCTATTTTCTTTTTCATGTCTTTAAACAACCGAAGTCCTTTTATTGCTAACATAATCTTTGCCATCTGCTCACTTGGAACAGCAATATCTGCCATATAGTGTACAAGTTCTGCGACCAAAGAACGCTTGTTATTTTGCAAATAAAACCAAAGTGCTATATCTTTAGGAATAACTACAGCATTCGAAATCATATTATTCAGCATAAGCTGAAACAAGATGTCTCGTTTGATTAAGTTGAATATGTCCTCATTGGATGCAACTTGATAATTGACAGGATATATTGTCAAGAAGACAAATTGATCCTTTACGAAATCTGTATTTTTGAAATTCTCCAAGAAATAAGACTTACCATCACCAAATTTTGACGACAATATAGTTCTTGGATTAGCTAGAAGATGACTATAGAAACTTTTTATAGCCGAATTTATGGGTATAATAAAATCCTCCATCATTATTCTTCTATTTTTGACTTAACCTGCAAATACGTTTCTGCAACTTCTTCTTGATAAACATAACTTGATACATTACTATTACCACTTGTTGATACTCTTTGCATCAAGAAGTTTATATATACTCGTCCGTTCTCATTTTCTATAAATGCGATGGCGTCCACATTTACATATAGAGGATTGCCATTGTGCTTGTCATGTAATTCTATAAATTTTGCCATATTTATTTGTGTTTATGTAAGATTTTTCGTCCTAGTCTCAAGATTCCTTATACTCAGTCTGCATCTTCTTGCAGGAAATAACACTTGACATAATTAAATGTGGACAAATACCAATCAAATAGCAAATGGTACCCACAAATAACATTCCCAACAATATAGCTATTACTATAGGATTCCATTGCATGTAAAAACCGACAGCAATAGCTATTACTATGAATGTCTATTAGCAATATGTTCGTCGTCAGCTTCCCTACTAATTGATATTTATAGTTCCACTATTATTCTCCACATATATAGACTTATCACCATGTTGAAAGATACGTCTAGACTGTTTTGGTGCTGTCTCTGTTGTAGGGGTAAATTTATTGTCTTGAAATACTGAAGAAACATTTATTTGTTTTTCGATTTCATTTAACAACAAGTTTGCATTGTCTGCAACCATCTCTGTATAGTCTCCAGTATTAGTATGAACGATATATTCCCAGAACTCATCCATCGTTTTTAAGATATCGTCAATTTTTGAAATCTCTTTTATCATATATGAAGAGTTTCCTGGCTCATTTTTAATCTGTTCTGCCTTTCGATTTTTCTTGTCATTCCAATAATTCTTGATTTGCGACAATCCATCTCCATTACGGGGAATATCACCCATATCAACTATAGGAAAGACTCTATTCTCTACATTTCCATTTTTGAAAAGTTGTGTCATTTCATACATGCAGTCCAAAGATTTTAGATATTCAGGAATAACGAACATGATTACAATATTCGAGACACCTATCTCTTCCTCATATCTTTGTATATTATCTCTATATAAAATGTCATACTTATCAATTGAAAAAGGAATATTGCGAGTATGTAAACCTGCACAAATAGCTTCTATGCCTGAGTTATGTAACTCATCATGTTTATAGGTTATATGAACCTTGTACTGTCTATTTCCCATTTTATAATTTGATTTTAAAGTTATATATTTTACAATATTTTCCTCTTGATTAAGACAACCATTGCATTTCTTCTTTGATAAAATCAAGGTAGTCATCCCATTATGGCACACAGAATAATTCAGCACCGCAAGTTCTTCGTGCCTGAAAGATGACAAATCTGGTTCCCCATACAACAATAGAACAGAAGTTCTTCCATTACTCATTTTTTTTATAACTCATTAGAGTTTCGTAAATAATGTTCTCTTTCTGTTGACCGCTAGAATTGATTATAGCCAACCTTAGTCCTTCTAACTCTTTACAGTCAAATTGCCAGCACAACGACATTACAAACATTTCAAATGGTGTTCCACCTCTGGATGGCAACAACTCCTCAGTATAGAAAGAATAAAATCTATATTCTTTAAAGTAGTTCACGATTTCCTCATCCGTAAGCTCAGTTTCCAGCAGGTACAAACCAGATTGTAAACTTGGCAAAATAGAATGTAAATGCGACAATTCATTATTCATCATCTAACTTATGAATGAAATTGGTAATGAGAAAACGTTTATCTTTATTCATCATTAGACCGTCAATCAAATCCATGGCATATTCCAATGTCGACTGGTATTTGATATCATTAAAGGAGCGAATTCCATTATAAGATTGTATCAAGACGTCTGTTACAGAATTCCATATACTGTAGTCGTTAGGAGCCATGTTATGAATAACACATTCTAACCAGTATAATGCCTGGACAGGTTTATTGATTGCATAGCCAGCCAAAAAATCTATAAAACCTCTGCCCGTATATTTACTCAAAGGAGACTCAACAAAAGTCTTTGCCATTATATCTTGCCTTTCTTGAGTCCACTTTTTTACATGTCGAAAGATTATATCGCATTCATGCCCCAATTCTGCAGTGCAAAACCTTTCTGACATCAAAAACAAGATATAGCTAAAGGATTCTTGATCAATTTCAACATCTTGTCGAGTTAGGAAAGATAGCAATGATAGTCTAGCCTCCTGTCCCTTTTCACACATTTTGTCAAGAAGAACTTTGATATCATTTCTATAATTGTTATGTACCCATGCAAGCCACAAGATTATCACTTGCTCCTTATAACACCATGGTTTATCTATCGCGTGAACAAAGACATCCAATATATCATCCACTGCATAATTAACAAAATACACCAATGGATTATAATTATGTATTGGCATTGCCAATAATCTTTCGTCATAGTCGTGTAAAAGCATTTTAAATAGCAGTACATTTCGTTGCTGGTCTAAATGGTTCAACAATGCCATATTGAGCAATATGGCAGAACGAGTATATACTGATGCTGTAGAAGCTATGTTCTCTAGTGTATCAAAAATTTTATCTTGATACTCTTTAAATCGATAGCACTCTACAAGCATATAGGCTGCATGTCCTCTTGCTTGATTTATTGCAGTATTGTAAATGTCTTTTTCTTTGACGTCTTCTGCCTTTATCTCACTTTCTTTTACATTCAATACGACATTGCACAAAAAATCAAATACATTTTTTGGCATATAGTCACCTCTTAGAAAATCATCTATTACTAAAAGAAAAGAATGTATTCCAAATCCTCGATATTCAGAGTTGGCATTATTGTTAATGACTTTAACGATATTATCAAATATCCGGGCTGCTTCTACATATTTTTTTGCATCCAGCAATCCTCTAACACCAGATTCTGCATAGCATAACAAGATATTGTTATCTGCAACTATGTTGTCCAATAAATTAAGATACTTTTCAGGATTTTCAGCTACAACTTGCCTAAACAATTGATTTTGCCCCTCTAAGGACGGACGTTCAAAATCATACGAATGGACGTTATCTACATACTTGGTCATAGACATATACCAAGCTTTACAACTCATTTTCCTCGCCTTATCCAAGCCTAAGGAAGTCCAACCACTCATACACGAACTGCTAAAAGGCAATTCATTTTCCAACCATGAATAACAAACAATACCATTTTTCTTATATCCAAATTTTCGCTCTATTCTCAAACGTTCAAAATAAGCTTTTTTGCTATAAGTTAACAGAGAGTCTTTTGGTAAAGCGTACAATACTTTTCCTCGATGCAAATCAATGTTACAGATAGGATAGCCACCTTGTAATCTTCTTCGAACAAATTCTTTGCCATAAATGCATTTTTCTCCATCATCATTTAAAGATTCAGCTTTATGTACTATTTTGTCTTGCTGTACAGCACTCATAAATTGAAAAGAGCACTTTAATGCTTCCAAAGCTTGATACTCTACCCAACAAGGAGCATTAGATAAAACTGAACGGCAAACGATAATTTTATAAATATCATTATAAAATTTCTCAGGATACTGGGTATATACATAAAGTGCAATAAATAAAAAAGCCTCATACTTTTTGCAACAGAATTCCTGCAAATAACGTCGCGTTTCGCTTGTGTCAATATTCTTCAAGAAATCATCAATCAGTATATTTACCAAAGCTTTCGAAAAATTATGATAAAAACGCTCCCCTTTTACTCTCTGGAAACTAGAGAATTCAAAAGAACCAATTATCTCATGCCCTGGAATATCAAAACGGGTATTCTTCATGATAATTTCCAATAACTCAACATACAATTGTATAGCTAGCTCATGATGATTCGATTCCATCATTTCGAAAATTTGTTCTTCCTCATGAGTAAAATCTACAATATGCAAAGAGCTCTTGTCTTTTTGACTGAGCTGCTTCTGGACATTGTCTTTCAATACATCAACCACAAACTTTGGATCATCACTAAGGATAAGCTTAAGCAAATTTGGACACTCTAAGGGATAACTTTTTAATCCTAATGCTTTATAAAGTTTTATCAACTTATTGATATCACACTTTATAGATTGATGGCTGACAAAATCCATTATCATTTTTTTACCATCAGCATCTCCTGTTTGCAGAACACGAAATGCCACATCCAATATTTTATCAGCATCATCCCATAAAGTTCGACTGCACATTAATATGGTTTTCTCTTTATATTCCTTAGACAAAGCTGTCCATCCACCTTTTTTATCTATTATCTTCCATATAGCATTAAGCCAATTGCCATTATGTACAGACTCAAAAATCACGCTCATATACAAGGAATCAGAGAAGATTCTTCTGTCTATCAACTTAAGTTCTTCCTGTTTTGGCTCATCAAAAAATGCCATATTACTCAAGATTAATGATTTCAGATGGAAACGATATCTGTATTCTTTGGTTTCGCCTTTGTCAAAAAGAAGCCTATTCATATTTTGAATATATAAACCAGGATTGGTCTCTCGCAAAAAACTAAAGATACTTTTTACCGCAGCACGCGAGAAAAGACCTTGGTGCTGATTAGATAATTCATTCAACAAGTCATAATTATTTTCCACAAATCTTCTAGCATAGACATAGTCGAACATGGTCTGATGAAAGAACTGTATACGTCCATTAGAAGTGCATAGCAATAAACCATTTGAAAAAAGATAATTTAACTCATCATTAAATTTACTTTCAAATTCCTGCTTATGAACAAATAATTCTTGACGCTTGTACATAGCATCTACCATTGCATCAAGTAATTTCAAAACTTTCTCCCTTTTATTTGCATGAATATCTATCACAAATATTCTCCATAATTCATCATAAAGAACTTCCTCTGTAATTGGATTACGTAGTTTTCCAAAAGGCATCACTTTCAAATATAGATAAAGATGCAAAGGATTACCCAAGAAAGCAAGTAGCTGTTCACTAATACTATCTTCCAAATTATGACTTTTCAAGATACTCTTTACCCGACCAGAAGATAAATTTTTAAGCTCCCATTTTGTTTCTATCTTCATATCATTCAAAATCGGATCATATTCCAAATCATAAGGTCTGCAAGATATGACAACCCGAACATGTGGTATAGATTTAAGCTGCTCTATCAGTTTAAATATAGAACGTAAAGGAGTTCTATTAGAAGACAACGACAAGGAAAGAGCATCTATTTGATCTATTAGAACAACAACTCGCTTTGCCTTTTGAGCCATTTCCTTAATTATAGTCACTAAAGGTTTTGCCAGATGCATCCGTTTACTCAAATCTTCAGTATCTCCAAATTCTATCTGGTCTGTCTTGAGTCCGAGTACTAAATACTCTTCTTTTTGTTCCAATTCCAAAAGAACATCATGCATTACGACCGACTTTCCAACACCTGCACTGCCATAAAGCAAAGCAACTCTTTTTGGGTCAGTCTTATCTGTATCTTTTGCTATCCAATCAAGTATGATTCCAACCTCTTCCCGCACAATTGGGGGAGTTATTTGAGGAGCAAACATATGCAATTCAAATGACTCATCAGCAAAAGCCTCATTAGTATTTGACACATAGTCACCCACATAAACGTTCCCTTCATTACGCTCTATATAAATAGGCTTCTCACCAAATTGAAAAACTTCTTTCTTTCCCATCATGATACATTTTTTATCCGATTTTGGGTGATTACATATACAAAACAAAGGTAATGGCAACATACAATGATGCCAACACCACCTAATATGTTTTCACCTATAACTAGTTATCTTACTCTGCTTCACAAAAAGCGAATACTGACATTGAGCCGCCATATAGAGAACTTGCATCATATTAGCCGTTAGTTCCCGAGAAGCAGGTCCAAGAATAATTCCACTTAAGCGGAACGGATATATATTATCTTCTTCGACTTCTCTCACTAACTTCTTCTCAATGTAAGGTGTCAAAATACCATTATCACGATTAATAAACCATCCGTCAGTTTTCTCACTATTTACCATCAATCGACATTCACTCTCAGAAGAATAATCTGAAAGCTTCAAGAAATGCTGGTATTTCTTCAAGAGGTTCATGCGAAATCTGATAGAATTATCCTTTAATGCATCTTGTAATTTGGCAATTTTCTCTAGAACATCTGATTTTTCAGCTATATAACTAATATTAAAAAGTTCATCACTATCCTTGTTTATGCGCTCAAACACCATGCATACGCCACGGGCATTGTCCCCATACAATCTCCACATATCAAGATCGTCAATACGTGTAGTAAAAGAAGTAATGAATTCTTTATCTGCAAACAGATACTTATCACATTCTTCATCAAAGTCTTCTTTGTAGTTTCTAATGTATTCCTCTAAAAAACCTATCTCTGTTTTGTCATTCATCGACACAATACTATTCATACGCATCTTTCCCGACTGCAATACAGCAACAAGCGTATCTAATGTGGTATATTTGGCTATTTCATCAGGCTCCACTGCCCTTTCTGGCTTAATGTCCTTCAGCATATTCTGCTCTACTTCTTCCTTCAAGACGAAGCATTTAGAAGCTGGATCATAGAGAATATCTGTTATTTGAATCTCAAAACCATATATAGTATGAATCAGTTCACATATTTTCTTCTTTTTCAAATCGGCATCTTCTGGAATTTGGGCTATCACTTGCATCCATTCATCAAACGTTTTTTGTCCTTCCACCGAATCATTTCTTTTATGTACAGACAAATCACCTCGATGTAGGAATTCTATCTTCCAACAAGGTATATTATATCCCACTATACCAGAATCTAATCTAAGACGATGCCCTAAGCGGTATTCAAGTTTTAAGAATGGCTTGCCATATATATAGAACAAATCTGAGAAACTACACCAATTTAATTTCTCCATACTCTTAGCATGCTTGAAATCTTCCACTCCTATGTTTTCCAAAGCCTTTTCAACTTTCAATACACTTTCCGTATAATCTTTCAAGCTCTGTTTCATATCCTTCAGCTCAAGTTCTAAAACAAACTTTCTTCTATCGTAGTTGACGATTCTTTCTGCTCCTAGACATTGTCCCACGAGTTTCATTTCCTCAAATATCGCATTATAATCTAAAATTCCTTTGGGTTTATTAAACCATTCCTCCAACTTAGGAAACTCTGAAAGTTCATATTCTTCTAAGAAAACATCATTCCCTTCTGCATTCATCCTGAGAACAAATAGCATCTCAGGCTTATTATTATAACCTTCCATACTTTGTGTATTTATATAGTCGAGTAAGTGGAGGGAATTTCATCCTCCCTTCTCTCGGAAGCGTGCTTGACAATCTCCCATCACACGGCTCTTCGTACTTAACTCTTTTGTTTCTTAGTTTATATTCTTTATTAACCTAGACGTGGATAGGGTACAAATCCCTTCACCCAGTGTGAAAACTCATTTCTGTTATGTGCCGCATATTCTACAAGCCATTCATACGCTCTGCCAACCTTCTTACCCTTGGAGAAGCGTTTGTACTTACGCATCACCCAACGGGTTAGTCGCTCATTGATGTAATTAACACCTTAGACCTTGGTTCTGACCTGCATGCCGAATGCGGTGGGGCTGCCACCATCTCTCTAGAAGTTACGACAGAAATCCATCAAATATAGCCAATATCAGACTTCATTCTGTCTCAGGGTAAGCATCAAATTGTTGACAATACATACTTGCATAAGGTTCGAGAAACCTATTGCGTATATCTGCCTTTATCATGCTTACTAAAGCCTCCTAGGTATAGGCTTTCAACAATTCGTTGTATTACTGTTCACTAATCACTTGTTATTATCTGAAGTTTGAGGCATAAAATATTTTTCTAGAGTTTTTAATGTCATAACCATCTTGACAAAAATATCTTCCAATACTTGCTGCTCAGAAAATTCATCCAACTTAAAATATTCATAGAGTTTTGCTAAGTCTTTTCTCTTGTTACTTTTTCTATGAGCAACGGAATTAGAACGAAGAGACTGAACTTTTCTGAGGAAATCTACCATATCGGGACAATTCATACCTTTCGACAACAAAAAAGCCTGAAATTTATCTATTCCTGCTTTCAACTCTGTTGATGATGAGAAGTTCTTCTGCTTTAAATAAGATTCTACATCTGGATTTGAATCATCAATCTCTGATTGTATGCACTTTTGATTGAAAGAATCAATTATCAATTTTGTCATCGATAGAATTTGCTCATCAAAATCAGAATGATTGTTCTCTGTTGTTAAGCAATGCAATGTTTTATAACGATGCTCGTCTTCTTCTATCAAAGGAAGAAATAACGGCCAACCAAATTGCTTTTTCCATTTCTTATTGAATCGCTTAAAACAATTTTTAAAATATAAGTCTGGGAACATGGGGTTACAAAAGTTTCCTTCTATCCAACGAGTATAAGCAGTTTTACTAAACCCCATATCCTTTTCAGGAGAAACATTATAGCCTTTCCAATATAGTTGTTCTGAATATTCCAAATTGCCCAAATATACCAATGGTACTATAACATAACTACGGTGGTCATTATCTATATACAGTGACCAAGAGCCCTCGCATCCAACAGCACCATCACTAACTGTATATTTATTTGGATTAGAATAGTATTTATCAAGTACCTCTTTCTTGAAAAATATCGGCGTCATCTCTAGAGGATTATCACCATTGGCTACAAAATAATTAGAAAGAGTATCTTTCTTACATGAATGTAACTTAGGCTCTCCTTCATCATCATAACCATAGATAAACTCAGCATACTGCTTATCATCTTGATTAAAAGATTCCAGATTGTAATCTTTCTCCCGATAACGCAATACACATTTACCCACTATCCAACCACCAGACTTATTTCCATCAGCATGGCAATTGACTAAGGACGAATAATTATAGATATAATCAGCATCTTTCACAATTTGATTCATAACAGGAGTTAAACCTAACTCCATGAAGGATTGCTGAGAATAACGCATTTCATCAAAAAATAACAACAAGTTCATCTTGCGCAAGGCTAAGTACTTACGTAATACTGTTAATTTGATTCTTATGTTTATTCCATTTATCTCTGCAACTTTTTCCCAGTCTCCATTTTCATTATCAACTACAAAATGACGCTCTGTTGGAGATACATACCGTTCATGCATATTCAACAAAACCCTAAAGTCTTGCGAAAGTTCTACATAGTTGTCTATATCATAATTTGCAGAACGGTATAATACAAATGGTTCCAAGACATCAATACCTTCATGACTGAAAGACCATTTACCATTACTCCAGATTTCACTTACTCCATTGCTTCCTCTTATTAAATCCCATTCATATCGAGACAACACATCTGATAATTTCTCATCAGAAACGAGAGCACTATGTAAACACTCTGCACTCACTGTAATCCATCCGCTTTCAATAAACTTCTTGTTCATTGAAGCAAGAAAGTCTGCAAATAGTATTCTGTCAGATTCCTTCATATCTACAAATCAATTACATTCATTTTTTGAGTTGAGCTCAAAAATAATGTGCGGGATGGGACCGCCTTATTAGTTTCACACTAGCCTTTTTTATCTTTAATAAATGTCCTCCAACGATTCAGTAAGGCATGACCTTTATCCAATTCCCCTTTAGAGAAAAAAGCACTGAGATGATATCTAGTATCATCATTTTCATCATCAGTAAGATAATATTCAAAATCACCAATAGAGAAATGAGCATCTCGCAAATCTTCTTTAGAAACTCCTTGTTCACGTAAAAAAACATAGTACTCATAACTCATTGGTAACAAATCTTTTCGAATATTATTGAGAAGACAATAACGTTCCATCATTTTTTTCATTTTCGGATGAAAGAATCCATTATAATAGAGCATAACAAGTTCATACCTTGAAAGAGTTGCTCTAACAAATGTTGCATATTTATATTGCTTATCAACACCCAACCATTCATTTTCAGTGATAAATCTTAATATAGTATAAAGATGACGAAAATAGTGATCAAACATTGTTGTTGTCATATAATCATCAAAACGTTCCTTTCCTCTTCTCTTGATAACTGTAGAGAGTCCAGAAACCATTGTGGTACCATCTAAAAAAGAATTCTCTATTGCATGGTTACATATAATAAATACATAATAGAATAAGTTTCTACCTCTATATTCATCCTGAATAGATATCTCTTTTTTTGAGTATGCTCCATCAGCAGAATTTTCATCTACCCATTGAGAATGCGAATCACCTGCATAAAGATCATTCACTATACTCTGCTGAACTTCAAGCATTTTGAAAAAAGTATTCTCAAAACGTTGAATCCTTAGAGTCTCATTTTGCTTATCAAATTCTGCTGTTTGATTTTGCATTTCCTGATTCGTCTGTTCAATAGCTTGACGCTGATATTTCAAATCTATATGTTGCTGACGAATTGTAATGATAAGACCAGCAAAGGCTAATCCTGAGAAGAGAGCATTCACTACTCCAAACAAATCACCAAACTGTCCTCTATGGTCCCAACCTTCTATTAATTTAATGACAATGAAAGCAGAAAGCATCATAACAAGAAGAACAAAGCCTATTGCCCACATCAATTGACACAGCCACTTATCGTCATTATTAGAGTTTTCCATATCACAATATTTATAAAGTTCTAAAGAAACGTGTAAACTAATACTCATAGGGGGTACTGAGCATTTACTTCAAGAGGAATGCTGAGTGGTATCCAAATAAGTTATTTACCATATTTATATTGCACATAAGTTTTTTTCATTCTTTTTTTGTTTTTCTTATACCTTTCTGATGTGTCGCAAACTACCATATGTTTATTATGATTATCAGACATCCCCTTATTTAATCTAATAGCAATTAATTTTTCAAAACATTCAACAACATCATTCAGTTCATTTTCATAATCTACAGCAAGCCGCATATTATGTACTAACACATTCCTTATCTTATACACGTGACTTCCAATAGTTTTACCACTAAACTCAACACCAATTTTACGTAAGAAATTATCAACATTATTATTGAAATCTATTGCAACAGAATTAGATGGTGAAATGTCATTAAATACCAGCCCTATTTTTGTAATTTCTTCAGAATCTTTTTCTAGCTTTATTCTCAAATCATTTTTGTTGATATTTTTGTTATTAAAATCCTTAATATGAACAAATAGACTTTCTTCAAAAGCAATTTCCATAAAATATTCAACTACTTGATAAAGATAAATATATCTGCTAAATGGATTAACATATGAATATGGCAACCATTTCTCATACAGATTTCGAATCAATTTTATCAGATCATCAGAATATTCAATTTTGCTTAAATTTATCTTTTTTTTCTTATCATCTTTTATTAGATTATCTTCATAACTGGATTTATAAAACAAAGATTCATTTTTAGCATCAGACAATTTGTTTACGTGATAAAATCCTTCATCATAGAAACCAGGAAGAAATTTGTATATGTCGTCTTTGCTAATTTGCGAGATTCTGTAAACGAAAACATGGCATGCGGGTAAATCTATATCTGAAAGTGAGCATTCATTATCTTGATATTCTAAAAGCTCAGGCTCCTCTTCAACTATATGAGCTAAAAGGGAAGGAATTCCTATTGAAGCAAATTTATTTAACCATTGTTTATGCTGGTCAATTAAATCCTTGTCTTTCTCTTGAAGATAAGGAAGTGTAATAAGCCAACCAATGGAATATCCTCCCTTTATACAAACTTCTAAATTATCATCTTCTGCCGTATAATATGGAGAATAAAAAAATGCTAATCCATATTCAGATGAATCAAGTTCATTATCAGGGAAAGAAGAATTCCATGTAACTCTTCTATCATCATCAATTAAATACTCCCACTCCTTCATTTCTAAATGATATTATAAACAATCGCGATTATAATCTTGTTTTGCTTTATCCAAAGCAAGTATCGGCTGCAAAAATTCCTGCCTCTCTTTATCAAACAGAGCCTTAAAGAAATAATAAAAGAAACATCTCTGACTATTTCCTATTTTCTTTGAAGTTTTTTTGATTTCATCTAAGAATAATAAAATTTCAGAAACTGCATCTACCATTTTTTTAGAAGATATATTTTGAATCTGATTTTCAATCTCTTTTAAAGAAGAATAAGTATTATATCCCATCAGTTTTGAAATAGATGCTCCAAAACCCGTCATAGGCTGAGATTTATCAAAAATCGAATGGGCATCTTTTCCAAATGGACTCTCTATTTCATTTAAAGATCCAATTGAATCCGTTCCTTCACGTTTAATACATTTATCAACGAAGCTGGTAAATGCCGTATATAATCTAATAAGTGAATCAAACAAATCCTGACTAACACTTAATTTAGAAATGTTTTCAAAAGACTTAATTGTATCTAAAAGTTTGTCTCGATTTATCTGCAGATAATCACCTTCCATGTAAGAAGTAAAACAATCTATTGCATCACTAAACTTATATTCCCCTATAAATTTTCCTTTAGAATTATCTGTATCTTTGATTAATTTATATCCATCAGTATTCTCATTCATCAATGAAGAATATATGATTTCCACTTGATGACGTAGTTTCATAGGAGTTTGACCTGTGTTTAAAGTAAGCATTCTATAAAGAACACCTTCACGATTTAAGCCCAAATAAATCTCAACTCGTATAGGGTTGTTTAATGATGACTCTACTTGAGGATCCGACTTAGCTTGTTCAACAATATCTTGTATTGTAAATGTTCTTTGTAATCCATCAAGAATCATCAATTTATTTTTATTATTACTAACCAGTTCCTTCAGAAATTCATTGTTATTCAATTCTTCATTTTTTTGGATAGAGCAACTTAATGAAAGAACTATCGGCGGAATAATACAACCACTTATTAAGTCTTGTTTAAGCAACGAATAAATTGACTTTGAAGACTTCACTTTATTCCTCTGGAATTCATTATTTCTTATACACTCCTGAACCAATGAGTAGTATTCATTCATTGGCATCTCAACAAGGAAATTATATGATTTAATTTTCTTGTCCAATATGGGATTTGATAAAATTTTCATTTTCTGTTTTGTTTTTTATATTGTAAACCACCAATACAGCGTCCCCACTATTTATCAGCGGGTTAGCCGTACCAGTATTTTTGAATAAAGTTTTGATTTTCTAAAATTTAACAATCAAGCGACGGCTTGGGATGTCTTCGTTACCTCAGCATCCGTACCATCTTCAAAATGGCGAACATAGTCACATGGCAGAAACGAGGCATCAACCTCCTCGCCACAAAGTATGCGAGTAAGGATATCCCCAATGTACTCACCAAAGTTCACTTTGTTCAATTTGCAACTTTCCAACAACCCGAACATAAATGCCAAATTCTGGGCAGAGAAGTGACTTCCTGTCTGAAGCCAATTGCGTATTCCCATAGCGATATGTCTGAAACATCTCTCTATGGCAATATTGTGCATGTCGATTCGGCCGTCCGAAAGGAATGTTCGGAAGGCATCTTCGTCATCAAGTATGTAATCTACGGCTCTGTGAACCATCTGACCATATTCGTCACCTGCAGCACGCATCTTTTTGAGCATTTCCATGATGCTATCAACGATAGGCTCGCTCCACTCTTTACAGAACTCCAGGCGATTTTCAAAATATTCTTTGCTTTCCATTTTATGTGAATTTTAAAACGGCAGCAAAGATAATATTTTTCATTCAACCCACCTAACGCTGTATTGGTGGTTTACCGCTATTGTACTTCACCTTTACATTGGATAATACCATATTAGGAACAATGTTATCCCTAACAAAAATGGTAATAAGCGCAATGAAAATATTTCAGAATGCTTGATACTGATAATATAATTCAATAGTCGTTTCATCGTACATGCAGATAAACAGCTGCTTATTTTTTCAATACTCCTATTTCTACGAGAATATCATGCTTTAGCTTGCTCAACGGACGGTCAAGAAAATGTGAGCTATCCATTTCTGCCCCGAAAAGCATTCGATATACCTCAGAACGGCTTAAACTTCTCTTGCTTGCTTTAAGAACATCGCCAAACAATTGTTTCAAATAACCTGTAGGATAAGCATCTTTGAAATTCATCAAATCACGAACTTCCAATTCTCCATGCATTGCATATATTTCCTGCAAATTCATGTCCTTAACCGTTCGTTCTTCTTTGCTTCCTGGTGGCGTATCTATAGCAACTGTCCATTTTGGCGGTGTGCCAGTTGTCAGTGTTGCCCTAAATGTTATATCTGGATGCCCTGTCTCATGAACGTACGGATGCGTATGTGTTGAAAGGTCAAATTTACTACTGCCTTTTACAGAGCTATTGCAGATAGTGCAACTTGGTATCAAATTACACAAGCTTAACGACATCAAAGGATTACTTCCTTTGTCAAACCAATGGTCAAAAGCAGGTCTTGCAAGCCTCTCATCTTTGTTTCTTCCTGTTCCTTTCTCTATAGTAAAGGCATATTGTCTGTTGCAATACACACAAGTATTGCTATCAATCTGTTTGGACAGCCAATAAGCCTCCGACTTACTTGAAGAATTGAAAACCCTTTCGTAACCAAAAATCAAAAGCAGATCTTTATCACTTGGTCTATTTGCTGCATTGGGTATTGCATTAAGCTTTGCGACCAGTTCATCATTGTGCTTTTTCAAATCTTTAGGTTCACTAACCAACAGTTTTCTCAGCACATCCTTATTGGGAGATGTTGTGTTCCACCCTGGTAACAATATATCTTTTGCAGCATCAGAAAGGACGTAGCTATTTTTAATACTACCATCTTTCTTTTTCTCTACAACTCCATTCTTCACTCTATCCACCAACTTATCAAGATACCTGTTTGCATATTCATTTTTCAATGTAGCAGAAGGTATTCTTAGTTTCAAAAGAGTTCTAACACCATCTTGACTCATAACTTACTTCTTATCCAATTCATTCAACTGTCTCAACAAGTCTTCCCTTTTAAGTTGCTTCTGCTCTTCGGAAAGCGAAGGGAATGTACGGGTAAACTCATCCATCAACACATGGTAAACCACAGGCTCGTCTATTAGCATGATGCGTTCTTTTATGCTTTCAGAAGAAAAGTCATGGCAATAGTCATCATAGCTAAAACTCTTTCTATTCTTGTCATTTGTGTCAAAGTATAAATAACGGTTCAAGAAATCATAAGCCTCTTCATCTCCAATAAAAGGACATTCCTTTGTGTCGTCTGCATCCTTTGCCCATTGGTGAATTTTCATGCAAGCCATAAGATGTGTTACTTCCCATTGAGCAAACATACCCATGGCTCCACCTTCCAAGAAAAAACTGTCTTTCAGCATATCATAAACATTGGCACCAAACGATTGCAGTCCATCAACAGGTTCCGTCTCGTCTTTTTTAAGTGCCAGTACATTTGTCCTAGGAATATCCGACAGAACGTATGGGGAATGTGTGACAATGATGAGATGGATGCTTTTAATGTTCTCCAATGTTATTTCTTTTAGACCATTCAAAAAGTAATAGATGAATTGTTGCTGCAACTGTGGATGATAATACAGTTCTATTTCTTCCAACACGATGCATACATTATTATATTGCACTCGGTTGGCTGCACTTTGATCTTTGTGGGCTGAATCAATATTGTCCAAATGATAAAGTATTGAACTGATGGTGAATATCTGTTGCTTCTCTCCAGAACTTAATGTCTCAAAATCAATTTTCACTTGTTTGTTATCTTTCTCACAGAGATTGATTTTTATAGAGAAGAACGGAGGAGGAACTATAGCTTGCATCCGCAACTGTACAAAGAGTGACGTTTTCATCTCTTCATGCGACAATTTTGTAGCCTCCCACCATTTATTTCCTAATTGCTTAAATCCGATAGTATTCTTTATCTCATTGTCATTCCTATTGATATGTACACTCTCGCCCAAATCATACACATCAAACATTAGATAGCCAAGCGTCTGATATATCTTGCGTGTTATATGAGAATGGTCTTTAGACAACGCATCTACCAATTCTCCTAAAGTGTCACTATTATATACATCTGTCATCATACATGCTGCATCATAGAAATCCCTATGCTCCTTGTATTGGTATGACACTTTCAATGTCTTATACACCAGGTATTCTATCGCCTCGTTATAATAAGACTTTGTGTTGTAGATAGAAAGATTTCTTCCTATTGCTTTGCTCCATTTTGCCATAATGTCGTTTTTCAATGCAGCATAGCCTTTTTCTGATAAATTTTTGAAATTCAGTTTTCTCTTGATACGGTCTATGCCATATTGGTTTTCTTGATTGTATGAATAGGTCAGACTCTCCATCAACAGATGGTCGTTGATGGTGAGCAAATCCTCATGAAGCGCATAAAGTCGCACCAATCGTTCGATGGCAAGTTCACGCTCATTGTTTATGTCTATATTGCCTTCACGTCTAAAAGGTGTAAGCACCAAAGGTGTGCGATACGCATCATTCTTATGGAACAGTCCATGAAGCCAGCATTTATCTTCGGTATTATATTTCTCAATCTTTCCATCTCCCAACACCAAGGCTTCTTTCTCATCACTATTACATTCACTCTCAAAGTCCAAAGTGTTGTAAGCGTAAATTGACTGATTGGAAATGAGAGTATAGAAGAAACACTGATAGAGCTTTTTCAATTCTTTATCTCCAATGGAAGTATGCGGTCCGTCAAGTACCTCGCATGTCTCACTTTTTTCGTTATCAAAGATTCTTTTCGGTTCCGTGAAGTGCTTGCCTTCTTTATCTTCAATATTCTTCTTGAACTTAAATAGTTTGACGCTACAGTTTTTCACTTTTAACTGGTAAGCATGACCTTCTAGAATATACCACATTTCTCCATCCACTCCATCAACAAAATGAAGATGGTCGGAAGCTTGGCCACTATTTTGCAATTCTCCTATGGTTGCTGCAGCAAAGTTATTGATGAGTCTCATCATAAATTCAACTATGCTGCTTTTTCCTGAACCATTTTGGCCAACAATCGCACTGATTTGAATATGTGGAATACCATTTACACCCTCTGTGTAGAAGTCATCATACAACGTGTTAAGTATCTGCTGTTCATTCTTCATCTCTATTGATGCCTCGTTAATTTTATACCCTTGCAGGAAATAGTAAATCTGCATAGGGGACATCTTGCGCTTGCCAGTACTTTGTTCGCTATTGCATCTGACACCTAAAATAGAGAATGAGGTGTCTTTACGGGTCAATCTATTGGTAAAAAATCCCTTAATAGCGTTTTCTGTTGTAGGATTTTTCACAAACTCAGTTCCAAATACATTAGCGATTTCTTTCATGATGTTCTTTATTTTTGAGCAGATGTTCATATATGATTATAATGTTTTTATTAGTTGACAACAAACCTCTTTATGATATTTAAACTATTCTTAAATGATTTAAAGAAAATTTTATCTGAGATTTATGAAAAAATAATTAATTATGATGAAAAGGAAAAAAAGATTTTCGACTGTTGTTGCTACAGAAAATGCAACTCGCTACAGCAAAAAGAAGAGTAACAAGCTTACTTGGTTCCAATATGGTTGGTGCGCTCATAAGATTTATCTTTGGTGTTTGGAAAACAAAGAACCTCTTTGTGAGATACTCCATTCAATAATAGATTATGTTTTGGAATAAATGTTGTATGAAGTAGCGGCAAAGTAAATTTGTCTCTACTTTTAAAGAGATTTTTCAAAAAAGGCTACTAACTAGCCATACTATAATCGTCAGCCTGCATTTCTTCCAAATCAAATACATCTTTATATTCTGTAGTCAAGATATTTACGTCTAATTCATTTCTAGCAATAGTCAAGTTCAGAACATCTCCATTATATGCGGCAGAAACCTTATAATCAAAATCTTCATAAAAATTACGGTCTACCTTACCCAATTCACCAACACCTATAGCATACAAATATTGCTCGAAATTAGACATGCTAAAAGGTGGAACCAAATCTTGAAGAGCTCCCTGCAAATGATTAAGTGCGTCTACTTCCCAGACATCTGTCAAATCCTAAATATTAAGGATGGTGCCTGTTTCAAAATCTGGCAACTCTATGGAAAAGTGTGAAGCTACTGAAGACATTTTTTCTTGAATAGTTGCTAATGGAACAACTTCCAAATCTGCCATAATTTCATTGATTCTCTTTCCTGGTGCATTGAAGTCATTCCAATTTACCTTCCAAGAAAAGCATCTTGTCCATCTTTATGAGTGTACATAATAGCTTTACTTCCAAGCCTATTCAACGCAAACCTACCAATGCCTTTCGCACCAGACTTGATACGTCCATTGGCTGTTTCTATATTCTGCTGCTTGTTGTCAGTACCAATCTGCATCCAGCAATCATTAATAGTCGGAATATCCATACCACCTCCAAAGTCTATGATATAGATATCTGAAAAATGCTCATTTTCCCCATCAAAAAGGATGTAACAACTTGGCGAATCAGCATCATAAGCATTCTTCACCAATTCGATAATTGCTCCTTCGGGATTAGAAAAGTTCTCTGCTCCTATGAGCATAGCTGTTCTAGCCGAAGCTGTAAATGGAATTTTCATATCTAGTTATAATTTTATTAATTAGAAGTTATCTGATTGCTAATCACGAGACACATAAATATGCAACATATCATACCTCATTCTGGTAATTCATAAGAAGCTTCCTCATTACCTTTACTAACATTATTGTTATCATTTCTATAATCAGCAGAAAATCTATAACACAAAAGTTCTAATACTCTAACAGGTTTACATGCGAAAGAAAGGTAATCCAACAGCTTATTTACTAGCACTGTCTCAACATTATCTTGTGATTTATCAGCAGAAAAGAAGACTTCTTTATATACTCCATCATATCTAAAATCACACAAGTCCTTATTTTTGCTTCGTATTGCTTTCTTCGTATTTTGATAAGCAACATACTCTTCAGTTAACCGAACATCCAAGTACTTGACATAAACAGTCGAATACAACCAATTTATAACAATACGCATCACTATGGGAACAAGAAACACCAAAATTATCAATATTCTTGCTAAGAATGTAATAGATATATTTTTAGAAATGGCAAAGTCTTTCATGCTCAAAATTTTCAGAGAAGCGTTAGAAGTCAAATATAGCCAAACAAATGCAGCTATCACTGCAAATATGTACCTAAACCAGACTTCCCACCATCTTTTCCATTCAAAAGCCCCTATAATATATAATCCAAAAACCATTGCCATATCCATCAATATAACAAAACAACATATACATTGATTCGTCTCTGACAGCAATCCTTCAAAGGCAAAATATATCAAAAGAGAAACACAGAGCATAAGATAAAAAGCCCCTTCTCTTCTTGCGCTTGTATCAATCTCAACAGACCTATTTTTTATTACATTAAGAAGTTCTTGCTGCTTTGGCGTACTCAAAGCGAAATCAAATTTTTTCAAGGCATTTTCCACAACAGCAAAGACATCCGGAGTCCAAAAGCGATTGAACATCATATTATCTATAGCAATTGTCACATAAAGAGCAGAGAAGAATTGTACTATAGTATTCAAATCACTTAACATAACTTACTTTTAAAAAGTTGTTCTATTATTTTTTGTGTTTCTTCATTGACGGTATATTCATATACACCTTCTACATTTTTATTACCATCAGAAGTTATCTTAGCTTGATAAGAAGGATAATCATTACCTTTAGATTCATTATTTTTCCAATTTAGAGGTCTTAGATTTTTCACATCATCTATCAAGGAAACATCACTTATGCTTTCTGACAATTTTGACTTAGGATAAATATGATCAATTTCCCAACCAAAAGGGGAAGTTCTATCTCCATACTTTTCTCTAATCATCCATGCCCCACAAGCATCCTTTCTATAACATTTTTCATTGTAGCCTTTAACTACTTGACCTTTATTCCATATCACATCAAGTCGTTCCTTATCATTTTTTTCCATATTTCCTTATTTTGTAAACCACCAATACAGCGTCCCCACTATTTATCAGCGGGTTAGCCGTACCAG
>OLSQ01000357.1_pt1 | contig 45712 bp, 38 predicted proteins | sample 1672561 | NCBI WGS metagenome assembly OLSQ01 (sample SAMEA3136699, study PRJEB25190) | human gut metagenome | biome: human gut; feature: human-associated habitat; material: faeces | place: Austria | collected 2013
GCCGCCCTCCGCCAGACATCGGCCCAGCGCCGCCAGCAGCACTGAGAAGGAGAACAGCGCCCCCTTGTGGGTGTTGACGCCGCCGGTGGCCCGGAACATGGCGGCCTCTGCCTCCAGCCCTGCCGCCTGTAAGGCAGCGGCATCCGCGCCGGACAGGCTCCGCGCTGTGATCCGGCGGAACCAGGGCGTCAGCGCGTCGATGCTGCGCAGGAACAGAGGAAGATCCATATCATTGTGCGCACCGTTATTGCGTTCGTCCACCAGCCCCGGCTTTGGGGTCAAGCGTACCTCCTCCGTCAGCGCTTTTGCCGCCAGACCGGCCAGATGTCCGGCGGCGAAGTCCGCCAGGATTTCATGGGTACGGCCCACGATGGCATCCAGTCCGTGGGCGCGGCTGCGGGAGCAGACCGTCACCGGTCCGCCGCAGATAAGGCAGGTGCGCGGCTCCGGGCGGGACAGCTTGCTGCCGTCCGTGTCCAGCACGTCCAGATCGTACAGCCGCCCTATGGGCGCGGCGGTCTCCAGCGTCAGACAGGCGGCTTTCAGCTCCGCCGCCGGACGGTCATAGACCAGCAGGGCCTCGCAGCCGGTGGCGGGGCGGATGACCTCTGCTGCCGCCGGCTGGCCCAATGCGTCATACAGGGCCTCCAGCCCCGCGTCGAAGGCCAGCTCGATCAGCGGGGAGGACTTCACCGGCCCGGCGATATTCATGATGAAGGACACCAGCGGCAGGCGATAGGCCCGCAAAAGCCGACGCTGGGCATTCGCCCGCGTGTCACGGGCGCGGAGGATGTCCTCCAAAGTGACGTTGACAATAGGCATAAGTGGTCTCCGGTACAAGTGGTTGGATGTCGGCAAGCCGCCCCTCCGCCAAAAGGCGGCGGACGGCGGTGGCGGAGATGTTCTCCAGACGGGGGATCTCCGTAACGGAGATGCCGTAGGTGGGGAGCATTTCCTTCATTCTCCGGTTATAGGCGGCGGTGGTGGGGGAGAAGGGTTCCTCGCCTACGAAGCGCTGCGTGATATGGAGGGCCGGGGCAATGTGCTGGCCGAACAGCGTCAGATCCAGATCACACCGTGCGTCCTCTGACTGCTCGTCCCGCAGAAAATAGGCAGGGAAGGTGGTTCGGCTCACCAAAAAATCGCCGCCGGAGCACACGGTCACGTTGTTGAGGTGGGCTGTTCCCTCCCGCACCAGCGCCAGCCGGTGGTCGGCAGGGAAGGGGCCACCCCCCTCCGCCACCACGAACACCAGCACATGGTCACACTGCGCCGCTGCCGTGGTAATCAGGTGCAGATGCCCTCTCGTGAAGGGGTTGGCGTGGCACACCACGCAGCCGGTAACGCCCTCCTGCCAGCGGGGCAGGGGTGCCAGAAACCGCCCCAGCGCGTCACGCTGGCGGCACAGCATCACCATGTCCGCCGTCTCGGCCACCGGATAGAACCCCAGCGAGCGGAACAGCCGTGCGTTTTGGGGCTTGGTGAACAGAAACGGGTAGGGAACGTTCCGCTTTACCGACTCCTGCACCAGCGCCGAGACGATGCGGGCGCATACGTCCTGCCCCTCAGCGGCGGGAGAGACAGCCACCTGACGGATGACCTTGCCGCCCAGGGAGCCACAGCCCAGCAGGGTATCGTCCTCCGTCAGCAGGGCGGTGATATCGGCGTGGCCCTCGTCACGCAGACCGCCTTCGGCCAGCAGAGCGGCATAGGCCGTCCCCCACCGGGGAGGGACGGCCTTGCAAAGCAGTAATTCACGCATCTTCGTCGATCTCGCGCACCACGTCGATGATGGTGTTGTCGCGGTACATGACCACACCTACGATACGATCCTTATAGCGGATGGGTTCAGGTACGCCCACCAGCGCTTCAGCTCGCCGCTGCAGCTGTTCGATGGTAAACACATGCAATCCAGCGGCCTCGATCTTCTCCTTCAGATCGGGGCGGCGGGGGTTTACGGCTATACCCTGCTCCGTCACCACCACGTCCACCACCTCGCCGGGGGTGACCACGGTGTTGACGTGCCTGACGATGGTGGGGATACGGCCGCGGGTCAGCGGAGCCACCACCACCGACAGGCTGGCACCCTCGGCGGTGTCGGGATGGCCGCCGATAGCGCCGCGGATCACACCATCGGAGCCGGTCAGTACGTTGACGTTGAAATCCGTGTCGATCTCCAGCGCAGAGAGGATCACGAAGTCCAGCTGATCCACCGCTGCGCTGATCATATGGCTGGCGTAATACGTCGCGCCGATCTGGTGGTGGAAGTGGTTGTTTTTCAGGGACAGCGCCGCGTCCAGATCAAAGCTCTGGACATCCAGCACGCGGTCAATGAGCCCTTCCTCATGCATGGCGGTGATCTGGCCGGTGATGCCGCCCAGCGCGAAGCGGCAGCGGATGTGCTGATCCAGCATCTTCTGCCGCAGGAAGCGGGCGGTGGCCAGAGACGCACCACCGCTGCCCATCTGCATGGAGAAGCCGTCGTACAGGTAGCCCGTGGCTTCAATGACATTGGCGGCGGTCTTGGCGATCAGCAACTCCTTAGGATCCTTGGTGTAGCGGGTAGCCCCGGACATGATGCCCTTGGGATCGCCGATGTCGTCGGTCAGCACCACATAGTCCACGTCATATTCGGGAATGGCCCACGGCGCGTTGGGATAGGCCACCAGATGGTTGGTGATGATGATCACGTTATCGGCATACTTGGCGTCGGTGCGGGCATAGCCCAGCGAGCCGCAGGCAATGCCGTCGTCATCGTCCCGGCTGTAGCCGTTGGCGTTGCCGTAAGGGTCACAGGAGGGCGCGCCCAGAAACGCCACATCGATGTGCAGATCACCGCTGCGGATGGCGCTGGCCCGGCCGCCGTGGGAGCGGAACACCACCGGGCAGTCCATAAGGCCACGGGAGATTTCCTCCGCCAACTCACCGCGCAGGCCGGAGGTCTCAATATGGGTAATGACCCCATTTTTGATGTGCCGGACAAGAGGCGCATGGACGGAAGCCAGCGAGGATGCCGCCAGCGTCAGGTTCTTGTATCCCATCTCCGCCAGCTTGTCCACCACCATATTGATGATGTGGTCGCCGTTGCGGAAGTGATGGTGGAAGCTGATGGTCATACCGTCTTTCAGTCCTGTGCGGCGGATGGCCTCCTCCAGCGAAGGAACGACTTTGTTCTGCTGATGATACCGCTCACGGAAGGTGGCGGTCTTTTTTTGTCCCGCCCCGGCAAACGCGCCGTGGTTGCTGATCTCATTGATATGGGGAATCTTGTTCAGTTCTACCATGTTACAGTTCCTCCACTTCATCGGCCTTGCTGCCGGCTTCGTACAGCTCCAGCAGCCGCTTGGCACGGGTGACCACAGGCTTGTCGATCATTTTGCCGTTGAGGCTGGCCACGCCGCTGCCCCGTGCGTTGGCCTCGGCGATGGCCTCCATAATGGCCCGCGCCTTGTTCAGATCCTTCTCACTGGGCATGAACACCTTGTGCAGCGGCTCAATCTGACGGGGATTGATCACGGACTTACCGTCAAAGCCCAGCTTTTTGATGAGGGTGGCCTCGGCGATGAAGCCCTCCTCGTCGTTTACGTTGGAGAACACCGTGTCCAGCGCGGCGATACCGGCGGCTCGTGCGGCGTTCAGGATCATGCAGCGGGCAAAAAGAAGCTCAACACCGTCGCTGCGGGTGGTTTTCAGGTCGGTGACGTAGTCCTCCGCACCCAGCGCAATACCGATGAGACGGTCGCTGGCCTTGGCGATCTCTACGGCGTTCAGCACGCCGTTGGCGCTCTCAATGGCGGCCATCATGCCGGTCGTTCCAACGGGGATACCGGCTTCCCGCTCAATGCGTTCGATCATCTGCTCACAGTCGATGACATCCTGCGCATTGTCGGTCTTGGGAAGGCGCACCACCTGTACACCGGCTCGGACGACAGCCTCCAAGTCCTCGACACCGAGGCCGCTTGAAAGGTCATTGATGCGTACCACCGTCTCCTTTGTGCCGAAATGCAGCGTTTTCAGCGCGTTATACACCAGAAATCGAGCCGCGTCCTTCTCGGTATAGGCCACGCTGTCCTCCAGATCGAACATGATGGAGTCCGCGCCGTAGATGTGGGCATCCCGGATCATGCCGGGGTTGTTGCCGGGCACGAACATCATGCTGCGGCGCAAGCGATCCTTTTTATACATCCTGCCGCACCTCCCATGTATAGTCGCGGCACTCCGCCGCACGGGTCAGCGCCGTCGCCACCCGTGCCCGGACGGTGCAGTCCAGTGCGCCCTTGTCCACGGCGGTGATTACGGCATTCTTCACGCCGTATTCAGCCGTCGTCTCCTTGATAACGGAGATGATCTGCTTGCCGAACTGCTGATAAACACTGCTGGTCAGATCCACCTGCACGCCGCCCGCGTCGGACGGCTCCACGGTGATCATAATGTCGTTAGATTCCATAGTCCCGGCATTGCCGGTGGTGATCAGTTTCATACTTTTTCTCACCTTTTCATTAAAATTTCACTGGAAATCATTTTATTTCATTGAATGGAATGTGGGCATCCTTACTTTGCCGACGATTGACTCCCGTATTTTACGGGAGTCAAAGCTGTTTTGAGCACCAGCGACAGAGCAAATAAATATATCCGTTTGCAGGGGTTGCCAATACGATGCTTTTGAGATACCCAATATGCGGAGCATGATCGTATTTATGTATGGAAGAGGTATCAGCTATTCCAACGAAATCAGATACTCTTTATGAATCTGAATCCTTCCATTTATTTGTCTCAAAAAACCATCCTGCTTCAGTTCTGCAATAAACCGGCTGACAGTCACTCTGTTGACACCTATGATTGCTGCAATATCTTGATGCGTCCAATCCACAGAGAGATTGCACCATTTTCCGTCCTCCACAGCGCCGGGATTGGCGCAGGACTGCAATAGGCGCTTTAAGCGATCCAGTGTGGAATCAAAGGTAACGCTTTCAACCTCATGGCGTAAAATGGTGCTCTTTTCCACCGTGCTGCACAGCACGGCCTGTGCAAAAGTGATGTTCTGCAGCAAGGCCATAAAGTTATTGTAATCTATCAAATATAGTAAGGTGTCGCACTCCGCAATGGCATATCTGGTGGCAAGCTCCACATTATCGCCTGTATTCAAGAAAATCCCTTCGCTAAAAAACCAACCGCGTCCAAGACGATACAGGACTTTTTCACGGCCGTTACTGCCAAACATATAATGAGAGGTTACGCCCTCTGCAACATAGGCGACATAATGGATTGGATCTCCGGGGGAAAGATATACATCCCCGGCGTGTAAGTGTCTGAGAATGGAGCGTGCCCGAATCTGTTTGCGCAGCAACTCATTATTGCAGCACGCGGGGCCTGCCCAAAGGTGTTCTCCAGATGCCATGGCTATTGCCTCCTTGCTTACCGCCAAATATTTGCTCCTTGTGTAAAAAAGACAAGGACATCATAACATAAACGGTTGGTTTTGGCAATTCAAACAGCTTTTTGCTGGGCGTTAAAGTTTATAGGCCAGATAGGTACCTTCACAAGGAGGACCGGCGCAGATATGCGCTGTATTATTGGCAAAATCGACAATCAGGGAGGCTACCGTCATGAAGTCTTTTAACTCATAACCGGGAAGATTCGTATTGTGTGCACAAATTGATTCCGGATAGTATTCGTGATCCTTCATACACTCCATGATATACGGAACATCAATGCTGCCTTGCCGCTGCCGCAGAAGCGCTTCCAGACGCGTGTCGCGATTTTTGGGACCGACTCTGGCATCCAACTGCTGATGTACAACGAAGTGGTTGGCGTGGGTCAAAATACCATCCTTCGGGGCCAGCATATTTGCACCGCTCGGAAATGCCTCGATATCCACCGCGACACCCTGCGCAGAGGCTAGCATCATGTTGTTCGAAACACTTCGCTTTGCGTGAATCAGCATATCTCTGGCTTCTTCAAAAGAGTGGCAGGAGAGGACTTTGCGTCTGAGGAAAGTAACTGGGATACCGGTGCCCCAATCGTCATATACTGACGTGATCATATTATTGCAAAGGCCTACCCCCCAGGAGTTAAACCCTTCACGGAGCATCTGCCCGGCCTCGGTCAAGCCTAAAATCCGGGTACCGTCAGCCTGCTCGATGTGTAAAATAACGATATTAGGAATCACTGCCTGCTTGTAATCCCAGTTTTTGACGAGATAGGTCGTATGGCTTGCGGTTGCTTCCGGCAAAATGGCCGCCGTGGTACACTCCGGAGTCTTGGGAAATTTCGTGATTTCATAGCGGCAATTAAGAACCATCAAATCTTCTATCGAGACTCCCGCTCCATCGGCGATTCCATATGCCTCTTCCAGCACTTCCGGCATCATCTGCTTGATATCCGGCAAATAGGCCATAGCGTATTGCTGAATTTTATCCCAACTCTTATCTGAAGTTTTCGCAAAATAGCGCCGATATACCTCGACACCTGCGCGAATTTTTTCTTTTGCCTGCTGACCATATTGAACACCGCAGGCATAAGGCGTGTCCGCCTTAATATGTATAGTCTGAAATGCCTCCAAGAGATGGCCTCCTTATTGCTAAATTAATGTATTTTGCCCCCTCGATCGGGGGCAAAATACAAAAGCTTTAAAAATACGATTACTTGCCGTTTGCGACGTTTTCATACCGATAAGCGGTGATCGGATTCAGCTGGAAACCGGAGACACCACTTCTCACACCCACCAGATTCTGATAAGCCCACAGCGGGATGTAAGGCCGGTCAACTGCCATAATGCTGCTGATTTCCTTATACACGGCAGCGCGTTCTGCGTCGTCCGTCAGGCTCCGTGCAGCCAGCAGCTTAGCCATGGCATCGGAGTTGTTGTAGTGAGAAAGGTTACTGGTGGATTCAGGAGAAATATTGCTGTACAGCACATAGTCTGCATCACCCATCAGGTTATAATACATGGAGCTGCATGCGTCAAAATCTCCGCCCTTCACAATGGTATCATCCATCACGGTTCCGTCCATCGGCTCAACGCTGACAGTGATGCCAACCTCGCTGAGCATATCCTGCAGGATCACACACGCCTCCTGACGGGTCTGATCGGAAGACTGAACCCAGATGCTCATTTCAAAGCCGTCCGGATAGCCGGCGGCGGACAGCAATTCCTTTGCCTTTTCAACGTTATAAATGTTGGCGGTGGCAGAAGCATCATAGCCAAAGACTCCGGGACCGATCAGGCTGGCTACGGGCGTTGCATAACCATACATCACAGAAGCGCACAAAGCTTCCTTGTCAATGGCATATTCAATTGCCTGACGTACACGGGAATCGTTCAGTGCTTTTGTGCCGCTATTGCAATTGATGGTCACATAAAACACTTTAAAAGAGGGGGCGGACAAAACCGTGGTCGCTTCATTTGCATTCAGTCTGTCCACATCGGAAGGCGGCACATCATATGCAATGTCGATTTCGCCGGTTTCCAGCAGAGTCGAACGCTGAGACGCTTCGGGAACCACGCGCATCTCCAGATACTTGGTAGCAACCGTGCCGCCCCAGTAATTCTCGTTTGCCTCCAGCTTTACATATTCGCCTTCTTTACGCTCAACGAACTTATATGGGCCGGTTCCCACAGGGTTTGTTGTCAGAGCCTCGTCGTTCTGCTCCAGGAGGTGCTTGGGCATGATGCCGGCAAGAGGACTGCACAGAGCATTCAGCACCGGGGTATAAGCGCCCTTTGTGTTAATGACAACCGTGTATTCATCCACGACATCCACGCTCTCCAGCCAGGAGAAATTGTTCTTTACAATGGTGCTGTTCATTGCACGGTCAAAGGTATATTTGACGTCCTCTGCCGTCAATTCCTGGCCGTCATGAAACAGTACGCCCTTGCGCAGGTGCATCTGCAGAGAGTCTTCATCCAAAAACTCCCAGCTTTCAGCCAAGTGAGGAATTACGTTGATATCGGCATCCCAAGTGACCAGCGTGTCAAAAATATTGCAAGTCACATCATACGTTGCAGGGTTTTTTCCTACGTGGAAATCGAGCGAGGTGATATCGCTAGCTTGCGCAAAAACGATCGTATCCTTAGTTCCGGTGGTTGCGCTTCCGTCATCGGACGTGCTGGGGTTTTTGCTGCCGCATGCGCTCAAGCAGCCAAGCAGCATACATACAGTCAGCAGTGCAGAAAAAATCTTTTTCATGTGAGTCCTCCTCATTTTTATTTCATAGAACCGCCGGCCAAATGGCAGGCGACAATATGACCTGGTTCGACTTCCGTCATCTGGGGTGAACACTGGCTGCATTCCGGCCGCGCATAAATGCATCGTTTTGCAAAACGGCATCCCGGCTTTACATTGATGGGAGAGGTCAATTCGCCTTTCAACGCAACGCGCTCCATCTTAACATCCGGATCCGGGATTGGAATGGCAGAAAGCAGTGCCTGTGTATATGGGTGAACTGGGTTTTTGAACAGCTGCTTTGGCGTTGCTTTTTCCACCAGCTGTCCTAAGTACATTACGAGGATTTGATTCGACAAATGCTTTACCACGGAAAGATTATGCGTAATAAATAGATACGTCAGCCCCATCTGCGCTTGCAGATCCTGCATCAGATTCAGCACCTGGGCCTGAATGGAAACGTCAAGCGCTGAAACAGGTTCGTCGCAAACAATGAACTTCGGGTTCAGGGACAAGGCTCTGGCAATTCCTATGCGCTGGCGGCGTCCGCCATCTAACTCGTGGGGATAGGAGTTGACCAGCCGGGACGCTAAGCCGACAACGTCCATCATTTCAGCAACACGCTTCTGGATTTTTTCCTTTTCACTGGCCTTGTAGATCCCCTGAATGATCAAGGGTGCTGCAATTGCCTGAGAAACAGTCATGCGGGGATTGAGGGAAGCATAGGGGTCTTGAAAAATGATTTGCATTTTGGAGCGCAGCTCTTTCATTTCCGCCTTGCTGCATTCGAGGATGTTCTGATTTTCAAAAATAACTTCGCCTGCGGTCGGCTCGTGGAGCCGGAGAATGCACCGCCCCAGCGTTGACTTTCCGCAGCCGCTCTCGCCGACTACCCCCAAGGTTTCCATACGGTTAATGCCAAAAGTCACATCGTCAACCGCACTCAGCGTTCCGCTTGGCGTCTGAAAGTATTTTTTCAAATGGTTGACCCTTAACAATTCCTGGTTTTCCATTTATTCGCCCTCCTCCCGTGTTTCCTTATATCGGAGGCATCGCACCTGATGGTTGCCCTCTTCGCCGCCCATGTTTACCAAGTGAGGATGTTCTGTCTTGCACTGCTCTGTCGCGAAGCGGCATCTGTCGCAAAAAGCACACCCTGCCGGAAGATTCGTGGGATCCGGCATCAGGCCCTCAATCGGCACCAAACGCTCCACATCTTCGTTTATATTGGGGATGGAAGAAAAGAGTCCCTCTGTATAAGGATGAAGCTTGTGGCGGAAAATATCGTGTACTGTGCCGGTTTCTACGATTTCACCGGCATAAATCACGGAGACATAATCGCAGTTCTGCGCGATAACACCCAGATCGTGGGTGATCAGCAGCATTGACGTGCGAAAGCGTTCCCGTAAGTCGCGGATCATTTCCAGTATCTGCGCCTGAATCGTTACATCCAATGCAGTCGTCGGCTCATCGGCAATCAGTATTTTGGGATTGCATGCTAACGCGATCGCAATTACCACACGCTGCTTCATACCGCCGGAAAACTGATGCGGATATTCGCTGCCGCGTGCGCTGGGGATTCCGACCAATTCAAGGATTTCTGCCGCTTTCTTTGCAGCATCTACCCTGCTGAGCTTGTCATGATTACGGATGGCCTCTGCAATTTGATCGCCTACGGTCATCACCGGGTTCAGGCTTGTCATGGGATCTTGAAAAATCATAGAGATGTGCTCGCCGCGGATTCGACGAAGCTGCTTTTTGTCCATCTCCAGCAGATTTTTTCCCTCGTACAAAATTTTTCCGCTTTTGATTTTTCCGTAAGGCTTTGCTGTTAAGCCCATAATTCCCTTTGCCAAGGTGGTCTTGCCGGCACCGGTCTCGCCTACCAATCCAAGCGTGCGTCCCTCTTTCAAAACCAGGTCTATACCATTAAGCGCCTTGACCGTTCCTTCGCGCAGCTCGAAATGAATGCGCAGGTCCTGCACTTCCAAAATCGTTTGATCCATATCTACCCCTCCTATTAGCGCTTCTGCTTGGGATCCAATGCATCGCGCAGACCATCTCCCAGCAGGTTCAGAGAAAGAATGCAGATCACGATAGCAAGTCCCGGAAACAGTGAGATATGCCAGGCTTCACGCATATATATGCGCGCCGACGACAGGATGGAGCCCCATTCCGGCGCAGGCGGTTGGATACCCAGGCCTAAGAAGGACATGCCGGCCACATTCAGAATTGTGGTAGCCACACCGAGAGTGCCCTGAACGATTACGGGAGAAAGAGCATTGGGAATAATATACTTTACAATGACCAACGCGTCTGAAGCACCCACAGCCTTGGCGGCTTCTACATATTCGCTGTCCTTTACCGTCATAACGGAAGAACGGATAATTCGGGCAAACTGGGGAACCTGTGAGCAAGTCAGCGCAATCAGAAGGTTGACCAAGCTGGAACCCAGTGCCGCATAGATGGCCATAGCTAAAACCAGACTTGGCACAGTCATCACCATATCCATAAAGCGCATGATGACATTATCAATTTTCCCGCCGTAAAATCCTGCAATAGAGCCAAACACACCGCCTATAAGGATGGCAGCCAGAATCGTACAAATACCGGCGAAAAGTGAATAGCGCGTTCCCCATAAAAGCCGGAACAGCAGATCTCTTCCAAATTCATCGCACCCCAAGGGATGCGCTGCAGAGGGCTTGGCCAGCTTCATGGGAAGATTATTCTTCGTAACCAAAACCTTATACAGCTCTCCGCCATCTGCCAGATCGATCAGAATAGTGGTAATTGATACCAAAATCAGCAGGGCAATCACCACTAAACCGCAAATCGCCAGGCGATTGTTGCGAAACTGTATCCAAGCCTGCTGTGATAAGGAGCGCTGTACGAACTTATCCTGCTTGTCGCGTTTAGACATTTTTTTTCGCCCTCCTTATCATAGATTTGTATTGAGACTTGATGCGAGGATCCACAAATGCATAGATAATATCTACTAAAAGATTGATTACAGTAACAATGATGGCCAGCATCACCACCGCGCCCAGTACGCAAGGGGTATCTTTGTTGGAAATAGATTCAACAATATAGCGGCCAATACCGGGCCAGGCAAAAATGGTTTCCGTTGTCACCGCTCCGCCTAGCAGATTGCCGAATTGCAAACCCAAAACGGTGATAATCGGAATCAGAGCGTTACGCAGCATATGGCGGAACACAACGACCCGCTCTGATACGCCCTTTGCCCGTGCCGTATCAACATAGTCCTGATTCATTACATCCAACATAGCCGAACGAGTCATTCGTGTGACGAGTGCGGTAGAGTTCATGCCCAGCGTCAGCATCGGAAGGATGATACCCAGCGCCAGCGAATCGGATGCCGTGTAGGCCGCCGGTAGCCACCCGAGATTCACCGCAAAAATAATTACACCCATCAAGCCCAGCCAAAAATGCGGAGCAGAGGCGCCGATCAGCGTAAGGACCATGGTACAGTTATCAAACACTGTATACTGATGCCTGGCAGATATAATGCCTGCCGGTATACCTACGATAACGGCAAACAGCAGCGCCGCAAAGGAAAGTAAAAATGTATATGGTATGCGCTGCATGATCTGCTGCATGACATCCAGGCCCGTTTTGTAGGAGGTGCCAAGATCGCCCTGAACCAAGTCCAGGACAAAGCGACCGTATCTTACCGGAAACGGGTCATTCAAGCCCATTTCTTCCCGGAGCTCTTCGATTTGCTCAGCTGTCGCGTCTACACCGAGTTTTGCTACAGCCGGATCACCTGGCGTCATGTCCATCACGAAGAACACGATGAGAGTTGCGCCGATCAGAACCGGAATCAGCAGCAAGATCCGCTTTAAGATATACTTCAGCATCTATTGTCTTCCCCCTTAGTTTTTATTGTTTATAATTCCACCGGAGTAAAGCTAAATCGATTTCATCGCAAATGCGATCCATCATATCCACCAAACGATTGCGCTGCCGCAAGAAGTCTGTATAAATAAATAAATAGCTCTTGTTATCTGCGTTATCCTTGGTGACCCCCATTGCCGCTCGGAGCTTTGGAAAGGTAGCCGGCAATGACAATCTGTCATAGTTATAGGAATCTGAGTAATTAAAATTCATATTTACCAGATCTCCGGCTGTTTTTTTGATTTCACGATCCGTATTGGTTCTGCCTTTGAGCGCACGGCAGAACTGCTGAGCTTTCTCTTGCAATATGTCCAAATGCGGAAACACCGGAGATAAATCAAATTCTCCTTCCAGCCCACATTGAATCTCTTGCAGCATGCGTCTGGTTTCTCTCATATAAGACAGAATATCTACCGGTAATTGGGTGCTGTTTGCCACCTCGCAGATCATTTCCGCGTTAATGTTGGCGTCCCGCAATGCGTTGGCAAAATCAACCTTGTCCAGTGTATCTTCGCGGCTGTGCCACCAATACCCGCCGCCCACCGGCCAAATGTTCACTTTATCTGGTGAAGCTTCATACTTCAGCATAATAGTGATCGGCACATTTTTGCCCATAAAATTAGGCTCGCCCAAATGAGGCCGTGGTATATAGGGTGCAGGCTCCAGCCCGGTATATCGCCGGATCCGTTCGGAAGTAAAAGCCTCCCCCTCCATTTGGGTTGTTCTGGCGCGGATGCACCGTGCGTTTTTGCTGCCCGCCACATCAATGTTGATCTGCGCTACACAATGATCGCGGATTTTTTCATAAAATGTATCCGCATACCAGGTGGAACCTGCGTATTGACCAAACTCATGGCCCGACCACCAGCAAAAAACCAGGCCGCGCTTCAGCGCGCTTCGATTTTCGTGGAATACTCTTGCTAACTCCAGCAGAATACAGTCTCCAGCCCCATTGTCCGTCATTCCTTCGCAATGCGAATCATAGTGACCGTCTACTAATACAAAGTTTTCCTCGCAGCCGGGAATGTACGCCACCGGAATGGATGCCTTCTTCACCCGGGTATCAGCTTGTGCAGACAAACGGACGCGAACGCTCCCGCTTTTCATCAGCGCCTTCATCTTTTCGCCTGCCGCTTTTGTACAGTCAATACAAGGAATCTCCGGCAAAAGGTAAGCGTTTTCGGGTGTTGGCGTTCCATTGTGGTTAGATGCACCAAAATAGTGCGGAACCTCTTCTGGGGATGGGTACATACTAATCACAGCCAATGCCCCCGCCTCTTTAGCCTCTCTGGCAATATCGCTGCAAAAGCATTGTGTTAAGACAACCTTGCCTGCAAACGAACGAAACCGTTCTGCATTATCATTTACCGACAGCCGTGCGCATTCGCCCCACCTGTCGTATATCAACTCTCCTTCTAAATCTGTTACATTTTTTGTGTAGCCGCAGGGAACTACCTCAAATTCTTGCTGCTCCGGAAAGATTATTTCCAGTTTGGCCGAAACAGCCGAGCTAAGATATCCGGAATACCATAATTGCTCATGAGGGATTCCGTATTCAGACAATTTGCTGCAAATATATGCAGATGCAGATTCGGCATCCGGTGATGCGGTCACACGCTTGAGCTTACTGAAGAAAAACGCTGTTTCTTTTATGTTTTCTACAGTTATTCCTGCAAGAATACGATCTGTTAACGCTTTTGCTTCTGTTTGTTGCGCCATTTTGCTCTCCTCTTTTTCTTCACAGTCTGAGTAAAATTTCCAGTTTTTCATATTCTACTTCATGGAGAATATGTTGACAATTACAAAAATTACATTGTCCACAATTTACTTTGTAGCTATTGTTACAATACTGCTTTTATGGCTGAACAAGAAAAAGATATCCGCTAAAACTAAGTGCGTATAAATTAAAACCTCCAGCATGGCCTGATTTCATTATGCCATCCAGAAGTTCTCTCTTTAGTGTGTTTGGGTAGTTCTCATCAGTATGGCCTCCTTAAAATTCCTTTCGAGGTATAGTCTCTGTTTTTTCAATTTGTACTGACTGTTTTTCGTCAGGAAACACTGCCGGACAAGCGGTACGCTGTGGCCACCGCCGCGCTCTTCTGCGTGGCGGTGGCCATGGTACTGCGGGGCATCCCTTATTGGCTGGGACTGATCGTCATTGTGGCGGCGTTGCTGGTACTGGATCGCCGGGCACTGCTGGGCGTGGACTGGGGACTGCTGGTGACATTCGCGGCGTTCTTTACCTTTTCGGGCAACATGGCGCGGATCGAGCCGGTGCGGGAGCTGTTCCGAAAGTTGCTGGCCCACGGGGTCATGCCAGTGGCGGCGCTGACCAGCCAGGTCATCAGCAACGTACCGGCAGCCATCCTGCTGAGCCAGTTTACCGACGACTATCCGGGACTGCTGGTAGGCGTGAACATTGGCGGCGTGGGGACGCTGGTGGCGTCGCTGGCCAGCCTGATTCCTTCCGGGAGTACACAAAGCACGTCAAAGGCCAGACGGGGCGCTTCATGGCGCTGTTCTCCGTCATCAGCTTTGGCTTTTTGCCGGCGTAGTGCGCGATACGCTGCGCTCAAGCTCCCGGCAGCATACGCGCATTTTCATGATCCGATTCTCCCCTATCCTCCAAATATATACTATATTGATGAAGGCCTCCGGGTAATTCCCGGGGGCCTATTTCTATATTTTGGAGGAATTTCGCCATGACCACACCCATTCGCACCTGCTCACGCTGCGGCTGTACCGCCGACAACCTGATCGAGTTCCATGACAGTCTGCTGTGCCCGGACTGTCTGGATAGCATGACAGATATCTGCGTCGGCTGCGGCACCCGGTTCTGGCATCGGGACAACTGCAACACCGCGTCTTCGCCCCTTTGCCCCGGCTGCTATGACCGCAACTACACCCGCTGCACCCGCTGCGGCAGCCTCATCTCCCTCGATGAGTGCTGGTATCCTTACGACAATGACGATCCTTATTGCAGCGACTGCTGCTCCGACATCGAGAACAGCCCTATCCACGACTATTACTTCAAGCCCCGTCCCATCTTCTACGGCACCGGGCCACGCTTCTTCGGCGTGGAGCTGGAGATCGACGGCGCGGGCGAGGACAGTGAGAATGCCTCGACGTTGCTGAACATCGCCAACCGGAAGCACTCCTTTGCCTAAGCAGCATTTCTGTCCGAACATACGATATATATTGGCATTCCAATTTGTGATCACAGCGCCGGAATAGCAGAAGCCATCAAAGCTTTGAAATCGGGTATACTGCTGCCTAAACGAATCCCGAAATAAGATATCCGTAAATAATCCATAGTAAGCTTTGTCGATAAGAAGAACTCCGCTTTTCGACAGAAATGTTCAAAAAAGGAGTTCATTCAATCGCGGTACTTCGGTTGGTGCCTCAGTCATCCAACTCTGATTCATGCTTGAGAACGGCACCGCTGCTTGCGTCAATCTTGTAATCATACTCCATATTGCCGGATTTGAACTCGACCTCGTAAATGAGTCTGCCGTCCTCGTCATCCAGCTCAATGTCCATATCATACGCCTTGCTTTCGCTGACACCCGCATGGTTCAGGGCGATGGACTTCGCCTTGGCGTAACCGATGTCTCCGGAGTCCGCAGGGTTGGAGGGCTGTACCACAGGCACCTCCGCTCCATCAGCCGCTTCGCGCTTGCTCTCCAGGATCGCGCCGGTGTAGGCATCAATCTTGTACTCGAACTCCTCGCCGGTCTGACTCCTGATTTCCACCTCATAGTGGGCGGGAGACTCGTCCAGTTCGGGATCTGCCTCGCTGTACGCCATCTTCGCGGCGGATGCCTTGCCGAACGCCGCTGCGGCGATATCCATCGCCTTGTCAGTGCCGATAGGCATGGCGGGCGCGCCTGCTTCGGCCAGATCCTTCAGCTCCTCCACGGAGAGCTTCGCCAGCGCGTCAAATTTCAGGGCGGAGTTCAGGGCAAGCACACGGTTCACCAGCGCCGCCTTACCGGTGGAAATGCTATTTTCCCGCGCTTGCTGTTCCAGCCCCGCATCCTGTGTGAGGGTCTGTGTCAGGACGGACGCCCTTGCTTCGTTGGTCTGCAAAACGCCGTCCACCGTACTCGTCAGCTCCCGCTGGAGCTTTTCGGCCCGTGCCGTGTCATTGTCCTCCACCGAGATCATGATGGCGGAGGAAATGCTGTTAAGATAGCCGTTTCGCACAAGACTGCCCACAATGGCGTTCACCGCTACATCCAGCTTCGCACCCTTGAGATCCGCACCGTCGCCCATATCTGCAAGGATAGCTTTTGCATCCTCGTTGAGCGGTGTGCATACCAGCACCTTTTCGCTCTTGTTCACTTTCAGCTCAATACTGGGATTTACATCCAGTGACACCACGGATGCCACCGCGTGTGCCTGCTGATAGAATACACCTCCACCGCACAGCAGTGCCAGTGCGAGGCAGGCTGCTGCCAGTGTCGTCCACCGTCTTTTTGTCGTTTTCTTCGTCGTCATGGGGATCACCGTTCCTTTCCGCTCATCGCAGCGGGAGAGAACGCCATTTACGTCGTCCGGCGTCGTTTTGTCCAGCGCTTTGGCCAGCCGCCGTTCCATCTGTTCGTTGGTCATCGGGCGTCATCTCCTTCCAGACAGCTTCGCATCTTTTTCAATGCTCTGTGATATTTCGACAGGACGGTAGGAAGCGGCAGCTCCAGCAGCGCCGCGATCTCCCGATGCTTTAGACCCGTGACCGCGTGGAGCAGTACGATACGCCGTTCCTCCGCTCCAAGGCTTGCCAGCGTATGCTGCAAGAGGACGCGTTCATCCGCATCCAGTCCGCACTCCTGCACAGGAATGGCGTCCCATTCTTCATCCAAGAGCGTGGCGTGGCGTTCCTCGCGCCGCAGACGCATCAGGCACAGGCTGCGGCACACGGTCAGCAGCCAACCCATGGGGGATCCGGTGGGGCGGTACTGCGCCGCGCAATCCCACACCTGCACATAGACATCCTGTGTGAGATCCTCCGCATCGTGGGCGTTTCTGAGGTAGGAAAGCGCAAGGCCGTACACCGCTGTGCGCGTGCGCTGGTACAGTGCCGCCAATGCCTCACGTTCACCGCCGGCAATGCACCGCAGCAGCCGCTGCAGTTCGCGTCGGTCCTCTGCCGGCGCATATTCGGTTGTCATCAGCATACTGAGCATGGGCTTCTATCTCCTGTCATCCGTGTAATGCACGGGATGGGTGTTTTATTGCATGAGAGACAAAATTTTTGGCTGAGCCTGCGACTCAAATCGCTGCGGTTACCATCGGTGACGACTGCACACCGTTTATCTCCCTGTCATATTCTTTTTCAGTATAGCAAATGGTTCCTTGTCCGTCGAGAGGAAATATAAAAGAACCCCATTTAGCAATATGCTATTTGAAAAATGGAGTTCTTATGCACTCGACTTATTTTTGTAATCTCTCAATTCTCTCAATCTTGCTTTTCAGTCGAACCAATATTTCTTCCTTGGAGAGTATTCTGACCGACGCTACAAGAACTCGAATCATACGCTCCAGTAGTCAAATAGTAGTCAAACCGCATTTTTCCTGCATTGGCTGATAAAACAAGAACCCTGTAACCGTTGTGGTTACAGGGTTTGTGTGGAGCTGCTGGGCGGATTCGAACCGCCGACCTCATCCTTACCAAGGATGCGCTCTACCTACTGAGCTACAGCAGCATATATGGCGACCAAGAAGGGGCTCGAACCCTCGACCTCCAGCGTGACAGGCTGGCGTTCTAACCAACTGAACTACTTGGCCGTGCTGCGCTTTCGTTGTCGTCGAACTCAAGCTTGTACATTATAGCAAGCATAAGGAAAAATGTCAACACTCAATTTCAAAAATTTCTGACATTTTTTTGCAGCGCCCGGATCCGGCGATTTGACATGGATTTTACATGACCGCGCTTTCTCATTTTACACACCTGCCGTAAGCTGTTAGCTGTAAGGATGAGACATCCAAAACAAAACGACACCAAATGAAAAGGAGATATACATTATGAAAAAGTTCATTGCCCTTGCGCTGACGCTGGTCATGGCTCTGAGCCTGGTGGCCTGCGGCAACAGCAACAGCGACAACAGCGGCGACAATGCCGCTGACAACAACGGCGGCGACGCCGCCATCACCGGCACCGTGTCCACTGACGGCTCCACCTCTATGGAGAAGGTCATCGGCGCACTGAGCGAGTCCTTCATGGCCGCCAACGGCGGTGTGACCGTCAACTACAACCCCACCGGCTCCGGCTCCGGCATCACCGCTGTGCAGGAGGGTACCTGCGACATTGGTCTTTCCTCCCGTGCGCTGAAGGACGAGGAGAAGGCGGCCGGCCTGAAGGAGACCGTTCTGGCCTATGACGGTATCGCCATCATCGTGCACCCCGACAACCCCGTCTCCGACCTGACCCTGGAGCAGATCGCCAAGCTGTACACCGGCGAGATCACCAACTGGAAGGACGTGGGCGGCAATGACGCCGAGGTCGTTCTGATCGGCCGTGAGGCTGCCAGCGGCACCCGCGATGGCTTCGAGTCCATCACCGGCACCAAGGATGCTTGCCAGTATCGTCAGGAACTGACCTCCACCGGTGATGTGATCACCGCCGTCAGCCAGAACCCCGACGCCATCGGCTACGCTTCTCTGGCCTCCGTCAAGGATACGGTCAAGGCCCTGAACGTGGGCGGCGTGACCCCCAGCGAGGCAACCGTCAAGGACGGCAGCTATCTGGTGCAGCGTCCCTTCGTGCTGGTGACCGTGGAAGGCAAGGCCCTCTCTCCCGCAGCTCAGGCGTTCTTCGATTACGCCCTCTCTGCTGACGCGGCGTCCATCATCTCTGCCGCCGGCGCAGTGGCTGCCAACTGAAAAACCACGGGCGGACAGGCGACATCCCTGAGGGGTGCCGCCTTCCCCTGCATGTATGAGGTGCGTATATGAAAGCAAGACGACTTTGGGAGAACGTGATCCACGGCTGGTTCCTGCTGATGGGACTGGTAACGGTGGGCTGCGTGCTGCTGATCACCGTATATCTCGTTATTTCCGGTATCCCGGCCATCCGGGAGATCGGCCTTATCAAATTCCTGTTCGGCCCTGTGTGGGACTCCAACGGCACGCCGCCGCAATTCGGCATTCTGTCGTTTATCCTGACCAGCATTTACGGCACGGCGGGCGCCATCGTTCTGGGCGTCCCCATCGGCTTCATGACCGCCGTGTTTCTGGCGAAAATGGCCCCGGCAAGGCTGAAAGCCGTCGTCTCCTCGGCAGTCAGCCTGCTGGCGGGCATTCCCTCGGTGGTGTACGGCCTTGTGGGTATGCTGGTGCTGGTGCCCGGCATCCGGAAGATTTTCCATATTCCTGACGGCTCCGGACTGCTGGCGGCCATCATCGTATTGGCCATCATGATTCTGCCCTCCATCATCAATGTAGCCATGACGGCGCTGGAGGCGGTGCCCAAGGAGTATGAGGATGCCTCGCTGGCGCTGGGCGCTACGCCGGTAGAGACGTGGTTCAGGGTGTCCGTTCCCGCGGCACGCAGCGGTATCGCTGCGGCGGTGGTGCTGGGCGTAGGCCGCGCCATTGGCGAGGCTATGGCGGTGATGATGGTGTCCGGCAACGTGCCCAATATGCCGTCCCTGTTCCAGAGCGTCCGCTTCCTGACCACCGCCGTAGCCAGCGAGATGGGCTACGCGGCGGCGGGCTTGCAGCGGCAGGCGCTGTTTTCCATCGCGCTGGTACTGTTCCTGTTCATTATGCTCATCAACGCGGCGCTGAATTTCTTCCTGAAACGCAGTAAGGAGAAGTAAACCATGAACGATACGAAATTTTCTACCCGCCGCCGCATCTGGGGCGGAACGATGCGGGGCCTGATGGTGCTGTGCGCCGGGCTGACCTGTGCGCTGGCGCTGTTCCTGATCCTGTATGTGCTGATCAAGGGCGTGCCGCACCTGAGCTGGGAGCTGCTGAGCACCAAGCCCAGCTACCTCAGCGACACCATCGGCATCCTACCGGATATCATCAGCACCGTCTGCATGGTGCTGACCACGCTGCTTTTCGTGCTGCCGCTGGGTGTGTGCGCGGCAGTCTATCTGACGGAATACGCCGCCAACAAGCGGGTGGTGGCGGTCATCGAATATGCCGCCGAGACCCTGTCCGGCATTCCTTCGATTATCTACGGTCTGGTGGGGCAGATGTTCTTCTGCCAGTTTCTGGGCATGAAGAAATCACTGATCGCCGGCGCCATGACGCTGGTCATCATGAACCTGCCCACCATCATGCGCACCACGCAGGAGAGTCTGAAAACCGTGCCCCAGAGCTACCGTGAGGGCGCGTTCGGTTTGGGCGCGGGCAAGTGGCGGGTCATCCGCACGGTGGTGCTGCCGGGCTGTGTAGACGGCGTCATCACCGGCTGCATTCTGGCGGTGGGCCGTATTCTGGGCGAGACGGCGGCGCTGCTGTATACAGCAGGCTTCGCCCATACTTTGTACAGCAGCCTGGGGGAGACGCTGCAAAGCTCCGGTGCTACCCTGTCCGTGGCCCTGTATGTCTACGCCAAGGAGCAGGGCGAGTTTGATGTGGCCTTCGCCATCGCCGCCATATTGATGGTGCTGGCCCTGATTATCGACATTGCCGCCGCTCTGGTGGGCAAATACTTCCAAAGGAGGAGAAGCATATGAGCGATATCATGACCGTCAACGACCTGTGCCTGTGGTATGGCCCGTCTCAGGCGCTGAAGGACGTCAGCATCAATATCCCGGAGAAAAGCGTCACCGCCCTCATCGGCCCTTCCGGCTGCGGAAAGTCCACCTTCCTCAAGACGCTGAACCGGATGAACGACCTGATCCCCGGCGTCCGTGTCACCGGACAGGTCTGCTATCAGGGGCAGGACATTTTTGCCCCGTCGGTGGACGTGAACCAGCTGCGCAAGGAGATCGGCATGGTGTCCCAGAAGCCCAATCCCTTCCCCATGAGCATCTACGACAACGTGGCTTACGGTCCCCGAACCCACGGCATCCGCAATAAGGTGAAGCTGGACGACATGGTGGAGCAGGCGCTGCGCCGCGCCGCCATCTGGGACGAGGTGAAGGATCGGCTGAAAAAATCGGCGCTGGGTCTGTCCGGCGGCCAGCAGCAGCGGCTGTGCATTGCCCGCGCGCTGGCGGTGGAGCCGCAGGTGCTGCTGATGGACGAGCCCACCAGTGCATTGGATCCAATTTCCACTTCCCGCATAGAAGAACTTGCCATAGAGCTGAAAGACAGGTATACTATTGTTATCGTCACCCATAACATGCAGCAGGCCGCCCGTATCTCTGACCGCACCGCCTTTTTCCTGTTGGGCGAGCTGGTGGAGTGCGGCGACACGGAGCAGATCTTTGCCCAGCCGCAGGACAAGCGGACAGAGGACTACATCACGGGGAGGTTCGGATAAGCATGAGAAGCCGTTTTGACCAGCAGCTGGCGCTGCTGAACCGGGAATTGATCGAGATGGGCGCACTGTGCGAGGAGGTCATCGCCGCCGCCGCCAAGGCGCTGATGGAGGGCGACACGGTGCTGGCGGCGCAGGTGACGCCCCGTGCCGCGGGCATCGACCAGAAGGAGCGGGATATCGAGTCTCTGTGCCTGAAGCTTTTATTGCAGCAGCAGCCTGTGGCCAGCGACCTGCGGCAAATCAGCGCGGCGCTGAAAATGATAACGGATATGGAGCGCATCGGCGATCAGGCCGAGGATATTGCCGAGATCATCGGCTTCCTGAATGGCCGATCCGGCGAGGAGTGCGCCTTTGTGGGTCACATGGCCCGTGCCGCCATCTCCATGGTGACGGGCAGCGTGGACGCCTTTGTGCGGCAGGATGTGACGCTGGCCCATCAGGTCATCGCCAAGGACGACGTGGTGGACGAGGATTTCCGCAAGGTGAAGGCCACGCTGATCGACTGGATCGCCCAGCGGCCCGACGACGGCGAGTACGCGCTGGATCTTCTGATGATCGCCAAGTATTTCGAGCGCATCGGCGACCATGCCACCAACATTGCCGGTTGGGTGGTGTTCGCCGTTACCGGCGCTCACGAAGGAGAGGAGAACTGACATGATCTGGTGTGTGGAGGATGACAGCGGCATCCGCGAGATCGAGGTGTATACCCTGAATTCCACCGGGTTCGAGGCCCGGGGCTTTGCCGACGGCGCATCCTTCCGGGAAGCGCTGGAGACCGAGACGCCGGAGCTGGTGCTGCTGGACGTGATGCTGCCTGGCGAGGACGGGGTGTCGCTGCTGCGCTATCTGCGGCAGATGCCTCGGACGCGGGAGGTTCCCGTTATCATGGCCACGGCCAAGGGCATGGAGTACGACAAGATCCAGAGTCTCGACATGGGAGCCGACGACTATCTGGTAAAGCCCTTCGGCATGATGGAGATGGTTTCACGGGTGAAGGCGGTGCTGCGGCGCTGCGCCCCGGTCAAGCAGAGCCGCCAGCTGTCCAGCGGCGGCGTGACGCTGGATCTGGACGGCCATACCGTCACGGCGGCAGGCCAGCGGGTGACGCTGACCTTCAAGGAATTCGCGCTGTTGCAGCTGTTTCTGGCCCACCCCGGCATGGCCTTTACCCGCGACCAGCTGTTTAACGATGTGTGGGGCGCCGATTACGTAGGCGAGACCCGCACAGTGGATATGCACATCCGTACCCTGCGGCAGAAGCTGGGCGAGTGCGGCGACCGCATCGAAACGGTGCGGGGCGTAGGCTATCGATGGGAGGCGCGGCCATGACAAAACGAATTTTCCGCTCCATGATCGTCACGGCGGGCGCGGTGCTGCTGGCCACGCTGGTCATTATCATGGGCTGTCTTTACGAATATTTCTGCGGCGTGCAGGAGCAGCAGCTGAAGGACGAGCTGAGCCTTGCCGCAGCCGCCATGCAGCAGGGGGAGGGGGAGACCTATCTCCAGTCCCTGAATTCCGACCGTTACCGCCTGACCTGGGTGGCGGCGGACGGCACCGTGCTGTACGACACCCGCACTGACGCGGAGACCATGGAGAACCACGCCCAGCGGCAGGAGATCCAGCAGGCGCTGCTGGCAGGGCAGGGGGAGAGCAGCCGCTACTCCTCCACGCTGCTGGAAAAGACGCTTTATCAGGCCCAGCGTCTGGAGGACGGCTCGGTGCTACGTATCTCCATCAGCCGCGCCACGGCGGGCGTGCTGGTGCTGGGTATGCTCCAGCCGCTTCTGGTGGTGCTGGCGGTGGCGCTGATTCTGTCTGCGCTGCTGGCCCGGCGTGTGGCCCGCCACATTGTGAAGCCCCTGAACGAGCTGGATCTGGAGCACCCGCTGGATAACGACACCTACGAGGAGCTGTCGCCCCTGCTGGGCCGCATCAACCAGCAGCGCCGCCAGATCGATGCCCAGCTGCGGGAATTGCAGCGCAAGCGGGATGAATTCGATCAGGTCACAGGCAGCATGCAGGAGGGTCTGGTGCTGCTGAACGAGCGGGGTGAGATCCTCAGCATCAATCCGGCGGCTCAAACGCTGTTCCGTGCCGACGGTAGCTGCGTGGGACAGGACTTCCTGACCATCGAGCGCAGCGGAGAGGTGAGCCGCGCCCTTCACGCCGCCCTGGCCGGCGGTCACAGCGAGATCCACACGGAGCGGGATGGCCGGGAATACCAGCTGGATATCAGCCGCATCCAGTCCGACGGCGCCGTCACCGGCGCGGTGGTGGTGGCCTTCGATGTAACGGAGCAGGCGCTGGCACAGCGCAACCGGCGGGAGTTCACCGCCAATGTGTCCCACGAGCTGAAAACCCCGCTGCAATCCATCATGGGCAGCGCCGAGCTGATGCAGAACGGACTGGTGAAGCCGGAGGATATGCCGGTGTTCCTGAACCGCATCCATGACGAGGCCGCCCGGCTGGTGTCGCTGATTGAGGATATCATCCGCCTGTCCCAGCTGGACGAGGGAGTAGCGCTGTCGGCGGAGCCGGTGGAGCTGCTGCCGCTGGCGGAGGAAACGGTGCGTGGCCTTCACGACGCGGCGGAGGCGAAGAACGTGACCATGACCGTTACCGGCGAGAATGTGACGGTGCGGGCGGCGCGGCGGCTGCTGTCGGAGATTTTGTATAACCTCTGCGACAACGCCATCAAGTACAACGTTCCCGGCGGCAGCGTCACCGTGGACGTGGGCCTTTGCGGCGAAAGCGCGGTGCTGACTGTGTCCGACACCGGCATCGGCATTCCCCCAGAGCATCAGGCTCGTGTATTCGAGCGGTTCTACCGGGTGGACAAGAGCCATTCCCGCCAGAGCGGCGGCACAGGCCTGGGCCTGTCCATCGTCAAGCACGCCGTCGGCGATCTGGGCGGCGGCCTGCATCTGGACAGCACGCCGGGGCAGGGGACGACCATTCGCGTGACGGTGCCTCTGGAACCGCAGGAGGAATAAACAGCAAAGCGGCCGATAGAGTCCTGTAGGGCGGGGCCCATGTGCCCCGCCACACGGTGAACGCGGCAGGTATGATAAACGCTTCGTAAGGGCCGACAGAGTCGTCGGCCTTCGGCCCCCTTGTGTAAAGGGGGCTGTCAGCGAAGCTGACTGGGGGATTGTCGGATTACGGACAACCCCTCCGTCAACGCTTCGCGTTGCCACCTCCCCTTACACAGGGGAGGCTTTGGATACGGATTGCCACGTCGGGCTTACGCCCTCCTCGCAATGACAGAAGGGCGGGGTAGAACCCCGCCCCTACGAAACGGCCACCGACCGTGCTCCGCCGAATGACAAGCCTAAAAACAAAAAGACGTGCTTTCCATGGGAAAGCACGTCTTTTTTTGCTCGATTAATAATAGCGCTTATTGCGGTTCTTGCGGGCAGCCTCGGACTTCTTGCGGCGCTTGACGCTGGGGCTTTCGTAGCACTCACGACGGCGCACCTCGGCAACGATACCGGCCTTAGCGCAGCTTCTCTTGAAGCGCTTCAGGGCGCTATCCAGAGATTCGCCTTCCTTGACATGAATTTCGGACATCTATTTTTCCCTCCCTCCGATGCACCCGGCTCGATCCAGGGCGCTCTTTAAGAGTCATTAGGCATGACTTAACGAATGATATTATACTGATTCGGGCATATCTTGTCAAGATGCTTTTCACATTTTTTACGCAAAAACACGAAAAAGCGGGACGATCTTATGGATCGCCCCGCTTTTTTGCCGTGTTACTTGGCGGGCTTCACGATCAGGTTGATGAGCTTGTTCTTTACCAGAATGGTCTTGACCACGCTCATACCCTTGGTGGCCTTCTGCACCTTCTCCACGGACTTGACAGCCTCCAGCACAGCGGCCTCGTCGCTGTCCATGGGAACGGTGACGGTGCCCTTCAGCTTGCCGTTGACCTGCACGGCCATCTCCACGTGGCTGTCCACGGTCTTGGCCTCGTCGTGGGCAGGCCAATCCATCTGCATGGCCATCTTGCCGTACTTGGCGGCAAAGCCCATGTTCTCCCACATTTCCTCTACCATGTGAGGGGCAAAGGGGCTCAACAGCAGGCAGAGCATTTCCATGTCGCCCTTGGAGCAGCCGTTGGCGTAGAACTCGTTGACCATGGTCATCATGGCGGCGATGGCGGTGTTCATCTTCAGCTCGTCAATGTCCTGAGAGACCTTCTTGATGGTCTTGTGGACGATGGATTCATTCTTGGCGGAGATCGTCTCCTCGCCGGTAGCGATATCCTGCAGGTTAAAGCAGCGATCCAGGAAGCGCTTGGAGCCCTTGACGGCCTCGTTGCTCCAGCTGACGGCCTTCTCAAAGTCGCCGATGAACATGATGTGCAGGCGCATGGTGTCGGCGCCGTACTGGGCCACTATGTCGTTGGGGTTCACCACGTTGCCGCGGGACTTGGACATTTTTTCGCCGCCTTCGCCCAGGATCATGCCGTGGCTGGTGCGCTTGGCGTAGGGCTCCTTGGTGGGCACCACGCCGATATCGTACAGGAACTTATGCCAGAAGCGGGAGTACAGCAGGTGCAGCGTGGTATGCTCCATGCCGCCGTTGTACCAGTCCACGGGAGACCAGTAGTCCAGCGCTTCCTTGCTGGCCAGCGCCTTGTCGTTGTGGGGATCTATATACCGCAGGAAGTACCAGCTGGAGCCGGCCCACTGGGGCATGGTGTCGGTTTCCCGCTTGGCGGGGCCGCCGCAGCAAGGGCAGGTGGTGTTGACCCAGTCGGTCATCTTGCTGAGGGGGCTTTCACCGTCGTCGGTGGGCTCGTAGCTCTCCACCTGAGGCAGCACCAGCGGCAGCTGATCCTCAGGCAGCGCCACCCAGCCGCACTTTTCGCAGTTCACCAGAGGGATAGGCTCGCCCCAGTAGCGCTGGCGGGAGAACACCCAGTCACGCAGCTTGTAGTTGACCTTCTCCTTGCCGAAGCCCTGCTCCACCACGTACTTCTTCATGGCGGGGATGGCCTCCTTCACGGTCATGCCGTTCAAGAAACCGGAGTTTACCATGATGGCGCTGTCATCCTTGGCCACGAAAGCCTCCTTGGTGACGTCGCCGCCGGAGACCACCTCGATGATGGGCAGGCCGAACTTCTTGGCGAACTCCCAGTCGCGCTGGTCGTGGCCTGGCACGCCCATGACGATGCCGGTGCCGTAGCCCATCAGCACGTAATCGGAGACGAACATGGGCAGCGCCTGGTGGGTGACGGGGTTCATGACCTCGATACCATCCAGCCGGACGCCGGTCTTGTCCTTGTTCAGCTCGCCGCGCTCAAAGTCGGACTTGTGAGCGGCTTCCTCCTGATAGGTGGCCACCTCGTCCCAGTTCTTGATGAGGGGCTGCCACTCCTTCAGCAGAGGATGCTCGGGAGAAATGACCATATAGGTGGTGCCGAACAGAGTGTCGGCACGGGTGGTGTACACGGTGACGTCGGTGCCCACGTTGGTCTTGAAAGTGACCTCGGCACCGGTGGAGCGGCCGATCCAGTTGCGCTGCTGGATCTTCACGCGCTCGATATAGTCCACGTCGTCCAGATCGTCGATGAGCCGCTGGGCATAGGCAGTGATCTTCAGCATCCACTGACTCTTTTCCTTGCGGATGACCTCGCTGCCGCAGCGCTCGCACACGCCGTTGACCACTTCCTCGTTGGCCAGCACGCACTTGCAGCTGGTGCACCAGTTGACGGGCATGGTGGTCTTATAGGCCAGACCGTGCTTGAACATCTGCAGGAAGATCCACTGGGTCCACTTGTAGTAGTTGGGGTCAGTGGTGTCCACGCAGCGATCCCAGTCAAAGCCATAACCCAGCATCTTCAGCTGGCTGGTGAAGTTGGCGATGTTATTCTTGGTGATGACAGCGGGGTGGATATGGTTCTTGATGGCGTAGTTCTCCGTGGGCAGACCGAACGCGTCAAAGCCGATGGGGAACAGGACGTTATAGCCCTCCATTCTCTTTTTACGGGTGACAATATCCATGGCCGTAAAGGGACGGGGATGACCCACGTGCAGACCCTGACCGGAGGGATAGGGGAACTCGATCAGACCGTAGAACTTGGGGCGCTTGTCGCCGGTGACGGCGGCATAGGGCTTGGTCTTTTCCCAATTGGCTTGCCATTTCTTTTCAATGGCCGCAAAATCGTAATTCATGGTTGCTTCTCCTTATATCCGAATTTGTTATGGCAAAATATAAAGTCCCTGACTTCCGAAGAAGTCAGGGACGTGAAAACGTGTTACCACCCTGATTCCGCCGCCGGTCGCCCGGCTGGCGCTCAGTTCCCCTCTTTTTATAATGTAAAAGGGGCGTCGCCTGTAACGGGGCGCGGCCGTTCCGCCCTGTTCAGGCGGAAAGCTCCGGGGCCAGTATCACGGAGCGCTTCCACCGGCTCGCACCAGACCGCCGGCTCTCTTGCGTAAAGCATGCTTCCGCGTTTTTCCCATCATCGCTTCTGTTTCATTTTGCAAAACATTGCTCACATTGTACCCACTTTGCCGCCGTTTGTCAAGGGATTTTCACCTTATATGAGCCATTTTCATACAATATACCATATCCCATTCCGCGGCGGCTCCGGGCCGCCGCCCACAGGAGGTTTTTTATGGCAACGCAGGATTTTTCTTTACAGCAGCTTCAGCCGTTTCTGGAGGGCAATCCGGAGCGGGGCGTGCTGCGGGTGCAGGTATCCACGGCGCTGGGCGCCTTCCCGGTGAACCGGGCGCTGGTGGAGGTGGCGGTGATGCTGGGCGGCGGACGGGTGCCCCTGTACCGCAGGCGCACCGACAGCAGCGGTATCGCCGACGGCTTCATCCTTCCAGCAAAGCCCTTTTACGAGTCCCAGAGCCCCAGCACCGCTGCCGAGAGCATGGCCAATTACGTGGTGTCTGTGAGCCATCCCAGCTACGAGACGGTCACCGACCTGCCGGTGGGGGTATTTATCGGCACAAAAACCATTCTGCCGGTGGTGCTGACCCCGGCCACAAAGTAAGGAGGGGAGAGCCATGCCCACCTATCCGGTCGTTCCCACCTTCATCACCGTTCATCTGGGCCTGCCCGACAGCAGCGCCCCCAATGTGACCGTTCCCTTTACCAGCTACATCAAGAACGTGGCCTCCCACGAGCTGTACCCCACCTGGCCGGAGGCGGCGCTGCGGGCCAATATCATGGCCCAGATCTCCTTTGCCCTGAACCGGGTGTACACAGAGTTTTACCGCAGCCGGGGCTATGACTTCGATATCACCAGCACCACCCAGCGGGATCAGGCCTACGTGCCCGGCGGCAATGTGTTTGAGAATATCAGCCAGATCGTGGACGATATCTTCAACAACTACATCGTGCGGCAGGGGAATATTGAGCCGCTGTTCGCCGCCTTCTGCGATGGGGTGCGTACCCGGTGCAACGGCTTGAGCCAGTGGGGCAGCGTGGATCTGGCAGAGGCGGGGTACATCCCCTATGAGATCTTGCAGTACTACTATGGAGACGATATCAACATCGTCTTTGACGCCCCGGTGGCCGACAATATCCCCTCCTACCCCGGCCGACCGCTGGAACGGGGCTCCTACGGCCAGAGCGTCCGCACCATTCAGCAGCAGTTGAACCGCATCCATGAGAACTACCCCGGCATCCCTGTCATCTCCCCGGTGTCCAACGCCTATGACCGCAATACCGAGGACGCGGTGCGGGAGTTTCAGCGGGTGTTCAATCTGGATACCGACGGCATCGTGGGTAAGGCCACATGGTACAAGATCAAGGAGGTCTGGACAGGGGTGAAGCAGCTCAGCGAGCTGGCCAGCGAGGGCCTGACCCTGATGGAGGTACAGCCCACCTTTCCGGAGGTGCTGCGGTATGGCGACGAGGGGGTGGCTGTCAGCACCTTGCAGTACTATCTGGCGTTTCTGGGCTACTTCCTGCCGGAGCAGCCGCCGGTGGCTCTGACCGGCGTATTCGACGACGATACCCGTGACGCGGTGTATACCTTCCAGAGCAATTACGGTCTTCCCGTGGATGGTATCGTGGGGCGGGATACCTGGAACCGGCTGCTGAATGTCTACGACCAGCTGCTGCGTGATCTGCCCCAGGACTATCAGAACTACATCGAGCAGGTGTACCCCGGTCGCTTTCTGGTGCTGGGGGACGAGGGGCGGGCCGTCCGGCAGTTACAGGAAAACATCCGCAAAATCGCCGCGCAGGATCCGGCCATCCCCACGGTGGAGGTGGACGGCGTGTTCGGCCCGGCCACCCAGCGAGCGGTGCTGGCCCTCCAGCGGCAGCAGGGCATCGACCAGAGCGGCGCGGTGGGGCCGGTGCTGTGGACCCGCGTGGCAGAGCTGGCGTCGGGCTTGTGAAAAAATTCCCGCCGCCGCTTTTCAAATGGCGCCTGCGGTGTTATACTACCACTGATAAAACATTCTCAAAAAGGAGCGATTACCTATGAAAAAAACCGTATTGCGCAGCTATGCCCGTCTCATTGCCCGTGCCGGCGTCAACATCCGGCCGGGGCAGGAGGTCTTTATCGAGGCGGATCTGGATCAGCCGGAGTTCGTGCAGATGCTGGTGGAGGAGTGCTATAAGTGCAAGGCCAAAAAGGTGGTGGTGGACTGGAATTACCAGCCCCTGCAGAAGATCCACTACCGCTATCGCACCCTGACCACTCTGGGCAAGGTGGAGAACTACGAGGAGGCCCGCTGGCAGCACTATGTGGATACCATCCCCTGCCGCATCTACCTCATCAGCGAAGATCCCGACGGCCTGAAGGGCATCAATCAAGAGAAGATGGCCAAGGCACAGCAGAAGCGCTATCCCATCGCCAAGCCCTACCGGGACGCCATCGAGAACAAGTACCAGTGGTGCATCGCCGCCGTCCCCGGCAAGGCGTGGGCCAAAAAGCTGTTCCCGGAGCTGCGGCCTGCCGCCGCGGTGGAGAAGCTGTGGGAGAACATTCTGGCTACCTCGCGGGTGGACGATGATCCCATCGCCGCGTGGGAGACTCACAATAAGGATCTCCACGACCGCTGCGCCTACCTCAACAGCCTGCATATCGAGAAGCTCCACTACACCAGCGCCACCGGCACCGATTTCACCGTGGGCATGATCCCGGAGGGACGCTTCTGCGGCGGCAGCGAAAAGAGCCTGCAGGGCATCGTCTTTAATCCCAACATCCCCAGCGAGGAATGCTTCATCTCCCCTAAACGGGGTCAGGCGGAGGGTATCGTCTACGCCACCAAGCCTCTCAGCTATCAGGGCCAGCTGATCGACAAGTTCTGGATCAAATTCCACGAGGGCAAGGCAGTGGAGTGGCACGCCGACGTGAATAACGAGCTACTGACCAAGCTTATCACCATGGACGAGGGCAGCGCCTATCTGGGCGAGTGCGCGCTGGTGCCCTACGATTCCCCCATCCGCAAGTCCGGCATCCTGTTCTACAACACCCTGTTTGACGAGAATGCTGCCTGCCATCTGGCGCTGGGCATGGGCTTTGCCGACACCATTGAGAATTTCCACGAAAAGACGCTGGCTGAGTGCCGTGCGCTGGGCGTCAACGACTCCATGATCCACGAGGATTTCATGATCGGCTCTCGAGATATGAACATTGACGCTGTGTGCGCCGATGGAAAGACCGTTCCCATCTTCCGCAGCGGCAACTGGGCGTTTTAAGCGACTAGCAAAAAGGAAGTGATAAAAAGGACGCTGTTCCGATGGAACAGCGTCCTTTTTTATGTGCTTAGTCGAACCCAAACAACCCCATGATGCGGTGGTACAGATCCTTGTGCTCCTCGTACCAGTCCTTGCGCTCTTTCAACAGACGCTCCGCGTCGGCGTATTCCTCCAGCGCCTGACTGGCCTCCAGATAGCCGCGGGTCAGCACCCGCATACGCTTGCTCATATACTGCATCAGGCTCATGATCTTGGCGGGCCGCTCCTGAAAGTAGTGGCTGAAGCTCTCATGAGTGATCACCATACAGGCCGTTTTTTCCAGCGCCACGGCGGTGGCGTTCTGCGGACGGCTTTCCAGAAAGCCCACGATGCCGAAAAAGCCGTCGGCCTCCACCTCGTTCAGCAGACGCTGGGTGGGCTTGTGGTAGTCCACGTACAGAGCCACCTGCCCCCACAGCACGTCAAAGATGGCCGTTACATAGTCGCCCTGCTGGTAAATGACTTCGCCCTTTTTGAAGATTTTTTCTCCGGCTTCCGGATGGTTGGTTGTCACAGTTATCGCCGCCTTTCTGCTATAGAATAATCGTTTAGAAATGATTTAGAACATCTTATCCACGTAAGCGTTCAGCTTTTTCGCGTCGTAGCTGTCCTTATAGGTGGTCTTGAACCGCTGCACCGTCAGGGAGTTGAACTGCAGCACCTTGCGGTACTTCATAATGCCCGCTGCCAGACCGAACAGGGCGCAGATAGGGCCGTAGGGCAGCATTTTCACGCACGTATAGGCCAGCGCCGCCACCACGATCACAGAGATGACCACGCCTGCGATCTGCTTTTTCGGCTGAAGTAGCTTCACTTCCTCGGCGCTGATGATCCCCTCGTCGATCATGGCCTGGGCAAAGCGCTTCTGTACGCCGAACTGAGAGACTGCTGACAGTACGATGGGGGCCACCGCCAGAAATGAAAACAGCGTAATGACCGCGTTCCAGAGAAAAACGCCAAATCCTTCCATATTTCCCATAGTAAATACTCCTTTAGTTATTCAAAATTTGATTTTCTTACCGGATGAAGGCCTGCCGCACATCCTCGCGGCCCGACAGGTACAGCAGATGGCTGTAGCGCAGGGCAAAGGACACCGTGTCACCTACCTGTAGGGAGCGGGGACAGTCGGTCACGTCCAGGATGCAGTGGTCGGAGCTGCCGCCCACCACAGTGACGCCGCTGTCCAGCGGCGTCAGGCTCTCCAGCTCGCCCACGTCGGCCCGACCCAGCGCCAGCAGCGCACGGCGGCGGACGCCGTAATCCTCATACACCGGCTTGCGGCCGAAGGCGTCGATGCAGAACTCCCCCTGGGGATAGGTGGGCTTTTCCCGCACCTCGATGACCTCTGCCGTCAGGGTGAAGGTGTCCTGCCGCAGATAGTCCATGTCCCCGATATGCCACAGGTTGGGCAGGTCGTAGCCCAGCAGGATGTTTTCCCCGATGCGCAGGTGGTTGATCCCCTCTGGCATGGTGCCCCAGTGCACCAGCGTATAGGAGCTGGTGGCACCGCCGGAGACGATCTCCAGCTTGCGGCCGATGGCCTCCTCTACACGAAGAGCCAGCGCGGTCAGCTGCCCCATCTTCTCCGGCGTGGGCTGAATGGAGCCGTAGCAGCTCAGGTTCACGCCGATACCGGAAAGGTGCACGTGGGGCAGATCGCGTTCCACGTGGACGCAGGCGTCAACAAATTCGTCCTTATCCCAGAAGCCCTCCCGCAGGTCGCCCAGATCGGCCATGACGATAACGCCGTGGGTCTTGTTCTGCCTGCGGCACTCCTGCTCCAGCGCGTCCAACGTCGTCCGGTCGCTTTGCAGCGACAGGTCGCACAGCGCCACTGTGTCGGGAAGCTCCGTCAGTCCGGGAATGCGGATCAGCAGGAACGGGCCGTCCACGCCTGCGGCGCGGCAGCGTGCCACCTGCTCCAAACGGCTGGTGCCGATCTGCGCCGCGCCGTTCTGGCGCATGACCTGCGCCACCTGCGGCATGCCGCCGCAGCCCTTGATGATCCCGCAGACCTGAATGTTCTGCGCCCGGCAACGGGACAGGATCTCCTGTGCGTTATGGGTCAGCCTGTCCAGATGTACCTCCAGACAGGGATATTGCCGATTCATGGTTTCACCTCATTTTAAGTCAGTACACATTAGTATATCATACCTTATCCAATAAAGCCACCCTATTTTTTCCCGCGGACGAAAAGTCTTGCAAAAACTTGTCCTATTGTCTATAATCATCACATAGTGTAATAGAGACAGACCCCCATGAGAAAGGAAGCATTCCATGAAAAAGATCATATGTTTGGCAGCGGCGCTGCTTTTGCTGGCGCTGGCGCTGACCGGCTGCCACAAGCACGTGTCCGCCGCGCCCGCTACCTGTACCGAGCCGGAGATTTGCACCGAGTGCGGCAAGGTGATGACTGAGGCGCTGGGTCACGACCCCGGCCCCGAGGCCACCTGCGCCGCGCCCCAGACCTGCCGGCGGTGCGGTATTGAGCTGTCGCCCCAGTTGCCCCACACTTCTGCCGGCCCTGCCACCTGCACGGAGGCCGAGGTCTGTGCGGTGTGCGGCGCGGTCATCAGCCCTGCGCTGGGTCACACGGTAGGGGAGGACGGCGTGTGCACTACCTGCGGACAGCAGGTGGTTCCGGCCGGACAGCGGTACATCGCACCCGGTAAGGGCAGCGCTGTTTCCTCCGACAACGCCTCTGCCGTCACGGCGGAGACGGCCAGCGACGGCCACTATCACAACAACATCGCCGCCTATTATGCCAACGCGGTGCTGGTGTGCGGTGACTACGGCGTGGAGTATTTCGACCCCGACCCCACCGGCTCCAGCGCCTATGCCGAAACGGTGAACAAGTTTGCCGCCAAGTACCCCAACATCCACGTGACCTGCCTGCTGACGCCAAAGTGCTGCGCCTATCATTCTCCGGCAGACTATGACGATCCCCATGACAACATCGCCAGCTTCATCAAGTCTACCTACGGCATGATGGACAGCTCTGTCACCACTGTGGACTGCATGGGCCTGATGGATCAGCACGCCGGAGAGTACATGTTCTACCGCACCGACCACCATTGGACCAGTCTGGGTGCCTACTATGCCTCGGCGGCCTACTGTCAGGCCAACGGCCTGACGCCCTGGACGCTGGACAGCTATGACACGGTGGTGCGCACCGGCTACACCGGTTCTCTGTACATGTACGGCAATCATCCTGCCGAGCTGACAGCCAAACCGGATTACTCTGTGGCCCGTTTCCCCCATGTGGGCTATTCCATGGTGTACTATCGGGACGGCGTGCAGTATAACGGCCAGGCGGTCAACGGCGGCGTCAGCGACTATGCCGGAATGTTCCTGTGCGGCGACCAGCCCCTGACGGTTATCACCACCGACAACAAGAACGGCAAAACCCTGCTGGTATTCAAGGAGTCCTACGGCAACGCCTTCGTCCCCTATATGATCGACTACTACGAGCGGATCGTGGTGGTGGATATCCGGGAGGATGTGGGCAGCGTCAGCGGCATTATCTCCCAGTACGGCGTCACCGACGCCCTCATTATCAACAACTGTCAGGCTGCCACCAGCCTGCGGAGCAATCTGGAGAGCCGGGCGCTTTCATAAACCCTGCGCAAAAAAATGGCCACCCGAAAGGGTGGCCATTTTTTATGCAATTGTGATACCTCTTACGCGAACAGGTAGCTGTACTTGTCACGCATGGTGACGATCAGCGTCTCCAGATCGGCGGGCAGGCCGTTCTTGGCGTCGCTCAGGTCGTAGTCCTTGGGCTCACCGAAGGTACGGACGCGCACCTTGTCGCCGCCCAGGAACAGAACGCCTGCGTTGTGGGAATCCACCATGTCCTCAGCGGTCTGGAACAGGGTGAACTTGTCGTGACAGGGCTCGGAGGAGTAGGGGCAGAACTGGGTGCAGTTGCCGCACTCGTTGCACATCTTGTCCACGTGGACGATCTGGTGGCTGCCGTCGGCCATGCGGATCGCCACGTTGGCGCGGTTGGGGCAGGAATCCACGCAGTTCTCGCACACGGTTTTGCACTGCAGGCAGCGCTGGCCCTCATGGCAGGGATATTCCGCCATCTTCAGGGTGCCCTTCTTGGCGGCGGCGTCCGCGATGGTGACGTAGGCCTGCGCGGGGATCTCGTAGGTGTGGGGCGCACCGATGACCTCAGCGGCGAAAGCGGCGGCGTCGGCAATGCCCTCCACCACAGTGGCGGGACCACGGGTGGCATCGCCTGCGGCGTACACGCCCTCGATGTTGGTCTTGAAGGCGGGACGGCCCTTCTTGTCCAGCTCGATGCCGTTGGCGGTCATGAGAGCGTCGTCCACCTGCTCACCTACGGCGGAGATCACCAGATCGCAGGGGATCTCGAAGAACTCACCGCTGCCCACGGGGCTGCGGCGGCCGGAAGCGTCAGCCTCACCCAGCACCATTTTTTCGCACGTCAGCACGCCGTCGGCCTGCTTCACGGGAGCGGCCAGCTCGGCGAAGGTCACGCCGTCAGCCAGCGCCAGCGCCAGCTCATGCTCGTCGGCGGGCATGTACTTGCGGGTGCGGCGATAGACCAGCGTCACGTTCTTGGCGCCGCTGCGCTTGGCAAGACGGGCCGCATCCATGGCGGTGTTGCCGCCGCCGATCACGGCGATATTACCGGCCACGGAGATGTTGCCGGCCTTCACGCCCTTCATCCACTGGATGGCGCCGGCCACGTCGCCTGCAATGTCCAGCTTGCCGGGCTTCCAGGCGCCAACGGCGAACAGAATGTGGGTGTAGCCCTGCTTCTTCAGCTCGTCCACAGAGGGAGCGGGTGCGCCGCACTTGACCTCAACGCCGTACTTCTCCATCATGGCGATATCCTTGGCGATGGTCTCGTTGGCGATACGGAAGCTGGGAATCACGTGACGGGGTACGCCGCCCAGCTCCTTTTCACGCTCGAAGATCGTCACGGCGATACCGGCGCGGGCCAGGAAGTTGGCGGCGGCGATACCGGTGGGGCCGCCGCCGATGATGGCGGCCTTCTTGCCAGAGATCTTCTCGGTGGGACGGATGTTGGCCATGACGGCGCTGTAGCCGTTCTTGGCGGCCACCAGCTTGGCGTCACGGATGTGGACGGACTCCTCGTAGAAGTTGCGGCTGCACTTGTTCTGGCAGCGGTGGGCGCAGATGGTGCCGGTCAGGAAGGGCAGGGGATTCTTCTCGGTGATAAGCTTCAGCGCCGGGCCGTACAGGCCCTTGTTCACCAGCTCCAGATACTCGGGAATGTCCTGTGCGATGGGGCAGCCGCCCTTGCAGGGCGCGCTGAAGCAATCGATCCAGGGCACGTTCTTCTCGCTCTTGCGGCTGGGCAGGGGCTTAATTGGCTTCACGTGGTGCACGTCGGTGTGGCTGGCGGTAGACATTTCGCAGATGGCCTGGGTATCGGTGCCGCAGAAGGGCTTATAGGTCATGTGCTCCACCTTTTCCACCATCTGCAGCAGGCGGTTGTATCCGCCGGGCTTCAGGATGGTGGTGGCCACGGTGATGGGCCAGATGCCTGCGGCAAACAGCTTGTCGCAGTTGAAGTACTCGGCGCCGCCGGCGAAGGAGATGCGCATCTTGCCCTGGAACTGGCGGGAAATGCGATGGCACATCTCGATGGTCAGGGGGAACAGGGAGCGGCCGGACATGTACATCTCGTCGTTGGGCAGCTCGCCGCGGGTGGTGTCGACGGGGAAGGTGTTGGACAGCTTCAGGCCGAACTCCAGACCCTTACTGTCGGCCAGCGCCTGCAGACGCTCGAACATGGGAACGGCGTCGGCCCACTGGAGATCCTCGTTGAAGTGGTGCTCGTCGAACACGATGTAGTCATAGCCCATGCTGTCCAGCGTGCGGCGTGCGGTCTCGTAGCCCAGAATGGTGGGGTTGCACTTCACGAAGGTGTGCAGCTGCTTCTCGGTGATGAGGTAGCTGGCAATGCGCTCAATCTCGTCAGGAGGGCAGCCGTGGAGGGTGGAAACGGTGACGCTGCGGCTAACGCGGGGGTCAATGGCGTCGATGTAGGCGCTCTCCTCGGGGAACAGCTCCTTCAGAACGGCCTTGCACTCGCCGAAGATGGCGGTCTTGTTGGCGTCCTTCATGCCCTCGATATAGGTGTTGACCTTGTCGCCCTTGATGCCTTCCAGATCGTAGCCCACGGACATGTTGAATACGAAGCCGTTGGGATCGCCCAGACCGTACACCTTGCTGAGCACCTTCAGGGCGCACCAGGCCTTGATGTACTCGTCCATTGCCTGGGGAATGGTCAGCTCGGTGGACCACTCCTGGTTGTAGCCCTCGTCATTGGCCAGAATGCAGGGACGGGGCACACAGGCGGCCAGATCGGCGCCGTCCATCTTCTGAACGGTCTTGACCTCGAAGAACCGGGCGCCTGCCATGTAGGCGGCGATGATGTTCTGGGCCAGCTGGCTGTTGGGGCCTGCGGCGGGGCCGAAGGGAGTTTCAATGCGCTCGCCGAAAATGGGCAGGGATTTGCCGGTGGCGTGGTAAGCCTTGCGCACACCAAAAATTTCGCCGCAGTTGGCGTATTCCGTGACCACCCAGTTCATCAGAGACTTGAACGGGATGGGATACATTTTTTCAGACATGGGATGTCCTCCTTGTCGTGAGATTGTGTTATTTTGTGTAGGGGCGGACAGAGTCGTCTGCCCCTACAGGTGGGTATATCAATACTCTCTGTGGTTCAGATCGCCCCACAGCTTCTTGGCGGCCTCGAGGATATGGGCGTTCTCGGCCTCCTCGTCGATGCCCACCAGCACGCGGTCCTTCATCAGCAGCTTACCGGCAGCGATGGTGGTCTGGCACTGGCGGCCGGTCATGCCGAAGATCATGTGGCCGTCGATATTCTCGTCGGAGAAGGGAGTGAAGGGCTTGTAGTCCATGACGATGATGTCCGCTGCGGCACCGGCCTTCAGCACGCCCAACTGCTGGGGGAAGTACTTCTCGCCGATCTTGGCGTTATTCTTGAACAGCATGTCCGTGACCTCGCACCAGCCCACGTTGGGCAGGCAGTTCTGGCTGCGCTGGGAGCACAGGGCCACCTTGATGGACTCCAGCATGTCGTTGGTATAGGCGTCGGTACCCATGCCCAGCAGGATGCCCCGCTTGTACAGTTGGATCACCGGGCAGATGCCGATGGCGTTGCTCATGTTGGACTCGGGGTTGTTGACCACCATGGTGTTGGTCTCCTTGATGATCTCCATCTCGGCGGTGTTCACGTGGATGCAGTGGCCCAGAATGGTCTTTTCGCCCAGAATGCCATGATCCTGCAAGCGCTGCACGGGACGGCGGCCGTAGTTCTGGAGAGAGTCGTACACATCGTTCATGCCCTCGGACACGTGGATGTGATAGCCGGTGCGGCCGTTGTTGGCCTCCACCATGCGGTCAAAGGTCTTGTCGGAGATGGTGAACAGAGCATGGCCGCCGAACATGGCCGCCAGCATGGGATCCTTCCGCTGCTCGCACTCGGTGATGAAGTCGGCGTTTTCCTTGATGGCCTGCAGGCACTTCTCCTCGCCGTCACGGTCGGACACCTCATAGCACAGGCAGGAGCGCAGGCCCAGACGCTTGCTCTCCTCGGCGATGGTGTGCAGCGTGCCGGGGATCTCGCCGTAGCTGGCGTGATGGTCGAACACGGTGGTGACGCCCTGCTTGATGGAGTCCATGTACAGCGCGGTGGCGCTGGCGCGGGTGCCGTCCATCATCAGGTGGCGGTCGATGGCCCACCATGTGCCGTCCAGCACCTCATAGAAATTGGTGGGGTTGTTGCCCACGATGCTCAGGCCGCGGGCCAGAGCGGAATAGATGTGGGTGTGGGCGTTGATGAGAGCGGGCATGATGACGCCGCCCCTGGCGTCGATGATCTCCGCCTGGGGGTACTTGGCACGCAGCGCGGCCTCCTCGCCCACCTCCACGATATCGGCGCCCTCATAGGCCACCGCGCCGTGCTCGTAATAGCCCTTCCCCTCGCTGTCGCGGGTGATCAGTCTGCCATTGGTCACTAAAGTCATATGGTTTTCCCTCCTGTAAAAAAGTTCCAATTCACCATCACTGCCGCTAAATGCAAAAAATGTTCCAAACCTCCGGAGAGGTCTGAAACACTCAAGCCATTGCGCCGAGTGATAGTTGCAGCCCGTGCGCGAAGCACTTCCTTACAGCTACCAATCTTGGATTGTCTTCTCTATTTTACCTGAAAAACGTGTCGTATGCAAGACCTAATTGTTGCCTTTGCATGAAAAATCCCTGAAATTTTTCAGCCCCCAACTTAAAAATTGTATATTGACGCAGTTCATCTTGTGTGCTATATTAGATGTAAAGATTTGGGAGGTGCTGTGTGATGCGCAACGTGTATATTTACGGAGATTCGCTGCTGAAGGCCACTGTGCCGGACGAGGAGCTGAAATATCATTTTCACCTGCCGGAGATCATGGCCCGCTATCCCTCTGACCGGGTGCAGGTGACGAACCGGGCCAAGATGGGCGCCACCGTGTCCAAGGGCCTGTCGCTGGTGGAGCACGACGCGGCCCGGGGACTGGACGCGGATTACGCCCTGATCTGCTACGGCGGCAACGACAGCGACTATGACTGGGCTGCCATCGCCGCCGACCCCGCTGCCGACCACCAGCCCCATACGAAGCGGGAGACCTTCCGCCAGACGCTGGAGAGCATGCTGAACGTGCTGTACCGGCAGGGCGTGCAGCCGGTGCTGATGAGCCTTCCGCCCATCGATCCCCGGCGGTATCTGAATTTCATCTGCCGCAATGGGCTGGATCGCAGCGCCATCCTACGCTGGCTGGGGGACGAGGATATGATCTACCGCCATCAGGAGCTGTACAGCGACACGGTGACGGAGCTGGCCTACGCCAACAGCGTGCCGCTGATCCATGTGCGGCAGGCGTTTCTGGCGGATCACCATATGAACGACATGCTGTCCGCCGACGGTATCCACATGACCATGGAGGGCTACGGCAAGCTGTTTGACACGCTGGCCGACTGGCTGCGGCCTAAGTTGGATTAAGTGACCAAGCTGCTGAAAAAGCCTGTCATTGCGAGCCAGGCCGCAGACTGGCGTGGCAATCCGCAATCTCAGCCTCCCTCGGCGAGGGAGGTGTCAGCTACGGCGGCATAGCCGCCGAGATCGGGGCTAAAAACATGCCACCGGCATGTTTTCTTAACGCCCCGACGGAGGGAGAGAATTAAAACCTCAGATTCTCTCCCCCAGTCAGCTTCGCTGACAGCCCCCTCTCAGAGGGGGCCAAGTACGGATTTCCACGGTGCTTTGTTTTGCTGCGATTCTTATTTTACCCCAAAAGGGCATAGCCCTTTTGGGTCAAGTAAAAGCCGACCCCCCCACCATTTTCATGGCGGGGGGGTCGGTTGTCTCACGTCCCGGCACAGAGACGCAAGACTGACAGGGTATAACGACAGGGGAGAGAGAAAATAGCAAAGTTAGCGCTCGGGATCCCAGTTGGAGTTTTTGTCCTCCTTATCAGCCTGAGCCTTCTGAGCTGCGGCAGAAGCGCGGGGCAGATCCTCGCCCGTCAGATACTTCTTCAGGGGCTTATAGGCCACGGCGAACACCACCAGCGTGATGGCGATGTTGGGCAGCATGTAGGCCAGATTGTACAGCAGGGAGTAGAACCAGGGAGACTTCATGGTCATGCCGAAGAACACGTCGGGCATATACGCGGCCCAGATGGTGGCGCCCACCACATAGTGCACCAGGAACCGGGCAAAGCCGGCAATCAGCGTACCGGTGAAAACGCCGCTTTTCTTACGGGCCGCCAGACCGGCAAAGCCCAGCACCGTAAACGCCAGCAGATAGTCGCCGATAATGGACTGCCAGCCGATGGCAAAGCCGCCGTCAAATACGAACTGCAGCACGCCGAAAACAAAGCCGCTCAGCAGGCCAGGCCCAAGGCCCCAGCGCACGGCATACAGCACCAGCGGAACCATGGACAGCACGACGCTGCCGCCCCAGGGCATCTCCCACAGCTTGATAAAGCTGAGGATCTCGGCCACAGCCACCAGAACAGCACCCTCGCACAGGGCGCGAAGCTTCATGTGATTCATTTGTTGTTACCTCCTAAGAAAAACATAGTCTGACCGCTGCGGTCTTTCCGTGGGAGGTACGCTCCGCAAAAGAAACACCGCATTGCGGCGATGCAATGCGGTGAAAATCATCACTATGACCACATTCCTACGCCGGCATTATCCGGATCAGGTTCGAGGGATCACAGCAGCGATACGCTGTATCTCAGCCGGTTTGCACCAGCACCCCTTGTATTGTAGCGTCATCATAGCACACAGGTAGGTTTTTGTCAATACGTGTCGGCAGAAAAATCTGCCATTTTTTTACACCTGATCCAGATGGCCGGTGGCCTCCAGCGTGGCAAAGCGATCCAGCGCGATATATCCGGCGGCGAAGATCACGTACAGGCCCGCCAGTGCCAGCAGCGGCTTCAGAACGTTGGCCCAGCCCGGCTCGTGGAATACCACGCTGCCGCTGTCCGTGACCACTTGTGCCGCCAGCATCTCATGGCGCAGGGTGTACACCGTGCCGTCAGCGGCGGTGAAGCTGCGGCGCTGGGCCTTCAGCTCCTTGTACAGCGCGCCGTCCTCATCGGTCTGCTGCTCCACCTCGTTGCCCTGCAGATCCAGTGTGACAACAGTTTTTCCGGTGGACAGCAGCAGCTGTCCGTCCCGCACGGTGAACAGAAAGCTCTTGTCCACATGGGGCGTGATGGTGGACACCTTTTGTCCCGCCTCATATACCTCGATCTTTCCGCCCCGGCCCAGATACAGACGTCCGGCGTCGTCCGCCGCGATGCCCTCATAGGACAGGGCCATACGGCCCGTCACCATGGCGATGACGGACAGCACGAAGATCAGTATAGCCGGGATAGCCAGCGCCCGCATCAAACGGCGGTATTTCGGTTCCAATAGTTTCATAGGTCTACCTCATGTTCCGGAGAATTACATCCACATGGCGAACAGCCGCAGCAGCGTGCCAAGAGCCTTGTGATACCAGGGACGGCTTTTCCAGTGCTTCATGGTCATGCGTTCGCCGGAGGCGGCGATGCGCGCCATGTCCTCTGCCAGCGGCTGGGACGCCGCCGTGCCGTACAGCAGCGTACCGCACTCGAAATGCAGCTGGAAGCTGCGGTAATCCATGTTTACCGAGCCGACAAACGCCATTTTCCCGTCTGCCAGCACGGTCTTGCCGTGCAGCAGGCCCGGCGTGAAAATGTCGATCTCCACCCCGTGGCGCATCAGCTCGCCCCAGTAGCTTTCCGCCACCAGATAGGCGAACTTGTGGTCGGGGATGCCGGGCATCAGCAGCTGCACCTTGACGCCGCTGTCCGCCGCCAGACACAGGGCGCGCATCATGGGCTCGTCAATGGCCAGATACGGCGTGGTGATGGTCAGCGTCTCCCGCGCTCCGGCGATCAGCTGCAAAAACGCGTCCTCGGCGGTGTTGATGGGGTTGTTGTCCGGGCCGTCCACAAAGGGCTGGACGAAGCCCTGACCCTCCGCGCCGAAGCGGGGACGGTAGTAGTCATAGCCGTTGTCCAGCGTGCCGCCCATCCGCTCCCACAGGTGGATGAAGTCCCGTGTGAGACCCCAGGCGCCCCGGCCGGTCAGCCGCACGCCGCAGTCCTTCCAATAGCCGAACCGTTCCGTGATGTTGGCGTATTCGTCCGCCAGATTGGCGCCGCCGGTATAGGCCACCTCGCCGTCGATGCAGGCGATCTTCCGGTGGTCGCGATAGTTGAAGTACAGCCGGTTCACGTACTGGTGTACCGGGTTGAAGATCATGACCTCCACGCCGATACTTTGCAGCGCGTCGATCTCCTCGTTTCCGAAGCGCATCATGCTGCCGAAGTCGTCAAAGAGGAACTTGATCTCCACGCCCTCCGCCCGCTTGCGGCGGAAGATATCCAGCATCCGGTCGAAGATCTCGCCCCGTGCCACAATATAGTATTCCAGAAAGATGAAGCGCTTCGCCTGCTCCATGTGCTCCAGCAGATCGCTGAGATACGCCTCGCCAGTGGCGAGATATTCCGCCTGGGTGCTGTCGTACAGGGGGAAGCCGCCCCGTGCCATGTAGCAGGCCAGACGGTTCCACTCCGGCATTTGCTCTGCCAGCGCCGACGCCGCGGCGGCGCACTGCTCCATCTGGACGGGACTCTCCGCCGGAAGCGGCACCTTTTTCAGCGTCAGCCGCTTGGCACTGCTTTCGCCGTTCCACAGCCAGTACAGGATCAGACCCGCGGCGGGTACCACCAGGATCAGCAGGATCCAGCCGATCTTGTAGCTGCTGCTGCCGGGGCGGGTGTAGACGCGTCCGGCCACGATCAATGCCAGCACTTGCAGCAGCGTATAGGCCAGCGCCATTTTCTGCTGCAGCAGCACGGACAGCCCCACCACCAGTGCGATCTGCACCAACAGCAGCAGCGCCACCAGCGCAAGCCGCAGTCCGGCGCTGATCCGCCGTTCCGTTTTCTGTTGTATTCGGTGCTTTTTCATGGGGCTCCTTTCAGAATAGGGTAAGGGGATAGCGGGGGAAATTGCGCAGGGGATGGTGTACCAATCGGCCCCCTCTGGGAGGGGGCTGTCAGCCGCAAGGCTGACTGGGGGAGAGAATAAAAGGCTGAAATTCTCTCCCCCGTCGGGGCGTTAAGAAAATATGCCGGTGGCATGTTTTTAGCCCCGATCTCGGCGGCTGTGCCGCCGTAGCTGCCACCTCCCTCACAGAGGGAGGCAAAGAACGTGTAGTTCAGGGTCGGCCCCTCCCGCTCAGTTCCGGTTCTTCCACAGCAGCTCCTGCTGGATGTCCCACAGCTTCTGGCTGAGATCCACGTAATAGGTCTGGGGGTTATCAAAGCGCTTGATCTCGTCCCACAGGGTGTTCACCTGCTGCTTGCAGTAGGCCTGAATGTCCTTCAGCGCCGGGGACTGGTACACCTTTTTGCCGTTCAGGAACACCGGTACCAGCAGCTCACGGGCCTCAAAGTTGCACACGTTCTTGGTTTTCCACGTGGCATAGGGGTCGAACAGCATCAGCGGCTCATTCTCGTCCACCACCTCGTCGTGAACGGTCATGTAGTCGGCAATGGCCTTGCCGTTGTCTCTGTTATAAAGGCGATACACCTTCTTGAAGTGGGGAATGGTGATCTTCTCCACGTTTTCGCTGCACTTGATCTTGGGAATGATCTCGCCCTTGTCGTTCTCCACGGCAGTCAGCTTGTACACGCCGCCGAACACCGGCTCGCTCTTGGCGGTGATCATCCGCTCGCCCACGCCGAACATATCGATTTGAGCGCCCTGCAAAAACAGGTTCTGGATCAGCCGCTCGTCCAGCGAGTTGGACACGCTGATCTGACACTCCGGCCAGCCGGCCTCGTCCAGCATCTTGCGGGCCTTCTGGCTGAGATAGGCCATGTCGCCGCTGTCCAGCCGGATACCGCACTTGCTGATGCCCATGGGGCGCAGTACCTCGTTAAAAGCGCGGATAGCGTTGGGCACGCCGGATTTCAGAGTGTTGTAGGTATCCACCAGCAGCGTGGCGTTGGTGGGGTATGTCTCACAGTAGGTCTTGAAGGCCTCATACTCCGTGTCAAACATCTGCACCCAGGCGTGGGCCATGGTGCCGCCGGCGGGAACGCCGTACAGCTGGTCGGAAATGGTGCAGGCCGTACCGGCGCAGCCGCCGATATAGGCAGCCCGGGCGCCGGAGATGGCGGCGTCCGTGCCCTGTGCCCGGCGGGAACCGAACTCCAGGATCACGCGCCCCTCCGCCGCCCGGACAATGCGGTTGGTCTTGGTGGCCACAAGGCTCTGGTGGTTGAAGATCAGCAGCAGGAAGGTCTCCACCAGCTGCGCCTGAATAGCCGGAGCCCGGACAGTGATGATCGGCTCCCGGGGGAAGATGGGAGTACCCTCCGGGATGGCCCAGACGTCACCCGTGAATTTGAAATCGCGGAGATAGTCCAGAAACCGCTCGGAAAACAGATCCTTGCTCCGGAGATATTCAATGTCCTCCTCAGAAAAATGCAGATCCTGAATATAGGCGATGATCCGCTCCAGACCGGCGCAGATGGCATAGCCGCCGTGGTCCGGAACATCACGGAAAAAGATGTCGAAATAGGTGATCCGATCCTTCAGCCCCGCTTCCAGATAACCATTTCCCATGGTCAATTCGTAAAAGTCGCAGAGCATCGTCATATTGAGTTTATCTGTGATATCCATCGTGTGTCTCCTTCTCGTTACACCACAAGTTACCACACATTATAGCTATCTCCCCGGATAAAAGCAATTCTTTTATCAATTTTTTCACAAATAAACATTGACAAGGCACCTCTGCTCCCCTATCATAACTAAGACGGCGGCCGACTTTCGCGTATTCCTCACCTGC
>OLSQ01000358.1_pt1 | contig 45703 bp, 47 predicted proteins | sample 1672561 | NCBI WGS metagenome assembly OLSQ01 (sample SAMEA3136699, study PRJEB25190) | human gut metagenome | biome: human gut; feature: human-associated habitat; material: faeces | place: Austria | collected 2013
TGACGAGCATCAGCTTCTATGAGACATGATAATATCCCTCGCCGGACATATCCGACGTAAAAAGCCGGATGAAATGCTTTCAGTCGCGGAAGTCTGCGAGTTTTTGAGGATAGCACCGTCAACCCTGCAATCCATCCGCAACAGTGGCAAGATCGGATTTGTAAGGGATGAAGGCAACGGGGTGAAGTTTCCTTGCCGGGAGGTTCTCGGTTATGCCGAGCGTCACGGAGTAACGCAAAAAATATTCGCCAATGGCTGACGAGATTATAAACGGCAACCACCCACGGATAATAGAGGCACGCGACAGGACACGACAGGCGTTCGATTCCATTGCCCTGATAAGGGAGAGCCATCATCCGATACTCGGCAACATCAGCTTTCTGACGGATAAGGAAGTAGCGGAATTTTTGAGAGTCAGCCGTCGGACGGTTCAGAACTACCGGGATCAAGGCATACTGCCTTATTATATAATCGGAGGCAAATGTCTCTATGTAGAGTCCGAGATCGCATATCTTCTGGAAGAAAGTTTCCACCCGCGTTATAACGAATAATACAACCACGACCAAGCACAAGGGCGACAGCCGGATTTCTCCGATTGTCGCCCTTATGTTATTGTAAGGCGTTTATCTTATCTTTCTCGGACGCCCACGTTTTGGCAGCGGTGTTGGGACGAAATCCGTCGGTTCTTCCGCCAGTGGCTTTATCCCGGTGGGCATTGTATCGAATTTGGCGCGCATACGTTCCATATCCTCCGATATGGTCTGGTCAAGCATCCTCGCATAGATTTGCGTTGTAGAAATATCGGAATGCCCCAGCATCTTTGAAATGGTTTCAATGGGGACATGGTTGTTCAGCGACATGGTGGCAAAGGTATGTCGGGCGATGTGCGTCGTCAGGTGCTTGCCGATTTTAGCAAGGTCTGCTATTTCGGCAAGGTACGAGTTCATGCGCTGATTGGATATTACCGGTATCACGAGGTTCTTCGCCACCGCTTTCGGGTGATTGCGGTATTTCTCTGCAATCCTTTTCGGAATATCGAGCAGGGGTATGGTGCTGACCTCGCCGGTCTTCTGGCGCGCCTTGCGTATCCATTCCTCGCCGTTCTCATCCTTAATTATATGGTCGCGGGTAAGAGTGGATATGTCAGCGAAGGCAAGTCCGCAGAAGCAGCAGAACACGAATGTGTCACGCACGAGGTCAAGACGGGGGAGCGTCGTAAGGTCGAGCTTCATTATCGCTTTCAGCTCGTTTTCGCTCAGAAATTCCCTGTCTGACTTTGTACGGGTATAACGCTTGCCGATAAACGGGTCATCGTCAATCCACTTGTTGGCGATACCGACCCTCACGACATTCTTCAGATAGCGGATATACTTCACTGCGGCATTGTTGGCGCACATTTTTCTTACACGCAGGAAATGCTCGAAATCGTCAACCATTCCCGATGTAAGGTTCTTCATCGGAATGTCGGACACATTCTCTTTCATCATCAGAAATTCTGACAGATACTTCTCGCAGCGTTCCCAGCGAAGCACGGTAGCCTTGCAGATGTCGCCGCGCTCATACTGTTCCCTCACTTTCACGTTAACCTCCCGGAAAGCCTCGCAAAGCATCTTGGGCTTTTCGAGCTTGCCGAGGAACGCTCGTTTAAGCACATCCGGATTTATCGGCTCGTCACGCAGAACGAGCCGGTTGTGGATTTCGCAGATCTTGGTGCGCACCGTGTCAAGATAGCGGTTAAGCTCAAGGTCTTTCTTTGTCTTGCCTTTTGACTGACCTTTCGCGGCATTCCAGTCATCGGGTCTGACAGTGCGGTTGACATATATTTCAGCACGCTGTCCGTTCATCGTGATACGGAGGGTTATCGGCAGCTCACCCTCTTTGTTGGCTCTTTTCCTCGCGATGAAGTTCAAGGAAAAGTAGCTTTCATTGGATAGTTTCATTTTGTCTTGTGGCTTTAATGGTATCTTAAAGATACGCAAATTTTTTCAGTTTTACAATCTGTAAATACCAGAAGACATCAGAAAAACGGGGTGTAAAGAGGGAGCAAAATCATATTTTCTATGGTTTTCGCTGATTTGCTCCCCGATTTGCTCCCTTTTTTAACAATTATTCAAATGGAATATTCTTAAAAAAGAAAGTGCAGACAGGTGGTTGACAAGCCGGATTCAGAGTTTGGCATACTTTGACAAAAGTGCTGTAATGTCTGCATACTGTTCCCTATGAAGCTCCCTCAGGGAGCAGGGGTAAAGTAGTCGCAATCGGCGCAAAATATTGAAATGCAGCCAACTAACCCCTAAAAAGGGGGCAAATTCAGTGTAAAATTTCTTGCTCCCTTTTTGCACACCGGATATTGCCATATATTGCGCCGATTTGGGGTAGGAGGCAAAAAGCAAAACCTCCGAAAATCGTTGATTTTCAGAGGTTTTCTTCGATTTGATAAATCTTATCGTGATCCGCCTGGGAGCAAAACTATTATGCTTACAGGCGTTGATTTTTAGAGAGTTACGGGTTTTGCTTTTTCAAAGTGTACCGATTTTGGTACCGCTTTTAGACCCTCCGGCCTTAACACGTTCTTTAATGTGTGGGAACGTATTGCAAAGTTAAGCAATATATTGGAATGTACCAAATTTTCACGCAACTATTTGAGAGTCAAAAGCTAAATTCATTTTGCGTGACCCCCTCAATCCTTGACGGGGTAAAAGATGCCTTTGAGTAACTGCGACATTCCGTTTTCGGTGAACGTCGCAGTTATTTTTTCGCAGATGTAGCGTTTGCCCCGGATAAGGAACAGGGAGCGCACATCGGGAATTGTATTGGCGAGGAACTTAAAGGTAGTCTTCATTTTCGGATCTACGGTGTGGAACACTTTGCTGCGACGTGTCAGTCGGTTGTTGATGCGCAGGGAGAAGTGGACGTAGGCAAAGTTGCTCCAATCGTCGGCTATGGCAATATCATCGACATTCGGGTACGGGAGGTGGTTGCCGATGAAGTGATTGGCGCCGTCGTACCAGCCCACATATATGCGGTCGTAATATTCCGATTTTTTCTCTTTCTCACCTGCGGCGAGTGTCGAGTCGGAGATTGTTTTGAGAAAGGGGTGGTCGCTGTCGTCCTCGCTCGTTGTGTCGGTGTCCTCGTCGTAGCCGGAGAAAGAGAGGAACAGCACACGTCCATACTTTTCCTCGGTATCGTCTATCCACGCCGGAACAAACTCTATTTCCTCGCTGTCGGCATCTTCTTCGGGGTTCACTATGCGGCCACCAAAGAGATTTACGGGTTGCAGACGGCATTTATAGAGGTAATAAATCCGTATCAGTCCAGGTGAAAAGTCAATCTTCCGCTCGCGGCTAATGGTGCGTATCAGGAAGTAGGCGTCGCAGTCCTCGGCATAGAGCAGCTTGTCGATTTGGGCGTTGCGTCCGCGCTGCCCTCTCCAAGTGCGATAACCGCGATTGGCGGCAAGCAGCTCCGACATCGTCTTGTAGCGCACCACACGGTTCTGCCACCCCTCGATGAACCAGTCGCAGCTGTAATACTTCCACATTTCGTGGTCGCAGTCCTTATATACAAGGTTCTTCGCCTCGGAGTAGTCGCAGTCTTCTTCCTCGACCTTTACCTCGGTGGAGTGCTCCTCCACCACGTCGGCGATGCAGACGGTCGGTTTGTCTGCAAGCACCTCGTGGGTAAAGGCGAAGGTGATGCGCTTGCCCCTGTGGTCGAAGTCGAACTCGCCGCCTAAAAACAGTTCCAACTTCTCGAAGTATTCCTCGACCGTCCAGTGCGGCAGGGCGTTTGCGAAGTCCGGCATATACCACGCATGAGGGAGAGCGTTGCATATAAGGAGATACTTGTATTCCTCGTGTTCCTCCCACTTCGAGAAGTCGGGCGTGTAGCCCACGGCCTCGCAGATTTTGCGTGTGATGTGCAGCAGATACGGTTGCCACGACAGCCCCGTGGTCTTCTCTTTGTTCCATTCAAAATGCCCTCTGCCCTGCGCGGCATCATCAACGACATATTCGGCGAGATTTTGGATATTGCCGGAATAGTCGTTTACCCACGGCAGGGCCACGCATCGGTCGGAGTTTGAGGCCGGGTGCCAGGCTTTGGAGGGCGTTATCTGCGAGGTCGAGGTTGTCGGTGGCGCACCGAGATTTAATTCGTTGATATACACCTTGTCGAAAGTCTTGTCGAAGTTCTGCTCGGAGCGCCCCTCCAAGAATTGCGTCTTGACCTCGGCCTCGGATATTTCGGTAATGGTGATAGAGCCGAACTTGTAGAAGCCACGGTCGCGTATCTCGCAGTCGAAGATCACCTTTTGCGCCACCACATCGGCACGGTTGATGTGGCCGAAGATTGCAAGGTTCTCCGGGCAGTCTTTGAGCGGAAAGGTTATAGTCAGCGTGTAGCCGTCGCTGCCGCTGAACATACGGTTTTCGGAAACATACTCAAATGAAGTGCCTTGCTTCAAGGCCGCGAGCCTGTTGTTGACGTAGATTTGCATTATCGTTTTGATTTGGGTGATTTATTCTTCATCAGGCGGTCGTATTCCTCCTGTGCCCTTTGTATGCCGTGATCGCCGCTGACGGTGTTCACGGTCACAAAAGGTTCGTTGAGCCGGGCATCGAGGCGGTCGAGCACGGCCACCATTCTGCCGTCGCTCGCCGGGGCTTCCTGTGTGTAGGTGTTGTTCACTATGGTTTGGGGTGCTGACGGCTGCGCCGCGATAACCGCAGGTGCGGTTATTGTCCTCGACACATCGGCAGCTGTGATAGAGCCGATTGTGTTGGTACGCTGCGCATAGTCCAGAGCCTCCAACAAAGGGCGGGTTCGGGGATTGTTGACAAGTCGCTGCGAGGCGACCCATTCCCCTTTGTGAACGACACCTGCTTCCTCGTACTTGCCGCCGGGAGGGGTGAAGCCACCCTCGGCATAGCCTTGCGCCTCGGAAGCCTGTTGCTGCTTCTTGATAGTGGCTATTTGGATAGCACCTGCGGCCACGGCCATAGCCGCCGCTATCGGAGCGAGGATATAGCCGATTACGGGCACCTGCGCCGCCGAGCCGTAGGCGTTCAGGGCGTTGGTGGCAGTCTGCGCCACGGCCTGTATCACCTGCATTGCGAACTGCTTGCGCGAGGCGTCGGACTTAATCTTGGCTATCTCCTTTTCCTTGTCTTTCTCTGCTTTCTTGACCTTGTAGGAGTTGCCCTCCGCAAGCTCAATCTCGCGGTCGTACTTCTTTTCAGCCTTTGCAACTTCAAGGTCGGCCTCGGCTTGCATATACTCCGACATCTGCTGCATACCTGCGGCCATTACAGCGAACACCGATTGGGCGAGAGCGGCAAGGCGCGTGGCCCAGTTGCCGCCGTCTTCCTCGGTGGCATCAAAGAAATTCTTCCACGCCTCGTAAATGTCGAGAAGTTGGTTTGTCTGCGTCGAGCCGAACTTGCGGACGGCATCGAGCGACTTCTTATTGTATGCCCTCTCGATGCGCTCCTTTGCGTCCTCGTACTGCTTCTTGTCGAGTATGCCCTGGTCGTAGAGCGACTTCACCACATCAAGGTCGCGCTTCATCGCCACGGCCTGACGGTCGGCAGATCCCTCCGAGGGCTTTGCCGACTCCGGCAGGTATTCCCCGGCATACTTCTTCTTCAAGTCGCGCTGCGCTTGCAGATACTCCTTGTAGGAGATAAGCCCCCGGTCGTATGCTTCGAGCAACAAGTCCATTTCGAGGGCATAGCGTTGCCCGGCCTCGCGGTATTCATACTGCTTGCGCCATTCGGCTACACGCTGGGCGAGCAATTTCTGACGGCGCAGTTGTTCCGCAGCCTCGGCCTGTTCAATCTGCACCTTGTAGCCGTGCCATTCCTCCGAAGCTTCGTTATAGGCGGCTTGCATCTGTTTGAGATATTTGATGCGGATATCGAAAAGCTGCTGCTGCAAGGCTTCCTCCTTTTGGTACAGCTCACTGCCGGGCGTGTAAAAGTCCATTTGCGCGTCCGTTTCCTCGGTCTGCTGCATACGTTTCGCCTCGTCGACTTTGAGGGCTGCGTTGCGTTTTAGCCACGCGGCCTGCATTTCCTCTTTCTTTTTGAGCAGTTCCTGATAGTCCTCGTCCTCGGTGAGGTTGAAGCGTTTATAGACAGCCTCGCGGTCTTCGTAATACTTGACTTCGAGATTGTATTTGTCGAGAAGGAATTGCGACCACGGCTTCAACCCAGCGGAATAGTCGGAGATATTCTGCGCCGCAGCCGCCTCCCAGTCGCCCTTGGTGTCGTTGAGGGCGTCGCGGAAGTCCTTACGGGCCTTGACCTGCGCCCGACGCTCGGCGGCTTCCCTCGCCTTGCGGTCTTTCTCCGACTCGTAGGGTGTGAAGTCGTCGAGGTTGAAGTCGGGATTCCCGCCCACGACCTCCGGCGTCGGGCTTTCGAGCACCGACAGCCGGGCGCGTGCCTCGTCGAGGAAGTCGCGCAGCTCCGCTGCCGACACATCGCGCACCGTGGGGTTAGGCTCGTTGAGTCCGAGAATAATGCGCCCTCCGCGGTTGGCATCGACATTCGCCTCGTTGTCACGGATAAAGCGGCGCAGTTCCGTCTCGGTATATGTGGCGAGCGGATTGCCGTTGCGCTCTATATCCTTTATTTCCTCCATAGTGACATTATACTCGGTCTGCCCGGCTATCATTTCATTCACTATGTTCACCGGGTGCGTCGCCATACCTTTCTGCTGCCAGGTGTTGCCCTTGATTGCTTGCAGCTCGTTCACAAGGTCTTGCGAGAGTGTGCCCGTGGTCTGCAACTGGTACACCACCTGATTTGTGATGCGGACGGCGTCGCGCAGGGATTTGCCCTCGTCGATAAGCGACTCCTGCAACTTCTTCGCCCATTCCTTGAAAGAGTCGCGGTAAGTTTCGTCGGCGGTTTCACGGGCAACCTGTATCGACCGCTCCCGGGCGGCGATACGGGCAGCGGCGGCGAGGCGTTTGTACGCCTCGGCAAGGTTCGTGATTTCTCCGCGCTCGTCGATAAGCCCTTTGAGATATTTGCCGTACTGCTTGATGATTTCGTCCTTGACCTCCTTGTATGCCTTTGTGCCTTTCTTTGCCGCTTCGAGCCGCCCCATGAGCGTGTCTATGGTCTTCATTTCCTTGTGCAGTTCCTCCGAGAAATTGGCGGCGGTGTTCCTGACCTCGCGCATCTTCTTTGTATATTCCGAAGTGCGGTCGCACAGCGCCTTGATTGCGATTGCGACAGCGGCGAGCACCGAAAGGATCAGTCCGAAAGGATTGGCCTTTACTACGGTGTTGAGTATGCGCATGGCGTGTGTGGCCGCGCCCACGCCCTGCGTGAAAGCGATAACGGTGATACGCCCGAGGATAATTGCCGTGCGGTATGCCACCATAGCGGCCTTACCGATGCCGACAACGGCGTTCCACGCCACGGTGGCCGTCTTGACAAGCACAATCCACCCGTAATAGGCGGCGATGACGGTAACGACATTGGCGATAGCCTTGCGGTGTGCGATGATGAACGACACAAGGGTATTGAGCACACGGAGGAATACCGACGATGAAGTATATATGTGCTTCATCAGCGGATAGAGCTTTTCTCCGAGTTCGATTGCAAGCTCCGACACGCGCTTACGCGCCTTGTCGATAGATGCTTGCACAGTGTTGTTGAAGATTGCGTACTCGTTGGAGGCCGAGGTGCCCTCGCGGAACGCTTCGGCAGCCTCGCCCATTTGCCAACGGAGAAAGTCGAGGTGGGAGGAAAGGTTGGAGAGCACCGACGACACACGGGCGCCGTCGAGTCCGAGGTCTTGGAACAGCGGCGACAGGACGGCCAGAGCCTTGTCCTCGCCCAGTTTCCCGAGGGCTTCGAGGAACATCATCACGCCCTGCGTGGTGCTTTTATTGAGCGTTTCGATAAAAGAGTTGGTTTCCAGCCCTACCTTTTTCGCCATTTCGGCAGGTTTCTTGAACAGCTCCATAATGGTACGCTGCAAAGCCGTGGCCGACATTTCCACCTTTTGGCCGTGCGCGTCGAGCGTAGCGGCAAAAGCCATAATCTCGGGGATAGTCATTTTGGCGGTCGAGCCGATGCCGGCCATACGCTGCGCGAACTCCACGATAAAAGGCTTGGCGGCGGTGCAGTTCTGCGAGAGGTGGTTGACCGTCGAGCCGATTTTGAGCATCGAGTCACGCACACCATACATCTGCTCCATACCGAAGATGTTAGACAGCTTGGCAATGGTCTGCGTGGCCCCCTCTCCGAGGTCGACGAGCGCCACGTTGATAATCGATGCGGCCTCGACATACTCGCGGACGGAGGCGACAGTATTGTAGCCGAGTCGTCCGCCCTCCTGGGCGAGCAGGTTCAGCTTCTCACGGGCAAGACGGGTGTCCATGCCCTTGAAGATCTCGTTGAGTTCTTCAACCTCGGCGGCAGTCATACGGGTGTACTTAATGGTGTTAGCCATAGTTTCCTCGATGTCCGCATACGACTGCACCGCCTTACGTCCGGCCATAATAAGCCCCGTGACGGCGGCGGCAACGGCCATTATGACTGTCTGCGCCGAGTTGAGCCACCCGTTGAAGCGTTGCCAAAGGGTCTTTTGTGTGGCGAGAGTGGCGTTTACCTTTTGGAGTTCCGCTTTGAGCATACGGATTTTAGCGACGTGCGCATCCCAAGCGGCGGTGCCTCGCTGCAATCCGTTGAGTTGCTGTTGGAGTTGGCGCAGGGCTGTGTTGAGCTGCTTTGGAGTGGCCTTGTTGAGCCGCAGAAGTACCTGCTCGGCAGTCGAGGCGGTGCCTTTCAACTGCTCCATAGTCTTGCGTGTGGAGTTCAGCTCGCGCTGCAACTTCTTCATCGTGGCCTTGTCACCTGCGACGGCGGCTTTCGCTATCCCGTTTTCCAGACGCTTTGCGTCCTTTTCGAGTTGGGATAGCATCTTTTGAGCCTGTTTGCCGTTGACGGTGAGTATTACGTTGGCGGAGGTGGAATAATTTGCCATTTGAAAACTGAAATTGAGAGTTGTACCTGCAAATTTCAGCCGTCTTTATCGAGGGCGAAAAGACGGTAAAAGGCTTATATTCCGCTGAAAAAGGGAGAGGTGTCGGAGTAGGAACGCCCTCTGACGGAAGGGTGCCGGGAGGGAAAATCCCGGCTTGCACTCTCAATGGGCGGCGGTGCCGGTCGGGTCCCGTTGAGAGTGCCTTAAAGAGTTGACATTTAGGCAACTCGACCGCAATTTCAGGGGTCACGCTGCAAACTTTTTCCAGTTTGTAGTGGGTTGAAATTGCTAACGAGCGAAGAATGAGCGAGTTGGGGGTTACGGGGGCTTGCCCCCGTAGTGGCATCGCACACCCCCCACCGCCCTGCCGCTACTTTTCGGCTCGCCCTTGCCGCTCCGTGCGGAATATGCAGAGCCGCCCCCACGGAGGGAGGGCATCGGGCGGTCAATGGCTTGTGTGTGTCAAAATCCGCAGGGTGGATTTTGATGCACTCGCAAGCAACCGCTCTCCCTCGGCGCGGATTTATCAAGGCGAGGGGTTGAATGACGGCGATGTGCGGTGAGGACGATGCGGCGCGACACGGAGGTGCAGGGTCAAAGGAGCGGAGGGAACTCGGCGTGGTCAGTCGAAGTAGCCGCGCTCCCCCCGACGCAGGAGAACACTTTTCGACGCAGCGCAGGGCACCGAGCACGGGGCGATATGTGTGTGGGGGTGGCGTGGCGTTCACCTCGACCGACAAAACGCGGAGCGAGCGCAGAGGTTGACACTGGGCCATAGTGGAGTCTGTGCATCTGCTGTCCGCACATCGGGGCCTGGGGCGGGGTCGCGTCGCAGACGCTTGATGAAATGGTGGCCGTGGGGAGGCAGATGCAGGGGGAGGCTTCCTCTTCGGGGTGGGTGGAGCGTGGCGTTTGTGCGGCTGCTGCGCCGGACGGAGTTCGGAGAGCCACGGCTCGGCATCGGCGGCTCGGAACAGCAAGGGGTGGTTGCCGGTCAATGCGTGACGCAGACGCGCACGCCACCGCGAGGCAAGGAGCGGTGGCGTGAGGGAAGCGGCGGCGTTTCGGATTGAGAAGTTTGTCGTGGCCGTCGCAGATCCGCAACTCCCGACAACCGACGGCTCTGCCGGAGGTGTCGGGGCAAAGTTGCGGTCAAGAGGGAGGCGGCAATCTTCGTGCCGGCAACCGCCCCGGTCGCTATTCATAAGCGTAACTTGTGAAGCCTATGAACAGCGATGCTCGGAGTTGACGATGTATTGGGCTGTAGCTTGGAGAATGGAGAACGTGCGGTGCGATGCCGGGGCGCGCCACGCTCCGGGTGGGTCAATGATGCCTCCCCCTACTTCTGCCCCCTGCGGCGTTCAATCCTCTCTGCCCTGCAAGGGCGTTGCTCCGTGTGTCCGTCAGTCCGCTTTGGGTGGGGAGGAAGGTGGCGTGGGGGCTGCTGTGCCAATGAGGGAGGGAGCGCGGCGTATAGACCTTCGGGAAGCCGGAAAACAAGCAAGGTGGCGGACGGTTGTAGCGAGCATCGCCACAGCCGAGAAAGTTTTTGAAAGCAGGTGCGGACATCGCGCACGCCACCGTGAGGTTAGGAGCGGTGGCGTGAGGGAAGCGAGGTCAAGCCGGAGAGATAAATCTTTCGTTCCGCCAACCGCAGCGGTCGCAGTTTACAGGGAGGTACGACCCGTGAACTGCGATGTTCGGGCTTTCAAAGGTCAAATACGCAAGCGAGTGAGTGAAGCCGGTTCATAAGTAGCCGCCGCGCCACCTGACGGGTCGGGGGCAATAAGGACGGGCACGATTTATTAAATACCGCTGTGATGTTTGGTTGAGAAATACTTACCGATTAAGCCGATAAGGCAAGCAATAATCAGATTTACAGGGGCAAACATAACATAAAACAAAGTCGCACCCCAAAACAGAGTAAATCCCAATTCACTTGTATCTACGAAAGAAATCACATCATGAATAACAGCAACAACCGTTACTGCTAAAAAAAATAGTAATGAAAGAGAATACCATGTTTTGCCTTTCCATAATTTCCAAACTGGAAATAAGATTATGGCGAATATGATTGTTGGAATTATAGCTATAATCAAACTATCGTATAGAGCGCTTGTTGGTTCTCCTATGGCAATACAAATAACATACCAATACAAAGGCATCAATATTGCAGTGACTATTGCCACTGCAATTTGAAATTTGAGGAATGTTTTTGATTGTATCTTCATAGCGCAAAGTTACAAAAAATCAGCGACATATCCTCGCGGACTTGTCGCTGACGGTCAATTTATGAAAAAACTTACTCTTGGGGTATGGGGATTAGCGTTTTCGGAGGAAAAGCCATATAAGGACGGCTGCGGCCAGGAGGGCTGCTACGGATATTATCGTGCCGTCGGGGGGATTGTATAGGCGTGTGGTGGCGGTGTGCTCGGTTGATGCCTCGACTGCCGCTTGCCTGTATCTTACCGTATCGAGGCTGTTGTAGGCTTCAACGCTATCCCGATGCTCACGCCGCCGGTCTATCACACGCCCTTTTATGGCTTTGAGGCGGATAATCTCGGGTGCCTCGGCGTATTGACCGGGTCGCTCGATTTCGATTTTCAGGGTGTCGAAGCTAAAATCGAAATGTCTTATGGCGGAGTCTATCACCGCCGTTGTGCGGTGATGCTCACTGTGTGCGAGCGAGTCGGTGGCGAGCGATTTATCAGTGACGATGTTTTTGTTGGTCTTGCAACCGCAAAGTATGAGGATTGGGAACAGGTAAATGGGAATTGACCGCAGCCAATCAATCCTCACTCTCCAATTACCGTTTGCCTTTATATTGCGCATAGGTCGGTGTCGTTTTTGACGATGAATGAGGGGCAAGCCTTGTTTGCGAACTCGTTGTGCCCGTGGAGGGTGGCCGAGGGATAGCGGCATTTCAGCTCTTTGCAGAGCCGGATAATGGCGGCACGTTGCTCCGGGGTGCGTGTGTCTTTGCCTTGGTTGGCCCTGTTCCTGACGCTGCGCGGAGGGCAACCGCCGCAGTAGCACACGCCGATTGAGTAGGAGTTTTGGCCGGTGGTGTGCGCCCCGATTTTGGCCTCGTCGCGCCCTTTGTGGATTTTGCCGTCGCGTGTGATGTACCAGTGATAGCCGATGTCGGTAAAACCACGGGCGAGGTGCATCTGCCGGATTTGGTCGACGGTATAATCCTCACCCTCGGGGGTGGCCGAGCAATGGAGGATAATCTTGTCGATGCGGCGAGGGTTCGGTGATGAGCCGATGCCGAGCGCAGCCCAGGTCTTGGGGCCAACGATGCCGTCGGCGGCGAGGTTATGGGTGCGTTGGAAGTCGCGGACGGCTTCGTCGGTAATTGGGCCGAAGATGCCGTCGGCAATAAGGTTGAGAGCGTGTTGGAGGGTGGCGACCTCGCCCCCTCTGCTGCCTTTACGGATTGTCTGCATTTTGGGTTGAAGTGTTATGAGTTGATGATTGTGATGAGTTTTCGTGGTGACGGCTACTGCCGTATTCATAATGGTATTTTAATCCGAACACCGCCCCTGCGAAAGTGAGTATTTCACCGAAAGCGATAAGGACTGAATTGTGGATTTCGCCGGGCGGTGGCACGACAAATCCGGCGATGAGCAGACCGCAGCCTACAACAATCAGAAAGATTGCCGCAAGGAGCTGAATGGTCGGGCGATGTTTGCGAATTTCCATTGTAAAATATTGTGTATGTGGAGAATTATTACTAAATTTGCGGTGAGTCAAAATCGGCTTTGCCGACCGCGCACCGGCTTTCAGCCGACTTGCGCTTTTTGCTCACTCGCGATTATGCGCAAGCGCATAATTGTCGTATCAAGACACGTTAAACCAAACTAATTAACCCGGACACCTCTACCTGTAAGTGAAGCCAAGCTAAAAGAACTGTGATACCTATGTCCGTATGCGTGATAGCACTCCGTTTGGGCTATCATTGCGGTGCATTTGCGATAGCACCCCCGCAGGTTTCGGCCTCGGGCTATCGGGAAGCGGTATAAAACAGATAGCATCACCCTTGCGGCTCTGCCGTGAGGGCTATCTTTTTTATGGAGGCTTTTGCCTCCGGGGATTGGGAAATGGGGATTGGGAATTGAGGTGTCAATTATCAATCCGCAATTACCTGTCGGCATTACTTTCCGAAAGTCCATTGTTTGGTGTTGGGGGTGTAGATTATCGAGAACTCGGCGAGCGAGCTTGCGAGGTTGGCGGTGGTGATGAGGGAGCGACCGGGGAGCATCTTCTTTGCAAGGCCGACGGCGAAACGCAGTCGGATCATGCGGTGCTTCTTCGGGTTCTTGGGGTCGAGCAGGGAGATTGTCGAGCGGCCCCAGCCGATTGAGGGGGTGCCGTCACGGCGTGTATGGACGGTGACGAGGGCATCGGGCGAGGTTGAGTAACCAGTGGCGACGGTGGTTTGGTCGGTCTTGGAGTTGGTGGAGAAAGAGAGCGTCGAGCCGGAGATTTTGACGGAGTGGACGGAGCCGTAGAGGTTCCACCCCTTGCGTTTGTCGCAGTATTTCTTGGTGGCGCCTCCGGCCTCGATTACGAGTTTGTCGCCCCATTGGTTGCGCTTGCGCGTGTGCCGGAACAGGTACGGCACATATCCGTCGGCTATGAGTTGCTGCGCACCGTAAATTCTCAACGTGCCGTTAACGACAGCCACGGATATTTGGGCGGTGTTGTACAGCCCTTTGGTGCCGTCGGTCATACCGAGTTTAGCCTGAATTTTTTCGAGCAGGGGCAGGATTTCGGCGATGCGGTTACGAGCGTTGTTGAGGTCAACGACCTGCTGCGCACGCATCGCCCCGGCACGCTCGGTGGTGGCCTGTTTGATGAAAAGGTTGTTTGAGGCCGTAGCGATAGAGCCGTTGCCGAGGTCAACGGCCTTGATGTTTGCGAGGATATTGTTGCGGTCGGCAGCACCTTGTTCAATGGAGCACACCGCTTGCCCTGCGGCCTTGAAGCCGTTGAGCAGGGTTTGGATAGCGGTGACGGTGTCGGACGTACCGGCAGTGGCGAGCAGGTCGGCGATGCGCTGCAAGATTGCGCCGAGCGACTCCGGGGAAACGGAGTCCTTGGATTGCAGCTTTCGGAAGTCCGAGATAATCTGCGAGAGGGATTTAACGTCGATAGCCATACGAAAAGCGCCGGTGGCGCGGTTTATGGTTAATAGGTTTATGAGTTTACCGCAAAAGTATGGCTATCGGTTGGGCGGTGAAAAGACACATATAGGCACAATAAAATCGTCTGTCAAGCGTTTTATGATGTATATAAATTACTCTAATGAAAACGATTAAGATTTTACTGGTTGCTGTTTTAGCAATATTCATTTCGTCTTGTCACCACACAAGCGAACCTCTTTATATACAGCAAAAGATTACGCAACTGAACACTGTAATTGCGCCGTGGCAAAAGGATAATGACCTCTTGCCGTGGAAAGGCGTAAATCACATGGATATAATAAATTCGGTTGCAGATGTATATGATACGCAAACTGAAAAAATTATTGAAGCAAATCCAAATTGGCTCAATGTGGATTTTACTACAAAGTCTATTATTTCCGTAAGAACTATTTTAGTGTCAAGCAATTATTGGCAGGCTACGAAAGTTCGTAGCTTCTCACTATTTGTCGGAGATCAGGATTATCATATGATAAAGGGCGATTATTATTTGGTTGTAGAAGAACAGTTTTCTTCATACGATGACCCCGAGGACGAAGATGAAAGCCAATATCGCATCTATCAGGTCGCTTTTGTGACCGATAAAGTGCCCTCTGATGCTCGAATTAAAATGAATTGGGATTTGAATATTACTCCTGAAAGTAAATAAGCCTATGTGACGAAGCGACGGGAAATGTTGCGAGTTAGGGCGTTGCTGACGGTGTCGGCAAGGTCGCGTCCGAGGTTGTCGGCATAGAAGTTGCGTATGTTCATCACGGAGGCATAGTATTTGCGGCTGAACCAACGGCGGCGTTTTCGGGCGTTGTCGCGTCCGAGATCGCCGGGGTTGTCGCGTGGCGTGTTTGAGCCGGTGGCGTAGTCGACGAACAGGCCGTACAGGTTAAATGATTGTTCGAGAGTGATAGATGTATATTTGCCGTCGGCGTTCATACGCACGGCAAGCGTCGAGCGGTAAAGAGCGCCGGTGTCTATGACCCCGAGCAGCGCAATTTGCTCGCGCCAAATCTTAATCATCGTGGCGTTAAAGGCTTGGACGTACTTTTGTCGTTCCTGTAAAGCCTTGTCAGTCGTTCCATTCATCGGGATTGTGTCGTAGGTCGGTGAAAACATCGACGGCGATTTGGAAATATGCCCCGGCTGCGCCGGAGAAGAAATATCGGTCTATCTCGTTGAACGATATTCGGGGGTCGATGTAGATGCAGTTCTGCTCCAGACGGACTTTTTCGAGGATAAGGCGCGTTGCGAATTGGCGGAACAGCTCGCGTATGGTTGCCATACATTCGGCCCGTGCCTCCATATCTTCGGCGGCGTGTCGCATAGCGAAGAATACGGTCTTGATGCGTCGAGTGCGAGGTGTGTTGTTGAGGTCGGTGTAGCCGTCGGCTACGTCCGACACGCAGACAAATGCAGCGGTGTTCTGCATTTGCGCGACGGCTTCCTCGAAGCCCTCCAATCCGCTGACGCGGCAGAAGGTGAAGCCTTCGACCAAAGCAAGGCGGTTGGTGGCGGTGAGCTTTTCAAAGAAAGCAGCCGCGTCCCACGTTCCTTTGAGTTGTGCTGTCATTTCTTGTTGAGTTGGGAGTTGAGCTGTTTATACTCTCTTGCCTGGGCGTTGAGTTCGGTAAGTGCGCGGTGGGTATCGAGGGCGAAGACTTCGGCCTCTTTGGTGACATCGCCTTTGGTTAGGGCACGGATTTGAGCATTCATCGCGCCCTCCACGTCGGGCTGTGCATCGCCGAGCAGGTTTGAGGACGCTGCCGGTTGGAAGAAGTCGGGATAGCGGCGAGCGAAAAAGTCTTTGAGCGAGGCGACCCAGTAGAAAATGGCTATGCGCTCGTCGGCGGCAAGCGGTGTCTTGATGCCGGGATATACCACCGAGGCTATTTCGTCGAGCAGCGCATCGTCCTGTGTTTGGAGATAGCCTTGATAGAGGTTATCGACGATGATGTATTGCTCAAATGGCACCTCGGCGAAGTCGGCGGCGATGCCGGGGCGGTGTTTGAGTTTTACGGGGCGTATGGGCGTGGACGGGAGCGAGCCGAGCCAATCGAGGTTCGGGAGCAGTTCGGCGAGTGTAAGCGGCGTTACCTCGAAAAGGATTTTTCCTTTTCGGAGCAGGTAGCCGTCGGTGTTTTGCTTGCCTATAACTTTGGTGCCCGTCCAATGGAGCAAGCAAAGGGTCTTCACCTCGTCGGAGGTGAAATTTTGAGCAAGCAGTTGATAAACATAGCGAAGCTGTTTATCGGAGAGTTCGTGCCACCCCTGCGGCACGATGAAATTTATTGAAATTGTCTGCATAGAAAAAGGGCTTTAACGCACTGCGAAAGTACGGTAAAGCCCACTATGCGGAAAAGACGTAAAGTTAATGCTCGTAGATACCCATTGAAATAGAGCATTTGGCATCGGACGGAATACGGCGGACAAGAATTGCACTCCGCAAGTATGTGAAATTCTCAATTTCGCCGTCCACATATTCCGAGTCCTTTATACGGTTATAGGTGGTGTTGAATTGATAGCGTTCTTCCCAATTATCATAACACCAACCATACTGATATGTAACAATATCACCTAAAATAAGCTGATACACGATAACAAGAGAATACTCGGAGAAGTTGATGTTAGCTCTCACAAAATCCTCGGTACTGAAATACTTGTCTTCGGGCAATTCATCTATGGAATTGACGATAAAGATTTTATCCTTGTATTCAGTAAAGTCTTTGAGTTCCGACAATTTTACAGACATAGTTTGTGTATTGAATTGTCGATGAATAGTAAGCGGTGTATATTCAGGCTCTCTATCTTCTTTGTTGCACGATGTAAATAATACGATAGAGAGCAGAATAAGGATATTGAGGATTTGCTTCATAGTGAGTTGATTGTCGTTTGCAATAATAACGTAATAAAACATTAAATATTGTGGTGGCATGTGTCTGCGGCTCGCTTGTGGGAGCCGCAGGGGGAGTCAGTCGTCGCTTGCGTGGAGGCTTATGCCGGAGAGGTAGTTGATGCAGTCGGCGAAGCGGTCGAGGACGATTTTCAGAGCTTCGGCACGGTCTGCGGCGAAGATGTTAGACAGGAGGCAGTTGGAGAAGTCGGTGAAGTGTGCGTAAGCAAAGAAGCGTTTCATTCCTTTGGGGCATACCGCCGAGTAGTCGGTGATGTTGGCGAAGCTGTCCTGTGCGATGTGTTTGTCTGCTGTAAACATAATGCAATTTTTTAAGAGGTTATGTGCCGGGGCACTTTTGATTTTACGAACAATCAAAAGAATGTGCACAGGAGGCTGCGAGAGTCAAGGGTGATAGCTGTTTTGCAACGTAGCGAAAAACGGAGGAACGCGGAGCGCACACCTGCCCTTGACCTGCCGACGCACATTCTAACTTTGTGAGGGAAAATCAGTGCCCCGTGCCGTACCTCGCTGCATTATGGCAGACGGACACACAGGATAACTCCGCCCACCGGCTACGGGTATGCTCAAAAGAAGTAGCCGGGGGCTTCTTTGCGGTTGCGGAACGTCGGGGGGGTGAACAATCGGGCGGTGTCGGAGCTGTGCCATTCGGGAAAATCGGACGGGCGGTGGCGTATGATGTTGACTATATCGGCCAGGCGACGGCTGTTGAACATGCCTTTATGCAGGTAGTCGATGAGCTGTGCCTTGATTTGGCGGACTACATCGTGTCGGACTGGTGGCAGATCTCCGCGCAGGTTCTCTGCCCGGAGCGCTGACATCAGCTCCGGCGACAACCATTCCTCGGCCAACGATGCCTCCAAGTCTATGATTTGGGGGCGGAGTTCGAGGTATCGCTCCCATTTCGGGGAGTTGGAAATTGGGGATTGGGCGACAATTTCCAAAGTGGTAAAGAGGGTTGCGCCGAAGAAAGCGGCTTGCTTGGAGTTGAGCCACCGGCTCGCGCCCGGCAGCTCGGGCAAGAGCGCGGCGATGCAGTCGTCGCGGTGGATCAGCATCGAGCCGACAAGTCGGTCGACACGCATCTTTGATGCGGCGACGAGGTTTTGGGTGCCGACGGTGGCGAAGCCGTTGGGCGTAAGCACAAGGTCGAGCGAGGGAATTGCACGGCGCATGGCGTCGGCGACGACGAGCCGGGCGGCGGCTATGCGGATAGGGTTGCTATCCGTGTAGCCGCAGATTGTGTTGTAGGTCGGCTCGGAGGTGAAAGTTTCCTTGACCCACGCCTCGGCGAGGTCGAGGAAAGGGGCGAGTTTGTCAAAGAGCGGCGTTTCGCCTTTGACGCTTATAAGAGTATTTGGTATCAGCGCAGTTAGCTGCTCATTGGTGGATATTATCTTCATAAAGAGTTAAAAGTAAGAGTGATGATGTGAATACCTTACGCCTTGTCACTCGCAACTTTGACCTCCTTTGCGTCTTGGTGTTCGTCGAGGGTGGTTAATTGAATAAAAGGCACATCGACGGTGACGCCCTGCCAGGCGTTGAATTTGATGATGATGCGGTGGACGGTGAAAAGCAGGTCGTGATATGGCTTTTGGAGGGCCTGGGCTATGGTGTACAGCTCGCGTTTGTCGGAGCCGGAGTTGTTGGTCTGCGCCTTTCCGGGCACGGAGCCTACGAGGTTTGAGTGGACGCGCATAGTGAAGCATATCATATTGATAGCTTCCTGTATGTCGGTTTCCCAATCGCCGCCCTCTTTGGTGGCGTCGATTTTGTTTATCACAACGTCGTGCTGCTCCTTTCCGTCGGGAGTGATGTAGAACGTGGAAAACCACGCTTTGCCGGAGTTCTCCGCACCGGTGAGAAAATCAAGAATTGATTGTTTCTCACGCACGATGCGCTCCTGCTGCTTGCGACGGTCGGTGATGCCCTCGGCACGGAAAATCGACTCCCAATATTTCGCGGAGATTTCGATTTGGTATTTTATGGGGGCGTGGTTTTTGAGCTTCGCTTCCTTTGCTATGCCGATGAGCTGCTTGATGTTGTACCACTTGCCCCGGAACAGCGAGGCGTAATAAGGTATGGGGTAATAGGTGGAGTCTACGGTCGGTATTCGGCTGACGATTGCGAACTTGCGGTTGCGCGTCCGCTTGGCGACTTTGTCTTGCAGATCACGCCACGGCGCGGAGGGGTCGAGCAGGTCTATGACCTCGATGTCGGAGGGAGAAGCGACGCACTTTCGCCAGTTGGCGTAAAGGACGGAGGGGATTTTGCCGACGGTGTCGGCAGGGGCGAAGCGGCAGTAACAGGCTTCCTTGCGCAAGAGGCGCACAATCTTTGTGCCGTCCTCGTTGAGAATAAGCACACTGACGGCGAAGCCGAAGTGCTTCAAGTCCTGACTGACGCCGAGAAAGTATGCGGCGAGGTCGTTGTCCAAATAGAAGTCTTCGACTTCTTGTTTAGTGATTGGAGTTGAGAGTTTAGTGTCGTAGCGCAACCCTGCGCCATAGCACACCTCGGCGTTGAAGCATTGGCAGGTGGCGAGGGTTTCGTCTTTCTCTATGAGGTCGAGAATATCGAAAGGCATTTGGTTGTCGCCGCCCCACGGGATATAAGAGAGCTTATAGTCTATGAGCGTCGGCACTATGTCGGTGTCCTCACGGAACACCGACTGCGAATTGACGGTAAAGGCAGCACGGGCTTCAAGTCCGGGCAGTTGATCCACGGAGCTGAAATTAAGGTCGTTTGAAAAAGAAAAGTCCATAACATTGAGGTTGGTGGCTCAAAGTTATGGACGATATGATGAGCGCGAAAAGACGCTTATTTGTCAATCAAAGGTAAGCAGGTTGGGTGCCATTCAAGAATTGTCTTAAAAATTTCTTCCTTTGTTCTTGCCGGTGGCGGATCAATCCTATCAGCAAGAGTGGCAACCCAAACGTCGTCGTAAATATCTATAAGCTGCATACCGCTAAAATCCTTAACGGGCTTCACAAATATAAAACCGTCACAATAATCTATCATTTTTAGATTAGCAGTGTAAGGGTCGCCGTTATCGGGATTTTCCGTCCAAGGTTCTCTCCCTGAATTTTTACCTGCATAGAGTTGACAGGGAGTAAGAGGAAAACCAGCATCAATATCAAAACCGACTGGATTGTTCCCTTTCAACTCAAAAGCACGGTCAATCTCTCCGCCGTCTATAAGAGTCCAAGTGGTTTCTTCATTTGGAATATAACCATACGACCCCATAAAACCACCCCAAAGATTTATTGAGAATATATCATTGGGATAACACACCTTAATGGCTTTTGCAGCACTCGGATAATTATAATAATATCCTTTGCCGCCGCGTGGTAATTGGCCGCGTGTTTGATATTGCGTGTGAGCTTGCCCGGCATAAAAAATAGTTTTTTTGCCGGAGCGTATGCAGTTTCTTAAAATATTGGCGATATTTTCATCACGCGCCTCCGGAATTCTCGGTATATCATCGGGGTCAAGCAATAATATGCGAGTTTTAAGGCTGTCCGGCTTTTGCATATTGGTTTCCCATACGGTATAAAGCACATCACGATACCCTTTATAGGGGTTTCCTAACACATCGGGAGCGTCAAGAAGAATTTTATTGGCAAACGCTTCATTCCATTTCTTGCCAAAAGCCAAAGAGTCAGCAAGCATTTGGTCGCGCTCGTTGCCAAATTCAAGTGCTAAATTACTGATATGAGTGTCTGCGGTATATCCGACATTTCGGAGTACATCGCATAAAAACTCGCTATGGTCGGCAATCCAGTGGTCTTCCCCGATAGCAACAATTTTATGAGAGCGCAGTTTATCTGCGATATAATCAAATGGAGCTTTGCCTTTGTCTATATATTGAAGTACAACTTTGGCTCGGTCGTTTTTTTGTTTAGCAAAACACGACATAGGCAACCCCAAAAGGCAAAGCAATATAATGAGTAGAGTGCGATGTTTCATATATGCGTAACGAGAGGTGTTGAATATTCGCAAATTTACGCATTTTCAGTGGAATACGCAAATGTTAAAGAAAAACATCGAGGCCGTTAATGCGGAAGATGCAGCAGTCGCGCAAGCGGCGGCACTCGCCGGAGGAAAGGATTTTGACGTTTCGCCAGCCTCCGTAAAAGGAATATCGCAGGGATATGACGTTGCGGAGTTCGAGGATAGAGCCGTCTCTGCGCCATACGGAGAGGTCGACGGGGTCGCCGGAGTTGAGCATCGTTCTTGCCGTTGATATATGTACTGCGTTCATAGTGTTATGGGATTTTGTGAGGTATTATCGCGTTAGGGATATACGCCCGAATGGGTCAAGACCATAGGCTTGACGGCTTGCCGCATTAGCCCGACGGCGCGGTGGTGCCGGAACGCCAAAAACATTATGAGAAAGGGGGTTGGAAATGGGTGTCGAATATGCCGGGAGAGTATCGGGCGTTGAATTTGGGTCGGGTGTCCTTGAAGCGCCAAGTAAATTTCACGGAGTTGGGCTTGTCGTCGGAGTCGGAAAGTTCGGAGGTAAAATCGGTGATTAGGATTGGGAGCATAGCGTCAAAGTCGGTTTCGGTGAGGTTTGAGTCGGTGCCCCAGGGAATACGGACTACGGGAGAGGTAAGCATCTGCTCGACCTGCAAGCACTCGTCGGAGGTAAGGGGCGCGGACTGCACCTCGTATTCCTTTGCGGTGGTGACGTTGTAGAACCGGGCGGATTTACCGAGGACGGCGATAGAGCGGTCGGCCTTGATTTTGTGGGTGGTGGCGTGAGGGAGTATGAGCTGTTCCACGACGTTGAAGCAGTTAGTGTAATGGAAAGGGAGGGTGTCGGCGAGAGCCGTGTCGACAAACAGGGTCAGTGAACGCTCGCCGCAACGTGCGGTGACGGATAGCAGCGTGGGAAGTGTGGAGGCTTTGGTTGCGGCCTGTATCTTTGCGCGTACATCGGCGAGCATCACGAACTGGCGGTTTATGCCGTCGCCGTGCTGTATCATACCGTTGCCGGAGAGGACGTAGCGGTAGGTGGCGGTGTTTCCGTCGGGGTCGAGGTATGTAGCGTAGATGAAGAAAGCGATGCCCTCGCGGTCGGTGGCGAACCATTGCAGCTCGAAGAAGGTGTCGGGGGCGATGCGCCGGTAAGCGGAGAGAGTGAGGAAATTTTCGAGCAGCCATTGCGAGGGGTCGTAGAGTCCGAGAGCGCGGTCGCAGTATATGACACGGAAGGAGTGCGAGGCGGCGGATCCGTCGGGTGCCGATGCCTCGATGAGAAACTCGGAGAAATTGAGGTCGGGGTTTCCGGCCATATATTGCTCGATGAGAGAAGCGATGTCGGCGACGGTGGCCGAGCCGTTATAAGTGTAGTACCGCTCGTCGAGCAGCACCATTCCGCCCGAGGTGAGGCGGAAGTCGACGAAGTCTTGGTCGGTGAAGATGCTGACGTCGGGGAGGTCGGCGGAGAACATCACCGTGGGGGTGTAGAAGCCTATCCGTATCATAGGGGCAAAGTTAAGGAGGGTGGCGGCGAGGCGAAAAGACAGTCAGCGGCTGCTTCGGGAGGAAGCAACCGCTGTGTGGCAGGGGTTAAAGCGTCGTTATCGAATTTGTCTTGTCAATCTTGCAGAGGCGCAGGGTGTAAGACTTGCCGAGGGTCGCGCTCTCTACCTTTATAAATTCCTCGCCGTCGCGCCAGCAGTAGAAAAGGGCGAGCCGCAGGGCATCGGTATCGGAGTCGGCGTAGAAGCGCCAAGAGCCTTGTCGAGTGAAGCATTTGTATTCGTACATCGTCGTGAGATTTTATAAGGTTGGACTTCAAGGGGAGAGAGAAAGAGAGAGGCATTACGCCTCTCTCGCGGCCTCGAAAGCGAGGCGGTCGTAGATGTTTTGGGAGATAACGGCACCGTACCGGGCTTTGAGCAGGTGCATATATCTTATCGCGCTTTGAGCTGTCTTGCAGCCGCAGCCTACATTATCCTTTGGAGCCACGCCCTTGAAGTAGACGTACCAGCGGTTGAACTTGCGCTGCGCCACGATGAGCTTGGGGGTAAGGGTTGGCTTGGTATCGACGACGGGGGCCTGGGTCTGCTTCTTCGCACGGGTCGAAGTGGTTTTAGCCTTTTTGTTTTCTGCGGTTTTGGAGGTTTTCTTTGCCATGATTTTGAAGTGTTTGGGGGTTTGAGAAGTGAGCCGAGGCTCTTAATTTTTACGAACAATCAAAAGTGCGGTCGTAATGAGCTGCCGAAAGCAAGGGTGATTACGCTCTTGCAGGAGCTTGCTCCGAAAGAGGGGGGAACGCGGAGCGCACACCTGCCCTTGCGCCAGTGAATGACCGTACTAACTTTGTGACGGAAAAATAAGCCCACGGCTCACTCCCCCGGACAACTTCAAGGCAAAGGAGGCCGACCGCAGGGAACAATGGCAAAACCGCTCCGTGCGCAGATGCGGCTCGTGCCCCACGGTCGGCGAAGCCTGACCCTCGCCCCGGCTCGGCGGAGGCGGCAAGTTCGGGCGTTGGGGAGTTTCAAGGGATAGTGGCGAGAGGTTAATGTGGGGTGGTTGGAGGTCAGCGAGCGATGAGATATTTGCCTCTGCGCCCGTGTGGGGTGCGTGTTCCAAAACGATGCGACCGCCCGGTGGCGAGGCTGTGAGGGTGGCGCACCCGGCTGCGCCCCCCTCTCCCCTTGCAGTCCAATCTCTCATGGCGCATAGTGCGAATGGTTCACGGTCAAGGTGCGGCGCTTGTCGACTGCGATAGCGATGGTGTGCGGTATTCCGTTGGTGGCGGTCGGCGTGGCGGCGATGTACGATGTGAGAGGCGGTGCGAGGGTCTGCACCCTGCGGCTCTGCGAGATTGACAAGTGGGCGATGAGTTGCCCGGCGGTGGCCGGATTGTATTATGTAGCGTAGGGGGCGAAAGAGCAAAGTGAGAGTTGGGAGGTGGATATTAGTATTCGCAGAAGCCTTGTACCATAGTGTAGTCTGCGTCGGGCACCCGGGCTGCTGCCTTTTCCTGTGCCTCGTCGGCTGTCCGGGCAATTACATATACTATTTCGCTTTCGCCGTCGAAGGTGATAACCTCTACTTGATATTCTTTGAGGCGGCGGTTTGTATCGGGGGAGATGCAGCTAACGTATGTCATGGTTTTGAAGTTTTTGAGGGGTTATTACTGTGCGCCGGGGCGCGTTTGATTTTTACGCCGCAATCAGGGAACGGTTGAGCCAGTCGGCACGACGGTAGCCAACAAGGGTTCGGGGCAAAGGGCTTGCACCCTTGAATACTCTTTTTTATGCTTGCCTGAAAAAAGGAAGATTTTTGCCCGGAACGTGTCTTGCCCTTGTCAGCGTAGGCGACCCGTTCTAACTTTGCGAAGTGAAATATCAACCGTGCTTCCGTGCGTGTTTACAAGTAATTCCCCCTCAAACAACTGCCTCGCAAAACTATGATATATGTTTGCCTCCCCCGGTGCGAGCCGTTGCATCATACCAATCTATGCCGTGAAGTTATCCCCGACGGCCAAAGCACTCATTATTACTGTTGCCCGAACAGCCGATGATGCGCCATAGAATTGCAGCCCTGTGTCCTGTGCAGCCGGAACACCGCTGTAAGGCTCTTGCGAACACTCCACTCCCGAAGATAGAGGTCGGAATGAACGGTCGCAGTCCTTATCTTTGCGAAGCGCCCCCGGAGTGATACCGCTCTCCCTCGGGGGTGGCCGAGGGGCACGGAAAAGCAGCGGACTCCGGCTCTATCATCAGGATAGATCCGAAGTCCGCTGTATATGTTAGCGATATACGCCCTCGATGGGTCGAGATTACAAGCTCGACGGCTTGCCGCATTAGCGCGACGGCGCGGTGGCGCCGGAACACAAAAAGAAAATCCCCGACATCGCTGCCGAGGATAATCTATGTTTATTTCATAATAGCCGATGAAGCACTTGATTGCTCTCCGATTTCGTTGCCTTGCTGTACTTTTTTGCCGTAATTAAACGTATAGGTTACTGATAGATTCAACCGACGATGATAATAGTTTCCTCCTTGCAGTTTGGTTTCGGAGTAAAGCGGTGTGTTAATTGTTTGTGTCGCTCCAAGCCAGTCGCTGCGGAAAAGATTTATTGCGGTAAGTCTTATGTTCCACCCCGATTTACTCCACCCTGCAAGCAGTTGGTAGAAGTCACGGTCTTTGTAGTAGGCAGCTCTGTTGCCTTGAATTGTGCGCATAGGCGTTTGATAAGAGGCCTGGAAATAGAAGTTATTCAGGTAATATGTTGCCGAGGCATTAAAGGCAAACGGATATTTCGACAGGTCGTAGTACCCTGTAAGGCGGTATAATGTTACCGAAGGTTGTGCGGCAAGTTGCAATTTGTTGTTAAGGAGTTTATAGTTAAACGACAGGCCGAATGATGTACGGTGATACTTGCCGTCGGATATAAAACTTTTCAGCAGTGCCTGCCCGTCTTGATAAGGTGAATACACTGGCACATACAGGTCATACTCGCCGAAATATTGTGCATAAACCGCAGCTGAAAAATTATTGCGCGGCATCCAGTTGTACTGAAAGTTGAAATTCACTTGGCGTGATAATTTCAAGTCGGGGTTGCCTGTCTGGTACATCAGTTCGTTAACCTGTAAAACATTAGGGGTCTTTTCACTTGCTCCGGGATAATTTGCTCCCAAGTGAAAGAACGCGCGTAGCGAATGACGATTTGATGGCGAAAAAGCCGCAGATACATTCACGACAGGATAAACCTCGCTGACTGATGAGGAATTGATTTGGTTGCGCTCCCATTGTAATGCGACATCGGCATTTACGTTCCACGGACGACTGGAAAAGTTATAACCGATGGTTGCTCCGGCGTAGGTGTCGGAAAAATCATTATCATACGGAGTTGAGCCATAATAGGCGACATCGTTACGGGTTGAACCTCCCGAGGCCCTTAAAAATACATTTTGTTTCTGCGACAAAATTTTGTACAGCGTGGCTGATCCTCGAACTTGCCAAGCATTTTCTTTTGAAATATTCTCAATCACTTCATCATCGGGAAGAGATGAACGATAGGTGTAGTCGTAGTTTGTATGTGAATAATTCGCAGAGGGATTTATGTTCAAGTGAAAGTTGCGAGGAAGAATAAAGTAGTAGCTACCTTGCCAAGATACCCAGCGTGTAGTGTATGGTTCGTTCCTCGTATAAGAGTAGTTTGCGGACGCGCCCGGAGAAAATGAAAGACTACCGTTGGTTTCCGCAAGAGGCGATTGGTCGAAAGTGAAGCCTACGGTATTGGAAATTTGGGTCTTGTCGGAGTCATATACGGCTCTGAAAGTTACCGGGAATTGGTTGTACTTGAAATGAGCGTTGTCGAATATCTCGCTGCGCGTTATCTCCTGTTCCACACCGGCCTTGTCCTGTAAAGTGTATTTGCCGACATATGATGTGCCGACGTGCTTGTTATCGTGGTTTGAAGTACCGGCGTATAAATCATACATCATACGTTTGTATGCGAATTTTGAATACACCGATGCGCGGTTAGATAATCCGACAAGGAAGTTTTCATTAAGTGTCAGCTTCGTATAACCGCCGTATTCATAGCGCTGCATTATAAAGTTGACAACGTGCTCGTTTCCATTGAAGCGAGGATCGGTGGGAAAATCCAAATACTCCACACGTCGGACATCGGAGGTAAGCAATCCCTCAATCTCTTGCGAGGACGCAGGCAGATAGTTGATGTAAATAGCAACATTCTGCCCCGATAATGTAGTGACCGCATTATCGACAAGGTTAATCGAGATTTGAGGGATTGCCAGTTGCTGTAACAGGTCAACGGCATTTTGAGCCGATGACTTTTGTTTCTTGTTCGGAATGTAAGTTGATGAAGTCGCAGATGTTTGCTGCATTTGCGCCTCCACAACAACCTCGTTAAGTTCCTGTGTCTTTACACTGTCAGTCGGTGCAGTTTGGGCGAACCCTGCGCAAGCGGCGGCTGACAAAATAATGAATGAGTAAATTCGCATAGTAACACGCGTTAAGATTAGTAATAAGACACAGGAGCATAAAAAACGTGGACTGTCAATGCCACGTCGTAATTGGAGGTCGTAGGATAACCTTTTGCACAGATGTAACAATAGCAGCCCACGCTATACGCGTGAGAACCACTATGCTATCCTTGTGCTGTTGAAAATTTCCTACGTTTCCAATTACAAGATAAGCATAACGCTTCTTATATTCCAAAATGTCGTGGATATGGTTTACACCAATCCGACGGCAAATTCACAAAATTTATTTGGAATATAGGGCATTATGCTGAAAATAAAGTGCGTGGGGTTGTCAAAGCACCCCCGACATCGAGAGGTTGAACGCATCGCGGTAGGGAAATTTTTCCGCTCCGATGTAGAGGGTGTCGAAAGCATCGGTGCCGTCGGTGCGGTGTTCGAGCAGGTCTTCCTCGCTCTCGGCGAGCTTTTCGCCTGACTTGTCCTTGTCAAAGCCGTTGCGGCCACGGCGCACCCCGGCTGACTGAATGGCGAGGATAAGGTCTTCGTTGTTTGAGCGGTTGAAGAACGGCGTCAGCCTTTGCTTCCCGGCAAAAGCTTGGTTGATGAGCAGGTATTTTTCTTCCTTGCGCATAGGGTTGCCGAGATATACGGCCTCGACCATCCAACCGTGGCGCTCGAACTCGTGCACCACCCACCAACGGAAGTCCTGGTCGTTGACGGCGTAGTTTGAGCCGAGTGCGGTTGCATCGAAGTAAAATACTACGGTCTTGTTGCGGTGGGTGGCGTAGTAGCGGCAGAAGTCGTCGATAAGCGCAGGTATCTTGCGCTCGAATTTGACGTAAAAGGATTTAATGACGTTGAGGCGGCGGTCGCGCGGCTGACCGGCGACAATCCAGTTGATGTTGGCGTTGTAGTCCATACCTATGCAGATAGGCGCGTCGGGGTCAACGTCGGCGTCGGCTCGCGCATCGAGCGTGGCGAAGTCGTAATCATAGCCGAGGGTGTCGAGGTATTGATTGTCGTTGGCGTCGTATTTGTGGGCCTCGCGCATCGAGGAATAAAAACCGTCCTTTGCAATTCCGATCCTTTGGCACAGGATAGAGGTTTGGAAAGTCAAAGGTGTAAGGTCGCGCTTCATCTGCTTAATGTAGTTCTCGCCGAGAAGCTGCAAGTTCTCGATGCTGCTGTACTCGCGGTAGTACACGGCGACTGACCGCATCTTGTTAAGGTTGCGGTCGAGGCGGCGGAGGTAGCCTTTGAGGTGGGCCGGAACGGGTTCACCGTTGGCGTTAAGGGAGCGTATGCGTTCCTTGGTGCGCCATATTTCATATACAGTGCCCTCAATGGTGGCTATCAGCTCCGCGTCCATTTTATCCTTGTAGTGCAAGAACCAGGAGCCTTTGGTGGTCTGCGGCATATCACTCAATATCATAATCGAGTGATTGAAGGAGTGCTTGCCGAAGTGCGACTTTATGCCGCCGTTGGCCGGTAGCGTTTCGTCTTTGAGCTTTTGGTAGTCGATGAATTTAGCCTCGTCGACCAAAAGCCACGACAAGGTCAGCGAGTTTGAGCTGCCCGGTCGGTCTTGCGAAATTATGACGGCGACGCTGCCGTTATAAAAGGAAATGACATGTTCGTAGTCCTTTGGGTCGATGATTGGTTGCTTGAAAGTCTTCGGCGGTTTTCGGCCGACAACATAATGCACCCCCTCGATGAAGCCCCAGCGTTTCCACGCGGCGAGCAAGCCGGGGATTGTGTTAGTCAAGCCGTGCTTGAAGGTCGGCACTACGATGCCGCCTGTCGAGCCGGGCATACGCTGCATATTGCGCAGCACAAATGGGGCGGCGATAGAGTCAGTCTTACCTGTTCTTCGTCCTGCGACGATAACGGTGGTGTTCGCACCGATAAGCTGCGTAAGTCGTTGGGGCTTGTTAAAGTAAACTTTCTTGTCGGCCATTGGGTTTTATATTAAAGCACAAATAGTTAATATTTACGATATGTCGGCATTATTTTATATTGGTATTGTAATGGTCTTTCTATCTTTCATACCTTGGCTTTTATTAAGCAGTAAAATGATGAGAGATAAGAAAAAGTATGAGCAGCTGCCGCTAAAAATGAAAGAGATTGAGGCAGATTATAAAAGGAAGCGATTTTATGTGATGCTATTCCAATTAGCAGGTATCATCATTGCTATTATCGGAGTCCTGTGTTGATACATTGTCAGGGAAAAGCGAGTCAAACTCCAAATCGACTTCCTCAAATTCCACATCTTCGATGTCGATGGTTTCTGCGCGATACTTTTGTATCATAGCCGAGATTTTCTCGTTGATGTTGGGGATAGGCTCGATGCCGAGGACGCGCGGATCATCGGTGGCGGTGAACGGCTGCACGAGGATTTGGTCGAGCGGCAGGGCCTGTTCATCTTCGAGGTCTACGCGGTTGAGCTTACCGTAGGCGGTGGCCGCACGTTCCATAGTCTTGCTGTCCTTGCGCTTCTCGGCCATTTTGTAAGTTGCGATAAGCATTTCGTTGGTGCGCCAACGGTGGAAGTCGCGGCTTGCGCTGCCGAGCATGGGGAGCAAGGACTTGACAACGGCAAGGTCGGAATAAGCCGTTGTGCGGTGTATTCCGTGGCGTTGGCATACCTCGGCGACAAATTCGCGGTCGGTGCCGTCGGGGTTTGCTATGAACCAGTTATACATTTCGCGCACACGAAGCACCTTATCCACAACAGCTTGTGGATATTGCTCACGCAGTTCTACCTCTTTGGTGAACAAGTGCGCCCGGCATACATCTATGGTGTTCGGTGTTGGCACGGCTTCAAGTGTTAGGTATGAGTTATGAGTGACGAAGTATTACTCGTCGTCCTCCATATCAAGTAAATTTCGGTGTGCGTTCTCGATAGCGAGCGGCGAGCCTACCTGTGCAAGCATCATTTCCTGGGTATGGAGCTTGACTTTTGATGCGGCTTTGCCGCGTCGGTAGGCTTTCGACACCTCGGTTGTGCGGTCGGCAATATCGGAGCGCAGCACATCAGCCGGAATATCGAGTATTACGGCCATGTCGGAGATTTTGAGGTAGATTGACGCAAATTTTTCAATCTGCTGCAAGTCGTTCTCGGAATAGGTCATGTAGCGGTACGGAGTGATTGGTTATTAAATCGTTGACTTGGTCGTAGAGATTTGCGAAAATCTCCGGCGAAGTCGAGATAAATGCCGACTCGTGGCGATTGCCGCGAGTGAGGTTCTGCGAGGTTATTACCGACACGGTTTCTCCGGCTTCGGAGCGTACCAACAAAATCTTGCTGTGGTTGTCGGCAAGATAGGTGCGCTCGATAACTTGGGTGATGAACGCCCAAAGTTTGAGCGTCTTGTTGGTGGCCTTATGGTCGAGCACAAGGTTGATGCGCGACACTTTATTTGCACGGCAGATAAAGAAAAGTCGCCGCAAAAATTCCTCGGAGATACTGAACGAAGTCTGCCATACCTCTGCGGTGCCGACTTGGCTTAAAATCCATTCGAGAATGTCGGCCACCTGCACGGCATTGGAAAGATAAGCCTGAAAAGGCGTATCTTTGAGCGGTCGGAGGATTTGGTCGATGTCGGCTGTGCGTTTCACTACGTTTAGGTTTTAAGTTATGAGTGACGAGGTGATTTTTTGCGTGAGGTCGGCTTGCTTTTGACTTCGGCACTCTGCCCTATGACGTATGTATCGTAAGCCTCCCAGTTTGCGTGCAGCTTCTTGTCAAGCGATATAAGTTCTTTGAGGAACGGGTAACGCTCGGAGTCGGGGCAGGTGGCGCTGTCGAGCGAGAGCGAGCGGAGGCGCAGATGCAGCTCGCGCATCCGTTGGAGGATAGAGAGATTTTCAACGTATTTCGCCTTGATGTCGTCGGGCAGCGCGTCGTGGTCGGCACGTTTGCCTTTTGGTTGCTCGTCGGCTTTGGCTGCGAGCGGTATGTGTTCGGCCACGATAGCCTCGACCTGCTGCTCCATTTCCTCGACCTGCGCACGTGTGAGGTCGGCGACGCGGAAGTTATAATATTTTTGAAGTTGGTACTCCACGAAGTCGTGGCGGCGGTCAATCTGCGATATTATGTTGCGGTACATAATCTGATTGCCCGACAGCTTCAAAAGGTAGAGTGCGCCGACGGCATAGTCGCGCTCCGCTTCCGGCGTTTCGAGCCATTGCTTGATTTGTTCGGTAAATTTGTGGTCCATTTGAGGGGTCAATTTTACTTTGGCCGCAGGGGTCAAAGTTTATTATTTATTCCTGTGAAGAAAATGAGGTTATAACCGAGCGGTTGGAGCAGGTCGCGCATCGAGAGCATCGTTGCGCCGGTGGTGACAAAATCGTCGAATACGATTATGTTGCGCTCGGTCGGTGGCTCTTTGACGAGGGTAAAGACAGCCCCGACACGATGCTTCGAGTGACACTCGGCGAGATCTTCGTAGAAGTTCACGCCTAAGAGTGTTGCGAGCCGCGCGGATATGAGCGATGCAAAATTGCGTTCCTTGTGGCGACGCTTGGGCGAGGTGACGATGCACCAGTCGCCGGTGGCGAGCGAATTGCCGAGTATCTGCCGGATAAGGGTATTCATACCCACGGCGAATTTCCCGACCATATCGGGGTCGCTCTTGATGTCGGTGAGAGTCCGGCCATAGAGCGACTTTTTCCAAAGGGAGATAATGCCAAAGGCCGGGTTACGGTAGGAAATACGCACCTTATTAGGGGCAAAGTCACAGCGAGCTTCGGCCTGTTGCACATCTTTCCACGCGGCACGGCTCTTTTCGGCGAAAAGGTCTTTGGTACGGGAGGGAGTAAAAGATGCGTCGAGGTCGGGAACATCAAGCGAAGGCACTTCGATGTCTTTCAACACTTCGTCCAACGCTATCGCTCCCTCCCTGACGCATCTGTTCGGTAACATAGAACGTGGGGGTTAAGCGGCTTTCTTGCACTCGATGTCGCCGTCCTCGGTTTCGAGAGTGCCGACATAGAACGGCGCAGGTACCTCGTCGGTAGCCTCGACGTTGATAGTGGTAGAGGTGGTGCCGGTGGCGCCCTGTCCGAGGTCTTGTGCGACGGTGGCCTTTGTGCTCCATTTGTCGTTGCCGAGGACGCGGAAGTTGCCTTTCATATCCTCGATTACGAAAACATTGTCGGTGTTGTTGATGTAGGCAGCGGCGGCGGAAGCGTCCGCGCCCACGCCGGGGTGAACGGCGACAAGTTTGTTGAGCTGCGTTTGGCTCGGAAGCTCGCCCTGCGCCTCGGAGGTCAGCTGCGACTTGTCGGGGAGTATGTCGATATATCGCCATTTGGCATCGGCGGCGAGAGTGAAAGAGCCGTCGAGAATAGCCGACGTGGGGCGACCGAGTTCATCACGGGGAAGCTGCGGAAAGGCCACAATCAGGCTCTTGGCGAGATAGTAGATGCGGCGTTTCACACCGGGCAGCTCGGGGGTGCCCTGACACCACCCGAGCGACTTTTGGATTGAGGTACATTTTGTAGCCATAGCGGTTTGATGAGTTGTTGAGTGATGTGTCTATGAGGGTCACACGGCGATTTCCACGGTCTTGAAACGTCGCTTGTCGAGGGTTTCAAACTGCACACCGAAGAACATAGTGGCGATGTATGAGAGGATAAAGGGTGCGTATTCCTTTACCATTACATTCTCCACGTCGCCCATTTGGTCGTAACCGACGAGCATATTTGCCTTGGTGGTGACGTGCATAAACTTCGACCCTGCCTTGTTGTAGAGGGGGCAGAATTTGAGCTTGCCGTTTGACCCCTCGACGGCACCCTGTCCGTACTGGTTGTTGTAGGGTATGCCGCCGTGCGTGAGCAGGTAACCCTCGTTGTATTTGTCGACGAAGTCCTGCGAGCAGTAGAGGTAGAGGTCTTGGCTGCGGAGGCGAGGGTCGAGGGAGAACAGGATTGATTTGGCGACGTCCACGGCGTTTGCCGCAGTGATTTCATCGTCGATTTTCATATAGTTGCCCTCGGCCTCGGCGATAGCCCCGGCGGCGATTTCCTTTTCGGTGATAGTGTCGAAGCCGTCGAACAGGTCGGCGGTGGTGTCACCGGCGGCGTTGCGCACACCGTTCCATATAGCATCGTTAAGATGCTCGGAGAGGTTCTTGGCAATAAGGGCGAGGACGTGGCGAGCGGTGGGGGTTGTCATCTGGCCGTCACCCTTTGTCGCGCCGGAGCCGAGCAGTGTTGAGATAGCCGTGTTGGGCTCGAAGTTGGCGACTACGGAGCCAAAGTGCGTTTCGAGGTCGCGGAAGTCGATGCCGAGGTTGTAGTCGACGGCACGTTTGGGATTGTAGGGCGCGAACTGCGCATCGCCCGTGAGCGAGCCTACGCGCTCCTTGTATCGGATACCGGGGCGCCCTGTCATATATTGGAGGGTGTCGCCGATGCCGATAATGGGGAGCATAAGGAGGTCGGAACGGTACTTTACCGCGGCCTCCTGGTACTCTTTGAGTGTAAACTGGAATTTGCCTGCCATAGTGGGGAGTTTAGAGTTGAGTGGTTAGGGTTTATGGAGGTGTCAGACCTCGTTAAAGAGCTGACGGGCGGAGTTGCAGGTGTCGACGAAAGCCTCGACCTCGTTCTTGGGTGCAGGGTCGCCGGCAGGTTTGGTGTCCTCGACAACCTGCTTCGACGGCTCCGCCGGAGTCTTGGCGAGCTTTGCTTCGAGTTCGGCGATGCGGCTGTCGCGTTCTTCGATAGTCTTCTTCTGCGAGTCGGCAAGGGCGGTGGCCTCGGTGAGCCGGGCATCGAGGGCGTTATACTCCGCCTCGGTGTAGGTCTTGGGCGTGGGGTTCTCGGTTGGCATTGGGATATTGTTGGATTGGTTCTTGAAAAGCGATGACAGGGCTGTGATGAACTTGCCGAAAGCGCTCTCGCGCTCGGCTTCGGAGATTGGAATATCGGGAATAGGCATACCTGCGTCGGCCATTGCCGAGGCGAGGGCATCAGTGAGCCGTGGGGCGGCATCTTCGGCAAGGTCGGTGATTTCATCGACGAAGCCCCAGTCGAGGGCTTCCTGTGGCGAGAGCCAGCCTCCGGCTTTCATCAGGGCGAGCAGATCCTCGGGCTTGCGCTTGCATCGGGCGGCATATAGCCGTGCCACGTTTTGGTCGAGCTTGTCGAGGTCGGCCTTGATTTTCTCGCAGTCGGCTATGAGAGTGGCGAACTGGTCGCTGTTGAGCGCACCCCATTCAAAGAAAGCCATTGAGCATTTATGCACGAGGTACATAGCGCCGGTGTCTATGGAGATATGCGCCGCGCCGAGCGATGCTATTGTAGCTGCGGAGGCGTTCAGCCCGACGAAATGCACGTTGACGTTGCCGTGGTTGCGGAAAGCAGCGGAAATGGAAAGGCCGGTGGCAAGTGAGCCACCGAGGGAGTCGATGAGAACGTTGACCTGCTTGCCGTCGTGTCGTGCAAGCTCGCGGTCAACGGTCGAGCGGTCGAAGTCGGAGCCTCCGACATAGCCTTTGAGCGAGATATTGTAAGTGGTCTTTGCCATTGAGCGGTGATGTTTTACACCGCAAAGCTACCGCTGTATATAAGTGGTGGAAAAGACACTGAAATTCCGAAAAAATGCGTAACTTTGTATTTGGAAATCAAGGAATATTACAAGAAATGGCAATACTTCAATTACCGGAAAGTCAGAACGTAGAGTTTAAGGAGAGTTGGCGAGATGAATACCTAAAATGGGTATGCGGCTTTGCTAACGCTTACGGTGGCTATATATACATCGGAGTTGCCGATGTATCACGTCAAATAATTGGCGTTGCTGACAGCAAACGCCTAATGGAAGATATACCGAATAAGATTGTTACCAATCTCGGAATTGTTGCCGATGTCAATTTGAAACAGGCGGACGGTCTTGATTATATTGAGATAATTGTAAGTCCGAGTAATATTCCTATTTCATATAAAGGCGTTTATCATTATCGTTCAGGAAGCACCAAACAAGAATTGAAAGGTGCTGCCTTACAAGATTTTCTTTTAAGAAAATTGGGAAAGACTTGGGATAATGTCAGCCTTGAAGAAGCGACTATCGAGGATATAGACAGGGAGTCTATTGAATATTTTTTACGCAAGGGTATTGCCGCACAACGTATCCCGGAGAGTTTGCTGTCTGCATCAACTGACGAAATTCTTATGTCGCTCCAATTGATTGATAGTGAGGGTAAGCTTAAAAATGCGGCCATACTTTTGTTTGGTAATAACCCTGCAAAATATTTCCACAGCGTCGAATTTAAGATTGGCCGTTTTGGAAAAGATGAGTCAGACCTTATAATCCAGGACGTAGTCGGCGGAAATCTTATCCAAATGGCGGACAAGGTAATGGATATTTTAAGAGCCAAATATCTTGTGTCGCCAGTACGTTTTGAGGGTATGCAGCGATTTGAGAGCCTTGAAATTCCAATAGAAGCCCTGCGCGAAATACTTTACAATGCGATAGCACATAAGAATTATATGGGTGCAGCTATCCAGATGCACGTATATGATGACAGGATAGAGATATGGAATGACGGTAATCTTCCGGAGGGATATACCGAAGATACGTTATACAGCAGCCACCCGTCGGTGCCGCGTAATCCGGCGATAGCCAATGTAATGTTTAAGGCCGGGTTTATCGACACATGGGGCCGAGGATATAGGAAAATATATACAGGCTTCAAGAATAACGGTTTGCCAATACCAACAGTCGGCAATCATTTCAGTGGTGTTCAAATAGTGATTGAACGCACTGTTTTTAACCGTCTTAATTCTAATGTCGGAAGCGATGTCGGAAATAATGTCGGAAGCGATGTCGGAAATAATGTCGGAAATAAAGTCGGAAGCGATGCCGTAACTGCTACTCAAAAAAAGATAGCTGAAAGATATAACTCTATAAGAGAAATAATAAAGGGTAATCCTTTTATTACAGCGGCGCAACTTGCAAAAATATTGTCAGTAGCGGATAGAACCATAGAACGGGATATCGCCAAAATGCAAGAAGCCGGAGTTTTGATAAGAGAAGGAGATAAAAACGGTGGCCGTTGGATTATAATAAAATAAACGCCAAAAAGAGCCGCCCCTTGCGGAGCAGCCCAAAGAGGGAGAGAGGGAGGTCAGGGGTCAGACCGGGCGGAAAACGTGGCCGTTTGCGCCCATAGTGTAGTCGTACATGAACAGCTCGCGTCCGAAGGCTTCGTAGTCGAAGTATCGGGCGAGGTCGCCCATAGTTTTTTCAAGGTCGTAGCATTCCTCGACGATGTGCCGGGCGAAGTCTTCCTCGCTGTCCCATTCTCCGCAGTAGGCTTCCTCGAAGTCGTCGAGGTCATCGTGGAACTCCATATAGTCGTCGACAGCCTCGGGGGAGTGTTTCTCACACATTTCAGTGTATTCTTTGATGTGGTCGAAGTCTTCCTCGGATATGAACCCCTCGTTGTACCACTGACGGGGGAAGCACTCGAAGTCCTGTGCCATAAGCTCGGGGTCTTCCTCGTCGGCGTGTATCGCCTGGCAGAAGTTTATAAACTCGTCGTAGTCGTCGAAAGTGGAGAGGTCTATCCACAGGCCGCAGAGCGAGCCGTCGTTGTACTTGCCGTAAGTGCCGACATACACGGAGGGTTCACCGTCGCAGTCGCTTTTGTGTTCGGCGATAGCATCTTCGAGTTCGGGCACTGTGAAGTCCAGTTCGTGGAGTCGGTTAACGACTCTTGGAGTGATGTTGAGTTCTCCGAATTGTAATCGCATCTTGATTGAATTTTGAGGGTTTGACATGATGATTGTTTTTGAAGTTTTACACTGCCCCCAAAGTGCCTCCAGGCGGATAATGAGGCAAGGGTCGGAGGAATTTTACTACCCGTAGGCGTGGAGAAAATTCAGCCGATGTATTTACCCTTGACGTTCCGCAGGGAGGTAATAACTTTGCGGCGTAAAACTCAACCAATCATCGTGTCCTCAAAATGCCAAGATGCGGTTACAGGAGAGCTTGACTCACGCAGAGCGGTGTGCCGCCACGAACCTGCCGGACTTCGTGCCCGACCGAAGATGCCGCCGACCGAAAGCGCACGGTGATCCCGGATTATCGGTACTGACGGAAAAGCAAGTACACCGGCGGCGGTGCCGTCGTGGATAGACCCGTAACTCCGGCAACTGCGACACCAAATAGCAAGGCGATGCCTCCGGCGAGGCAGCCATACCGCAAGCTGCACGGCACTGCGATTGCTCCACCGCATACCTATGTACTCCGGGGGGCATATCCGATGCAGACCGGCCAACCGAAAGAGAGAGAAACACACCTCCGGGGCAGTCACCGCTGAAAATGAGTTGCACGATGTTCCGGCGACCGCGCAGCGGCATACTGCGGTGAATGGGCCAGGCACCCGGCGCATCATAGTGGATTACTACTCCGAACAAAAGGCGACTTCGCCGCTTCGCCAATGAAGCCGTGCTGTTCACTACGACTGCCTGTGCAGGGCGCACCCGTTTTCCGTCGGGGCTGACCCCTCCCTCTCCCCCTCGGGTTGCTCCGCAAGGGGCGGCTCTTTCTTCCGCTGAAAAAAAACAAAATCCGCCTACGCCTCACGCGCAAGCGGATTTCTCTAACTTCAAAATCTGAATATGACCTGCGGCCTCCCGGTCGCAATTAGCCTGTGGTTGGGATTGGGAATGTCTTTGTCAGTCAGCCGAGATATGACACTCGACAAGTGATTTGAGGGCGACGTGGGAGATTTCATAGAAAAATCCCGCGCCGTCGCCGTCGGGCAGACCGTATCTGTGCTCCACCTTTACCTTTGGGAAAGGCGGCTCTTTCGAGCCGATGAGCCAGCACTTGCCGTTGACATCGGTAACGGCAAAACCGAGTTTGAGGTGGATAGGGAGCAGTTCGTGTGTAAGGAATTTCAAGGTGGCGGTGTCTTGGAAAGAGCCGCCCTCTCGCTCGGTCACGCAACTGCACTGCGCATCATCGAAAACCCCGACAGCCGAAAGTGCGGTCAGCACCGGCACCGGCATACGGCAGATGCCGTGCAGGTCGACCCTGCGCGGCAGGTGGCGGCAGTCAAGCCAATGTATGGCCTTGACGCCGGGAAGTATTTGTCGGGAGGTTTTCATACTGAATTATGCTTTGGGGAGGACAAAACGGACACTTACGTTTTTATGCCCCCGAACTCGGGATTATTTTTGTGAACTTTTCTTGCGGCGGTCGATGCGGCGGTATATGTCGCGCTTGCGTTGATAGCGTTTGGCAATGGCGTTCCAGTTCTTCTCGGTCAGCTCAATGCCGTGCTTCTCCATAAAGGCATAAATGAGGTGATCCTGCCGTTGGAACACCGATGCGAAACGGTGGAGCGACTGCCACATCGAAATGTCGAAGCGGTTGCGTATGCAAGCGACGAGGGCATCACGCGCTTTCGGGGGCAGGTAGTAATAGCTCCGGGTGTCCTTGTTGCGGAAATTCGGCAGCTCGATAGCGAGCTTGCCGTCGCCCCCGAAGTCCGGCACATAGTCCGGCGGCGGAGTCTGCAAGAATTGTTCGAGCAGCCCCGACTCAATCGACCCACGGGTAAGCCGTACCGGGTCGGTGCCGCCCTGTTCGTGGCGGAACCACTGCGCGAGATAGTCTTCGAGTTCGATGTAAAGGAGCATAGAGAAATGGCGTATTTATATATGCAAAGTTACTCAAATTCAAGCAAGTAGACAATGGCTTGCCGCTTGTTGAAAGAGTGACAATCAGGGATTTGGAGGGATAATGCGGTACTTCGGGAGCGAGCCGTGGCGAGCCATTCGGACTGTAAGGGCAACAAAAGGGAATGGAGGGGGCATATACCCCAGGGGGTGACAGTGTTGACACTGTTGACACGGCGGCGAGCCGCAAGAAAACAGGCCGCAAAGGCCGCTTATATACAAATACTTATCTCTTTTTGAAATAAAAAAGAGTAATGAATATAAGTGGCACGGAAGTGTCAACCGTTGGCTATGAAAATCTGCGGATTTTCGGAAATGGCTACCGTTGTCAACGATTGTCAACCCTGCCGTTATGGATTAAGGCGTTGATATACAAAGAGTGCTATGCTGTCAACGCTGTCAATCCGTGAACGCCGCCTTTTGCAGTCAACTGCAAAAAGGAGAAAAAATTAAAGGCCAACATCTTTGTTGACCTTTATATCCCGGAAAAAGTTGCCGCCCCATCAAAATGGAGCATCATCATCGCCGGTGGAGCTGAAAAGCGATTTGGGCTTCGGCGGTGCCGGAGCAACGGGAGCCACAGCGGCGGCGTCCTCGTCGATTTCCTCCGTTTCGGTCATCACCTCCGTTTCGAGAGTAAGGCCGAACTCCTGTTTAAGTATCGAATAATCGAAGCACAACGCTTTCGGGCGGTTGACTTTCTGCTTGCGTACCTGCTGGCCGTTGACCGACTCGAAAGTGTAGTCGGGCGTTCCCTGCGGAGTGAGCAGCACGAAGCGGTCTTGTTTGAGGCCCAGGAACGCCGGGTGCGATTTGAGATAGGATAAAGTGGTGGACCAGTTGGAGCGGTTGGCCGTAAGGTTCGCGCCACGTCCGCCGCTGAAAAGAGCCGACACCGCCGGGGCGTTGAGATAAAGGATTGGCTTCGCCTCGGCGAAGATCATATCCTCGTCCATAAAGATAGCGCGGAAGCGCTGTTGATACTTGATGCGGTAATGCGCTTTCTCGACGCACCGCCCCGAAGTCTGCAAGCCTTGCAGGTCGTTCCAGAAATTGGCGACCTCCGACGACTCCCTGGCATATTCGTTTTGGTTGCGCATACCGTCGATAGCGCAGTCGAACAGGTCTGCATAGCTGAAAGGCAGCTCGATAGCTGTTTCGAGGGCCCGGAAAGTGGCGAGCGGTATCACCCAGTTGCCGAAGATGCGGTCGTGCAGCTGCTCGTCCTTGACACGGGCTGCAAGCTCGCTTTTTGTTAGCGAGTATGCCTGTGGGAAATTCTTCTCGAACAGCGGACGCTGCGAGAGGATTTCGACGGCAAGGTGCGTCAGCCCCATATTGCAGAGCGCGACAAGTTCCTCGTACTTCTTGCGTTCCTCCTGTGTGAACGATGTTTTGGTGAAAGCGAGGAATATCAGTCGCGTAAAGAGCGCCATGTCCTGTGTGGGCTTGTCCTGGCCGCACAGCGCAAGGCCGGTCGATACAATGGTCTGCGCCGCCATTCCGTCGGTGTTGGTGTTCTTCTTGGTCTGACCGCCGCCACCCCATACACCTTTGAGGTAAGCTATCTTGCGCACGTCGAGGTCGTTCTTGTATTCATCGAATACAACGAGCGTGTTCACCGCTTGCGAAACGCGGTCGTTCATCGCCGGAATTGAGGTTACGCCGAGGTTCGGAGGGTCGATGCCGTGGACGAAAAAAGATTGGAGGCAGGTGGCGAGCGTTGTCTTGCCCGTGCCTTTCTCGCCGAAAAGGTTTAGAATTGGGAAATGGCGTGTGCGCCGGAAGATGATGTCACGGAACAGGCACGAGAAAAGGTAGCATAAGGCTACCCGTGCGTTGTCACCGAACACGTCCGTAAGTTTTGATGCGAAGTCGGCGAGCCTCACTCCCGATGTGTTCTCGTGTACCATAAGCCGCTCGAACTGGTATATCTCGGGATTGTTGCGGTACATCTTTGATGTGGCCGGAATATAGTATGTATGGCCGTTGCAGTCGCGTATGATGCCGAGGTCGTCGACACGGCGGAAGTGGCCGTCGAGCAGTATGCCGTTGCCAAAGGCGAAAAACTCCCCGGCATTATCCCAGCCCAACTTGCGGATACGCTCGGCGGAGTCGGTCTTGGCATAGGTGTATTCCTTTACGTTGTTGAGCTTGTCGATCTTGGCTCGCCACACGAAGTTGCCGAGCGAGCCTACACGTTGCTGAAACGTCGAGAGCGAGCACAGCTCGGCCTCGGTCAGCTCGATAATGCGCGACTGCCCGAATTTGTTCTTCATCTGGAAGATACGGGTGCCGTTCCTTTCGTCCTGAATATGGTAAAGCGGTTCGAGTATGAAATTGGAGAGTCGGGTCGGCTCGTCGTCGCCGTCGAAAGTGAAATAGCAATTATCGCGTATAGTAAGGTTGAATTGGCGCAGAAGCTCGATGTCGCGCTCCCGTTCATTCTTCGGCGATGCTGCGGCTTTCTGCCGCGCCTCCCCTTTGGAACGGGTCAGTGCGTCGCGCCACAGCTTCACCTTGCCGTGTATCTTGGCAAGCTGCTCGATGCAGGTATCGAGCACGAGCGCGTCCTTGACGTGGCGCAGAAGCTCCGCGATCTCGGCCACGCACTTGCGCTGCTCCACGAGGGAGTCGGCGGTGGCGAAGCGTTTCTCCGCGAGCCACACGACAAAAGGCATTTCCTCAATAGAAGAATAGATCTCTTTGGAGAGAATATAGCTGTCGGCGTCCTGTTTGCCGACGGAGGCTATCTTCCTACGCCGCTCAAAGTCGCTTATGCCGTCGGCTTCGAGGGCTTCGATTTCAAAATCGAACAGCGGCACATACACGTCGCGGAAGTCGGCAGGTAGCTGCCTTACCGTGACATCGAAGCCGAGCTGCACGGCACGTTTGCCGTTATCCATTACGGCTACGAAGCCGGGGCCGTAAGCCTCACCCTCTTTCGGAGGGTCGGAGTCCGGGATAAAGCATAGCGACCGGGTATGCTTTTTCAGTTGCTCGAATTGCCTGTCGCTCCACGCCGTTCCGAGGGTTGCCACGGTGTTCAAAATCCCGACCGACTGCAAGCGCAGCACGTCGGGGGCACCCTCCACGATGTTGAACAGCCCGGCCTCGCGGCAACGGCTCGCCCTGTCGAGTCCGAAAACGGTATCGCTCTTTGTGAATATGTCCGAGTTTATGGAGTTCATATACTTGGCGGTCTTCCTGTTCTTGCCGAAGTACCGCCCGGTGAACGCTATGACGCGCCCGATGCGGTCGCGTATGGGTATCATCACGCGCTCGCGGAACATTGCATAGGCTCTGCCGTCCTCCGAGCGCCGCAGCAGCCCCGACTGCAAAAGCAGATCCTCGGGCAAGGCTCTGCTTTTGCAGTAGTCGATAAATGCGCGGCTGTCCTTCGGGGCATAGCCGATGCCTGTGGTGTCGCAAAATTCCTCGTTCCACCTGCTGTAAGTATAATCCCTGGCCGCTCTCGCCTCGTCGTCCATTTGCAGACGGAGCTGTGAGGTGAAGAATTGATGCGCCGCCGACAACACGGCAAAAAGAGCCTCGCGCTTTTTGGCGGCTTGCAGCTGTTCCTCGTTCTGCTCCGTCCGGGTGTATTCTATGGTGATGTTATGGCTCCGGGCCAAAAACTCAACCGCTCCGTAGAAGTCCAGCCCCTCTTTCTCCATTGTGAACTGTATGCCGTCGCCGCCCTTGCGGCAGCTGTGGCAGTAGCAAAGGTTCTTTGCCGGAGATACGGAGAAAGAGGCTGTTCTTTCGGAATGGAACGGGCACAGCCCGAAAAACTCCGAGCCGTGGCGCCGGAGTTCCGTGTAAGGCTTGACAACATCTGCGATGTCAAGCTCCCTTACACGTTGTACGGTAGTTTCGCTAATCATAATCTGCTCGCTTTATCCCAGCAGTCGATAATCGACCTGCCGGTGTATTTGAGGCGCGCCCGGTTGCCGGGATTGACAGGTTCAATCAGGCCGAGGGAGCGCAGTTTTCGTAAAGTCTTGTGACACACGCCAAGTTCGGCACAAGTTCTCTTAACAGAAAATACGCCCTCGGGGTCACAGGTAGGTCTTGTTTCAATCATCTTGCGGCACACATTTCCGGCTCGTCCGGCACAAAAATAGTGTGCCCGGCCTCGCTCTCTATTATCTCTTTGGCCTCCGCAGGTATGCGGCAGGCCATACATTTCCAGTTGAAGAAAGTCTGCCGTTTCACCTTGAAGCGGCGTATAACGGCGGTTACGAACTCGACCCTCTCCCAGTAGGTGAGGGTGTCGAGAAAGGCATTGAGCTGCCCTGCCTCCCTGTGCTTAATATCGTTGTTTGTGTTCATATCTGCTTGTGATTATTGGCCCGTAGGCGATTGTATGAGTGACTGCACATAGTTGTAGGAAAGCAGGTAGCCACGGCCTACTTTCTTTGCAGGGATACGTCCTTGGTTGATGTCGATGCGCAGACAATACTCCGAGCGGTTGAGAAGTTTAGATGCCTCGCGTACCGAGATAAGCCTGTCGGGCACTCGCACGTCCTGGTTTATTATGTCCGCGATGCCGTCGAGCTTGCGGTTGAGAGCGGCCAACTCCCTGCGTATGGCCTTGGTTTCGTTGTTATCCATATAGAAGTGAACTTTATAATTCAAAAGTTTGTTGTTATTTTGGTTGCTTCTAAAATATTGATTATCTTTGCATACGCATATTGAAATGCGTACCAATATAACGACAAAATTAAATAAAACTTGTGAAATCATAAGTTAAATTTTGATTTTGAAAATGTTAAAGTATAATATATGACTGATAACGAACAACTTACTGCCGACGAAAAATTACTACGGTTGGCGGATATGATAGACTGGTTGCTATTCCACAACGTCGTGGCATCGCGCCGTGAGCTTGCCAAGCGCATGAAATATCAGGAGTCGACGCTGTCTTTGGTGGTGAACGGCAAGCAACCGATAAGCCCGAAGTTCCTCACCGCTCTTACCGGGGTTGATGACAGGCTTAATGTCGATTGGATAAACTCGGGAGAGGGTGATATGATATTGGAGGTCGAGGAAGATACCGTCGTTCCCTCGCAGGAGGAAATAGAGTTGCTTATGCGCCAGCAGGAGGCTGTCAAAATGGCGCAGCAACAGCTCTCCGACGCTTTCAAGCTCGGAAATGAGCAGATAATACTCGCACAGCAAGCTATCGTGCAGAAAGAGTCCGACACGCTCGACACTATGGCCGTGGCGTTCAAGTTGAGCAAGGAAAAGATGTTGGCGATAATCGGCAACAATAACAGCGGCAATTACCTGAACAGCCCTAACAGCGGCAATCAAAATTCACTCAACGGCAGACAGCGGACGAAGCGCTACATAAGGAAAAAGCCCGGTGGCGCATAACCTCCAAACAGGAAAAGAGGCAGACCGAACATTTACGGCCTGCCTCAATTTTTTCAGGGGTGCAATCAGCACTGGGCTTTCAGACGCGAAAATCCGCTTGTCACGTCCTGTTGGAGCACTTTGGCATAAATCTGCGTTGTCTTGATGTCGGTGTGGGCGAGCATCTTGCTCACCACTTCGATATTGATGCCGCTGCTCAACGCCCAAGTGGCGAAAGTGTGGCGACCGACGTGCATTGTCAGGGGGATTTTTATGCCGACCTTTGCCGCCACAATTTTGAGGTAATAGTTGGCCTTTTGGTCGGTGATGATGTTGAGGTTATAGTCGTAGCGCGAGAGAATTTCTATCGCTTTCGGCAGAAGTATCAGCTTGTACTCGCTGCCTGTCTTCTGCCTGTGGTCGCGCAGAAAGAACTCGCCACCCTCCTGTTGGATATCCTCTTTGGTGATTTTCACGATGTCGGAGTAGGCAAGCCCCGTGAAGCAAGCGAAGATGAAAAGGTCACGGGCCTTTGCTTCGCCGCCTTTGAGGTCGAGAGCCGCGATTTTATCCCTGTCGTCGGCTGTGATGAACTTACGGGAGGTGGAGCGGCCACGGGAGATATGGAAGCCCTCGTAGGGTGACTTATCCAACAGCCCGAGCTGAATTGCCTCGGCGATGTAGGGTTTGAGGCGCTTGTGGTAGCCGTGCACGGAGGATTGGCAGGTGAGCTGCTTGTGGAGCATATCGTCCCACAATTTGATGTTTACTGGGGTGAAGTCCTTGAAAGAGTAGAACAGCTTGGAGGCGCGGAGGGCACGGAGCATCACATTGTGCTGCCTACGGGTGCTCTCGCGGACGGGTCGCAGTTCGATGCGCTCTGCTATCCAGTCGAGGGCGTTCAGCTTCTGCGCCATTCTGCGCTCGCCGAAGCGGTACTCTTTGAGCTTGTCGAGGCATACGTTCTCGTCCTCGATCATCTGCTTCACCGTGTCGTAAACATCATTGAATTTCTCGTTGAGTTCACGGTTGAGGATTTGCGCGTCGAGGCGTTTCACCACCTTGCCGTCGCTCCATTCTCCTGTGTGGACGCCTATGCCTGTGGAGAGGCGCACTCGTTGTCCGGCGAAGCATACCTCAATCTCAATCGCCCCGTTGGTGGTCTTCGACGCTCTCTTGCGGCGGTCGAAAACGAATTTTACTTTTGGTGTTGCGTACATACCTGATGATTTTAAGAAGTTAGAGTTGTTTGTCAGTTGGTTAGAGAAAGTGGTACCATTTTCTCGGAAGTGGTACACTTGGTACCAAAAGTGTACCAAAAGCACCTCTAACGTTCCCACACATACAAACGCAACAGCAACACGTCTTATTATCGAGTGTGCAATATAACTATCTTAAAATCAATTAAATATGTGGCAATATAGGGCGATGTGTTGCAACATATATACAAAAAAAGAGAGTCGGTTAGGACTCTCTTGTGATCCGCCTGGGGCTCGAACCCAGGACCCCAACATTAAAAGTGTTGTGCTCTACCAGCTGAG
>OLSQ01000359.1_pt1 | contig 45600 bp, 29 predicted proteins | sample 1672561 | NCBI WGS metagenome assembly OLSQ01 (sample SAMEA3136699, study PRJEB25190) | human gut metagenome | biome: human gut; feature: human-associated habitat; material: faeces | place: Austria | collected 2013
CACCCTTGGCGACCATGACCTGGCCCTGGTAGGCCGCGGCGACAACCGCGCGCTGCTGGCCCAGCTCGCCGCCGGCGACAAGGTGACCATGAAGTACACCTGGACGTTCAACCCCAACGAAAATCCGGTGACCCCGCTGGTAGAGAACGCCATCGGCGGCAACGCACTGACGCTGCGCAACGGCGAGCTCACCGACCACAACTTCAACGAGGCTTATAACTCGCAGATCTACTCGCGCACCGGCTACGGCACATCGGCCGACGGCAAGACTCTCTATATCATCGTGATCGACAAGTCGACCGATCCGGTATACGGCACATCGAAGGGGTGCGGCACCGATCTGATGTGCTCCATCGCCAAGCATCTAGGCTGCTGGAACATGGCGGCATTCGACGGCGGCGGCTCGGCCGAAATGATGATCGACAACGAAATCGTAAACAAGACCACTGAAGCCACACCCCGCGCCGTGGCCAACGGCTGGATGGTATACTCCATCGCTCCGGAAGACGACAACTCGGTGGCCCGCCTCGAATTCTTCGACCGCGCCCTCGAGCAGCCAATCTACGCATCGGCTTCGCCGCAGATCATCGCCTACAACAAGTACGGCGCCGTCATAGACTACGACTATAAGGACGTGACATTCTCTTGCTCCGAAGGCCTGGGCGAATGCCAGGGCAACGTATTCGTGGCAGGCGGCAATCCAGGCAAGGGCACGCTGACGGCCCACTGCGGCGATGTGGAGGTGTCGAAGGACATCGAAATCGTAAACGCCGAAGTGGCCATGCGCTCGGCCGCCATACTGATCGACAGCTACCGCGCATATCCGCTGGAGGTGAACGCCATCTCGGGCGACAAGACATACACTTATGATCCGGCCCACCTGGAATGGACGATCGAGGATCCGACCGTAGTGTCGATCGACGCCGACGGCGTACTGCGCGGCGTGGCCAACGGCACGACCGTCATCACCGGCTCGATCGGCGGCTTCACGGCACAGAGCACCGTCACCGTGGAGATTCCCGAGGCCGAATCGATGCTTTTCTGCCCGAACCAGGCATGGACCCTCAAGGGCGCATCGGGCATGACCGGCGTGACGATGGCCGAGGACGGCACGGTGACCTACTCGTTCGGCAAAAAGACCACCGGCTACATCGACCTCACCCAGAAGACCGAGGACTTCTACTCGCTGCCCGACGGCGCATACACCATCTTCTCATCCTCGATACCTATCGCCGAACTGTCCATAGAGATCCTGCCGGCGACCGCAGCCCGTCCGATCAGCTACAAGGTGACACCGGACGCCAGCTGGGCCGTCAATACCGAGCACAACATCGATCTTGAGCTCGAAAAGCAGATCGACACCGACGACATAACCAACTACCCGATCATTCTGCGCCGCGTACGCTACGTGTTCGAGACGCTGCCTACGAACCAGGGCGCGCACTCCTTCAAACTCGGAGGCGTATGGGGCCGCTACAAGAACTTCGAGGGCGTGCAGTCGGTAGCCATAGCCGAACCGGCTTCGGCCAAGCTGCTCATCTGCGGCAATCCGGCACAGGCCGGCTCAGCCGTGACTGTCAAGGCTCCCGGCATCACTTCGGTGGCCGTGTACAGCATCTCGGGCGCGTTAGTAGGCCAGTACACCGCCGACGGCAGTGACAGCGCCGTGATCGAGGCTCCGGCAGCAGGCACCTACGTAGTGGCCGCCACTACGGCTGCCGGTCCGCGTTCGGCCGTCATGATCGTCCGCTGATCGCAACACTCTCACCGGGGAAGACCGCCATTCAAGGCCGTCTTCCCCGGCTATATCTTATATTCACCTACCCTGACAAATACCTGAAACCATAAAAACACGACTATTATGAAACGACTTTACGCCGCCCTGTGCGCCCTGTGCGCGTTCACGGCCGCAAACGCCCAGATAGCCGACGTCTCGGCGGCAGAGCCTTTGCTGCGCGGAACGCAGAGCAATCTCTACAACCCGGTGCTCAGCCCCGACGGATCGCGCCTGCTGTTCTCCGACGCCGACTATTCCAACCTGCGCATGTACGACTTCAGACTCGGAGCCACCGTGACCGTATCGGCCGAAGCCAGGTCGGGCTACGATGCCCGCTTCGACACCGACGGCCGAGGTGTCACCTTCACCACGCAGGCCCCGGACCACACCGGAGGATACCTGCGCACGGTATGCCACTACGACATTGACTCGCAGACGAGCCGCGCCGTCGCTCCGGCAGCACGACGCGTACAGGCGACACCTTTCCGCAGCGGCGGATCGGCAGTGCGCACCGAGGACGCTACCCTCTATATAACCGCCGACGGGCGGGAGCAGGCCTACACACCTGTCGACGCCGTGGCCTATCTGTGGGCGTCGCTGTCGCCCGACGGTACGAAAGCCATGTTCGTGGCCGCCGGCAAGGGTGTCTACATAACCGACCTGCAGGGGCGCGTGCTGAGCTTCGCGGGCAACTATGAGGCTCCCGTATGGTTCGGCAACGACTGCATCGTGGCCCAGAAATCGACCGACGACGGCCATCAGTACCGTTCGTCGCAGATCGTGCTCGTGAAAGCCGACGGCTCGGCCGTGCAGGAGATCACCCGCCCGGAGAGCATGACATTCACGCCCGCGGCGTCGATCGCCGCCGGCCGCATCGTCTACTCGACGATCGACGGCTATCTCTACCAAGTAACCGCAACCCTTAAATGACACCGGCCATGAAACGCAAACTTACCGCAGCTATCGCAGCCGGTATCCTCGCCATCGGGGCTCCGGCACAGTCGGCATCCGACTATCTGATATTCATCAATCCCGGCCACGGCGGCCACGACAGCGACGACCGCAACGTCGTGATCGAGCCTTACGCCCAGGGCGATCCGAACGGCTACTGGGAATCCAACTCCAATCTGACCAAGGGCCTGTGGCTGCGCGACATGCTTCAGGCCAAGGGCTATCGCGTGAAGATGTCGCGCACGACCAACACGACGGCAGACGACCTGCCGCTGTCGACCATCTCGCGGATGGCCAACGACGCCCAGGCCGACCTCTTCTTCTCGATCCACTCAAACGCCACCGGCACGTCGATACGCGCCAACTTCCCGCTGATGCTCTACCGCGGATGGGACAACGAGGCCGACAACGCCGAGGACCGCGTCATAGCCGGGATCCTCAATAAACATCTGCTCGAGAACGAAGCCACGTACTGGACCGACCCGAGCCTCAACATCCGCGGTGACTGGTCGTTCTACAACTGGGGCTACAAGGTGGGCCTCGGCGTGCTGCGCAACCTGGCCGTGACAGGAATGCTGTCGGAGGGATCGTTCCACGACTACATACCCGAGGCATACCGTCTGATGAGCGAAGACTTCTGCCGCCTGGAGGCCTGGCACTTCCGCCGCGCCGTCGACGAATACTTCAGCCAGCCGGGCGAGAGCGTCGGCCAGATCGGCGGCCTGGTGAAGGACTCGCGTCTGCCGCGGTCGGGCGACTACATCATGCACGGCACCGACAAGCTGGCCACCGTGCAGAACGCCACCGTTGAACTATACGACGAATCAGGCACTCTGAAAGCCACATACGTCACCGACCCGGTGAACATCAACGGCTTCTACGCCTTCCGCGACGTGGAACCGGGCAAATACCACCTGAAAGTGAGCGCCCCGACCCACTACCCGGCCGAGGCCGATATCGAGGTGAGCGCCGACCGCATCACCTACCGCACGCTGGAGATGCTCCGCATCCGCGACACTCCGCCGACGGTGACCTCCTACTCGCCCCTGTGGCACGAGGGCGACGAACCGATGCTGTGCAACACACCGGTGGTGATCAGCTTCTCGTGGGACATGGACGTGGAGTCGACCGAGAAGGCATTCAGCATCGAACCGGCCGTCGACGGCACGTTCACGTGGAGCAACCTCAACTATACGATGACCTTCACCCCGTCGGCGCCCTACGACATAAGCACCCGCTACACCGTGCGCCTGACGACAGAGGCCAAACATGCCGGGGGCATGAACCTGGAGAAGCCGCTTGAATTCGAATTCATGACCACCAACCGCAACTTCATGGAAATCATCGGACAATTCCCGAAAGAAGACGACGATGTGCACTACGACGGAGCGGCGGTGGAGCTGCGCTTCGACAAGCTGCCCGACGCAGGGTCGGCCAGCAAGCAGATAACCTGCACCGACTCCAAGGGCAACAGCGTGGCCTTCAACCTCCGCGGCAAAAAATCGTCGGGCGTGAGATCGCCCTACGGCTACATACGCCTGCCATTCTCGGCGCCGCTTACCGTGGGCGAACGGTACACCGTGACCTTCGCCGGCTCGATCGCCGATAAGGACGGCATCACGATCAAGGAACCGGTGGTTGTCTCGTTCACGGCCGTAGACGCCGGCGCGCCCAAGTCCGACCCGGTCTACGAACAGATGGCCGACGCGGCACAGTTCACATTCGACGAGAATACATCGCGCCAGGTGACGAGCCAGAAGGTGGCCGCCGACAGCAAGCTGAACCTCTCGGGCGACGCATGCGTGGCATTCACGTATAAATTCGACTCGACTGCCGGAGGCGAAGCCGTGTGGACGCGCCACCCGGCCGACAGCGAGGCGCCGATGTCAGAGGGAAGCACCTTCGGCGTGCATGTCTACGGCGACCTGTCGGGCAACGGCCTGTATCTGCAGATGTCGAGCGACGTGGCCACATCGTACCTGCACGTGGCCGATCTCGACTTCCTGGGCTGGCGCTACATCGAAGTACCCGTCACGGGCGACGCCTACGGACACCTGACAGGGCTCAGTCTCGTTCAGAAAGAGGGCATCGACTCGTCCGACGGCAGCTTTGAGATCGGGGCCATCCACGCAGCCAACTCGGGCGGCGTCGCCGATGTAGAACTCAGCGGCATCAGCGTATATCCCAATCCGGCGTCGGAATACGTGATCGCCAACGCCGACTGCATAATCAGCTCCATCGAGCTGCTGTCGGCTGCCGGCACGACCGTGGCCCGCGCTGACGGCAACGTGCTGAACGTGAGCGGCACGCCTGCCGGCGCATACCTGTGCCGCATCAGCACCATGCATGGCAGCATCATCCGCAAAATCATCATCAAACATTAACTGATACATAAATGAATATCCGAAAACTGACAACTCTTGCTCTGGCGGCCGGTTCACTGGCCGCCTGGGCAGGCCAGCCGCAGCGGCTGGATGTCGAAGCCGGGGCGTTTCACCCCGTACTGTCGCCCGACGGATCGGTACTGCTGTATTCGACGGTCGACCACACCGGCCTCAAGGCGCTCGATCTGACCGACGGCCATATCACAGTCATCGACGAGGCTCCGTCGGCAGGCTTCCAGCCCGTGTTCTCGACCGACGGGCACACAGTCTACTACCGCACGGCCTCGACCGTGGACGGACTGCTCTACCGCGACATCCGCTCATACGACTTCACCACCGCCCGCAGCACCCAGCTGGCCAAGCCGTCGCGCCGCCACGACAATCTGGGCACGATCGCGGCCGAATCGTATGCATGCTCCGATTTCTCCACAATCGAAGTGTATCTTGACGGCCGTCTGACCAACGTCAGCCCCGTGGAAGACGCACACTCCTATCTGTGGGCGTCGCTGTCGCCCGATGCCACACAGCTCGCCTTCAGCGAGCCTTTTCAAGGTGTGTTCGTAAGCAAATCCGACGGCACAGCGCCGCGCCGCATCCTTGAGAAGGGCGACTACGTGAGCTGGGCCGGCCCGTCGACGCTGATCGCCGTCGTGTCGCACGACGACGGCTACGTGATCCTCGACTCGCGTCTGGTGGCCGTGAACATAAACACCGGCATCGTACGCTGGCTGACTCCCGAGGATGTCAAGGTAAGCGAGGCCACCGCCTCGGCCAGCGGCATGGTCGTATACTCCGATCTCGACGGAAATCTCTTCACACTCGATATTAACGCTCAATAATCCCTGCCACAATGAAAAGAATACTGTTTCTTGCAATAGCGGCCGTAATCATGGCCTTCCAGGGCGCGGACGCCAAGCGTATGAGCGACTTGAAGATCTACATCAATCCGGGCCACGGCGGCTATACCAGCAACGACCGCCCGATCCACCTCTACCCGTTCGAGCGCAACGACTCGCTCGGCTACTGGGAATCGAAGAGCAACCTCTACAAGGGTCTTCACATGTACCACATACTCGACTCGCTCGGTGCCAAGCCGATGCTGTCGCGTATCAAGAACACCGAGGCCGACGACCGCTCGCTGTCGGGCATAGCCGCCGAGGCCAACGCATTCGGTGCCGACCTGTTCTTCTCGATCCACTCCAACGCCGGCGAGGCCGTGAACTACCCTCTGATGCTCTACCGCGAGCAGACGATCGGCACACCCCGCTACCCGGAGAACATAACCCTGAGCGAGATCCTGGGCAAGACCCTCTACTCCAACCAGCTGCCCGTGTGGACCGACCCGCTGCAGATCGCAGGTGACCTCACCTTCTACGACAACATGTGGCAAGGCGGCCTGGGCGTGCTCCGCACACTCTATGTCGTGGGCCTGCTCAGCGAGGGCGGCATGCACGAGCACCGTCCGGAGGCCTACCGCCTGATGAACGATGACTACTGGTGGCTGGAGGCATGGCACTTCGTACACGCCATCATGGAATACTTCGACACCGAGGACCGCTTCGTGACCGGCAACGTCGCCGGCATCATCTACGACGACCACAACCTGCGCGAGAAGGATATGCCGGTGAGCTTCACCCGCTACGGCCGCGACATCTACGCGCCCGTCAACGGCTGTCTGATCGAGCTGCTCGACGGACAGGGCAACACCGTGCAGCGCCGCACCACGGACAATATCTACAACGGCGTGTTCGTCTTCCGCAACGTAGAGCCGGGTACTTACACCCTGCGCACCACGCACCCCGACTACTATCAGACCGAGGCAACCGTAGAGGTAAAAGCCAACGAAGTTACCTACAACGACATGCCGCTGTCGATGCGCCGTGAATTCCCTCTCGAGCTCGTTTCGTACACACCGACGGCCGAGCAGATCGCCGAACCGCTTTCATGCGCCACCGAGCTTGAGTTCGTATTCAACTCCGACATCGACACCGAATCGTTCGAAAAGGCGCTCGTGATCGAGCCGGCCGTGGACGGTTTCTTCACCTACTCCGACAACAACCACCGCGCGAAGTTCACGCCCACTACCTCGTTCGAGCGCAACACCACGTACAAGGTGACCCTCAACACGACAGTGAGCCATCCCGACCGCCGCTTCGAGAAGTCGAACCTGCAGCAGGCACTGACCTATGAGTTCACCACCGCCGACCGCTCGCGCCTCGAGGTACTCGACCACTTCCCGGCCACCGACGGCGAGGTACACTATGCGTCGCCGACAATCGAGGTGCGTTTCGACAACCGCGTCAACTCCGCCGGCATCATCGACCACATCCATATCTACGACTCGAAGAACGCCGAGGTGCCCCTGGTGAAGAAGAACTGCAAGTTCAATACCCTGGGCAAGGTCTACGGCAACATCATCATATCGCCCACCACGGCATTCACCGCGGGTGAGACATACACCCTGCGCATTACCGACGAGATCCGCGATATGGAGGCCCTGCCGATGGGCGGCGAACTGACCTACTCGTTCAAGGCCGTCGACATCACCGATGGTCTCGAACCGATGGAGATATTCAACGACTTCGAGCAGACGGCTCCCTTCGAATTCGTGGCCGACCGTTCGACCGGCTACACCGGCACGCAGGCCTGCTCCAAGAACAGCGCCACGAAACTCTACGGGGTAAGCTCGGCACGCTTCAGCTACACTTTCGCCGACTCGCGCAACGGCTCGCTCACTTGGCAATACACCGGCGAGGACCACATGGTACTCGAATCGTCGGACAAGATCGGAATGTTTGTCTACGGCGACTTCAACCATCACCCCGTGTATCTTGGCGTGACCTCGGGCACCGACGTGAAATGGCTCAAGATAACCGACCTCGATTTCGTGGGATGGCGCCACTTCACAGTTGACCTGAGCGAACTCGACCCCAGCTTCACATACATGCTCTGGGGCATCAGGATGGACCAGGCCGACAGCCCGATGTGTGTCAAGGGCGCATTCTTCATCGACAATCTGTCGACGAAGTCAACCGGCGGCATCGGCGACATCACCGGCGACCGCACCGACGGCCCCACCACCTACTATAACCTCCAGGGTATCGAGGTGGCAGCACCCGGACCGGGCATCTACATCGAGAAGCGCGGCGGCGTAGCCCGCAAGATCGAGATCAAGTAATCCCGCAACACTGAATATGAACCAGGCCGTCCGGACCGATCCGGGCGGCCTGGTCTGCGTTACGGCCGATGCTGCCGAACTTTACTCCAATCTTTGGCCGCAGATTTATTTGGTGTTTTCGGCAATTGTTTATATTTTTGCGAATCAACCTTAATATTCATCTCCTAAAAACTATTACCATGATTATCGGAGTACCCAAAGAGATCAAGAACAACGAGAACCGTGTCGCCGTAACACCATCGGGAGTCAGCGAGCTGACGGGCCACGGGCATGTCGTATACGTCCAGTCCGGCGCCGGCCTGGGCAGCGGTTTCTCCGACGACGCCTATGCGTCGGCCGGAGCCGAAATACTTCCTACAATCGAAGCGGTCTACGATAAAGCCGAGATGATCATAAAGGTCAAGGAACCTATCGAGGCCGAATACCCTCTGATCCAGAATGGTCAGGTCGTATTCACCTACTTCCACTTCGCCAGCGACCGCGGACTCACCGACGCCATGCTGGCCTCGGGCGCCGTGTGCATCGCCTACGAAACCGTCCGGCTGCCCGACCGCTCGCTGCCGCTGCTCGTGCCTATGAGCGAAGTGGCCGGCCGCATGTCGATACAGGAGGCCTGCCGCTTCATGGAACGCCCGCAGGGAGGCCGCGGCATTCTCATGGGCGGTGTTCCCGGTGTTAAGCCGGCGCGCGTGCTCATCCTCGGGGCGGGCGTAGTGGGCCGCAACGCCGCCCTCATGGCCGCCAGCCTGGGTGCCGACGTAACTATCACCGACATATCGCTGCCCACTCTGCGGCATGTGGCCGACGTAATGCCCGCCAACGTCATGACACTCTACTCGTCGCGCCACAATATCGAGCAGGAACTTCCGCACGCCGATGTAGTGATCGGCTCGGTGCTCGTGCCGGGCGCCAAGGCCCCGCATCTGATCACCCGCGACATGCTCCGGCTCATGCAACCCGGCTCGCTGCTGGTCGACGTGGCCATCGACCAGGGCGGCTGCTTCGAGACCTCCGTACCGACCACCCATTCCGAACCGACATATGTTCTCGACGGCATCACGCACTACGCCGTGGCCAACATCCCCGGAGCCGTGCCCCGCACGTCGACACTGGCGCTCACCAACGCCACCCTCCCTTACGCCCTGCGGCTGGCCGACAAAGGCTGGAAGCAGGCCTGCCGTGAAGACCAGGCCCTGGCACAGGGCGTCAACATCGCCGACGGCAAGATCACCTACCCCGGCGTGGCCGAAGCCTTCGGCCTCCCCTGCCACAAGCTCGATCTCTGAAAATTCCTACGTCTCCACAAGTCCCCAGGTTCTTCAAAAAAAGATCCCGGGGACTTGTGGTGTATTATTCTACTGAATCAAGCCCGTTATCTCCTCGTCAAGCGAATGCCCCGCTGCTCACAGAATCTGAAATCCAAAAGTTAAAATTTATTAACCACACATGCCCGGATAAATACTTTTTATAATTTTGCAGAAACTGCAGAGGCAGTCTACATAAATACGGAAGCGTTTTTGCTAATCCTCAGTTCTAAAATCGCCAAATTATTAGGAGAAGGATGCAGTGAAGATGCCCAATGCGTGATTTATAATGTCTTGCATAGATATGCAGGCTTTATATATCTGTATGGGCGTGGGGTAACTGTATATTTCTCCGAGGTGTTTGGCGATACCCAGAACTGGATATACAGTAAACATTACCCACGTCTTTCGTGTATAGAAACCCTATTAAAAAAGAGACTGTGAAGGGGTAATCGCAGACACCAAATCCATTATGTTCAAACGTTTAGTGTGCTTCGCCGTCGGCTGCCTCATTGCAGCGGGCGTTGCAGTGGCTGCCCGTGAGACGGTCTATCTGAAAAACGGCAGCATCATCAAAGGTGATGTCATCGAGGAAACGCCCGGTGTGTCACTGAAAATCAGAACCGGCGACGGCAGCATCTTTGTGTATCAGATGTCGGAAATCGAGAAAATCATTCATGACACACGTTCTGCAGATGCAGACGACAACAACAGCCGGCACAGAAAGCTTGACTTCTCAGTAATGACCGGAGTCAACATCGCCACCCAGGGAGGAGGCACCAATGTGCCAGTCGAGCTGACGCTGTCAAAACGTTTCTCACCGTATTTCTCGGCCGGTATCGGCGCAGGCGTGGAAATCGGCACCGGCAGCGGCAGCAGGCCGATCATCCCCATAGTCGCTGATTTCAAAGGCTTCCTGCCTCTGCACAGCACAAAAATAACACCTTTTGCCAGCTTCCGGGCCGGATATGCCATAAACACAGCCGACAGTTACACCGTCGGGTCGGGCCGCTACAAGACAACCGTCGAACAGCCCAACTACATAGTCATCTCCATAATGCCCGGCGTAAGAATACCGCTTTCGGACCGTGTCGACTTCGATTTCGCGCTTGGCTATCAGCACTATGTCAGCGCGGGCAGCGGGGGCAGCGGCTCGGGAGCGTTCGGCATACGCGCGGGCTTCAACTTCCATGCGTCAACACGTCCGGGCCCCGCACGCGCGAAGAAAGTCAACCCGATATGGGACAGCGGCCTTGAAATCGGCATCGAAGGTGCGGGAATAAGCGAATACGGCGGATCGGTACTCATCGGATACAAATGGTCGCCCCGCCTGAGCCTCGCGCTGGGAATAGGCGCGACACACTCCACTTACGATGTGGATCAACCGGACCTGACATATTACTCGCAGCCGGATGCCGGCGGCGACGTCGTTGGCACCGACGAAAACGACTATGACAATTCGTTCAATTCCAACTTTCTCAAGATTTTCATCAGAGGGCAGTACCGTTTCACCGACCGCAAATTCGCTCCTTTCGCCTCGATCGATTTAGGCTACACCACCGACACGTACAAGGACAACATTCTGCTATATCATCCGACGAAATATAACGAATACCTGAAAGAGAAGGCCAAAGGACTGTTTGTAAGGCCGGCAGTCGGAGTGTCGATGCGCATGGGCAGCAACTCCTATCTGGAATTGCGCGCCGGATACAATTTCACGCCCGGCGTACCGAAAAACAATGTCTGCCTGAACGAGACGGGAACATTGTACCGCAAAAGATATGAATCGGTCAGGATAACCAACAGCGGCAAAGGTCTGTCCGATCTGTTCGTGGCGTTATCATATAAGCATACGTTCTCTCTGTTCTCCCGCCACTAATACGGCAACATACTGAATGAACAGAGCCACATTGCGGCGACGGACTGCAATGTGGCTCTGTCATGATCATACGGGAAAGGCCGCGGCGGCTTCAGGCCCGGACGGCCATAAGACGGTAGGAGCGACGCTGGCGGGAGATGACCCACAGGGCGCAGAGGTAGTAGACGCCGGTGAGGATCCACAGCCAGATGAATGGCCGGGTGTTTTCGGCAAGGGTCGCTCCGTTGGAGTTGATGCGGATGAATCCTTCGACTCCCCAGGTCGACGGTATCATGTTGCCGAACCATGTGAAGAAGCCGTTCATGGCATAGCGCGGCCAGGTAAGGCCCGAGAGGAACAGGAACACCACTGAAGTGAATACGATCGCCAGAAACCCGCTCTCGCGCTCGGTGCAGAAGCCCTGAAGTGTGAGTCCGAACATCGCCGACGACAGCAGCATCGGGAGCAGGAACAGCAGGTAATCGACGGGATCGCCCTGATGCGGCAGGCTGAACATCTCGGGAATGAACCTCACCACATAGATACACAACGGGATGTAAAGCACCAGATAGCACAGCGTCTTGCCCCAGATGGTAGCGGATACCGAGGCTGTATCCGGCTCGAGCGGATCAATGCCGCCGTTGCGGCGGCGACGGTCGCGCGAGGTGCCGGCAAGCATGCAGATGCCCAGCACCATGCTCTGCTGCAGAATAAGTATTATGATTCCGGGCATCACGAACGAGGCAAAGCCCTGTCCGGGATCGCCGAGGAAGTTGTTATGGCTCTCGACAGGCAATCCGCCCATTCCCAGTGCCGAAGCGCCGAGCATGTCAAGGCGCGCGCCGGTAATCTCCGAGGCCAGTTTGATCTGCACCTCGGTAAGGGCCGAAATGAAGGCTCGGTAACGCAACAGAAGACTCATCTCGGCATAGAAAGGCACTGTCGCCTTTTCACCGGATGCGATCCTGTCATCATAATCGGAGGGTATCTCGAGAATGCCGAACACCTTGTTGGCCGCAAAAAGTTCCTTGGCGGCATTCATGTCGGGACAGTATTCGTAGATCTCCACCGAAGGGGATGCCGCGCACAGGCGCACAAGATGTCTGGATGCCTCAGACCGCGAATGGTCGACCACGGCGACCGGCATCCTGGTGACGATCTCGGGATTATAGATCAGCGTATAGGTGATGGGGTACAGCAACGGAAGCGCCACAAAGAACAGCAGCACACCGAGGTCCTTCAGCGTCAGCGACCATTCACGGCGGAACACCGCGGCCATGTCGGCGAACCAGCGGCCTATGGCCTTGAACGGATTATGTATATGATGATCTGAATTCATGACAGTCAAAAATCAGGGGACGTAAACCGGGTTCAGACAAGCCTTCTTCAGTCTCCACAACAGAGTCGATGCGACCAGCGGGAAGACAATCAGCGCCGCGAAGTAGTAGCGGCAGTAGTAGACGGGGAAAGAATCGAGGCCGGCAAATATATAGATCAGGAACATATATCTGACCGGTACAAGATAAGAGAAAATGCCAATGGCGCCATACATGTTGTCGACCGGAAACGAATAGCCCGCAAACGAAAATGTGAGGATACCTGTCAGGCACGACATAATCAGGGCCATGCGAGGATTGGGCACGATGCTCGAGAAGAGCACGCCGACAGCCTGCGTGGCGATGATGAAAAGTTCCATGGCCACCATAAGCGCCGGCAGATCGCCGCACGGGAACTGACGGTAGCAGAAGAGCAGCGAGAGCAGAAACTGCCCCATCACACTCCACACTACGAAATGCGGTATCAGCTTTCCGGCAAGAGCCACCGACATGGATCCGCGGGCCGTGGAAAGCCACTCGACCGACGTGCCGCGCTTGATCTCCATGGTGATTCCGAACGTGGACATGATCATGATGAGCAGAGCCATACATCCGAAAAGGAATGACGGGCTGAGATATATCGAATAGTTGAGCCAGGGATTGCCTATGGGCTGGTCGGCGATCACGACAGGCTGCAGCAGCGGAGCGACTGACTCGTCGGGCGCGCCGGCCGATATGAGCTGCGTGCGCACGACCCCGGCCGAAGTGGTCACGGCCACTGTCTTGAATCCCTTGAAGGCCAGGGTGCCGGGTACAAAATATGTCAGGTTGTTGAAGAACTCCAGCGTGGGCTTGCGGCCCGACACAACATCGCGCTGGAAGTCGGCAGGAATCACAAAGAATCCAAAGATCTCGCCGCGGCGTACGGCGGCCATCGCCTGGTCGTAGCTCTCGCAGGCCTTGTCGATGGAAATCAGCTCCGTGGCGGCAAGATTGCGTGTCACGCGGCGCGACATCTCCGACTGGTCAAGGTCGACAATCGCCGTGGGGACCTTAAGAGGGAGTCCCGGCTCGAGAAGTCCGACAAAAAACAGCATCAGAAGCAGTGGTATGATAACCATCATCACCAGGTAGCTGCCCCGCGACGTCATCACGCCTATCTCCCGGCGGATCGATGCTGTCAAGCCAATACTCATAGTTCAGAAGCGTATTTTATTCGGTTGATATATCGTATAATCCTGTGGGGTTCATTTGTAATAGACAGCCGACATGCCGGGGCGAAGGCCTTTGACGCTTTCGTCGGGGCGGAGCTTGATCTCGAACGTGCGGCTGTCCCACGAGCCGTTGCTTTTTGTCGAGCGCCATGTGGCATACGAGCCCATGTCGCGGACGTAGTATACGGTAGCCTTGATCTTCTCCTTGTTCAGGGCAGGAATCATCACTTCGATCTCGGCACCCATGGGCAGATCGGAGAGCAGTTCCTCGCGGACATTGAATGTGATCCAGCGCTTGTCGAGCCGCAGCACGCTCATGATGGGGGTACCCATGGCCACGAGCTCGCCCGGTTCGGGATAGATCTCATCTATGGTGCCGTCGCACGGCGCGACAAGATACTGGTCGTCGAGTACGGCCTCGACCTGTGCGACACCACCGCCGGCTGCTTCCACAAGCGCCTGGGTGGATTCCTTGTCCTCGGCCTGCGCGCCGGCCACGGCCAGCGAGTGGTTGCTCTTAGCGGCACTCAGAGCCGCCACGGCGGCGTCATATGCAGCCTTGGCCTCGTCGCGCTTCTGCTCGGAGATGACCCCTTCGCGGAAGAGATTTTCCATGCGGTCGTAGGTCTTACGTGTGATCTCGACAGCTGCCTGGGCCTGGGCTACCATGTCGGCAGCAGCCTGGATAATCTGCGAGCGCGTGCCGGCATCGACCTTGCGGTTCTGCGCGCGGGCCACGTCCTGCATGGCCTGGGCCTGGGTGAGCTGGGCCTCGACCACAGCAGAATGGATGCGGACGAGAGTGTCGCCGGCCGCCACCGTATCGCCTTCCTCAACGAAGAATTCGACCACGCGGCCGGGCATCTTGCCCGATATACGTACCGTAGTACCCTCTACCTGACCTTCGACAAGGTCATCGGGATGATTCATGAACAGAAAGCCTATTATGGCTATGACGGCCACTGCGAGCACGACTACTCCCATGGTGATGAGAAGGCCGCGGTTGGCTTTCCGCACGGCGGCGGGATTCTGATTGCTGATATTGTTGTCTGACATATTTTTAAGGTTGATGTGATTAGCTGTGTGTGGAGAATCAATAAAGTGTGCCCAGGCACTTGGACAGATATACGTTGCAGAGCTGCACGTCGATCATGGCGTCGATCTGCTCGGAATGGGCCTTGAGCCATGCCGTCTGCGCCTCGAGGACATTGTCGGAGGTGGCTACGCCCTCGGAGAAAGCGAGGCGTGCGCAGCGCAGGTTCTCGTCGGCGCTGGCAAGGTTGTCGCATGTGGTGCGGTAGGTCCGGTATGCCTCGGAAGTCTTGAACGAGGCCTGGCGCACCTGCAGGTCGACCATTGATTCGGCGTCGGCGAGCTGAAGCTGCATGACGGTCTCGTCGACAGCGGCGGCGCGGTAGCGGTTGTAATTGCCTCCCCAGTGCCACAGAGGGATGGTGAGCGTGGCGCCCACGGAGAAAGCTCCCTTGAAACGGCGTTTGAACCCGTCGTACATATTGGGATTGGAGAACGTATAAGCACCTACAAGCGCCACATTGGGGAGCATGGCCGACAGGGCCAGTTTCTTCTTGTGGCCGGCAATCTGAACGCCCATGCGCAGGGCCTCCAGATCGGGGCGGCGCGCATATACATCGTTCATATTGTACGTGTCGGCGATTTCGGCAGTAAGTTCGGGCTGTTCACGGTCCTCGTCGGCGAGACGGAAAACAGTGTTGACCGGCAGTCCGCACACCTGCGCGAGAGCCATGCGGCTCAGCACAAGCCCGTTCTCGACCTTAGTCAGATCGACCTGGGCAGAATTGAGCTTCACGTCGACACTGAGCACATCGGCCCGGGTGCATACGCCCTGGTCGAACATCAGGTGTACGTCGCGGTCGAGCGAGTCGAGCAGCGCCACATAGCTACTGGCAAGATCATACTTGGCCTTGAGCGACACCACCATCCAGTAGGCGGCGTCGACGGCGTAGATGACGTTCTCGGCCTCGGCATTGTGCATGGCGTGGGCGAGCAGCTCGGCATCGCGGGTAATGCGGTTGAGCGCTACAATCTTGCCACCCATATATATGGGCTGCGTGAGGGTTATGGCCCCGAAGAAGACATTGTGGATGTTGTAGGTCATGGCCTCCTTGGGTATGAGCGCCACAGTCGACGGTATATATTGTCCGGAAGGCCCTTTGACGGGCATACCGGTCTGCGGATCGGTGACGAGATTGAACTCATATGCGCCGGTCTTGGGATCGAATGTCTTTGTAGGCAGCAACTGGTCCGAGTCGAATATCGAGAGCTCGCGCTGATTGTATGTGTAGCCGCCGGCAAAGTCAAGCGCCGGCAGATAGGCGGCAAAAGCGGCGTCCTTCTCGTAACGGGCCTTGTCGATATTGCTGCGCGAGATCATCAGCTGCTTGTTGGATCTGAGCGCCATGCTGCGGCATGAATCAAGCGACACCGAATCGGCCGGACGGGCTACGAAAGCCCCGGCCGACAAAGTCAGAAATGTAATGAAGGCAGATAACCTCATAGGATAAATTAGTTGAACGTTTCTTTTATAACCGAGAACCACTGTCAAATGTTCGGCAGGCACAAAATTAGCAACAAAGGGTGAAACGGAAAACAGCATGCGGAGCCACCGACGGCAAATTCGACAAATAATCCAAAAATCGGCGGTTCAGTCCAGCCGCGGCGGCCGCCACGACAACAACTTAATCATCCCGCTTCCGAAAGTTTAAAATTTTATCTATATTTGCAAAATGAAACACCGCCTTCTGATCATTATCATGGCCGCGCTGGCACTGGCTGCCACAGGCTGCCACTCCGGACGCCACACAGTCCGCGGAAGCCGTGGCAGACCCGTGACCACTGTAAGCACCGGACCGTCGTCCGGAACAGGGTCACAGCAACGCGGCTCATCGGCAAGCGAACGGCGGCTCATCGAGACCGCGCGCCGGTGGCTGGGGACACCCTACCGCTACGGAGGCAATGACCGCAGCGGAGTGGACTGCTCAGGATTCACATGCGCGGTATTCGTAGAGGCGACCGGCATAAAGCTCCCGCGCTCGTCGCGCGAGCAGGCCGATTTCTGCCGGAGCGTCGAGCGTCGGCGGCTGAGGACCGGCGATCTGGTTTTCTTCACATCCAAAGGCGGCGGAAGCCGTATCAACCATGTCGCCATATACATAGGCGACAACAAGATAATACACGCGACAAGTTCGCGGGGCGTAATCATCAGCGATCTTGACGAAAAGTATTGGTCGTCTCATTTTTACCGATGCGGAAGAGTAGAAGGATGGTAATTTCTTTTTAAAATTATATTACCGAATATTAATGAAAGTTAATTAGGCGATATATTCCAATTAAAAGTCTTATCTTTGTCGAAAGCAAAAATACCAACCTTGAATCTAATAAAGGAATGAAAATAAAAACAGCCGCCACAGCTCTCGCAATTTTAATGACAGGGGCTATAACCGCCGCAGCCGGCCAGCAGGAAGATTCCGTGCTGGAGGTAATCAACAGCTACCGTCCGGGATCGACGGGCTACGGCGACATGGCGGTCAAAAAAGTCACCGTAAACAGACAGAAAAAGACCATAACCGTCGAATGCAACGACAAGACGGCCTACCTTCCTCTGACAGCCGAACGCATGGCCTCGCTCAAGAGCGACATCCTGCGCGCCCTTGGCACGCAGTACAGCGGATACACCGTGAAGCTATTCTCAGGCAAGCAGGATCTTGACAGCCTGGTACTGTTCGCGGCCGGCCGCGGGAAGGGACCGACGGAGACCGTGCCGTTCGTCACCGATCTCGAAGCTCCGGCGGCTCCGGCCGGTCTTGACGGCGCCAACATAGCCCTGTGGCAGAGCCATGGCTGGTATTTCGAGCCGAAACTCAACCGCTGGGAATGGCAGCGCGCCCGCGTGATGCAGACCGTCGAGGACCTCTACACGCAAAGCTACGTGATGCCGTTCCTGATGCCCATGCTCGAAAATGCAGGCGCCTATGTGATGAGTCCGCGCGAGCGCGACATCAACCTCACCGAAATCATCATCGACCGCGACAACGAAGCCACCCCAGGCTACAGCGAGAAGCACGGCTCGAAAAAGTGGCAGCAATCGACCGGAGCAGGCTTTGCCTGGGACGGCTCGAAGCTGCGCAACGGCAGCCATCCGTTCCAGGCCGGCAAAGGACGCAAAGCGGCCACCGTCAACAGCGCCGAAGGCGATCTGTCGGAGGCCGTATGGAAAGCCGACATTCCGGCCGACGACACCTACGCCGTCTATATCAGCTACACAGCCGAGCCAAATGCCGCACCGGACGCCCGCTATACAATCCACACCGCAGGAGGCGACCGTCACTTCACCATCAACCAGCGTATGGGCGCCGGCACATGGATCTACCTGGGTCACTTCCCGCTCAAGGCAGGTGAGAACCAGACTATCGTAACACTCGACAACTTCAGCGCACAGCCCGGCACGGTGGTGAGCGCCGACGCCGTGAAGATCGGGGGCGGCATGAACGTGGTGGAGCGCATCGTCAAGGAACCGCTCGACTCCATCGACTACCGCTACACCGGCAGCGGATATCCGAAATTCGTCGAGGGCGCCCGCTACTTCCTCCAGTGGGCCGGCGCACCCGACAGTGTGTTCACCCCGAGCGACTACGTCAACGACTACGGCGACGACTACAAGAGCCGCGGCCTGTGGGTCAACTGGCTTGCAGGCGGCTCGTCGATGCTTCCCGGCCAGGATGGCCTGAAGATCCCCGTCGACCTGAGCTTCGCATTCCACACCGACGCCGGGACATTTGCCAACGACTCGATCGTAGGTACCCTCGGCATATACTGCACCGCCAGCAGCACCGACGGCAACGGAAGCCCCCGTGCCACCTCGCGCGACTACACCGACCTGGTGATGACCAACATCGTCAACGACGTGCGAGCCACTTTCGAACCCAACTGGACACGCCGCGGCATGTGGGACCAGTCGTACTTCGAGGCCCGCGTGCCTCAGGTGCCGGCCATGCTGCTCGAACTGCTCTCGCACCAGAACTTCGCCGACATGAAATACGGCCTCGACCCGGCATTCCGCTTCGTGGTATCGCGCGCCATATACAAGGGCATGCTCCAGTACCTCGCCCACCGCGACGGGCGTCCGTACGTAGTGCAGCCCCTGCCGGTAAAGAATTTCGCCATCGCCGCCGCAGGCGACCGCCGCTACCGACTGACGTGGGCCGAGACCGTCGACTCGCTCGAAGCCACAGCCAAGCCCACATATTATATAATAGAGCACCGTGCAGCGGGCAGCCGGGCCTTCACCAGGCTGGCCACCGTCACCGAGCCGGTGTATGAAGTGAGTGTCGGCGACTCCGACATACACTCCTACCGCATCATCGCCGGCAACGACGGCGGCGTGTCGTTCCCCTCGGAAGTGCTCGCCCTGTGCGACCTGCAGAACGGCTCCGAGCCGGTGCTGATAGTCAACGGCTTCACCCGCGTGAGCGCCCCCGACTGGTTCGAGGCCTCGGAAGGTATCGCCGGGTTCTACGACGAGCGCGACCACGGTGTGCCCTATGTCTACGACATCAGCTACATCGGCCGCCAGTTCGAATACCGCCGCGACATCCCGTGGATGGACGATGACGCCGCCGGATTCGGCGCATCGCGCTCCAACTACGAGGACAAGGTAGTGGCCGGCAACACTTTCGACTACGTCTACACCCACGGCTGCGCCATAGCCGCCGCCGGACACTCGTTCGTGTCGACATCGGCTGGTGCCTACATGCAGTCGGACATCGCCGCCGAACCGCGCATCGTCGACCTGATACTTGGCAAGCAGAAAGAGATCAAGCACGGCCGCGGGGTCTACGGCACTGACTTCAAGACTTTCCCGAGCGCCCTTCAGGACAAGATACGCCGTGCGACAGCCGCCGGCACCGACTTCTTCGTCAGCGGAGCTTTCGTGGCCACCGACCTGTGGGACAATCCCAACTCGAGCGCCGAGACAGCCGCCGCCGACCAGAAATTCGCCACCGAGGTACTCGGCTACCACTGGCGCGTGGGCCAGGCGTCGGTCACCGGCGAGGCCTACGAAGTCGACTGCCGATTCAAGGCATTCACCGGCGGCGAATATGAATTCGCCAACGAACTCGGGCCGGACTGCTACGCCGTCGAGTCGCCCGACTCATTCTATGCCGCAGACAAGGACAAGGGCTGCACAATGATGCGCTACAGCGAGAACAATCTCGTGGCCGGTACGGCGACAGCTTTCGACGGCTACCGCACCGTAGTGATCGGCTTCCCCTTCGAGACAATCCGCAGCGCCGAAGGCCGCACCGGTCTGATGACCCAGATACTGAACTTTTTTACGAACAAATAACCTAAACAAACCATAAACAAACAGCATGAAAACAACTATCAATTGCTTTGTCCCCTTTGCGGAAGCCGCGCAGGTACAGGCCACCGTTGAAGCTCTCAAGCAAAGTGAGCTCGTGTCAAAAATCTTCCTTCTGGCCACCGATCCGAAGGCAGAGGCCGTCCTGGGCTGTGATCTGATACACATCGACACACTCAACTCCTCGTCGACCATGAAAAAGATCGCCGAGGCAGCCGACTCCGATTTCATCCTGCTGTACACCAAGTACGACACTCTGGTGCCGGGCTACTTCGCGCTGGACCGCCTGGTGCGTCTGGCCGGTGACTCGAAGGCAGGCATGCTCTACGCCGACTCCTACGTGGTGACCGACGGAGTGCGCGCCAACGCCCCGGTGATCGACTACCAGTTCGGCTCGCTCCGCGACGACTTCAACTTCGGCTCGCTGCTGTTCTTCAACACCGCCGACTTCAAGAAAGCCGCCGCAGGAATCAGCGCCGAATACAAGGCCGCCGGTCTCTATGACCTGCGTCTGCGCCTGAGCCGCATCGCTCCGATAGTTCATGTCAACGAATATCTCTACACCGACATCGCCGCACCCAAGAAAGAGGACGGCGAAGCCATCTTCAGCTACGTCGATCCCAAGAACCGCGGCGTACAGATCGAGATGGAACAGGCCTGCACCGACCACCTCAAGGCCATCGGCGGCTACCTCGCCCCGAAGTTCGACAAGATCGAATTTGACCGCGGCGACTTCGAATACGAGGCATCGGTGATCATCCCCGTGCGCAACCGCGTACGCACCATCCGCGACGCCATCAAGAGCGTTCTGAACCAGAAGACCGACTTCCCCTTCAACCTCATCATCGTCGACAACCACTCGACCGACGGCACCGGCGAGGCTATCGAGGAATTCGCAGGCGATCCCCGCGTGATCCACATCATCCCCGAGCGCGACGACCTCGGCATCGGCGGCTGCTGGAACATGGGCGTACAGCATCCCAAGTGCGGCAAATTCGCCGTGCAGCTCGACTCGGACGACGTCTACGCCGACGAGAACACCCTCACCAAGATGGTGCAGGCATTCTATGACCAGAACTGCGCCATGGTAGTAGGCACATACATGCTCACCGACATCGACATGAACATGATCCCGCCGGGCGTGATCGACCACAAGGAATGGACTCCCGAGAACGGCCGCAACAACGCCCTGCGCATCAACGGCCTCGGCGCGCCCCGCGCGTTCTACACCCCGATGCTGCGCGAGATCCACGTACCCAACACTTCGTACGGCGAGGATTACGCACTGGGCCTGGCCTTCTCGCGCCACAACCAGATCGGCCGCGTCTACGACGTAGTATACTTCTGCCGCCGCTGGGAGGACAACTCCGACCACGCCCTTGACATCGTCAAGACCAACAACAACAACCTGTACAAAGACCGCATCCGTACCTGGGAACTCCAGGCCCGCTGCGCCATGAACAAGGAATAATGGAAAGCAAGGTCAATTCCGCACAGATTGACAGCTTCATCGCATCGCAAATTGCCGAGTGGCCTCAGGCCGCCGGCAATTTCGAGGCGCTGAAGGGTGTCAAGGTCAAGGAAGTCGCACTGCCGGGCTGGACAGTGAAGGTTCAGTTCAATCCGGCACGCATCGTGTCGTCATCGGCCAAGGTCGACGCCAAGTCGCTCAAGGAGCGTAAATGCTTCCTGTGCGCCGAGAACCGTCCGTCCGTCCAGCGCGGCATCGACTGGGGCGGCCGCTACACAATCCTGATCAACCCGTTCCCGATCTTCCCGCGTCACCTCACAATCCCCGACCGCACCCACACCGACCAGCTGATCACGGGCCGCATCGCCGACATGATGCAGCTCGCATCAGAACTGGGCGACTACACCGTGTTCTACAACGGCCCGAAGTGCGGCGCGTCGGCTCCCGACCACATGCATTTCCAGGCCGGCAACAGCGACTTCCTCACTCTGGGCGACGCCCTTGAGGACGCAGAGCTAAAGACCGTAGCCACAGACGGCGACGCCACCCTGGCGCTGGTCGACACGCTGCCGCTGAAAGTATTCGTCATCGACGCCGCCGACCCTGAAGCCGGCCAGCGCCTGTTCAGCCGCCTGTACGCAGCCATCCCGGTTCCGGAAGGCGAGAATGAACCGATGATGAACCTGCTGTGCTTCGCCACGCCTGCCGGCGTGCGCCTCGTAGTGATACCGCGCAAGCGTCACCGCCCGTCGTTCTACGGCACCGAAGGCGAAGGCACCATGCTGCTCAGCCCCGCATCCGTCGACATGGGCGGCGTGTTCATCACACCGCTCGAGAAGGACTTCAACGCCCTTGACGCCGACAAGATCACACAGGTGCTCGACGAACTCTGCCTGAGCGCCGACGAAATCAACGAAATAGCCCGCAATGTAAAATAACCATGGCACACGAACCTGAGATAAGCGTCGGCATCCTGAGTGCCGCAGAAATAGACATCGTGCTGTTGGCCGACTACCGGACCGGCACGGGCGACATCGTCCGCGGCCCGCAGTCGCTCGCCGTCACCCCCGACGGCGCCATCGCCTGGCAGGGCCGCGTCTATGACACCATAGAATTCGCACCTCTGGACGCGGCTACCGCCTCTTTCGAGATCAAGGACGTCGTAATCGGCGTCAATTTCCATTGGGAACGCCGCGAGGACCAGCGCTTCTCGGGCAAGTGCCGCTTCATCGTCGAAGGCGACCGGCTCACCGTCATCAACCGGCTGCCTGTCGAGGACTACCTGCTGAGCGTCATCTCCTCGGAGATGAGCGCCCACGCATCGGAGGAGCTGCTCAAGGCCCATGCTGTCATCTCGCGTTCGTGGCTTCTGGCCCAGATCGACAAGACCCGGCGCCTGCAGCAGAGCGGCGAGGAATACTCCGCCACCACCGCTACGGACGACGAGCTGATAAAATGGTACGACCGCGAGGACCACGTCAACTTCGACGTATGCGCCGACGACCACTGCCAGCGCTATCAGGGCATCACCCGCCAGTCGACTCCCAAGGTCGCCACGGCCATCGCCGCCACACGCGGCCAGGTGCTGACCGACCCGGCCGACGGCTCGCTGTGCGACGCCCGCTTCTCGAAGTGCTGCGGCGGCGTGTTCGAGGAATTCGAATACTGCTGGGAGCCCAGGCGCTTCAGCTACCTGAAGGCGCTGCGCGACGCGGCCGACGAACACGACTTCCCCGATCTGCGCGACAATGCCGCGGCCGAGGAGTGGATCAACTCGCGCCCCGACGCGTTCTGCAACACCTCCGACGCCACCATCCTGCAGCAGGTGCTCAACAACTATGACCAGGAGACGACCGACTTCTACCGCTGGACGGTCGAATATGGCCGTGACGAGCTGGCAAAACTCGTGCGCGAGCGCTCCGGCATTGACTTCGGCGAGATCATCGACCTGCAGCCGCTCGACCGCGGCACATCGGGCCGCATCTGGCGCCTGCGCATCGTCGGCACCCGCCGCACGATGATCATCGGCAAGGAACTTGAAATCCGCCGCACCCTGTCGCCCAGCCACCTCTACAGCTCGGCCTTCACCGTCGAGCGCCACGACATCGATCCGGCCACGGGTATTCCGGCCCGCATCACACTCTGCGGCGGCGGCTGGGGCCACGGCGTGGGCCTGTGCCAGATAGGCGCCGCCGTCATGGGCGCCAAAGGCTACGGCTACCGCGCGATCCTCGCACACTACTTCCCCGGCGCGGATCTCCAGGCGCTCTACGATTAAAAACCATCATCACCAACCGTTATCTCATACACAACAATGGCAAAAGCATCAACCCGAAATCCGTGGGCATGGATTCCCTCGCTGTACTTCGCGCAGGGCATACCTTTCATCTTCATCAATATGGTGACGATGGTCCTCTTCACCCAGCTGGGCATGTCGGAGACCGACGCGGCCCTCTACACCGGCTGGCTCTACACCCCCTGGGTAATCAAACCCTTCTGGGGTCCTATAGTCGATATCATCAAGACCAAGCGCTGGTGGACAGTGACGATGCAGATCTGTATCGCCATCGGTCTGGGCGCCATCGCCTTCACCCTTCCGATCCCCGACGCCGAAGCCATCAAGGCCGGCATGCCTGTGAGCGCGTTCAGCATAGCGCTCTGCTTCTACGTCGTGACGGCATTCTGCTCCGCCACCCATGACATCGCCTCCGACGGCTATTACATGATCGCGCTCGACACCAACCAGCAGAGCATGTTCGTCGGTATCCGCTCGACTTTCTACCGCTGCGCCAACGTCTTCGGCCAGGGCGGTCTTGTCGTGCTCGCCGGCGTACTCCAGAACCAGACCGGCAGCGCCGCCATGGGCTGGAAATGGACTGTAGCCATCTGCGCCATCTTCTTCGGCGTCGTAGCCGTGTGGCACGCCTTCATCCTCCCCTACCCGAAGACCGACAAGGCCGTGGGCGGAGGTGAGAAAAAGACCGTCGGCGGCATTCTGAAAGAATTCGGCGGCTCGTTCGTCACTTTCTTCCAGAAGAAGCACGTGATCCTGGCGATGCTGTTCATGCTCCTCTACCGCCTCCCGGAGGCCCAGGTAGTCAAGCTGTGCCAGCCCTTCCTGCTTGCCGCACGCGACGCAGGCGGCCTGGGCATGAGCCAGGAGGAAGTAGGCCTCGCCTACGGCACGCTGGCCATCATCGGCCTGACCATCGGCGGCATCATCGGCGGCATCTGCGCCTCCAAGGGCGGCCTGCGCAAGTGGATATGGCCCATGGCCCTGGCCACGTCGCTCAACTGTATCGCCTACATCATCCTGTCGAACATGCAGCCCGACTTCGCCACCAACAGCGGCCGCGCCATCGTGTTCGCGTGCCTGATCCTCGAGCAGTTCGCCTACGGCTTCGGCTTCACGGCATTCATGCTGTTCATGATGTACTTCGCCGAAGGTCCGTACAAGACATCGCACTACGCCATCTGCACCGCTTTCATGGCACTGGGCATGATGCTGCCTGGTATGGCTGCCGGCTGGATCAAGGAGACGCTGATGGGCAACTCCTACGCAAACTTCTTCTGGTGGGTACTTGGCTGTAACCTCGCCACCTGGACCGTGACGCTGCTCGTACGCCGCAACATCGATCCGGCCTACGGCGCAAAACATCCAGCCGAAACCCGCGAGGAACTGGAGAAAGCCGAAGACAACTCCGACGAACTCTAAGAACAAGTCTGAAACCGCAATGAAAAAGATACTGACAACCATACTCGCCGCAGCCGCCGTAATGGCTGCGGCGGCTCAGGTGAAGCCCGGCATCGAGGTACTCCGCGACAACGGCTTCGCCCAGCTCCAGGGCAAGCGCGTAGGTCTGATCACCAATCCGACCGGCGTCGACAACCAGCTCAAGTCGACCATCGACATCCTGCACGAGGCACCCGGCGTAGAACTCGTGGCCCTGTTCGCCCCCGAGCACGGCGTGCGCGGCGACGTACACGCCGGCGACAAGGTCGACAATGCCGTCGACCCGGCCACAGGCGTGACCGTCTACTCCATCTACGGAGGCGTGCACAAGCCCACTCCCGAGATGATGGAGAATCTCGACGTGCTCATCTACGACATCCAGGACATCGGCTGCCGCTCGTACACATTCATCTCCACCATGGGCAAGGCCATGGAAGCCTGCGCCGAGCAGGGCAAGCAGTTCATGGTGCTCGACCGTCCGAATCCCGTAGGGGGCAACAAGGTCGAGGGATGCCTGGTCGAGGACTCGTGCTTCTCGTTCGTGAGCCAGTTCGCCATCCCCTACCTCTACGGCCTGACGCCCGGCGAGCTTGCCCAGTACCTCAACAACGAGGGGCTGATCGGCGACAGCCTGCGGTGCGACCTTACGGTAGTGCCGATGGAAGGCTGGACCCGCGACATGGACTTCCGCGAGACCGGCATGCCCTGGATACTTCCCTCGCCGCACATTCCCAATCCTGAGGCCGCGGTATACTATCCTGTCAGCGGCATTCTGGGCGAACTCTACTATATCAACATAGGCGTGGGCTACACAGAGCCGTTCAAGCTCTTCTGCGACGAGTACATCGACGCCGAGGAACTCGCACGCCGCATGAATGCCCTCGAACTGCCCGGCATGATGTTCCGCCCGATCCATATCAAGCCCTTCTACTCAACGGGACAGGGCAAGAATCTGGCAGGCATCGAGGTCTACGTGACCGACCGCGCCGCGGCCCCCCTGTCGCTGACCCAGTTCTACGTGATGCAGGAACTTGCCGACATGTATCCCGACAAGGCACCGTTCAAGGAAGGCAACGCCGACCCAAAACGTTTCAGCATGTTCGACAAGGTCTGCGGCAGCAAAGAGATCCGCAAGCGTTTCGGCGAAAACTACAAGGTCGCCGACATCATCGACTACTGGAACAAGGACAACGACAGCTTCCGGGCTGCCTCGTCAAAATACTATCTTTACAAATAAGACATTTCCGCCTCACCCTGCCCGGAACGGGGCAGGGTGAGGCCTCAAACCAATCCATTGTCGCCGGCCGCACGGACCGGCAATCACATCAGCAATGACAGACTCATCCCGACACAACGAGTTCCTGGCCGAAATCAGGGAATTCATACCGAAGAAAAGGATATTCACCGACGAGCTGCGCACCCTTGCATGGGGTACGGACGCCGGCTTCTACCGCATGATACCTAAGATAGTGGTCATAGCAGAGACGGAGCAGGAAGTATCGGCTCTGCTGCGCGCTGCCTCCCGACACGAAGTACCGGTGACTTTCCGCGCCTCGGGCACAAGTCTGTCAGGCCAGGCCATAACCGACTCGGTGCTTGTGGTGGCCAACAAGGCATGGACCGACTACAAGGTGTCGGACGACGCCCGCTACATCACCATGCAGCCCGGCATCCTCGGCAAGACGGCCAACGATATTCTCCGGCCCTACGGCCGTATGTTCGCTCCCGATCCCGCCTCGAAGAACTCGGCATCGGTGGGCGGCATCATCATCAACAACGCCTCGGGCATGAACTGCGGCACACATGCCAACAGCGACCATATCCTCAAGTCCATGCGTATCGTACTTGCCGACGGCACCGTGCTTGATACCGGCGACGAGGCCTCGCGGGCCGAATTCCGCCGCACTCACAAGAGTCTGATCGACGAGATCGAGGACATACGGCAGCAGATACTCTCCGACCACGATCTGACCCAGCGCATCCGCCACAAATACTCCATCAAGAATGTAACCGGCCTTAACATCCTGCCGTTCATTCTCTATACCGACGTGTTCGACATCATCGCCCACTGCCTCGTCGGCAGCGAAGGCACACTCGGCTTCCTGAGCGAGGCTACACTCGAAACGTCGCATCTCCATACCCATACCGCCTCGGCAATGCTGTATTTCAAGGACATAGCCGAGGCATGCCGCTGCGTGGTGGCGCTGAAAAAGTCGGCTCCCGTATTCTCCTGCGAACTGCTCGACCGCAAATCACTCGAATCTGTCAACGATCCCACAGGCAAAGGTCTCACGGCTCTGCTGCTCGACACCAAGAGCGACTCGGAAGAAGGCCTGGAGTCAAATATAAAAGCCATAATGGAGGTAATCGGGCGCTTCGATCTTTTCAACGACCCGCATTTCTCCACCGACCCGGCCGAGACGGCCCAGTGGTGGTCGCTGCGCTCGGGCATCTTCCCTTCGGTCGGCGGCACACGTCCGCTTGGCACCACAGCCATCATCGAGGACATCGCCTTCTACATCGAGGACCTGCCCACTGCCACCGTCGAGCTGCTCGAACTGCTCGACAAGTGCGGCTACAGCGACGCGTGCATCTACGGCCACGCCCTCGAAGGCAACTATCACTTCATCATAGCCCAGTCGTTCCAGACCCAGGCCGACATCGACAAATACCGCCACCTGATGGAGGAGATCGAGCACCTGGTGGTCGACAAATACGACGGCTCCCTCAAGGCCGAGCACGGCGTCGGCCGCAACATGGCGCCCTTCGTCGAACGTGAATGGGGCGAGAAAGCCTTCAGCCTGATGCGCCGCATCAAGGACGCATTCGACCCCAAGTGCATCCTCAACCGGGGCGTGATTTTCAACGACGATCCCGAGTGCTTCATCAAAGGCATGAAACCGCTGCCGCCGCTCCATCCGCTGGTCGACAAGTGCATCGAATGCGGCTTCTGCGAGCCCAACTGCATGAGCTGCGGCTTCACGCTGTCGGCCCGCCAGCGCACCGTGATACTGCGCGAGATCGCCCGGCTTGAAGCCGAAGGCGGCGCCGACAGTCTGGCGCGTGCCCGGCGGCTCAAGAAGGACTTCGAATACCTCGGCAATCAGACCTGCGCCGGCGACGGACTGTGCTCGACTTCGTGCCCGATGAAAATCAACACCGGCGAGATGATCCACGTCGTGCGCGAGATGGCGCTTCCGAAGGGCTCAGCCGGATATAAGGCGGGCGAATTCGCGGCGCGCCACCTGTCGGGAATCGAAAGCACCCTCAGGCTGGCCCTCGGCGCGGCCGATGTCGCCCACAAGGTGATCGGCGACAAGGGCGTGCGCGCCCTCGGCAAGGGGCTGCACAGCCTCGGGATACCCCTGTGGACGCCCGAACTTCCGCGGCCCTACAGCCCCGGAAAAGCCGTCGCCCGCACTCAGGCGCCGTCGGACAAGGCCGTGGTCTACTTCCCCTCGTGTATCAACCGCACCATGGGCGTAACTCCCGAAAAGGGCAAGAAGACAGCCCCGCTGGTGGAGACCATGATGAATCTCTGCGCCAAGGCCGGATACCGCGTCATCTTCCCCGACGGCATGGACAAACTCTGCTGCGGCATGATATGGGAAAGCAAGGGCATGCCCGAAATCGCCGATGACATGACCGCAAAGCTCGAGCAGGCCCTGCTGAAAGCAAGCGAAGGCGGCCGCTATCCGGTGCTGTGCGACCAGAGCCCGTGTCTGCACCGCATGCGCGACCACATCAAGAGCATGAAACTCTACGAGCCGGCCGAATTCATCACCGAATATCTCGCGCCTGAACTTGAATTCATACCCGACGACGAGCCGATAGCCGTCCATGTGACATGCTCCACACGGCGCATGGGACTGGCCGACACCATCATCGGGCTGGCACGCCGGTGCTCGACCAATGTAACCGTACCCGCCGCCGTGGGCTGCTGCGGCTTCGCCGGCGACAAGGGCTTCACAGTGCCTGAACTCAACACCTGGGGTCTGCGCCACCTGCGCCCGGCTCTTGAAAAAGCCGGAGTGGTGGCAGGCTACTCCAACTCGCGCACCTGCGAGATAGGTCTTACCAAAAACAGCGGCGTAAGCTACAAGTCGATCGCCTACCTCGTAGACGAGCACACCAAACCCAAAACCGACAAATAAGCCAACCAACTAATTATCCATAAAGCAATCATGTCACACACAGCCACAACAACCGGCCGGCCAAAACCGAAAAGACTGCTCGCGCTCGACATAATGCGCGGCATCACCATCGCCGGCATGATCCTGGTGAACAATCCCGGCTCGTGGGGGCACATCTATGCTCCGCTGGAGCATGCGTCGTGGAACGGCCTGACGCCGACCGACCTCGTGTTCCCGTTCTTCATGTTCATCATGGGTGTCTCGACCTACTTCTCGCTGCGCAAGTACGAATTCAAGTTCTCGGCATCGGCCATGCTCAAGATCCTCCGCCGCACGGTGGTCATCTTTCTGATCGGCATGTTCATCGCCTGGTTCGGCCTGTTCCTGCGCGGCACGCTCAGCGGAGTCGCCTTCTGGGACGCGGTGCTCAACTTCGACCATATCCGCATCCTGGGCGTAATGCCGCGCCTTGCCATATGCTACGGCGTCGGTTCGCTCATAGCACTGTGGCTCAGGCACAAGTGGCTGCCGACATTCGTAGGCGGCATTCTGGTGGTCTACACCGTGATACTGCTCTGCGGCCACGGCTTTGAATTCGCCGACCACAACATCATCTCGATCGTCGACCACAAGGTACTGGGGCCCGACCACATGTACGCCGACACCATCGACGGCGTGACACTGAAATTCGATCCCGAAGGGTTGCTGAGCACGCTGCCTTCTATCGCACACATGCTCATAGGCTTCATCTGCGGCGGATGGCTCGTGTCGGTCAAAGACAACCGCGACCGCATCAACCGCCTGTTCATCCTCGGCACGGTACTGACATTCGCCGGATTCCTGCTCAGCTACGGACTGCCGATCAACAAAAAGATATGGTCGCCGACATTCGTGCTCACCACCTGCGGCCTGGCGTCAAGCCTGCTTGGCCTGCTGATCTGGATCATCGACATCAAGGGCAAGAAGGGCTGGTGCCGCTTCTTCGAGGTGTTCGGCATCAATCCGCTCTTCCTCTACTGTCTCGGCGCCATTCTTTCGATAGTGATGGGTGCCATCCCGGTGGCCGGCACCACCCTCAAGGGCTGGGTGTACAAAGACATGCTCATGCCTGTATGCTGCGACGACGCCACCCTGGCATCGCTGGTGTTCGCAGTGCTTTTCGTGATACTCAACTGGCTTGTTGGCCTGATATTATATAAAAAGAAAATATATATAAAGATATGATACTCGTAGCAGACTGTGGCAGCACCAAGATCGACTGGTGCCTGCTCAAAAATGGAAAAGTAGAAAAACAAGTGTTCACTCTCGGCATGAACGCCGTGATGCTCACCGAGGAAGAAATGCGCCAGCGCATCGGCGACGAACTGGTACCCGAACTCACCGGATATCCCGTGGCCGAAGTATACTTCTACGGCGCCGGATGCATCTCCGACGAAGTGTGCGGCAACGTAGCCCGCGCCATCCGCTCGAACTTCCCGTCGGCCACCACCGTCGAGGTACACACCGACCTGCTGGCGGCAGCGCGCGCCCTGTGCGGCCGCGAAGCCGGCATAGCCTGCATCATGGGTACGGGATCCAATTCATGCTATTACGACGGCACCGAGATCCGCGACAACGTATCGCCTCTGGGTTTCATCCTCGGCGACGAGGGTTCGGGCGCCGTGCTGGGCAAGATCCTCCTGGGCGACGTCCTCAAGAATCAGCTTCCGGCCGACCTGTGCGAGAAGTTCCTCACCCAGTATGAGCTCGACCGCCTCACCATCATCCGCCGCGTATACAAGGAGCCTCAGGGCAACCGCTTCCTGGCCTCCGTGACCCCCTTCCTGCTCGAGAACATCGACCGCAAGGAGATCCATGACCTGGTTCTGAATTCGTTCAAGTCGTTCTTCGTGCGCAACATCGCCCAGTACAAAGGCTACCGCGACCTGAGCGTGAACTTCATCGGATCCATCGCCCACTACTACCGCCCCGTGCTCGAAGAAGCCGCAGCGGCCTGCGGCTGCCGCGTGGGCAACATCATCAAGAGCCCCATGGAAGGCCTGATCAAGTTCCACACCGCGTAATATAAAGAATAGTAAAGAATATAACCCAATCAATATGGCATTTGTAAAAATCAGCGAGCAACCCTCGCTATACAACGATCTCGAGAAGAAGTCGGTGGGCGAGATCCTGCACGACATCAACACCGAGGATAAGAAAGTGGCCCTGGCCGTAGAAAAGGCCCTGCCCCAGATCGAGAAACTCGTCACCGAGATTGTGGCCCGCATGAAAAAGGGCGGCCGCATCTTCTACATGGGCGCCGGCACAAGCGGCCGCCTCGGCGTGCTCGACGCTTCGGAAATTCCTCCCACATTCGGCATGGATCCCTCGTGGGTCATCGGCCTTATAGCAGGCGGCGACATCGCCCTGCGCAACGCTGTGGAAAATGCCGAGGACGACACGCACCAGGGCTGGCATGATCTCGAGAAATACAACATCAACGAGAAGGACACCGTCATCGGCATAGCCGCTTCGGGCACCACACCCTACGTCATCGGCGCACTGAAGGACTGCCGCGAGCACGGCATCCTCACCGCGGCCATCACCTCCAATCCCGACGCGCCCGTCAGCGAGGCCGCCGACATCGCCATCGAGATGATCGTCGGTCCGGAATATGTCACCGGTTCGTCGCGCATGAAGTCGGGTACAGGCCAGAAGATGATCTGCAACATGATCACCACATCCGTCATGATCAAGATGGGCCGCGTGAAGGGCAACAAGATGGTCAACATGCAGCTCACCAACGCCAAACTCGTCGACCGTGGCACACGCATGGTCATGGACGAGCTCGGCCTCGACTACGACGAATCAAAGCGCCTGCTGCTGATGCACGGATCGGTGAAGAACGCCGTCGACGCATACCGCGAGGAAAACGCCTGATACCATGCTGCGCAGATTCCTCACACTGGCACTGATCGCCTCGGCCGCCGTATGCGCCCAGGCGCAGGACGCGCCCGCCAAGCCCAAATACACCGAGCTGTACTATCAGCGTGCGTCACTCTTCGACCAGCTCGGCGTCGACAGCACCACGATCGTGTTCCTGGGCAACAGCCTCACCCACGGCTGCGAATGGCACGAACTGCTTAAGATGCCCAATGTCGTCAACCGCGGAATCAACGGCGACGTAGTGGCAGGCATCCGGGAGCGCATAGGCTCAGTGGTGGCCGGCCATCCGGCCAAGATCTTCCTCATGAGCGGGGCCAACGACGTCAGCCACGACCTGACGGCCGACTCAATAGCCACCGCGATAGCCGGTCTGGTCGACTACATACACGCCGAATCGCCCCAGACGCGCATCTACCTGCAGTCGATGCTGCCGATCAACAACTCGTTCGGCCGCTACAAGCTCATGGCCGGCAAGGAACAGGTGATCCGCGACATCAACGAACGCCTGGTCAAGGTAGCCGCCGACCGCGGCATCACCTTCATCAACCTCTATCCGGCTTTCTGCGACGAAGAGGGCAATCTCAAGCGCGAATACACCAACGACGGGCTGCATCTGCTCGGTCCCGCCTACCTCGTATGGCGCGACATCGTCCTCCCCTACGTGAAGGAATAAGAATACCGTACGACAGATATGTGTCAGGCGGGTATCCGGCAGCGGATATCCGCCTGACGCTTTTATGCCCGGACGGCAAAGTGAACCGGCCCACGTTCACACGCAGGCCGGAGCAGAAACATTTGTTTGAATTACGATCCGTAAAGTATCTTACACAGTTATTTATTTTTCCTTACAATGCGGATTGCGGCACCTCCGCCCGGAGCAAGCGGCTGCCGGAGCACGTCGCCGGGCCGCACGTCGATGGTGCGGATGCGGTAGGCCTGCGGATTGTCCTTCCAGTCGGCGCCCGGGGCGTCCTCATAGATGGTGGCCGTATATTTCGCGCCCGCGGGCAGGAAGCTCAGGTCGATTACGGCCTCGCGGGGCTGTTCGTCGGTGATGGCCCCCACGTACCAGTCGTCGGAATTCTTGTCGCGCCGTGCCACGGTGATGTAGCGGGCCGGCTCGGCCTCGAGATAGCGGGAGTCGGACCAGTCGACGGGGACGTCCTTTATGAACTGGAACGCGTCGGCGAAGCGCTCGTAGTTCTCAGGCAGATCACATGCCATCTGCATCGGCGACGGCATGGTCAGGTACAGCGCCAGCTGGCGGGCCAGCGTGGTTCCGGCCTGAGACGTCTTGCCCTCGCCATAGTAGCTCAGCCGCGTCTCGAACAGACCGGGAGTGTAGTCCATCGGACCACCCTTGAGGCGCGTGAACGGCAGAATGCACGTGTGCGACGGCGGATTGCCGCCCATCGACTCGAATTCGCCGCCGCGGGCCGATTCCTGGGCCAGCCAGTTGGGATAGGTGCGGCACAGGCCTGTCGGACGCGGTGCCTCGTGGCTGTCGACCATGATCCCGTACTCGGCCGCGCGTTCGATGACATGGCGCACGTGGTCGACCATCCACTGCGACGTGTGGTGTTCCGAGCGCGGGATTATGGCTCCGACGTAGCCGGTCTTGACGGCGTCGTAGCCGTTGTCCTTCATGAACCGGAACGCGCGGTCGAGCTGCAGCTCGTAGTCGGCGGCGTTGGCTGCCGTCTCGTGGTGCATGATCAGCTTCACGCCGCGGCCGGCGGCATAGTCGCGCAGCGCGGGCAGGTCAAAGTCCGGGTACGGGCGGTCGAAGAGGAACTGGCGGTTCTTGCGGTAGCTCGCCCAGTCCTCCCAGCCTTCGTTCCAGCCCTCGACGAGCACGCCGTCGATGCCGTTGTCGGCCGCGAAGTCGATGTAGCGCTTCACGTTCTCGGTGTTGGCCGGATGACGGCCGTTGGGCTTCAGGGCCGAGTAGTCGGTCACGCCCGGCTTGGCCAGCCAGTCGTCGGAGTAAGCCCACGTCTTGACATTGCCGGTGAACATCTCCCACCACACACCGACGAATTTCATCGGTTTTATCCACGACGTATCCTCGATCTTGCACGGTTCGTTAAGGTTATAGACAAGCTGCGAGGCAAGGATGTCGCGTGCGTCGTCGCTCACGATCAGCGTGCGCCAGGGCGTGTTGAACGGCAGCTGCAGATAGGCGCTCACACCCAGCCGGTCGGGCACAAGGTGGGCCTTCATGGCGAAAGCGGCCGTGTCGACGTCGAGCAGCATGGCCGGATAACCGGTGAGGGCGGCCTCGTGGACGTTGACGTAGACCGGGTCGGCCGTCCTGATCAGCAGCGGAGTCTGGACCGACACACCGTCGGCGCGCTGCGCCTCCGAATGGCGGCGGTACGACCCCAGAGCCTGCGGCAGGCCGGTGAATGTGGTCTCCGACCACAGGTATTCGTCGGTGTCATAGTCGCCCGGAATGCAGAACAGCGTATGGTCGGCCCCGTAGTTGAACTCCGTGAGCTCGTCGCGCAGAGTCAGATAGTTGGATCCGCGCTGGGCAGGCAGCTCGTAGCGGAAACCGAGACCGTCGTCGAACAGACGGAAACGCAGCGTCAGTTCGCGCTCGGGATCATCGGCTTTCAGGTGCACGGCCAGTTCGCGGAAATGGTCGCGCACAGTGTCGTACTCGCCCCACACGGGCTGCCACGAGCGGTCGACTGTCGCAGTGTCGGCGGACGCGATGCGGAAACCGTCGGCAAAGCGTGTCTCGTCGGCCACGAGGCCCAGCAGACTGGGCTGCACGAGCGTGCGGCCTTTGTAATCGAGCGAGTAGAACGGGCGGCCGGCTCCGTCGACGCCGACCTCGAGTTTCAGATCGCCCGAAGGCGATGTGATGCCGGCGGCCGCCGCAGTCATGGCGGCCGCCAGCATGGCGATTGTGGTGAACAGTTTCATTTAAAATGCTTTAGTTCATAAGGATCGTATAGCCGTAGGCACCGAGCGAGACGGTTACCGGCACTGTCTCTTCCTGGCCCGAAATCAGATCGGTCATCCGGCTTCCGGCAAGCTGAATAGGCGTCCTGACGGTCTGCTCGCTGCCGGTAGTGTTGACCATCACCAGCAGGGTGTGGCCCGGAACCGAACGCGTGAAGCTCACGACCGACGAGGTCGAATAGCCCGTGAGCTGACCGCGACGCACCTCGGCCGAGCGGATGAATGCGTCGTTGATGGCACGGTACTCAGCCGTCAGCGCCGTCGAGAAATCAAGCGTATTGTAGTCGAAGAACGACAGTTTGCCGCTGAGGCCCTCGACATCCATCGACGAGTAGATCATCGGCGTGCCGTTGAACATGGCGGCCAGCACGTAGGCGGCCGGAATGGCTTCGACGGAGCCGTACATGCGGTCGATGCTGTTCTCGGCGGCGACGTCGTGGTTGAACACATAGCGCAGTATCGACTTGCCTTCGGGCACTTTGGCCAGCGCGTCGGAGGCCTCGGTCACCACTTCCGACGCCTTGCCGCCCTGGAAAGCTGCGGAAATGGCACGCGACGAGTTCCAGTCGTAGATCATGTCGAATCCGTCGTCGTAGAAGCTGTAGTCGGCTGTTTCGGCAATCATAAGGAGGCCGGGACAGGAGGCGCGCAGGTCGGTGATGACCTTTTTCCAGAATTCGTGAGGCACGCCGTCGGCGAAGTCGCAGCGGAAGCCGTCGATGCCTCCCTCGGTGACCCAGTAGGCCATGGCGTCCTCCATGGCTTCGGCCGTGGCCGGATTGCCGTAGTCGAGCTGAGCCACGTCGGGCCAGTTGGCCGGACTGACGATGTTGCCCTCGCCGTCCTTCTTATAGCGGTCGGGGTGCGAGGTTATCCAGGGATTGTCCCATGAGGTGTGGTTGGCGATCCAATCGAGGATCACCTTCATGCCGGCAGCGTGGGCTGCTGCCACGAGGGCCTTGAAATCGGCCATGGTGCCGTAGCGCGGATTGATCTGCTTGAAGTCGCGGATGCAGTAGGGCGAGCCGATGGCCTTGAGTTCGCCGGGAGTGCACACAGGCATCACCCACAGGATATCGCAGCCCATATCCGAGATACGGGGCACCTGGGCGGTGAGTTTGTTGAGGCAATCGTTCTCGCCGAAGAAGCGTGGATTGGCCTGATAGATGACGTTGGCCGACACCTCCGGTCCGACGGCCGGAGCCTCGGGATTCTCGGGCATATCAATCTCGTATGACGTGCATGCGGCGAGCATTGCCGCCAGCAGGCATGTCGCTGTCTTGAGAATTTTCATTGTATTCCTTGATTATTTGAGTTCTGCCTTGTCGGGCATGGCAATGATGGTGTAGTCTTTGTCGAGTGTGATCGAGACGGCATCGTACTGCGTGCCGGCGTTGTCGTTGAAGATCAGATTCTCGGTGACGCCGTCGGCCTCGACCGTCAGCACCTTGTAGGTGACACCGCCAAGGGTGACCGTGTCCTCAGCCTTCACGCCCGGCCAGCCGCCGAACACCTCCTGGTCGCCCCAGGCGTAGACATAGAGCGCCGACCAGCCGGTGCGGTCGTCAATGTAGATTTTGTGCGAAGATACCGGACGGTCGATCAGCGCGGCGCCATCGGCGTTGGCCACGATGTAGTAGTCCTTGTCGAGTGTAACCGACAGGGCGTCGTACTGATTGCCCGCGTTGTCGTTGAAGATCAGATTCTCGGTCTCGCCGCTGCCTTCGACAGTGTAGACAAGGAATTCTATGCCGCCTATGGTCTCGGTGACCGTAGTTGACTGGCCGGGCCAGCCGCCGAAGATTTCCTTGTCGCCCCAGGCATAGGCATAGAATGCACTCCAGCCTGTCAGGTTCTGAATGTAGATCTTATACTCGGCGGAGGGTGTTGGCTCAGGCTCTTCGGGCGTGCCGGGAGTCGACGGCTCGTAAGTGGCCGGATCGATTTCCTTGGCCGACGAGGCTGTCAGCTCGACATAGACGTCGCGGTCGAGGCTGAACACGACCACATCGTCGATCTGCTTGCCATTGCCGTTGTTGAGGATCACGTGTTCTTCGAGACCGGCGTCGCAGTTGGCCGCGCCGAGGTCGAAGTAGGTGTAGGTCACGCCGTTGATCACCTGGGTGCCGGTCGGACTCATACCGGGCCATGCGCCGTTGAGATCATTCACCGCACCCCACATGTAGAGGTAAAGCGCATCCCAGCCGGAGTTGTCGACCACGAACACGGCATAGCCGTCGTGGCTTACGACATTCGACGGATCGAACTCGTTGACCGCATCGGGTGTGAGCTCGAGATAGAAGTCCTGGTTGAGCGTCACATTGAAGTCGGGCAGCTGCTTTCCGCCGCCGTTGTCGTTGAAGATCAGGTTGAGGTTCAGGCCTTCGTTGGCTGCACCGGTGTCGAAGTACTTGTAGGCGACACCGTCGATCTCCACCTTGCCGGTGGGCTTGATGCCGGGCCAGCCGCCGAATGCTTCGGCATCGCCCCAGGCGTACATCGCCAGGTCGTCGTAGCCCGAGTTGTCCACGACATAGATCACATAGCCGTCGTGCACGATCTCGTCCGGATCGGCCGGTTTGTTGAAGTAATCGGCCCAGCGGTAGACAAGCACGTTGAGCCGGCCTCCCACGGCCGGGGCCTCGCGGTGTGTCACGGGTGTATTCTCAAGCGAGCGTTCCTCGCCCTGCTCCTCAGAGACGAATGTGTAGCCGTCGGCCAGTGTCTTGCCGTCGGCGAAGTCGGCCGGATTGAGATAGATGCCCCACTTGACATCGGTGTCGGCAGCCTTCTGAAGCTGCCAGCGCGGATCGCCCACGGCGTCCATGCCGCCGTTGAATTCGCCGACGATATAGATCTTATCGGACGCAAGCGTGCCCTGCGGCACAATCACCTCCAGCAGCTGGTAGCCGGGCCGGAGCTCGAACCGCGGCAGCTCGCTGTCGAATATGATTTCATCCTTGGAGCAGCCGGCCAGCAGAGGCAGCAACATCACCATCAGGATGCCGAATATATTGAATTTCTTCATAATAATGCTTCTGTGATTGGATTAATAGTTGGGATTCTGTACCAGGCCGGGGTTGACCATCAGTGCTACCTGAGGCAGCGGATACCATTCGTAGCGGCGGTCGCGCCGGGCGGGAAGCTGGCGGTCGGTCTCGGTGGCACGGCCGAAGAACCACCACTGGCCCTGCGTGAACTTGTCGAACCGGCGCAGGTCGGTGCGGCGGCGGCGTCCCTCGTCGAGGAATTCAAGACCCCATTCGCTGAGCATCCAGTCGGCGTCGAAGCTGTCGAAACCGGGACCGGGCTTTTCAATCTCAGCGGCATCGGCCGCAGAGTAATAGCGCTGGCGCACGTCGTTGACCAGTTGCTTTGCGGCGTCGGCGCTGCCTGCGCGCAGGCGGCACTCGGCCAGCGTGTAGTACACCTCGGCAAGGCGGAATTCAACCTGACCGGCATCGCGCCAGTCAACTCCGGCCGAAGAGGGGTAGATCGGGTAGCGCAGCACGCGGAAGCCCGAGTTGGTCTGCCCCCAGCGCGGACTCATGACGGGTTCGAGCTGGCGTCCCAGGTTGAGGAACGTGCCCACCTGGTCGACGTAGATCAGCGGCTTGTCCTGCAGGTCGGCGTCGGCCAGCACCGGCTCGCCGGTCAGGTAGTTGATCTGGGCGCCCATAGCGAAGATGCCCTGCCAGTTTCCGGCGGCGTCGCACTTGAAAGGCTGCTTGCGGATGTCCTTGTCGTTCATGCGGTCGAAGGGTGCGCCCAGCTTGTCGCCGTAGTCGAACAGGAAGCTCTTGGCTCCTTCGCTGCCGGCATTGGGCACGAGTGTGCCGGTGTTGTCCTTCGAGGGAACGAGGCAGGTGCAGTTCCAGCCGCCCTGATCGCTTGCGAAGTCAAACATCTCGTCGTAGTTGTAGGGCAGGAAGGGGGTGTTGCGGTTGTTGTTGGTCATGCGGCCGGCCTCCATGGCGAATGCGAACACTACCTCCGGACAGGCGGCGTTGCCGACGCTGTAGATGGTGCGGTAGTCCGACGCAAGGTTGTACGAGCCGTACTTGCCGTCGATGATCTCCTGGCACAGCGTGGCGCAGTCGGCGTAGCGGTCGGTGCCGGTGAATAGCTGCGAGTTGAGCAGCAGACGCATCTTCAGCATGCGGTTCATGCCCTGGTTCATGCGGTTGCGTGTGGCGCCGGAGCCGTCCTCGGCCGTGAGGTCGGCATAGCAGCCGTCGAGCTCATCGGCAATGAAATTCCAGATCACCTGGCAGCCCTTGTCGAAGTCGGGATCGGCCGAACCGGGGATGGCTCCACCCACCGATACGTTCAGAGGCAGCGCACCGCCCCAGAGTTCGAAGTTGTTGTAGTAGGCCCAGGCGCGCATGGTGCGCACTTCGGCTATGTATGATGCGAGCTGCGCGTCGGTCATGCCCAGCGAGGCCGGATTGAGCTGCTCAAGGTCGTTGATGAGCGTGTTGCACAGGCCGATCGTCTCCCAGGCGTGTTCCCAGGCCTGGCGGATGATGACCGATTCGGAATTCCACGTCTGGCTCGACAGCACGAACTTGGCGGCTTCGTCATAGCCCCAGGCGCCTCCGTTCCAGGTGCGCCAGGCGATCTGGTCGGCGGGAAATTCGTTCAGATACCAGAAATATTCCAGGAAGCCGCTGGCTGCACTGGCATAGATGGAGGCCACGGCCCCCCTTGACGGAGCTTTCGTCCTGATAATAGGTCGAGGCGTCGATGCGGTCGAACGTCACTTCGTCGAGATCGGTGCACGACCAGGTGCCTGCGGCCACGGCGGCAGCTGCGAGCACACCGAGTATATGTCTTTTGATTTTCATTGTATCAAGTGATTGAAGGTTAACGGAAACGGACTGTCACGCCGAGAGTCAGCTGCGTGGCGGTGGGATAGGCCGACGACACGTCGATGCCCGGGGTAATGCCGGTGGAAGTCACGGCCGACGGATCTGTGCCCGAATAGCCGGTGATGGTGAAAAGATTGCGGGCCGACAGATACACGCGCAGCGAGTCGAGCAGGCGCCGGTTCTTCAGCGGCACGGTGTAGCCAAGGGTGACGTTCTCGAGCTTGAAGTAGTCGCCCCGCTCGAGGAAGTACGACGAGATGACACCGCCGCCCGACCACACGTCACGGTCCTTGAGATAGGTGCTGCGGAGCACATTGTCGCTGCCGCTTCCGCGCAGGCCCATACCGTACTTGCGCATGTTGAAGATCTGGAAGTCAAACGCACCGGTGAACATCAGGCTCAGGTCGAAGTTCTTCCATTTTACGGTGTTGCTCCAGGTCAGGAAGTGCTTGGGAGCGCCGTCGCCGATGTAGCGTTTGTCGTTGGGATCGGCTGCCGCCGCCGGCACCTTGTCGCCGTCGGCGGTATAGACCAGCATATTGTGGTTCTCGTCGACGCCGGCATATTCATAGCCGTAGAACTGGCCGATGCGGCCGCCTTCCTCCACGCGGAAGAAATATTCGCTCGTGCCTACGCCGGGCTTCTGGTACAGATCGAGATACGAGGCCTGGTAAATGCTGTTCGACAGCTTGGTGAGTCGGGTCGTGCCGTACGAATAGTTGACACCGGTGGTCCAGGTCACGGGGCGGTTGACGACGACATCACCCGTAAGCGCCAGTTCGATACCGGTATTCTTGGTCGTGCCTACGTTCACAAGAATGTCGGGATACACATACGGCGGCTGCGGGGCCGTGTAATTATAGAGAAGATCCTGCGAACGACGGTCGAAGTATTCGATCGAACCGTACAGACGGTTGAAGAACATGAAGTCGATGCCGTAGTTGGCGCTGGTAAGTTTCTCCCAGCCAAGCTCGGGATTGGCGTTGTTCGACGGACGGTAACCGGTCACCCACTGGCCGTCGATCAGATATGTGCCGCTGGGCGAATATGTGGCCAGCGACTTGTAGGCATCGAAGTCGCTGCGGCCCGTCACGCCGTACGAAAAGCGCGGCTTGAGGCTCTGCACAGTCTGCACGTAGTCCGACAGGAAAGGCGCCTTGGCCATTTCCCATGCTATGGAAGCGGCCGGGAACGAGCCCCACTTCTTGTCGGAACCGAACTTGGTCGAGCCTTCGTGGCGTATCGAGGCCGACGCTATGATCATGCCGCGCCACGAATAGTTGACACGTCCGAAAAAGCCTATCAGCGTCGACTGACTCTTTCCGCCGTACATCTGCGCCTTACCGTCGCCGAGCCACGAACCCGAGCCGATGCCGTTCCACAGGGGCTTGTCGAAAGTAAAGCCATTGTTCTGCATGAACATCTGCTCCCAGTTGGAGCGTTCGAACGAATAGCCGGCCACGACTTTCACATCGTTGTCGCCGCTCTGGAAGCCATAGTTGGCGAGCCATTCCACGCGGTTGGTCCACCACTTCTGATACTGCTGCGACGCACGGCCGGCATAGCCGCCCCAGTACGATTCGCCCGAAGTGGTCGGGGTATAGTAGTCGCTCTTCAGGTCATTGTAGTTGTATGAGTACGACAGTGTGGTGCTGACGCTGTGACGGTCGTTGCTCCAGATGTTGTACTTCACGTCGGCAGTGCCGAGCAGATAGGTGCGGTTGCCGCGCGAGGTGTTCACGCGTAGCTGCTGCACCGGATTCTTCACGTCGGTCGGCGACGTCGGCTGATAGTACGATCCGTCGGTATTGTAGACCGGAATCGTCGGATTCATTCCAAGCGCGGTGTCGAACATGCCGTCGTCGCCCCAGTTTTCCTTCACCTTGCGGGCGTTGATCGAGGCAGTGAAGCGCAGATGGCTGTCGAGGGCGTTGGCCGACACGGCCGCGCGGCCGCCGAATTCCTCGCGACGGCTCACGATGTCGAGGCCGTTGGCCTTTTTCCAGTTGGCCGATGCCGTGTAGTAGCCGCCGTTGGCCAGCGATCCGTCGATCGACAGATACTGGTTCGTGTCGTAGGCGTAGTCGCGGGTGATGAGATCATACCAGTCGGTGCTGGCTCCGTAGTCGTTGCCGCGGCGTGCGAGGCGCCACTCATAGGGCGACAGCACCTCGGGCTTATCTTTGGCAAACGCGAGCGCACCATATGAATCAAATGTGATGACCGGAAGTCCGGGCTCGCCCGTGCCTTTCTTGGTAGTGATCAGTATCACGCCGTTGGCACCGCGCGTACCGTAGATGGCTGCCGAGGCAGCGTCCTTGAGCACCGACATCGACTCTATGTCCTGCGGCGCGAGCGTGCGGATGTCGCCGCCGGCCACGCCGTCTATCACGATCAGCGGTCCGTTGCCGGCACTGAGCGAGGTAGCGCCGCGCACCTGCAGGTCGGCGCCCGCGTTCGGGTTGGCCGACGCCGTGCTCGACACATTCAGACCTGCGACCTTGCCGGTAAGCATCTCCATGGGGCTGTTCATGGCGCCGCGCTGGAAGTCCTCGCGGTTGACCTGCACGATCGAGCTCGACAGCTCCTTGCGGCTCAGAGAGCCATAGCCCACGACGACAACCTCGTCGAGCAGCTCGTTGTCCTCGCTCATGGTTACATCGATTTTCGTACGGCCGTTCACAGGCTGCTCCACGGCCTTGAAGCCGACATAGCTGAACACGAGCGTGCCGCCCGACGGCACGGCCTCAAGCGTGTAATTGCCGTCAAAGTCCGTGGCCACGGCGTGCTGTTGCTCGCCCTTGACCGAGACGCTGACTCCGATCAGCACCTCGCCGGCCGGATCCGTCACCGTACCCGACACTGTCAATGTCTGCGCCGACGCACACGGCACGGACATCAGAGCCATCACCCACAGCAACGCCAGGGCAAACGCTCGGTAATTCCATAGTTTTTTCTTCATTAGTGTATGATTTAAGATTTTGATTATGTGTTTCATGGTTTTTGTGACACTCTGCCTTCATTTTTTGCAAAGGTCTCCAACTTCCGGCCCCATATCAAGCCTCTCAAACAAAAATCAAAACTCCCGAATCATACAAAGCACTGGCTGTCTGCCAGTTTTATAAATCAGCAGTAACGAAAAATCAATATGTCGTCATACGGATTTTACAGGTATTTTCACACCATATTCCTCACCGAATCCTCAAAAGTGCCCGGATCAAGAGCACGCCGGCGCATCTTCGAGCGGTAGGTGTACACTGTCGAGATCGAGCAGCGCAGGAACTCGGCAAGCTTGGCGCTGTCGTCGATGCCGAGACGGATCAGCGCGAACAGACGCAGCTCGGTGTTCAGTAGCTCGCCCGATTTGAGTACGATCTGCTCGTCGGGCCGCAGAAGGGAGTTGAATTTCTCAACAAACGACGGATATATACTGAGAATCGCCTCATCAAACCGCTTGTAGAAATTGCGCAGCAGCTGGTCGGAGATTTCCGATGTCTCGAGCTTTCTGAGCAGCCCTGCCCGGTTGCCCCCCTGCGCCACCATAACACGCAGCGACTGCTGGTAATGCTGCAGCGTCGATATGGCCGTCGAGCAATATTCCATGAACAGTCCCGCATACTGTTCCTTCGTTCGGTTGTACTCATGCAGTTCGGCATTGCGCGAAGCCAGGTCGGCATTGGCCTGCCTCAGCTCCTCCGACATCTTCATCAGCTCCTCATTGGCGCTGCGGACCCGTGAGTTGGCTCTCCGCAGACTTCTGAACTGTTTTAGAATAAGCAGAATCGTGACTATCAGTATTATCGAGAGTACCCCCGACACCAGCACCAGCCCGCGCAGTCGCCCCGTAAGTTCGTCCTGACGTATCGAATATGCCTCGTCTATCACCGGCAGCATCTTGGCCGACTGAACGTTGCGCATCAGCGCCGAATAGAAGTTGGCATCCGCAAAACTCTTTTTAAGATAGCGGTTTGCACGGTCGACATCTCCGTCCTCGAACATCACCGTGGCCACCTCGCGAAACGACATATTCTCCTTCACCGCGCCGCGCACGTCGCTGATCGCACTCAGCACCAGGTAGCGCTTGTAATCATCGGCATTCCCCGCCGTCTTGTGGATGTACGACAGCGTCGACGCTATGATCGAATATTCACGCATGCCGCTCTTATACCGGTCAAGAAACTCTGTCAAAGCCTCGATTGCCTCTTCAGGCTTACCGTCGCGGGCCAGTTCAGCCATCACATACACCTGATGGTTGAACGAACCTGTCTGAGCGACATTCTCAAGTGAATCCGAATACTGCGCCCGCAGTTGCTCATAAGCACGACCGGTCTCATGTTCATTGGTATATTCGCTCAGATACTGATAAGTGGCACAATACGTGGCATAATAACCCTCCAGCTGATCATCGCTCAGCGATTCGCGCGGGATCGACTGCATTATCTCAAGCGCATCCGTAAACAGCCCCGCATGGGCGAGCACATCCGCTTTTCTGATCAGCATCGACATATGCAGCTCCGGCCGTTTCCTCACATAAGGCCGGTCAAGATTCAGCATTACATAATACAGTGCCGAATCAGCATTGAAAGCCTCATACTCCTTTACGAGCGACGATGTAAGTTCCGTCATCTCGTCATCATCCGTGGCAGCGGCAAGTTTGATCCTAAGTTTCTCAATTCTCGCCTCCTTCATCCTTTCATATTCGGAACTGCGCGCGATTTCAGCATCCAACAGAGCGTAAAGATCCTCCAAGTCCATGTTGCTTGCCTTCTCACGGCCTCCGCAAGAAACAAGAAACAATAACAGCAACAAACTTATGAAAGTCTTCATGGCATAGCTTGAGCAGATCACTCCGGACGGGACCTCTCGTTCCGCTAAATTACACAAATTTCCCAACCCGTCCAAAAAAACGCACACAAATCTCACCAGCAAACACACATACCCTATCTCCGTATCTCCAGAGCCACACATCGACCAGTTTGCCCGCAGCACACCGCATATGCCACATAAGCTATATATAAGCCACCTAAGCCATACAAAAGCTACATAAACCACCACACCCTCACACTACGACATCGCGCAGCACAGGGAAAGCAGGCTGCTCGCCTGCGCCTC
>OLSQ01000366.1_pt1 | contig 45003 bp, 39 predicted proteins | sample 1672561 | NCBI WGS metagenome assembly OLSQ01 (sample SAMEA3136699, study PRJEB25190) | human gut metagenome | biome: human gut; feature: human-associated habitat; material: faeces | place: Austria | collected 2013
GTTTCGTTGCCACATGCGGAAGCGTCCGCAAAACCGCCGTCCGGTGTCTGGCGATAGAAATATCCGGGAACGGTACGCTCGAAATTGCTCTCGGCCGTATTGAAAGTGTGATTGTACACCACATCCATGATCACTCCGATGCCTGCTTTGTGAAGCGCTGCCACCATCTCTTTCATCTCCCGTATACGCACCTCTCCGCGAAATGCATCCGTGGAATAGGAGCCTTCCGGCACGTTATAATTGACCGGATCATATCCCCAGTTATACTGGACGATCTCCGGATGCGATTCATCGATGCTGGCAAAATCAAACGCCGGCATAATCTGTACATGCGTGATTCCGAGTTGTTTTAAATAATCAAGCCCTGTCGCCTGCCCCCCGGCGTTCTTTGTCCCTTCCTCTGTTAATCCAAGAAATTTTCCCGGGTTTTTCACATTACTGCTGGCATCTCCTGTGATATCAGCAACGGATATTTCACAGATTACCATATCCGTCCTGCTTTTTACCTGCGGGCCTTTATCCTCTGCAAAGCCTTTCGGATCTGTCCCTTTTAAATCCAGCACCATGCTGCGCTGTCCATTGACCCCCGTAGCTACCGAATAGGGATCCTGTGTTTCTACCATTTTCCCGTTTCTCGTAATTTTGTAAGTGTAATAGATTTTGTCCAGATCCCCGCTTTTTTTCAAAAGCCAGGTTCCCTGTACATCCCGTTTCATCGGTGTCTCATCCATAAGACAGGCGCCATCGCCTCTCTCATAAAGACATACACTTACTTCATCTGCCGTGGGCGCCCATATCCGGAATGTTGTATTGGTTTTGCTATAGGAAGCCCCAAGGTCCTCTCCCTTATAAAAATCTCCCTGCATCCCATTCCTCCCTTTTTGTATGCACACTTCTTCACGATATAATTTCGCATTTTTTCGCAATTAATTATATTTTATATTCGCATGGATGTAAATTGTTATATTCACTAAGTTTTCTACAATATTTTGTGTAAATAGACTAAAAAGTGACTTTTGCACCGCGATATCGTGTTTCGAAGCGCAAAAGCCACTTTTATTTTATTTCTGTTTTGTTTATGCGTTTGTTGCTTTTACCATTGCTTCAAGCGTTTCTAATGCCTTGCCGGAATCAATGGTCTCTCCTGCAATACGGATACCCTCTTCGATACTGTCGGCTTTGCCACCGATATAAAGTGTCGCACCTGCATTTAACAGTACAATATCTCTCTTTGCACCACGTTCTTTTCCGGAAAGAATGTCTTTGGTGATCTGTGCATTTACCGTTCCATCGCCGCCCTGTAAATCCTCAATTTTGCAGCGATTTAATCCAAACTGTTCCGGCGTGATTTCGTATGTTTCTACTTTTCCATCTTTGATTTCAGAAACTGTGCTTGGACCCGTCAGTGTAAATTCGTCCATATTGTCCTCACCACTTACCACAAAGCCCCGCTTCACGCCGAGGTTTGCCATGGTTCCTGCAATAACCTCCGTAAGGCTTGGAGAATACACACCTACAACCATCGCCTTTGCACGGGATGGATTGGAAAGTGGTCCTAAAATATTAAATACAGTACGGATTCCCATCTCCTTTCGGACAGGTCCTACATATTTCATCGCAGGATTGAAGTGCGGCGCAAACATAAATCCAATGCCTACTTCTTCCACACATTTTTCTACAACATCCGGATCTGCGGAAATGTTAACGCCAAGTGCTTCTAACACATCTCCTGCACCACTCTTTGAAGAAATAGAACGGTTTCCATGCTTTGCAACCGGAACACCTGCTGCCGCCACAACAAAAGCGGATGTTGTGGAAATATTAAAAGAATAGGTACAGTCTCCGCCGGTTCCCACGAAATCCACGTAGTTGTCAACTTTCGGGCTGATCGTATTAGCCTTGTCACGAAGAACCATTGCCAGACCGGTGATTTCGTCCAAGGTCTCTCCTTTCATGCGAAGGGCGGTCAGGAAACATGCGATCTGTGACTGTGTTGCCTCTCCTGATAAAATCATTTCCTGGGCTTTCATTGCCTCTTCCTTTGTGAGATTATTGCCTGCTACTAATTTGCTGAGTATTTCTTTCATGTTCTTATCCTCCTGATATCCGATTTATACAAGTTCATTGAGTTCTTTTTTAAATGTGCTGCAGTATTCTGCCGCTTTTTGTGCATCAAACTGACTGTCCTTTAACAGATTGATAAAATGCGATCCGACAATCGCACCATCGATAATCTCTTTCATCGGCGCCACGTCTGCTGCTGTACGGATACCAAATCCCATCATAACCGGAATCTTAGATACTCCCTTGACATAGGACAGGTAACTTAACACCTCTTTGTGGAAAGTTGCTGCCTGACCGGTAACTCCCATGGAAGATACGCAGTAAACAAAGCCTCTTGCATGCTCAAGAATCTTTGGCACACGGTCTTTGGAAACCGGAGAAACAAGCTGGATCAGTATTGTTTCATCTTTTCCTTCCAGTGCATTCTGCAGATCATCCTGCTCTTCAAACGGAAGATCCGGTATAATCAGGCCATCCACTCCACATTCCTGACATTTTTTTGCGAACTTTTCCACGCCGTAATGCAAAACAGTGTTGTAATACATCATAAATACAATCGGAATTGCCACGCCTTCACTTCGCATTTCCTGCATGCATACAAATGTTTTTTCGAGGTTTGCTCCTCCAAGGATTGCCTGATAAGAAGCATCCTGAATGACCGGACCATCCGCTACCGGATCAGAAAATGGAATTCCAAGTTCAATAATATCGGTTCCCGCCTGTTCCTGTGCTTTAATAAGTTCTTTTGTCTTTGTATAATCCGGCAGTCCGGCTGTAATGTATGTAATAAATGCTTTTTCATTTTTTTCCTGCAGTGCTGCAAGTGTCTGCTCAATTCGGTTCATATTCTCACTTCCACCCTTTCTTCCAACTCTTAATTCAAATATCCTTTTCCTGCCAGATAGTCAGAAATTGTATTTACATCTTTGTCACCACGGCCGGATAAACATACAATCATGCTCTGATTCATATTCATTTGTTTTGCTTTCTTAAATGCGTATGCCACTGCATGCGCACTTTCGATTGCCGGGATAATGCCTTCCAGCTTGCAAAGTTCCATCAGCGCATCCATTGCTTCCACATCCGTGATTGCCACATATGTTGCACGTCCACTGTCTCGCAGATATGCATGTTCCGGACCAACGCCCGGGTAATCAAGTCCTGCCGAAATGGAATGTGCGAGCTGGATATTTCCGTCCGTGTCCTGTAACAGATAAGATTTCATGCCATGAAGTACACCAGGCTCGCCAAGTGCCATCGCGGAAGCATGCTTGCCTGTTTCAATACCAAGTCCTGCTGCCTCTACACCGATAAGCTCCACATCTTTTTCATCAATGAAATCTGCAAACATTCCGATAGAATTGGATCCACCTCCCACACATGCCATAACAACATCCGGATTGCGTCCTTCCACTTCCATATGCTGACGCTTTGCTTCGCGGCTGATTACACTCTGGAACTCTTTTACCATCTTCGGATATGGATACGGACCTACTGCAGATCCAATCACATAAAAAGTATCTTCTGCCGTCTTTGCCCATGTACGGATTGCCTCGTTCGTGGCATCTTTTAAAGTGTTGCTTCCGGATTCCACGGATACAACCTTTGCACCTAACATTTCCATACGCATGACATTAAGCTTCTGACGCTCGATATCTTCTTTTCCCATATAAACGGTACATTCCATATTAAAAAGCGCTGCTCCGGTCGCTGTGGCCACACCATGCTGGCCTGCACCGGTCTCTGCGATTACTTTCGTTTTTCCCATACGTTTTGCAAGAAGAATCTGTCCGATTACATTATTGATCTTGTGCGCTCCGGTATGATTTAAGTCTTCTCTCTTTAAATAAATCCTGGTTCCATATTTCTCACTCAACCGCTCCGCGTAATATAACGGTGTCTCTCTTCCGACATACTGGCGCAGATAATAGTGATACTGTTCCATAAATTCCGGATCATGGATAGCTTCCTCAAAAGCTGCATCCAGTTCCTCTAATGTGTTCATCAGTGACTCCGCAACAAATTGGCCACCGAACTCTCCATAATATGCTTTCTTATTCATAATCTCTCACCTTTCTGACAAAATTATTAATTTTTGTTTTATCTTTTCCATTTTCTCCTTCTACTCCAGAGCTCACATCTACAACATCCGGGGAAAACAGTTTCATTCCTTCTTGTACATTACTTTCATTCAAGCCACCGGCCAGAACAAATTTACGATGCATCAATAACTCAGCCGCCGCATTTTTTACATCGGCCTGTTTCCAGTCAAACGTTTTGCCTCCGCCATAAGATGCTCCGTCCACAACGATGGCCTCTATTTTTTTCTGTAAGTGCTGTGGCATTTTCATAAATGCCTCTGCTTTTTGCAGTAGTTCTTCTTCCTTTATGATATTTACTGCATACCATATAGGGATAGAGGCTGTTTCAAGCACTTCTTTGTGCAATTCTCCATGAATCTGCACAATATCAAATCCAGAATCAATTATTCTCCGTACCAGTTCCACATCCGGTGATACCGTAACTGCAACTGCCTGAATCTGCGGATTCAACTGTTCTCGAATCTCTTTGCTCTGTGCAAATGATACATTTCGTTTACTTTTCGGATAAAATACAAAACCAGCATAATCTGCACCCACATCATTCAAATAAGCGGCTTCTTCTGTTTTTGTTAATCCACAAATCTTTACCTGCATCGTTCTCTCCTTCTATGCTTTTGCAAAGATCTCTTTCCATTTATGTGCCAATGCTTTCGGATTCTCTGCCTCCATAAAAGCTCTGCCGATCAAAAACGCATCCACCTGGCACTCATGCAGAAAACGAACATCCTCATCTCCCATGACACCACTTTCGGTAACAAATACTTTGTCTTTCGGAATATACGGACGAAGACGTTTGGTTGTCTCCAGTGTGATGGAAAAATCTTTTAAATTCCGGTTGTTCACACCGATAATTCTAGGATTAATTTTCATTGCACGCTCGATTTCTTCTTCATCATGCGTCTCAACCAATACATCCAACTCCAACTCTCTGGCAAGCTGATAAAAGTCATGCATCTGCACATCATCCAAAATTGCCGTAATCAGAAGCACCGCATCTGCACCAATCGCTTTCGCTTCATAAAACTGATATTCCTCAATCATAAAGTCTTTGCGTAAAATTGGCAGTTGTGATTTTGTACGGATTTCTTTTAAGTACGATACATTGCCATTAAAATGATCTTCCTCCGTCAAACAGGAGATTGCATCTACAGATGCGTTATATTCTTCAATCCGATCCATCAAATTAATTTTACTTGTAATTTTTCCAAGACTTGGGGATGCCTGTTTGAACTCTCCTATAATGGAAAGACCTTCTTTTTTCAGGTTCTCATAAAAACAATTTTTATTCCGCGTAACGGTTTCTTCTGCAAGTTTCCGCATTTCCACTTCTGAAATCTGTGCTTTGTGTTGCGGAAGCCGGTTTTTCTTATCTTCTACAATCTGGTCTAAAATCATTGTTTTCTTTCCTCTCGCTGTCTGCTAACTCAAACACTTAAATGGTATCATTCACGAAATTCTCAATAATTCGTTTTCCATGCTCCGTATAGATGGATTCCGGATGAAACTGCAATCCTACCACCGAATATTCCTTGTGGCGCATCGCCATAATTTCTCCATCCTCTGTTCTTGCATGTACCCGCAGGCATTCCGGAAGATCTGCCTCCTGTACCGCAAGTGAATGGTAACGTGCTACTTTGATTGGTGAATCAATTCCGGTAAATACGCTTGTTCCATCATGCGCAATGGATGACTGTTTTCCATGAAACAGTGCTTTTGCATACGATACGGTTCCTCCAAGTGCTTCACCGATGCACTGATGTCCCAGACAGATACCAAGAATCGGTTTCTTTCCTGTGAACTTTTTTACAACGTCCATACAGATTCCTGCTTCTTTTGGACTTTTCGGTCCAGGAGAAAGGATAATACGATCCACGTCCATTTTTTCTATTTCTTCAATCGTGATTTTATCATTTCTCACAACCTTGATATCCGGGTTAAATATTCCTACATACTGATATAAGTTGTATGTAAATGAATCATAGTTATCAATCAGTAAAATCATAAGTTTTCCTCCTCTATTGAACCTACATGTCATGTTTTCATAAAGAACTTGACACATTCACCAAAGTCTTTGCGAGTGCCATTACTTTATTACAGCATTCCTGATACTCATTTTCTGGAACAGAATCTGCTACGATACCGGCTCCGGCCTGCAAATATACATGGTTTTTCTTTTTGATCATTGTCCGGATCGTAATACAGAAATCCATATCTCCGGAAAAATCAATATATCCGGTTGCTCCTCCATACAATCCTCTGCGCACGCTTTCGAGCTCATCGATAATTTCCATGGCACGAATCTTTGGTGCTCCGCTGAGGGTACCCGCCGGCAGGAAAGACGATACGAGATCCAGTGGATGAAATTCGCCTTTCTTACGGCCTTCTACCATAGATACAATGTGCATCACATGTGAATAATTTTGCACTTCCATAAACTGGGTTACTTTTACGGTTCCAAACTCTGAAATGCGTCCCATATCATTTCTTGCAAGATCCACAAGCATCACATGCTCTGCCCGTTCTTTTTCATCCTGAAGAAGCTCATCGCGAAGTAACGCATCTTCCTCTGCATCCGCTCCTCTTTTTCTTGTTCCTGCGATCGGACAGGTATATACACGATTGCCCTGCTGCTTTACGATCATCTCCGGCGAACTTCCAATTACTTCAAAATCGCCATAATTGAAATAATATAAATATGGAGACGGATTCAGTTCTCTTAATTCCTTATAAAGCTCAAATCCACTCTGCTTTGTCTCAATCGTCCATCTCTGGGAAAGAACGGTCTGGAAGATATGTCCCTCACGGATGTACTCTTTGATTTTTTCTACTTTCCGGCTATACTGTTCCAGCGAATCGGACTGATTTACAATCACACCATCGTGTGTGAAATTCTTCTCTGACGCACGGCCTTTATTTGCCAGTGCCTGCTGAATCAATGCATCGGCCTCTTCTAACGATTGTTCTCTGCCCTCCGGTGTATCTTCACCAAGAATAATTCCGGTAAGCGTCTCAGCCACATGATCCACCATAATAAATTTTGTCATCAGCATCATCTGTACTGTCTCGATTCCGATTTCATCCGGATTGTTATCCGGAAGCACTTCTGCATATCTGACGAAATCATATCCAAGATTTCCAACAAGTCCACCGGAAAAAGATAATTCTTCGTTATCCTTTACAATATCAAACTCACTGTAATATTCTTTTAATCTCTCCAGTGGATTTCCATCTCGCACTTCTTCTGTTCCATCATTTTTTGTAATTGCAAGCGCGTTTCCCCTTGAACTGATAATCTCTTCCGGCTCTTTTCCAAAAAATGTATAACGGTCATAATTCTTGTCATAACTTTCCAAAAGAAATCCTTTTTTATCTCCTACCAGGCTTTCATACATTCCTGTCGCAGTCTCATTTACAATACTGACTGTTTTCTTATAAACCCGTAATCTTCTTTTCATATTCTGTAGCTCCTTTCTCTAGAACATCTTCTCATTTATACATCACTTTGGCATATGCAATAAAAAAATCCCTGATGCAGTCTTATTACCGCATCAGGGACGAATCATCGTGGTGCCACCCTTGTTCGTTGCATTCTTGTCAGCCTTATCTATTCATTCATCAGAAGGCTTGTAACGATTCTTTCCTCTTCCCGGATCCATTACATTTGTATTAAAAAAGGCAGGTACTTCCGCATCGGAAATATCTGCCACCAATTACGCAACCTCTATGATACAGAAGCATGATTGCTTCGATATCCTCACTCCTATAACGTGGAGAAACGGCTCTGCTACTCGGGAAATTCATAATTTCTCATTCACTTCGCATCTAACGAATCCATTCCAGGACAAACTATCTTATCAGTTTCCACCGACCACTGACTCTCTGTAAAGAATCATCTGCTGTACTTACTTTCGCTCAATGATTTTCAGTTCTTATTAACTTGATATCAGTTTAAACCATTAAAGCGTTCATGTCAACTCTTAAATTTCTTTTTTTGCTGATGTCCTGCTATTTTTATATAAAGTGTCTGTGGAATGAATCTTCCAAAAAAAGTTGCAGCCTTAATGGTCAGCATCGGAACAATGAGAACTTTTCGTTTTTTCATCTGTCTAATCGCATATTTCACACAATAAGCCGGCGTAATTCCGCGCAAGGCAAATTCTACATTCGCTACTGAATTAAATTCTGTATTGACCGGCCCCGGACACAAAGCACCAATGTAGATATTACTTCCCTCATCCTGCAATTCCTGGGCAATCGCCCGTGTAAGACTTACAACATAAGCTTTTGTGGCATAATACGTTGCCATATATGGTCCTGCCGGAATCAGTCCCGCAGAAGATGCCACATTCAGAAGGTATCCACCCCCCTGCTTTTTCATTTTTTGCAAAACCAGTTTACACAATATATGCATTGCTTTTATGTTGACATCAATCATATTCGTTTCTTTCTCCAGATCTCCCGAAAGAAACATTCCGCAGTCTCCGAATCCTGCATTGTTAATAAACACACCAATCTTTTTATCTTCCAATTGCTGTATAATTCCAAGGCACTCTTCTTTTTTTGTCAGATCTGCTGTGATAACAATCGCTTTTCCACCCTGTTTTTCAATTTTATCCGCTGTCTGCTGTAAGCGTTCTTTTCTTCTTGCAACAAGAACGACCGGATAACCTTCTTTACTCAATTGTTCGGCAAAAGCCTCTCCAATACCAGAACTTGCTCCTGTAATCAATGCATATGCGCTTTTCTCTTTTCCCATATTACTCCCTACTCTAATACTAATTTACGTGGAGAAACATCCAGTTTGATCCGTTCTGATTTGTCTTTATATTTTTCCAATATAGTAAGCCAAAGCATATGTGCCTCATAGGTAAGCATCTGATCTGCTTTTACTGCATATGGTGCTAACGTATCTACATCATAAAACCGGATTCCCATCGGCGGCATAAATAACAGATTACAACTCTTTCTCTTTTCTCCACAGCTAAAAATCTGTTCGTATGTAATCAGCAAAAAGTCTTTTCCTTTATGTGTGCATTCATAAGAAACAAAACATTCATCTACGATCCAACGTTCCCCGTCTTCTTCATGAACCGGTTTTTCCTGCAAATCATTATACTCCGTCGTCTGGCAATCCACCTTCCAATCCACTTTATTTTTCTGAGTTTCCTTAATCAATTCTGTAAGGTCATTTAATAATTCTTCTTCCTTTTTCATCCTTAGTCTGCTCCTTTTCGATATATAGCATTCATTAAATCAAGAAATAATTTATCAACTTATCTTTATTCTATCAATACAAATATTCATCCACCCTGACTGCATTTACAATAAAACGCATTCCAGTAGTAGAACAGGTCGACAAAGTTACCACCTTATCATTCTTCGTAACATCAACACCTGTATCATAATAGGATTGCTTTCTCAGCGGTTGAATAAATGATTCAAAAGAATCATCCGCCCCATATGGCACCTGATACACAAAACTGTCCGCCGGTACATCCGCATAAGCAAAAATCTGATAACGGTATATTCCATTCTCCGTAAATATCTGAAAGTATGCATGATCGTCATAGTACTCTTTTTGTTTATAATAGCGTAATTTTCCAAACATACTTAAATTCCGCATATTATGTCCATAAATAATCGTATGGCTATCCTCAAAATCCGGCTTATTATTTCCTTCCATAAAAATAGATCCCGCCGATGCATAACTTCCATCCAACGCTGTATGTAAATAGGTTGTGTCATCTCCCGAATACATAATCGGATAGCTGATATCCTCGTTTTCGAAATAAAGCCAGCCTGTCACATCTTTATTCTGCTTTTGCAATTCCTCAAGATCAACCTGCGCCGACTCATACCATTTTTCTTCCTGCGCTTTCTGATTTTCTGTAACATAGTTATCAGACAACTCATCATATAAAGCATTTGAATCATTATAATCTTTTGAAATCCGATATATATTCCATCCAGCAATCAGAATCATAGCAGCACCTAACAGCATCACCATTTTCCAGGCAACACTACTACGCGTTTTTTTCGTGTTGTTTTTATTTTCATCGGTTTCTTGCTGTACTTTTGGCTCTATATGGTCCCCCGCAAACCATAAAGCAAAGACCAAGAGCAACAGAACGCCAAGCAACACACGTCCTTCTGTAGATTCAAATAGTTGAACCAACGCTCCCATATGTCCAATACAATACACTGGCTTGCCCAACAGCCTCTGAAATGCCACCGGGCTCACATCCACATCTTTATTTGCATCACCTTTTGTTGTAAACGTCTGATTTTCATAATCAATCGCTACAACACGATGTGTCATTACCTGAGAGGTATCCGTACCAATAGAAAATGTTATGACATCATCCACCTTAATGTTTTCCGGCTGCTCAGTTTCCACATATATTACGCTTCCAACCGGATAATCCGGTGTCATACTGTCTGTAATCACTTCATAAATGGACAGACCAAAAGCCTTCGGTACAGTAAAAGGAATACAAATCAATATTAGTAAAGCTAACAATACCGATCCCGTTATATGAAAAAATCGTTTCATAATTCCCCCCTATTTGTGTTCTTTTAGTATACACGTTTTCTTTTTGTTGCACAATACATAGAAAAAAGACAGGTTCTATTGAGCCTGTCTTTTCTTTCTAATATTTGCCAATCATGACTCCATGCCATGGATCAGTTTTTGAATTAAAGTCCGGTGAAAAATATGATGCCTGCACTGCTTCTGCCGTAATCTTAATACTGAAAGATTTATTAACAAGCAAATTTCCCCAGTCCTTTGGAATGCTGACTTTCGTAAACACTGTGGTATTCGAACCAGGCTGTACAACATATGGATAATAATAATATCCATTTACATATATCCAACCTGTAGTATCCAAACCAATTTCCGAAAGATGTCTGGAAAGTTCTGCATCCGCACTTGACATATTAATACGTACTCTGATATATGCCGGTTGTGAATTGGTAGCCATCTTAACAATTGGTTTCTTGCTAAGGACCTGGCCTGGCTGCACATCATTGTAGGCCAATCCATCGGTATACTCCTTTTCTCCAGTAGCATCCGTCTTTTCGACCAAACTAATATCCACTTTTCCCATAGTAATCACATTAGCGGCACTATCTGTGTCTGTGAAATAGGCTAACGTACCACCGATTGCTATGGTAAGAACCATAGCAATCGATGCGATGCCAAGCATTATTTTACGTTTCATACTCTAAACTCCGTGAAATAAAGTAATTTACTTTTTAATTACTTCTGAACTAATGCAGTTAACTCCTTAACAGCCTCTTCATAGCTTACGTTGTCAGCCTGAACCATGTAACCTGTTACGTTTACATTAAACTTAGGCAGTCTTGAAATGTTTGCTGGCTCAAGTGTACCCTCTTTGTCTACAAAGTAGTTTGTTTCTGAATCAAATGTAGTAGATGATACAGACTCCTGTACATAGTACTTTCCAGAAACTTCTTTCTTTGTTGCAGATGAGCTGTCGTAATCTTTCTTGGTAACTTCTTTCCATACAGTCTTCTCTGCTGTTTCAGAATTGAAAACTTTCTTAATCTGTGCATTTACAGTAACCTGATCAAAGATATTCTTTGTCTTTTCTCCGGCTTTAACAACTGTCTTATATACAAAGAATCTGTAATTTGCGTTTGGAACTGTTACTTCTTTAAAATCAGTTGTATTAAATCCATCAACGAACTGTCCATCAGCTGTCTTTGTCTGAATTGTTGCATACTTAGTAACAAAATCATCATAACTTACTGCATTTCCTTCTGCATCGATATCAACTTTAACAGCTACCCATGCATCGATAGAGTCTGTCTTATTCTCAAGCCATGGCTCCTTGTAGATAACATCGCCTGGTGTATAACTCTCAGCAGTTTTCTTATCGAAACGCTCGTCGATGATACCCTTAAGGTCCTTATTATTTCCGGTAAACACGTTTTCTACTGTATTGGTCTGAGCTGTGAAGTAAGCGAGTGTTCCACCAACTGCAAGTGTTCCTACTAATGCTGTTGCGCAAGCTGTAAGTGCAATTTTCTTCTTATTCATTTTTCATTCTCCTTAATATAAAATATAAAACTTAACATTTCCTTTGCTTTAATCTGTACACAATTAAAGCTTATACTGTAAGTATAATTACCTTAGGTCACATAATGGTCACATGGAAGCATTTTCCATATAAAATATTGGTTTTAATAAATATTGGTTTTTCCCTGGTTTGTGGTAGGGGTTCCCCACGCATCATTTGCAGCCTTTGTATTCGTTGCCTGAATAGCATCCACCAGTACATTCAGCTCCAGATACCCTTCCTGTGGAAATGTAACACCAGATTTTCCCGAAACAGTTTCCAGTAAATAATCCGTGTATTTATCTGGATCTACCGGTTTTGTGAAATAAAAATATCCATCATCTCCCTGCACCCAGTCTCCATCCACGTTATTTGATTTGGAAGGTTCATTTGTGCTACTGCTCTTTAAATTTAACTGATAATCAATCAGTGAAGCTGCATCTACCGGCAAAACAACCTTTTCTTTTTTCCCCGTTGTATCGTTATCAGCATCTTTCACCCAGGTTGGTACAAGCTGTACACGAATATAGGCCGGCACAACATTGAGATTTCCATTTCCCTTGCTGTCCTGTCTGCTGTTTTTTATACGTACCTGCTTCACCACAGTCTTATTCCGCACATCACCTGGTTCAAAATTTTCATCAATTGTAACATTAACCAAACCTGGATCAAATGAATTCCGCACTGTATCTGTAGATCTATGAAGCCACGCAACTGTTCCTCCAATCGAAACACCCAAAACAAGTACTGCTACAGCAGCCGAAACCTTAAACTTATTACTTTTCAGCACTTTCATCCTTTTTCTCCTCATTCTTACTTTGTTCTGTCGACCAAATCAGGTCTCCCATGTACATGAGAATAACATCAACAATAATTGCCACAACATAAATGATCTTTCCAGATGTCTGGCTGATTTTATCCGCAAGATAACCAAGTTGCGGGATATTAAATACTGGTTTGCCCAATACTTTGTCAAAACTTACTGGAGAGCCATCTTCTTTTTCATTTGCATCACCCTTTGTTGTATAAGTCTGATTATCCTTATCAATCTCCACAACACGATGTGTTACAAGCGTATTATCATCCAAATAGAAAGTAATCGGATCTCCTACTTCAATCTCATTTGCATCTGCATTTTTAATATATAGAAGCGATCCCACATGATATGTCGGTTCCATACTTCCGCTCAATACAATCATCGGCTGTATTCCGAAAATCTTCGGGATATACATAATTGCAATTCCCAGCAGTAATACAATTAAAATTGCCGTAGTCACAAAATTCCAAACTTTTTTCATACTTCTCATACCTCTTTATCTGTCTTTTATCTAATTTCTATCCGTATGATAACCACTCGACTCCCCATTCTGCGAATAGCTATTTACATTTGTATTATTTTTTGATTCTTTATTTAATTTTTCCTCAGTTGTTGTCTCCGGCTGAGCCTCCGCAGTGTTTCCATTTACAGCCATGCTTCCGTTTTCAGTATCAGCAGACTGAATCGCTGCATCATTTTTGAAAACATTTAAAACATTTGTAGTATCCGCAAACCATTTCTTATCCGTCTTCATCTGATTGGTAACATCAACTTTCGCAGTTGCAAATGTTTCTTCACGATGTACTCCATCACGATTCTTTCCTAAATAGAAGATTCCATCATCTGCACGAAAAGCATTCTCTGTAAAATTGTTTTTGTCTGTTCCAGATTCAACTTTTTCTTCATAACCATTCAGTGTATATTTCCATGACCAACCTTCATCTTCAACGATCTGATACATACCAGCTCTCATATTTACGACCGTCTGGCTGTTGTTTCCTGTGATTGAAATCTTAAAGGATTCGATTGGTGTTGCTGAACCGTTCTTAATATCATCTGCAGAAGTATCTTCTGCAAAACGGTTAACGGTAAATACAGCCGTCTGTTCTGCTTCAATCAGCTGCTTTTCTTCTTCACTGTATGGAAGATTACGTAAAAATTCTTTGTCAAAAGTCTTGCTGATTGTAAGTGTTCCATCAATAATATGAACGGTATACTTACCGAAAACATCCATGCTTGTTACGCCAGCATCCCCAGCATCTTTCATGCTGGCAGTATATCTTACACCATCTGCATTCTTCATGCTCTCTGCAGCGTTCTTTGCTTCTTCCGAATCATCTGCAACTTTCGGTGTAGCACTTACTTTAATCTGATATACCGTTTCTGTTTCAGGTGATCTTCCCTGAATATATTTGTAAATCGCATCAAGACCAACGTGATCAAACTGCTCCATCACATTTCCGTTTTCATCTAATAATGAGAAAGATAAATCAACATCACTGTAATCTCTTCCATCGGCCGGTCTTCCCTGCTCATTTAATGCAAATATTTTATCCTGCTGTTCTTTTGTAAAATATCTGTTCAGATCCTGTCCCAGGAAAATTGTATCTTCCGTTTCTCCAGCAGAGATATTAATTCTAACATTAACTTTAGGTCTGTTGAATTCATAAAAATTATCTTCTACTGTCACGCCAGATCCGGCACCGTTTGTATCAATGTTATTTCCACCTACATAGCTGTCAATTGCGCGAATCTTAATTACTCTGTTCCAATTCTGTAACAACTGGTTTTCCCATTTAATATAAACACCCTTCTCATCCGTTCCTAATACACCACCGGCTGTATCAATCACTTCAAATCTAGGATCAATATAATCAATGACATTGCCATATTTGTATGTTACTTTTTCATCTGTACTATAAATAACCTTTGCAATTTCAACAAAAACTGCATCCAGATTTTCTGACTTATCATTAAATGTCAGCTTACTTCCATCTTTTCCTACAGAAGCAGTCTCTTCTAATAATTCTGCTGCTTCTGTCATATATCCATTATCAATATCAATTCCAACTGTAACCAGTGTCACTTTGTCCATATTGCGAAGAATTGTCGCAGATCCATTTTCTGTGTTCATATCACTCACACCAGAAACCGTAGGACATCCGTCAGTTAATAAGACTACGCAGGTATTTCTGTCGTCGTCCAATGCATTTTCTGCGATTTCGTCATCTGCATTCTCATTTTCATCCACGGTCTTATCTGCCTTGTTTGCAACCTGATCTGCATTTTCATCGCTATTCTTTTCACTATTCTCAGAAGATGCATCTTCTTTCACGTTATCATCAACTGCATCTTCATCTTTTTTGTTTTCTTCTTCTGTTGTAGAAGGAGTCTCTGTCACTTCTTCCTGCTCTGTTGGTTCTTCAGCCGCAACGTTCTCTGTATCATCCGCAGTATTATCTGCAGATTCAGTGTCATCGTCTTCTGCTTTCTGAACATTTTCCGGAAGTTCTGCTTCTTCTGTATTGTCCACTGCTTCTTCTGTATCTTCCGGTACTACTGTGTCTTCTTCCGTATTTGTATTTTCAGAAACTGTTGTATCCGTTGTATCTTCTGATGTTGTATTTTTTTCTTCCTCTACAACAACCGTCTTCTCTTCTTCTCCATCCTGAACAGCCGCTTTCTGTTTGATGCTTTCCACCAACTTCAATGCCTCGTCCATACCGGATTTCTGATTTGTACCGCTTCCAAGCATTCTATCAAGATTTAATATTTCATTTTCAACTTTACGAACACCTTCTGCGTCCAGTTGAACCATCTGTCCATTGAGAAGAGTTCCTGCATTGCTGTTAAACCATACAAGTCCAACACGGCTTTCCTCTGAAATAGAAGCAAGCTGCTCAACAAACTGAATTGCAGAATCTTTTACCTGATCAATTCTGCGGCTCTTTCCATCCCACTGATAGAACTGGTGGATTTCATAAGACTGCTCATATTCCTTGTAAGAATATGTGTACTGTTTCACACCATAACGATATGCTTCATTGATGCCAAGTACTTCCGCTTTCTCATACTTATCATTTCCTGTACGGTCTGACGCAACATACATCCATCTTCCATTATTATAGAAAGCATTATAAACAGTTGCTTTTGTATCTTCTGTCACAAAATAATATTCCTTGCTTGTATCCAGACCTTCGGAACTCTTATAAGTACAAGGAGTTAATCCACTTGCAAACTTCATAGAATTCGACGCATCCAAAACAAGAACTACATCTGCCGGTTCTCCGGAAGCAATAATCTCCGATGTTTCCTGCTGTGCATTTGCGGACAAAGAAACATTGTATGTTCTGTTCGTCCAGTTATCTAATTTTGACTGTTTGTCAATTGTTACGATTGTATCTGATTCTTTGTTGTTGTAAATTACATTATCTGTAATGTAATTTCCGTCTTGATCTTTTAAAACAAAATTTAATAAATTATTTGCATTTCCCGAAGCGATCAAAGTATACGTTTTTCCATTTCCAATATATCCCTCCGGAACGGTTGTTTCTTTAATTGTGTAAATTCCAGTTGTTAAATCTTTAAATGTTACTTTACCATCTTTATCTGAAAATATTTCATTTCCAATCTGTTGATTGTCTTTGTCATAAATTGTAAAACCAGCGCCCTCAACAGCTGCATCTCCAACTGTCTTCTTTGTTAATGTGTAATCTCCTTTGATATCTTCATTTTCATTAATGGTCGGCATATTAAATGTAATCTTACAATTGGAAGCATATCCTCCTCGTTCCAGATAGAACACTTGAAGTCTGTGAGTTCCATTGTCGCATACATCTAGGCCAAGATCCTTAAAACTGACTGCCTCTGCATTGTTTCCAGTATAGCGGCCATTTGAACCAGTGGAACCACTTGGAACAAATCTCTTGCATTCATAGGTAACCTTTTTCTCGTGGAAATCAATCTTCGCCGCACACTTGGAATGTACACCACCAAGGTCGATTGCAAGCTTTCCGTCAATGAATACCCACACATCATCGTCGCCGGAAAAATTGAATTCGCAATTTTTTCCATTATAAGTGCCATCTTCGTTCATTGTAAAATCAACACCGAGATTCATGGAATAGTGATGGTGTCCATACAATGGGAAAAATGTCTGGTATCCGTTACCGTTTATATCAACGCTCTTCGTACTATCATTATAAACATAATTGTATTTATCACTATCCAACACATAATATCCGTTTTCATCTGCGACAAACTGTACTTTTGTTTTATATATATCACGCCCATCCGCTTTAAGCGATGCATCAAACGGATTTGCAACGTATGCATTAAATAAAGGGATATCATCTACAAGCGTATTGGAAACCAGTCCCTGATAAGAAGTCGGATCAAGTGCTCCCTCTTTGTCCCAGTTTATATTTCCACAGTTACTGCGATTGTACCAAGAGCCATAATCATCTCTATTGTTCACTTCATAATCAGAAGCACTTACATTCGCATTTCCATATCCAGTTCCATCAACGCCACTGGCTTCATGGAAGATCAGAGCCGGATAGTTCGTACGTAAATATTTTGTATTCTTATTTCCGCCATAATTGAATTTGTACTCATTTCCATCACGGTTCAATGCTGCTGCCACCATTTTTAAAGTTTCCGCATTGATTTTATTCATATCAAAATCAAGGAACTGCGCCGAGAAATATGTTCTTGTTCCTGCCGGCACGCTGGTGGTCACAGTATTTGCACCACTTTCATATGTATCTGCATCAGCGACGGCGGTTGTATCTTTCACGCTTTTTGCGCTTTCTGATGTACCTGCAAATGCTTTCGTATAGCCCCCGGAGCCTAAAAGCATTGATGTACTCATCGTTAATGCAATTGCCTTTTTAAATAAACCTGCAGATTTCATCCTGCGACCTCCTGAAAAAATATATAAAAAACCTACTTTTACATTTTCATACAAACAAATATAACAACCATCAGTCACACGGAGGTCACACACAGAAATTTTATCCTCAAAAAAGCAAAAACAGGTATCTATTTTCCACAGACCCTGTTTTTCTTTCCTGTTTTTCAACTTTATTTAATCCACCAATTTTCCATTCATGGATACTTCTTCCACATTAATTTTAACATTTACCTTCTTATAGTTTCTGTTCTTTGCATACAATCTTGAAATAATCCGATTGGCAACAAGCATCGCCAGTTCCTGTGTACAGGTCGGCAAAAGCAAAATAAACTGTGTATCGCTGTATTTTGCTGCTACATCTCCGACGCGCAGACACTCTCCAATTGTTTCTTCAAGTCCGGCCATCACCTGTTTTACACGGAATTCAGCAACTGCAGGTTCCTCTATTTCGCGAGCCTGCACGGTAAGAAGTACTAGATTCTCCGGTTCCTCAGAACGTGTACTTTTTCTTGCCTCTAAATGATAGATTTCCTTAAAAATCGGATATCCGCACATAAAAACGCCAGTAGGATCGGATTCTTCAATATCTTCTTTAATTTCTTCAATATTGTAGGAACTGCCCCCTTTACTGATTTTCATCAGTTCATCGTACACTTTGTTCAGGATTGTCGTCTTTCGGACGCCCAGTTCCTTTTCCATAATCTCTCTGGCTTTCTCATAAGACTCCATTGCCAGATTCACTTTGCCGCATCGCATACGAGCTTCAATCTGATAACAGTAAAGTTCTTCGTCACCACTCTCAAGCTTAAGCGCATCCGTACAGATTTTCTCGAGATTTTCATATCGTTCCAATTTCAGATAAATCTCAGACAAAGCTTTTACACACGACAAATACAACGAATGGTAATAGGTATGTAACGTCAAAATCCAATGCATATCTGTCAGACGGACCATGAAATCCCCCTGATAAAGAGCAATCGCCTGTTCATATAGAACTTCCGACCTTTCAAGTGAATTTTCCTGCTTCGCCTCATTCATCAGTTTATCGAACTGCTCAATATCGAAGTTCACACTCACCTGCGGGTTCCACCGATATGAGCCACGATTTGTCAAAATAAAATCCTGATTACCAAAATATTTTGCCAAAGTCTTTCGTAAACGATACATCAGATTTTTCAAAGCACCCGCTGGGTTTTCTATTTCCTCATCCTGCCAAACCGCTGTTGTTATATCCTCTATTGTTAATGTTTTATCACGATATAATAAAATATAAAGTAATAATTTCGAGAGCATGTTTGAACGCAGCTCTTCATTCCCCACAACCACGTTGCCATCTGTAATTTGAAATTTTCCCAGTGAATTAACTGTTAGCATTGCTAACCCCCTTTCTGCGTAACAGAATTATTATATCACTTCTATTTCCTTAATTCCACAAAAAAAGTCGATAATATTGTAAAATCGACTTTTTTCGTATTTTTTCTATTCTTTTTTTAAATAAGCAAGATTTAACTTTTTATTTTCTTACATAAATTTTTGAAAGATTATCCATAATTGCACCAGCCACATCCGGCTTATTCATAGAATAAATATGAATATGATTCACACCGTTTGCAATCAAATCAATAATCTGTTCTGTAGCATATGCGATACCCGCCTGTTTCATCGCTTCCGGATCACTGCCAAACCGGTCTACAATGCTCAAAAACTTGGCAGGTACAAGATTTCCCGTCAAAGAAATCGTCCGTTTTACCTGTGCAGCATTTGTAACCGGCATAATGCCAGGAACAACCGGAACATTGATTTCCTTCGCCAAAGCCTTATATAAAAAGCGATAATATACATTGTTGTCGAAAAACATCTGTGTGGTCAGATAATCGCATCCTGCGTCCACTTTTTCTTTCAGATGCTGTAAATCTTCTTCCATGGTATCCGCTTCCGGATGGCCTTCCGGATAACACGCCCCTCCAATGCAGAAATCGCCAATCTCTTTGATTTCTCCAATCAGTTCTATCGCATGATGATACTGATCCGGTAACGGGAAATCAGCATTTTCCGGAATATCTCCACGAAGTGCAAGAATATTCTCAATATTTCGTTCTTTTAATTCTTTGATAACCGACTGTACTTTATCTTTGGTAGAAGAAGCACAGGTAAGATGTGCAATTGCCGGAATTCCATAGGAATTGATGGTATCCGCAATTTCTACTGTGTAATCACTGGTTCCACCTGTAGCACCATAAGTGCAACTGATATACGATGGCTTTAATTCTGCCATCTGCCCAACAATCGCCTTATAATTTTCCAATTGTGACCCTTTCTTCGGTGGAAAAAGTTCAACCGAAATTGTCACCTGACCTGTTTTCAATAATTCTGATACTTTCATTTTTATCACCTGTCCGTATAATTTTAAAACTTGCGTAACTCGTCTGTTCCATCATCCACTGTATTTTCAATGCGGCGGATTTCCACAAAATAGGAATAACTGTCGTTTACTTTAACTTCACAACGGTCTCCAACCTTATGCCCATAAATCGCAGCTCCCAGCGGAGATTCCCTGCTGATTAAATTTTTCAGAGAATTGCTTCGCACGGTTGTCACCAGCTTATAGGTTTCAACCATATCATCTTCTTCGAAATACACATCCACCGTATTATTCATTCCAACCTCGTCAGATGGCGAATCCTCCGAAATTACCACAGCAGTTTTAATCATTTTCTCTAGATATCTAATCCTGCTTTCATTTTCATTCTTAAATTTCTTTGCAGCTTTATACTCAAAGTTCTCGCTCAGATCCCCCTGCGCACGCGCTTCCTTTACGTCTTCTAACGCCTGCTTGCGAACCACCAGCTTACGGTGTTCTATCTCCGCTTCCATCTTTTCAATATCTTTTTTTGTTAACTCGTCATGCATTTTTTACGCCTCCTGTAATATCCTAACATCTCCATTGCGCGCATGCAATCAATTTTTTTAATTGTTTCCAACCATATTCACAGGTACTCCGACAAATCCTGTACCTGTGCACACTCATCTTCCAAAGTGGTGCATACAGATATCATATATGCATCATCCACCAATATCTGCTGATAAAACGAATTGGATAAAGTATCCACTGTTGTAAGATTTTCGGTCAATCCTTTCCCCGTCATTTTCACATAGCTTTCTTTTTTTGTCCAAACAGAAATCAGTTCTTCTGTCTGACAGCCAGCTTTTTCCCAAAGTTTCCATTCTTCCGGAGTTAATATTTTTTTTGCAATCTGTAATTTACGTTTTTGTTCTTTTCCTTCCAACCGGTCTTTTCTTTCCACATCCACGCCCACTTCCCGGTCAGAAATCACACAGACTGCAAGTTCCTGCGCATGTGCCAGATTAAAGAAAAGACTGTTCTGTATAAGTTTCGGTTTTCCTCCAGATTCTTCCACAAAGCAAACCTCATCATAACAAAACCCTTCCTTTTCCAAAGCCATCTTTAAAAGTAAAGACGCTGCCAGACTCCGGCAGCGATCTTTTTTCTGACAATGTTCAAGAATACGAACCTGTCTTTTTTCTTTTATCTGTCTTATTTTTTCTTCAAAACATTTTTCATCATATAGCTTTGTAATTTCGGCATAATACAATTTAACCATGAATTGCACCTAATATTCCGCAGATCAACACAATCGCGCCAAGTACAATCCGATACCATCCAAAGACTTTAAAATCATGTTTCTTAATGTATCCCATCAAAAATTGAATCACGATAAGAGATACGACAAACGCAACGACCATACCTACAATCAGGATAACTGCCTCATCCAGTGAGAAATGTAAACCAAAGCGCCAGATTTTCAAAAGGCTGGCTCCAAACATAACCGGAACAGCAAGGAAGAATGTATATTCAGCTGCAACCGTTCTCGAAACACCAATCAATAAAGCTCCGACAATTGTCGCTCCGGAACGTGAGGTTCCCGGAAACACCGCTGCGATCACCTGAAACAATCCAATCAAAATTGCTGTATCATAGCCGATGTCTGCAAGTGCATTAATCTTCGCGTTTTTTCCTTTGTGCCGTGTCTCAACTACAATAAATGCAACACCAAACAAAATCAACATAATTGCAACTGTTGTATAGTTATAAAACAAACGTTCAAACGTTTCATCAAACAAAATTCCGATAATCCCTGCCGGAACCGCAGATACCAATATATGAAACCATAATTTAAAAATGTCCGTTTTAACCCATGCGCCGATTCCATTTTTTGTTAAAGGCTCATTATTATTTTTCTTTCCAAATGGCCAAATCTGACTCCAGAACAGAATGACAACTGCCATAATCGCACCTAACTGTATGACCACTTCGAACATACTATAAAACTCATCGCTTACTTTCAAAGGCATAATCTCATTCAGCAGAATCATATGTCCTGTACTGCTGATCGGCAGCCACTCCGTAATACCCTCCACGATTCCAAACAAAACAGCTTTTAATATTTCTATAATTTCCATCATTTAATTCCTCATTTAATTTCATTAATCAATTCTTTCTTTGCCCCAGAAGAACAGTGCTACTGTTCCCGGACCCGTGTGACTTCCTATGGTTGTCCCGATAGAATAAATTTCTACCTTTCCATTTAATTTCGGGAATTTCTCTTCGATAAGTTTAGCAACTGCCTGTGCATCTTCCAGACAGGCGGACTGTGAAATATAACATTTTCCACTGTAGTCCAAACCGTCCTTTGCATTTTCTTCCATCTTTCCAACAATCGCCTGTATCACTTTTTTCTTTGTGCGCACTTTTTGTCTCGGAATCAGTTTTCCCTCAAAATCCACATTGAGTAACGGACAAATATTCATAACTCCGCCAATAAAACCGGCCGTCTTTGAAACACGTCCTCCCTTAATAAAAAATGTTAAATCACTCGTAAAAAACCAATGCTGCACTTCCTTCTTATGTTCCTCTGCCCACGCATATACTTCATCAATTGTTTTTCCTTCTTCTCGCAAATCTGCGAGTTTATCCATAAGTAATCCATATCCGGAAGATGCAGCCAGAGAATCAATAACATAAATCTTTCGATCCGGATATTTTTCCTGCATCATAGACTGTGCAATTTTTGCAGAATTAATTACACCGGAAATACCAGAAGAAAGTGTTAAATGTAAGATATCTTTTCCTTCTTTTAAAAATCCATCAAAATATTCGCAGAATTCATCCGCATTGATTTGCGATGTTTTTGTATCTGCTCCATCTGCCATCGCCTGATAAAACTGATCAAACGGGACGGACTCTCCCAAATCATCCATGTACTGTTTTCCGTCGAGTTCAAAATGAAAACATATGTATGAAATATCCCTTTTCATAAAATGTTCTTTTGTCAAGTCCGCAGTCGAACTGCAGCTCAAAATAAAGTCTTTCATCTAAGTCTCCTTATGTTCTATTGTATCTCTATGAGAATCATTCTAATTTTAGTATAAAAACAATAGAATAGCAATACAACATATGTTATAATAATCTTAAGATTTACGTTTCATCGGAGGTGTGCTATGAGCGAAAAAGTATATAAAACTATGGGGAATACCGGAGCTGGAACTCTCGCGATCGGAATTTGTGTTTTAGTCACAGGAATCGTATCCGGTGTCCTCTTAATTGTAAACGGAGCAAGATTATTAAAAAACAGGGAGCGGCTGATGTTCTAGGCTGCCCCCTGTTTTTTCTCTAACTGGTTCTGAATCGTTCCTTTTATTCAAAATACATCGAGTCCATATAAACATCCGAGAATTTTTGGTGCATAGACAATTCAATATAGTGCATATGTTCCCGAATTTTTTTTGCCTGCTCTCTGGCTTCTTTTGATATCGCAGCTGATACGGCGCCTTCCCCCGCCGCATTTCCAACTGCCTGCGTCACCGGAAGAAGTTCGCTTGGAATCAAACCAATCCTCGCTGCACTTTCTTTGTTTAAATAAGTCCCGAAACCGCCTGCTAAAATCAAGCGTTTCACATCTTTATACTTTATCCCCTTTTCATTTAATAAAATCTGTATTCCCGCTGCAATAGCTGCTTTTGCCAATTGTATATTTCTGATATCCGTCTGCGTCACACAAACTTTCTCGGTAAGCCAGACACAGTTTTCCTCTTTGTAGAAGCCTGCATATCCTCGAAATTCTTCCGGCACTTCATCCGCTTCCAGTAACATTCCTGTTTCATCCATAAGTCCGCTCTGCAAAAAGACTGCTATAGCATCAAGAAGTCCCGATCCACAAATTCCTTCTGCTTCTTGCCATTCTCCTATTATTTCATTCTTGATTTTATTTTGTTCTAATTTAATATGTGAAATTGCCTTTTGTGTTGCCGGCATTCCCATCACAATTTCTGCTCCTTCAAACGCCGGACCCGCAGCGGCTGCGCAGCATACATACTCCTGTTCTGTTCCAAGAACCATTTCGCCATTGGTTCCAATATCCAGCAACAAGGTTTCCTCTTTCTCATGTCCTTTCATAGTAGCCAATAAGTCCGCTGTCACATCTCCGCCTACATACCCCGCCGCACACGGAAACAGATAAATCTTTTTGCAAATTCGAAATCCCAATTCTGTTCCGGGATACTCTTTACCAAATAATTCATCCGGTGCAAAAGGTGCCACACCTATCTTCTCCGGTGACAAGCCCGCCAGCAAATGACACATCACGGTATTTCCTGCCACGGACATATATATAATAGGAAGAAACACCTTCGCTTTTTGACATAATTGAATGATCATCTGTTCCAGCTGACGTACTACAAGCTTCTGTAATTCACGAAGCCGGCCTGACGATGCCGCCTGAATGCGGGACACAACATCTGCCCCATAAATGCCCTGTGCATTTTTTTTACTAACCGTTCCCATACGTTCTCCGGTTCTCATATCCAATAAATGACAGACAATTGTCGTAGTTCCTATATCACACGCAACTGCATATCCTTCGATTCCATCCGACGGATAAATATATCCCTCTCCGTTTTCCGATATCTTCGCATTCTGCTGCTCCGAGAGTCGCACAACCATTCCTTCTGCGACTTTCGTTGTACAAGCCAGACATTCTTCACCATTTATGTTCACAACACATTTTTTACATTTTCCCTGTCCATTACAAGGGGCAGCTACCGATGTAATTCCCTGCTCCCGAAATACCTCGAGAACCGTCTGTGTATCCTTTGCCGAAATTTCATATTGTTTATTACCTTCGATTATTTTTATCTGCATAGTTTCTAGCTTTCCTTTTACTTTCCCTTCGCAACTATTTCGTGTGACTGTGAATCATTATGTCACTTCATTATAAAACACCCATTATAATTTCACAATCTAATTTATTCCAGTTCCGTCATCCCTCCAAGCAGAATTCCAATATTATCACGATATATTTTTTCGAACTGAGACATCGGCAATGGGTTGGTCCCAAGCCCGGCTTCAATTGTATATCCCGGCTTATCATATTCCAAAATAAACCAGTCCTTATACCCTGCATAGCCGGAAGCCGAAGGTGTCTCCTCCAGACGATAACCACTTACCTCCGAAAAATATTTACCAATATCATGTGAATTGACAGGATTGTAATCCAAATACCTCCAATAAATAACTTCTCCCTGTGTATGATATGCAAGAATCAGCTGGAACTCATGCGCTCTCGTAAAATTATACATCGCAATGCTCTCCGGTTCACTGAGTGGCGTGGCTCCAACATAGTCTCTTGGTGCCAGTTTTGTATAACCTTGATTATATTTTATTTGTTTTGCCATATTCCATCCTGCAGGAAACTGAAGATTCAAATCTACGCCTCGGATGTTTGCCTTCCACCCATTTGGAAAAGGAATGTCCGGATATGCACCCGCAATGCGAACTGCCTCTCGGTAAAAATCCCCCTGATCCAAAGCTCCATTTACAAGATCCACCCCATCCGGGTTAACCATAGGTATTAAATATAGATTAAATTCTTCAAATAAATGCTGTACATTCACGTTTTGTATTTCTTCTTCGTTTTCATAGTTTTGCATAAGCTGCTCTGCAAATTTTAATAATACCGGCGTTGTAATACTTTCGTTTGCATGGAATGACGCGTTATAACAAACCTCCGTATCTCCGTTTCCCAAATTTAAATATAATATTTTACTACCCATTACGCTTCTTCCAAGACTACCGGTTTTCAAATAGGGGTACCTTGCCTGTAAACCATCCACAATCCATTCCACCAGAAAAGATGTGTACAAAACGTTATCCGGCACAAGTTCAAAATCAAACGGTACAATAAGCAACGTTCCAATATTCAAATTGTTACTTTCTACATTTGGATTTGCTTGCAAAACAGCCTGTTCCGCAGCTCCATACATTTTTGCAATACTATAAATACTGTCACCTTTTTCTACTAGATGCGTGGTATATCCTTTCAGATATGGAAGTAATAATTTCCATGTTTCATCATCCACCGTACATCCACCCGATTTTCCTGTGAATTTTTCAACTGCGCTACATGTATTTTTGCCAAACATTCCATCGACAACAATCGAATTTCCTGCTCGTTGCAACGCCAATTGCAAATATTGAACAAATACACCTTGTTCACCTGGATATAATTTTTTCATAATTTATCGATAACATAACTCAATCCATATTCTGTTTATTATATGATATGGCACAAGATCCTATTCCATATATCTCCAAAAATGAAACGAAAAAAGGAAGGAATGATTCCCATATGTAAGAAACTTCCTTCCTTTTGCATTTTGTTCATTTATTGTTTTACTCGTTCATATTTGCAAGTTTTTTCGCCTGATCTGCGGCGATACATGCATCAATGATTTCCTGAATATCACCGTTAAGGATTTTATCCAGCTTGTACAGTGTAAGATTAATTCTATGATCTGTTACACGTCCCTGTGGGAAATTGTAAGTACGGATCTTTTCGGAACGATCACCTGTACCAATCTGACTCAGACGAGCTGCTGATTCTGCATCCTGCTTTTTCTGTAACTCTAAATCATATAACTTTGATCTCAAAAGTGCAAATGCCTTTTCCTTATTCTGAATCTGTGATTTTTCCGTCTGACTGTAAATTACAATTCCGGTTGGATAATGTGTAAGTCGAACCGCAGAGTCTGTCGTGTTGACACACTGTCCACCGTTTCCGGAAGCTCTCATTACGTCAATACGAATATCTTTTTCATCAATGTGCACATCCACATCTTCTGCCTCCGGCATAACCGCTACCGTACAGGTAGATGTCTGAATTCTGCCCTGTGATTCCGTCTCCGGCACACGCTGTACACGGTGAACACCGGATTCATACTTCAATACGGAATATGCGCCAGCTCCTGTAACCATAAAGTCAACCGACTTCATACCACCAATACCGGTCTCATCCGCCTCAAGTGTTTCCACTTTCCAACGTCTGCTCTCTGCATAATGTACGTACATACGATAAATTTCAGCCGCAAACAATGCTGCCTCTTCTCCACCTGCACCTGCACGAATCTCAACAATAACATTCTTATCATCGTTCGGGTCCTTCGGAAGAAGCAGAATCTTCAGTTCATCCTCCAGTTCTGCAAGACGCGCTTTTGATTCATTCAGTTCTTCCTTGGCAAGCTCACGCATCTCTTCGTCGGATTCCTCACTCAGCATCGCAAGAGAATCTTCAATATTCTGTTTACACTGTTTATATTCCTTGTAAGCATCTACGATTGGCTGCAGATCACTCTGCTCTTTCATCAATTTGCGGAACCGGTTTGGATCATTTGCCACATCCGGCTCGCTCAATGTATTCATAAGTTCTTCATAATGATGAAGTAAATCCTCTAATTTATCAAACATAAATCTTCTTCCTTTCCTTTTGCTTCATTTCTATTTGCTGCATATCATTTATTTGCGTTACAAATGCCCCATAACAACGCGATCATTTCTGGCAAGATCTTTGATCACACGCACTTCTTCAAATCCTGCGCAGCGCAACATCGACGATACTGCCTCCCCCTGATCATATCCAATTTCAAAAAGCAGGTATCCCTGTGATTTTAAAAATTCTTTGCAACGGTCAATAATTTTCCGATAGAAATACAAACCATCTTCTTTTCCGTCCAAAGCCTCGTGTGGTTCAAAATCAACCACTTCCGGCATCAATGTCATAACAACTTCACTCGGAATATATGGAGGATTGGATACGATCACATCCATATCGCTTTCCATCACATCCTCAAACAAATCACTTCGCTCGAACAAAGCGGATACATCGTTCAGCTTGGCATTTTCTTTTGCGACATTGATTGCCTGTTTGGAAATATCATATCCAAAACCTTCCACATCATGTGCATATTTCAAAATGCTGATCAGCACACATCCTGATCCTGTACACATATCAAGAACCCGCATCCCCGGTTTCATAACTTTCAAGGCCTCTTCCACCAGTGTCTCGGTATCCTGTCTTGGTATCAGCACGTTGGAGTTTACATGAAAGGTCAGTCCCATAAACTCCTGCTCCCCGGTAATATACTGAAGAGGCACGCGCTCCGCACGTTTTTTGATGAGCACTTCGAATTCTTTCATCTGCTCATCCGTCATCTCCTCATCAATATGCATATAATAGTAGGTGTGGTCAATTTTACATGCCATCGCCATAAGAAGCCATGCATCATTCTTTGCATCAACGATATCTGCTTTTTTTAATTCTTCTTCACCTAATACAATCGCCTGACGGTATGTCATACACTCTCTTCTTCCTTCTGCCAACTTCTCCAGTCAAATACTGCTTCCACAGAAGCAATTCCAACTTCAATCATCTCATCATCGGGTTCTTTTGTTGTCAGTCTTTGCATCCACATGCCCGGTTTACTGAAAATATTCAAAAACCAGTTCTCATACCGGCCGGCAAGTCTGATAAATTCATACGACACACCCGCGATCACCGGAATAAGTAATAAACGCAACAGTAACTGAAGGATCTTTGAATCCACCCGGATAAACATAAAGAAAACAATCGAAATAAGCATAACAATGAGTAAAAAACTCGTTCCACAGCGTTTGTGCAAACGGGAACTTTTTCTCACATTTTCAACATTCAGTTCCATTCCATGCTCAATACAATTAATGCACTTGTGCTCCGCACCATGATACATAAATGTTCTCTTAATATCCGGTGTCAGGGAAATCAATGCTATGTAGCCAACAAAAATGGCCAGACGTATCAAGCCCTCTATCAAAGCAATCAAAGTCTCCGAAGCAATCACCTTGTGAAAAAATCCGGACAGAAAATAAGGAAGCGCAAAGAAAAGAAGCAACGCAAAAACAACCGAAAAAGCTAATGTCCCGCTCATCAGCAGTTTTTCTTCTTTTTTCTCTTTCTCCTCCATCTTCTTTTTTTCTTCCGGAGAAAGATTTTCTTTCTTCGCCGCATCCTCCTCATCTTCAAAAAAAGAGGCGGAATACATAAGTGTCTTCATTCCCAAAGACAGAGACTCGATAAAATTCACCACACCACGTACAATCGGCAGATTACGCAGCTTCTCATTTTTAATCGCACTTTTGCAATCCGATACTTTCACTTCAATTTCATGATTCGGCTTCCGGACAGCCACAGCGTATTTATCCTTGTTCTTCATCATTACGCCTTCCATTACGGCCTGTCCGCCAACTCCGGAATATCTCATAATTCTGCCTCCGCTCTTGAACATCAGCCCATGCATAATTTGCTTTCAGCAAATGGGCTGATGATTGTAATGCATCAAAGATGCATTGCCCCCACATGTCAAGTTTTCATAGAAAACTTGACCCCATCCTTCGAAAAGAAAGAAAAAAGGTTGAAGCTGCACAGCCTCAACCTTTTCGAAAATCGTTCAATTCTATTTCATACCATACTTCTTGTTGAACTGTTCGATACGTCCACGAGCCTGGTTAGCCTTCTGCTGTCCAGTATAGAATGGATGACACTTAGAACAGATTTCTACGTGGATCTCCGGCTTAGTTGAACCTGTAACGAATGTGTTACCACAGTTGCAAGTAACAGTTGCCTGATAATAATCTGGATGGATTCCTTCTCTCATAATTTTCACCTCTTCTATTCTTATCGTTTATTGTAATCACTCTCGGATTGATTACCTGCACATTTGCTCGCAAAGCGACTTTTATGCAAATGCATCTTTCATTCAATCTCTGATTGATCAGCCTATTGTCACACTCTTTATACCCGTATGCCCGATCCGCATATGATACTTGTTGCAAGAGCGACACGTACGTCCGTTTACATCCCGATAAACATCTTGGTTATTTTAACATATATAAATATACATTGCAAGGGATAAATTATAAAATTCTGTTTTTTGTAACCATATTGATAAATTCCGCATTATTCTTCGTATGTGCGAACATATTCAAAATGTTTTCCGCCGCCTCATCCGAGCGCATTCCATTCAATGCTTTTCTCATATTTTCCACGCCGATCTGTTCCTGTGGATCCAGTAAAAGGTCATCACGTCTGGTTCCGGATTTCACAATATCAACAGCCGGGAAAATTCTCTTTTCCGAAAGCTTACGGTCCAGCACAAGTTCCATGTTACCGGTACCTTTGAATTCCTCGAAAACAACATCATCCATCTTGCTTCCGGTATCTACAAGTGCCGTTGCAAGAATGGTAAGGCTTCCACCTTCTCTCATGTTACGTGCAGCACCAAAAAAGCGCTTTGGCATATGAAGCGCAGCCGGATCAAGACCACCGGATAAGGTACGTCCGCTCGGTGTACATGTCAGGTTGTAAGCACGGGCAAGTCTGGTAATACTATCCAGCAGAATCATGACATCCTGTTTATGCTCTACCAGACGCTTTGCGCGCTCAATCACCATCTCGGATACTCTCTTGTGATGTTCCGCGGTCTCATCAAATGTAGAATAGATTACTTCCACATTGTCTCCCTGAATCGCTTCCTTGATATCTGTCACTTCCTCCGGACGCTCATCGATCAGTAAAATGATCATATGCATCTCCGGGTTATTGATCTTAACCGAGTTTGCAATCTCTTTCAAAAGGGTTGTCTTACCAGCTTTCGGCTGGGACACAATCATTCCTCGCTGTCCCTTACCGATTGGAGACACCACATCCACAACGCGCATCGCTACCGAACATCCCGGTCGTTCCATACGCAGACGCTTATTTGGGAAAATCGGCGTCATATCTTCGAAGTTCATTCGATGCTGAGCCTCTGAAGGATGGTATCCGTTTACGGTAGAAACATAAAGCAATGCTGAAAATTTTTCTTTTTCGGAAGATTTGATTTTCGTATTACCGGTAACGATATCTCCGGTCTTCAGATTAAATCTCCGGATCTGGGACGGTGCAATATACACATCATGCTCACCCGGAAGGTAATTTTCACAGCGCAAAAATCCATATCCGTCTGCCATAACTTCAAGAATACCGCTCACGGTGCATCCGCTGTCGAGATCTGCAATATCTTCTTTGATAGCAGCCGAATCCTGTGCCTCTTCTTTTGCCGTATAGGAAGAATCATGCTCTCCACGTTCCTGTTCTGCCCTGCGTGCCCGAAGAATACGTTCTCTGTGTTCTAACGCCTGCGTTGTAAAAACCGTCTTGTACTCTGTCGTTTTCGTGTTTTTGGCTCCATCAGAAGCGCCTCCCTGCGCACCCTTCTTTTCATTTTCATCTTCCTGAAGCATACGCTCGATCAGCTCGCTTTTTTTCATTGCTGATACACCTTTAATACCTCTCGCTTTTGCAAGGTCCTTTAACACAACCAAAGACAGGCTTTCGTATTTTTCCCTCATATAATACTCCTTTATTTTAAAAAATCGAAATTCCATGGGATCTATGTCTGAAACGACGCAGAATCGCTTATGAAAGATATTATACACTATTATTCTGAAAATAGGAAGTCTTTTTCTTGATTTGTATTTCCAAGAATGGTATTGTTAAAAAAGCACAAGGAAACAAAGGAGAATTACTATGGACAATAAAGAAAAGGCGCTTTTGTGCCACAAAGAATGGAATGGAAAACTTGAAACCATCGCAAAATCCAAGGTGAACAGCCGCGAGGATCTGGCAATTGCCTACACACCTGGCGTTGCAGAACCTTGTAAAGTCATCGCAGAAGATAAATCAGCTGCATACACTTATACCTGGAAAGCAAACACGGTTGCCGTTGTATCTGACGGAAGTGCAGTTCTTGGTCTTGGCAATATCGGACCATACGCAGCGATGCCGGTAATGGAAGGCAAATGCGTACTGTTCAAGGAATTCGGCGATGTAAACGCTGTCCCGATCTGTCTGGACACACAGGACACCGAGGAAATCATTACCGCTGTCAAAAACATTGCTCCGGGATTTGGTGGAATCAATCTTGAAGATATTTCCGCTCCACGTTGCTTCGAAATCGAGGAACGACTCAAAGAGATGCTGGATATCCCAGTCTTCCATGACGACCAGCATGGTACCGCGATCGTTGTTCTCGCCGGAATCATCAATGGTTTACGTGTTACCGGAAAGAAAAAGGAAGACTGCAAAGTTGTTGTAAATGGTGCAGGTTCTGCCGGCGTTGCAATCACAAAGCTTCTTCTTACCTATGGTTTCAAACATGTAACCATGTGCGACCGTGAAGGTATCATCGGAAAAGATTATCCAAACTTAAACTGGATGCAGAAAAAAATGACAGAAGTCACAAACCTTGAAAATACAAGCGGCACACTCGCAGATGCGCTGAAAGGTGCAGACATTTTCGTAGGTGTCTCCGCTCCGAATATTGTAACACCGGAGATGGTTTCCTCTATGAACAAAGACGCAATCCTTTTTGCCATGGCAAACCCGGTACCGGAGATTATGCCGGATGTTGCAAAAGCTGCAGGAGCTAAAGTTGTCGGAACCGGACGAAGCGATTTCCCGAATCAGGTAAACAATGTAATTGCATTCCCAGGTATTTTCAAAGGTGCGCTGGAAGGACATGCAAAACAGATTACAGAAGAAATGAAACTGGCTGCCGCCGAAGCACTTGCTGCACTCGTATCCGATGATGAGATCAACGAAGATTTCATTATGCCGGAAGCATTTGATCCACGTGTTGCAGAAGTTGTCAGCGAGGCTGTCAAGTCTCATATTTCATAATATGCGTACTTTATCCAATACCGTCTGCCCTTTTTCTTCCGGCAGGCGGTATTATTCCCTGAACGATTATTGCAAAGAGACTTTTGGCGAAAAAGTATACCGCCTCAGCTTAAGCGGCGGTATGACCTGTCCCAATCGCGATGGAACCTACAGTACTCTCGGATGTGCATTCTGCAGTGAAGGCGGTTCCGGTGATTTTGCAGCCTCTGCATCTCTTCCGGTCTCGCAGCAATTGTCGGACGCCAAAATGCGCATTGCTGCAAAAACAAGCTGTTCGAAATTCATTGCGTACTTTCAGTCCTACACGAACACTTACGCGCCGATTGCATATTTACGTTCCATTTATGAAGAGGCTTTACAGTCACCTGAGATTGTCGCTTTATCGATTGGCACGCGAAGTGATTGTCTGGGTAAAGATGTACTCCTGCTTCTTTCCGAACTGCAAAAGAAATATCCACACAAGCAAATCTGGATTGAGCTTGGATTACAGACGATACACAATGACACGTTGCAACAGATGAATACGCACACGACGGTCGAACAATTTGATTCTGCTGTTGACGCGCTTACCCGGATTCATATCCCGGTAATTGCCCACGTGATTCTTGGCTTTCCAAACGAGACAAAAGAAATGATGTTACAGACCATTTCCCATGTATCCCGGCTTCCGATTGCCGGAATCAAGCTTCAGCTTCTTCACGTGTTAAAAAATACAGAACTGGGAAATAAATATCTGGAAACACCTTTCCCGGTCATGGAACGGCTGCCCTACTGCGATCTGGTCATTGATTGTCTGGAACTTCTTCCACCCAATCTGATCGTTCACCGCTTGACCGGTGATGGACCGCGGAACCTCTTACTTGCTCCCCAATGGAGCACAGACAAAAAACGTGTGCTGAATACCATTCATCATCGTCTCAAAGAACGCGATACATGGCAGGGACGATTATTTATATCTTAAGGAGGATTTGATTTTATGGCTGAACCATTTACCATATACAAATTAACAATTTTATACATGCTGAGCAAAGCAGGCTTTCCTCTTACCAACACACAGATATCCAATTTCTTTCTGAGTGAAGAATATACTGATTATTTTCGTGTGCAGGAGGTACTCGGAGACCTCGTGGATACCAATCTGATCGTAGCAGAATCCACACACTCCAACACACAATACACGCTCACGGCTGCCGGAAAAGAAACCCTCGGTTTCTTTAAAGACAAAATCAATGACGGCATCGAAGCCGACATTATGAAGTTTTTCGAAGAAAATAAACTGGAGTTTCGTCAGGAAAATTCCATTCTTGCAGACTACTATAAAACAACAAACCAAAAATATGCCGTCCGCTGTCAGGTACGTTCCGACGGCAATCCAATCATCGACCTGACCCTCAGTGTCACCACCAAGGAACAGGCCGAAGCAATCTGCAATAATTGGAAAAATCAGAATGAAGATGTGTATGCATATCTCATGGATATGCTTCTAAAATAATTAATTCAAGATTTCTTTTTTATACTATATCCAAATTTTCCAAGTTTTTCTCCCAGAGAAAAATATTCTCCATGAGAATACATCACGAGGCCGGATTCGTTGATTTCAAACTTTCCGGTCTCGTTCATATAGCGGTCATCAATGGTAACTCCTACCACTTCCGCAATAAACATCGTATGACTTCCCAATGCTTTTTTCTCTACAACACGACATTCAATATTCGCCGGGCTCTCCGCGATCCCAACCGCCTTCACCTGCTGCATCGGCAATGGTGTCAGTTTCATTTCTTTGAATTTATCAACATCTCTTCCGCTGACTACACCACAATAATCACATGCCTTCACCAATTCCTGATTGGTAAGATTGATCACAAATTCACCCGTGCGGTCAATGATATCATAGGAATAGCGTGACGGACGTACCGAGATGGAAACCATCGGCGGATTTGTACAGATCGTCCCTGCCCATGCAACCGTAATAATATTTGACTTTCCATTTTCGTCGGTTACGCTCACCATAACTGCTGGTACCGGATTTAACATATTTCCCGGTTTCCAATTTTGTTTTCCCATTTATAAGCTCCTTATTCCTGCCTCGGACATCGCCCGTTTCAGTTCTATTTTATGTGTTTCTTCCAACTCTGTCAGTGGTAAACGTACCGGTCCGACATCCATTCCCATCATATGCAACGCAGCTTTCACCGGAATCGGGTTTACCTCTGCAAATAACTTTTCAATCAGCTTTTCGTACGCTAATTGTGCGTTTTTCGCCGTTATATAATTTCCATTCAACATTTCTTTTGTTATATCATGAATATTTTTCGGCAATAAATTGGCCAAAACTGAGATTACGCCAGTTCCTCCCAGCGACATCACAGGAACAATCTGATCATCGTTTCCGGAATAGATATCCAACCGGTCCCCAACCAGAGATGCCAGCTTTGCAACCTGGGAAATGTTGCCACTTGCCTCTTTGATTCCAGTCACATTCGGACAGGAATCTGCAATCCGAGCTACGGTCTCCGGAAGCATATTACACCCGGTTCGTGATGGAATATTGTACAGGATGATTGGTTTTGGAGTATGCTCTGCAATCTGTCTGTAATGTTCATAAAGACCATTTTGTGTTGCCTTATTATAGTAGGGTGTGACGATAAGCATTCCGTCCACTCCCAGATCATTCACCTTTTCCATAAAAGAAATGGTCCGCTCTGTCGCATTACATCCCACACCAGCAATGACCGGAACTCTGTGATTGGTCTTTGCTACCACTGCTTTGATTACTGCAAGGCGCTCTTCCTCCGACATCGTTGCCGGTTCACCAGTCGTGCCACATACGATAATCGCATCCGTCTCATTGGTAATCTGTCTTTCCACCAGGTACTCCAGCATTTCAAAATTAACGCTTTTATCTTCATGAAACGGAGTCACCAGGGCTACTCCGGAGCCTCGAAACACAGACATACTTTTTCTCCTTTACAGTTTCAAATCTGGATTTTCACGAATAATTTCAGCGATCAGTTCTCTCTCATCCATATGATGCTTCACACCACAGATTTCCTGATAATCTTCATGTCCTTTTCCTGCCAGAACAACAATATCTCCATCCTGCGCATTTTTCATGCAATAGGCAATGGCTTCTTTACGATCCGGAATCGTCACATATTCTCCGTCGGCTTTATGAACCCCTACAAGAATATCATTGATGATATCCATTGGTTCCTCATTTCTTGGATTGTCGGATGTTACAACGGTCAGATCCGCAAGTTTCGAAGAAACCTCTCCCATCTCATAGCGTCTGGACTTTGCACGATTTCCACCACATCCAAACAGACAAACGAGTCGTCCCGGTTCATATTCTTTTAACGTTGTGAGAAGACTCTCCAATGACATTGCATTGTGGGCATAATCAATCATCAATGTATATCTCTTAGTAACCGGCACAATTTCAATTCTTCCCTTTACGCTGACATGAAGCAATGCTTCTTTGATTTTTTCAACCGGCACACCAAAATGATGGCAGATGGCAATCGCAGTCAAAGAATTGTATACCGAAAAACTTCCCGGCACATTGACTTCCACATCAAAGTTCATCGGTCCGTTTACATGATACTTCACGCCAAGTGCACCGTGCTCTTTTTTCAACTGTACATCCTGTGCAACGAGATCATTTTCTTTTCCATAACCAAATGTCTCCACCTGACAGGTGTGTCCTTTTAAGATTCCCTCTAAGTGTTCACTGTCACCATTGAAAATTCCAAGTTTACACTGCTGGAATAAAAGACTCTTGCAATGCATATAATCTGCAAAATCTTTATGCTCATTTGTTCCAATGTGATCCGGCTCAAGATTCGTAAACACTCCAATATCAAATGTAAATCCAGATACACGGTGCAGCATCAGTGCCTGTGATGACACCTCCATAACGACTGCGTCCAGCCCTGCTTCTACCATCTCATGGAACAATTCCTGCACACGATAGGATTCCGGCGTTGTATTTGCAGAAGGAATTCTTTTGTCTCCCACAATGGATTCGATCGTACCGATCAGACCCGTCTTAATTCCCGCTGACTCCAGAATGGATTTTACCATATAAGTAGTTGTCGTTTTTCCTTTGGTTCCTGTGATACCGATTGTCTTTAATTTCTTTGCCGGATGGCCAAAATATGCAGCAGACATGTATGCCAATGCGAGGCGGCTGTCTTCCACTTTTATAACTGTCACATGCTCCGGTAACTCCACATCCTTTTCTACAATTATCGCAGCAGCCCCTTTTTCCACAACATCCGGTATAAAATCATGCGCATCTCTTACGCTGCCGCTGATGCATACAAAAACAGAGCCTTTTTCCACCTTTCTGGAATCATAAACCAATGTTGTAACTTCAGTTTCTTCATTTCCAGCAAGCACTTCATATTTCAGTTCTTTTACAAGTTCTTTAATCTTCATTTATTTTCTCCTAACTAATTTACTCTTTCCATTCACCGGTAAAAACCTCGGTTGCCGGCCCAGTCATAAAAACATGATTGGTGTTGCGATCATATGTGATTGTCAGATCGCCACCACGCAAATGCACCAGAACCGTATCATCGGTAAGTCCATTCAAAATGCTTGCCACAACCGTTGCACAGGTTCCTGTTCCGCATGCCCAGGTCTCATTGGAACCGCGCTCCCAGACACGCATGGAAGCTTCTGTTCTTGAAATAATCTGAACAAATTCTGTATTCGTTCTCTTTGGAAAACGCGGATGTCGCTCGAACTCCGGTCCATATTTTTCAATTTCGAAATTTGCCACATCATCAACAAACACAACTGCGTGTGGATTTCCCATCGATACACATGTCATTTTCCACTGTCTGCCGCCAACTTCTATCGGTTCATCCACAACTTTATCCCCGGCAGCTTCCACCGGAATCTCCGCAGGTGTAAGAATCGGCTCTCCCATATCTACACGCACCAGTGTTACAACTCCATCCTCCACCGTCAGTTGCAGATACTTGATTCCGGCACCAGACTCCACGCTTATTTCTTTCTGGTCTGTCAGACCATGCTCATATACATACTTTGCGACACAACGAATACCATTGCCGCACATTTCTGCCTCAGACCCATCGGCGTTGTAAATACGCATCCGGAAATCCGCCACATCCGACGGACCAATCGTAATCAGGCCATCCGATCCGATTCCAAAATGCCGGTCACTCACTGCAATTGATAACTTTGCAGGATCCGCGATTGTTTCCTCAAACAAATTCACATAAACATAGTCATTTCCACATCCATGCATTTTTGTAAATTTCATCGTAAGTCCTCCTTCTGCTCTATATAGAATTGCATGCAAGCATGCATCGATGATACCTTTTGATTCTTTCATTATATTATAGTATACTCCGCACTTTTTTACCCGAAAACTGTATAAGTGCTTTCTATATTGCAAATTGTGTGCTAACATAAAATAAACTGCAATTGCATAAATCAATTGTAACATACCTATATCATTTATATCGAAAGAGGTATCTTTTATCATGAAAGAATTTAAAAAAACCGGATATCTGAACAACGATTTCAAAATTTTCCATCTTATCGATCAGGGTATGGCTCCGGTAAATTTTCATTTTCACGAATTTCATAAAATACTGATCCTGTTAAAAGGAAATGTCTCCTACTGCATCGAAGGCCGCAGTTATGATCTTCAACCGGATGATGTTGTCTTTGTTCCTGCCGGAGAAGTGCACTGTCCAATCGTTCACGACCAGAACACTTACGAGCGAATTATCATTTACATTTCCAAAGGATATCTGGATGGGTACCGGACAGATTCTTATGATTTATCCCAATGTTTGTCCGAAGCTCACCAGAAACAGTCCCATGTTTTGCGTATTCCGGCTTTTACAACCAGCAAACTTGGACAAATCGTAAGGGAACTTGAACATTCTCTCGATTCAAAAGAATATGCAAATGAGCTGTATCACAACCTCCTTTTTCTGGAGTTTATGGTACAGCTCAATCGTAATGCTTTGCACAATGGCATCGAATATTTATCCAATACTTCATCCAATCAGAAAATGATTGCTGTCATTGATTATTTGAACGAACATCTTACCGAAGACATCTCCATCGACTCTCTCTCTGAAACTTTCTTTCTGAGTCGATATCATCTGATGCACTCGTTCAAGGAAGAAACCGGCTATACGATTGGAAATTATCTTTCCACCAAACGCCTGCTTCTTGCCCGGGATCTCATCCTTCAGGGAGAACCGATTACCAACGTCTGCTATGAATGTGGTTTTCGGAATTATTCTACTTTTTCTCGCGCTTTCAAGAAAAACTTCGGATATTCTCCCCGGGAACAGCGCGCAATCGACACGACGCTCCGCGAATAGCGAAGCGTCTTTTTCATCCTTTATCCTTTTTCTGCAAGTGTATTGATCAGGTTTGGAATCAGCTGTTTCTTTCTTGAAACAACGCCCTTTAACATAATTCCTTTTTCATTCATTTCACAATTAAATGCACTTGCCGCAATCTGTGCGCTATCCGCCCCACGATACACCAGAAATGTAGATTCATTCAGTATATCTGTCAGCATGATAAAAATCATCTGAATCTGCTTTTCTCCCATCATCTGCTCAAGATACGGTTCAATGCGCTTCTGCACTTTATCCAGTTCCGCACGGCTCATAGCACTAATCTGTGCCACACCGAAACTGACTGCCCCCGCATGAAAAATCTTGAAATCCTGATTCAGAATCTCCGTTTCCGTCTTATTACTGAAATCACTTCCTGCTTCAAACATAGCAGAGGCAAGTTCCTCTACTTTCACATCTGCAATCTCTGCCAGTGCCAATGCCGCACTCCGATCAATCTCCGTGCAGGTAGGCGAACGGAACATGAGTGTATCAGAGAGAATTGCTGCACACATCAGCCCCGCCATCTGCGGACTGATTTCGATATTCTGCTCCAGATACATGTGATAAATAATCGTAGATGTACATCCCAGTGGCTGATTGCGAAAATATACCGGAGCCATCGTCTCAAGGCTTCCCAGACGATGGTGGTCTATAATCTCAAGAATTTCTGCCTCATCAATATTGTCAACTGCCTGTGTTTTTTCATTATGATCTACCAGAATCAGTTGCTTTTTGTCTGTATTCATCAAATTACGGCGAGAGAACATTCCCACGTAATTCTGATTTGCATCAAGAATCGGGAAATCACGATGCCTGATTTTTGCAACGGTTTCTCTTACATCATCTACATAATCGTCCAAATCAAAATGAACGATATTCTTTTTCGTCATAAAATGCTTGATCGGAATACTCTGATTGATCAGTCGGGCAGCCGTAAATGTATCATACGGTGTACTGATTACAACAACTTCCCGATCCTTTGCCGCCTCAATCACTTCCGGTCCCACTTCATATCCATTCGTAACAATCATGCAGCTACAATTGGACGCGATAGAGAGCATCTGCAACTCCTCCCGGTCTCCGATCATTACAAGATCATCGCTGTCCACTACCGAAGAAAGTACTTCTAACGATCCCACACCGATCACAACTTTTCCTTTTACAAAATATGCGTGTTCATTTCCCGTGAGAAGCTGTCCTTCCAGAGTCTCCACAATATTTTTGTACTGTGTTCTCGCCGTAGAAAGAATCGTATTATCATAAACATCCATGTAGGATTTTGCAATATCCCCGGTTACAATGAGACCTTCCAGTTTATTTTCTTTCACAACCGGCAATGTAACAACACCAAGAATCTTCATCATCTCCCATGCTTTTTTCATGGAAATATGACTGCTGACACCTTCCGTCTTTCGCATGTGAATATCTTTCATCTGTGTTCCTACATCAGTGATCAGCTCCGGCGATTGTGCCTGAAAACGATCCAGAACATAGGTTGTCTCTGCATTCAGGCTTCCTGCACGCTTTGCAACATATTCTTTCGTGACTTTATGCTCTGTATTCTTTTTCTCAAGACTGTTTTTTAAGTTTGCATAAGCAATTGCCGCACAGACGGAATCCGTATCCGGATGCTTATGACCAACTACCCATATTTTCTTTTTTTCCATAGTATACTCCCTGCTATAAATTGAATTGTATACAAAGTCAGAAAAATGCAATCCTCATCGTTGAGAATTGCATTTTTATATTTTTTATTCCATTCCTATGCAAAAACACCCAGATTAATCAGTATCAATGCAATCAGGCCAATCAGATTCACAATGCCAAGCGCTGCGGCAAGTATTGTCCAAACACCAATTGTTCTCTGCTTGTCCTCAATCATGGTCAAATGATCTACTTTCTCTTCCATGCTTCGGAACAGATCCTGAATATTGCGATAGCATTTTACATTTTCTGTATGTACTTTCTCAGAAAGTTCGGATTTAATCGTTGTGAGCTGCTCCTCAATCTGTCCAAGAGACTCTTTGAGTTCTTTCGTCTTCTCTTCGTTGAACTTCTTTCCATCTGCAACATCTTCCTTCATCGCAGACTCAATTTCGTCCATCTTGTCAGCCACTTTTGCAATCATTGCATCAATCTGTTTCTCTACTTCAATGGTAAATCCGTCTGCCTTACTCTGGCGCTCCTTGAGGATTTCGCCCAAAGCTTCTGCCTTCTCCTGGCGTTCATCAACCAAAGTCTGAAGTTCCTGTGCTTCACTTTCCTTTGTATCAAGCAAACTTTGTAACTGTTTTGCCCGCTCTCTAAATTCATCAATTTGATTAAGTAAGAAATCTTCTTTACTCACGACCGCTACTGTCCTTTCCTGAATATGATCAACTGTCTCTTCTTTCGACTCTGGCAAATCCGGCTCCACCTGTTTTGAAATCTCCATCACCGGTTCTTCCTGTCGGGGAACTTCATCCGGTTCTTTTTCCGGATGTGTGTCTGCCGTACTGTTCCTTTTCGGAACACTGTCTTTCATATTCGGTGCCTCGCGTCTTTGTACTGACACATTTCCATATATACCCTTGCGGTGATTTTTCGCTATCTGCCTACGCAGTTCCAGCAATAAGCCCGCCATCACATTTCCTCCATTTTGGCATGTATGCACACCTTATTCAATTTATTTTATCATTCCTTCCGCACTTTGTAAATGGAAAATTGAGGCATAACACGTAAAAGGAATTTTCTATACAGCAAAAAAGCCCCAACACGAATTGCAATTCGCATTGGGACTTTTCGTATAACTATTTAACTGATTCTATATCTGATTATTTACCAGCATAAAGAGTTACTAACTTCTTTAAGTGCTCATAACGATCCTTAGAATTCTGCTCAGAAGCTGCGAACAGTTCTGCTGCTCTTGTTGGGTTAAACTTAGCAAGAGATGCATAACGGTTCTCGCCCTTTAAGAATGCCTGATAATCGCCTGTTGGCTCCTTGCTGTCTAATGAGAATGCATCTTTGCCTTCTGCAGCAAGTGTTGGGTTGTAACGGAAGTTGAACCAGTATCCAGACTCAACTGCTAACTTCTCCTCTGTCTGAGCCTTGCTCATACCCTTCTTGATACCATGGTTGATACATGGAGCGTAAGCAATGATAAGTGATGGTCCCGGATAAGCCTCTGCCTCTGCAAGGGCCTTAACACACTGGTTCATATCAGCACCCATAGAGATGTGTGCTACATATACGTAACCGTAGCTCATTGCAATACCAGCAAGATCTTTCTTCTTTGTCTCTTTTCCACCAGCTGCGAACTGTGCAATTGCACCTGTAGGAGTAGCCTTAGAAGACTGTCCACCTGTATTTGAATATACCTCAGTATCGAATACCATTACATTGATATCCTTACCGGAAGCGAGTACATGGTCAACACCACCGAATCCGATGTCGTATGCCCATCCATCACCACCGAAGATCCACTGGGACTTCTTAGCAAGGAAATCTTTCTCTTTTAATACATTCTTAGAAGCATCGCATCCACAAGCCTCTAAAGCTGCTACTAACTTCTCTGTAGCTGGTCCGTTCTCGATACCAGAAGCGAATGTATCATTCCACTCCTTGATTGCAGCCTTAACATCAGCGTTATCTGTGTTTGCATCGATCTCATCCAGCTCATTCTTTAATCTGTCACGGATTGCTCTCTGAGCAAGTAACATACCATATCCGAACTCTGCTGCATCTTCGAACAGTGAGTTAGACCAAGCAGGACCATGTCCCTTCTTGTTTGTTGTATATGGTGTAGATGGTGAAGAGTTAGCCCAGATAGAAGAACATCCTGTAGCATTTGCAATGTACATTCTGTCACCGAATAACTGGGTGATCAACTTAGCGTATGGTGTCTCACCACATCCACCACAAGCGCCTGAGAACTCAAGTAATGGCTGACGGAACTGAGATCCCTTAACAGAATTAATCTTGAATTTCTCGATAACGTCTTCCTTATCCTCAAGTGAAACTGCATAATCGAAGTACTTCTGCTCATCTTCATGTGCTTCGAAACCAGTCATTGTAATAGCCTGAACCTTGTCTGGACATACATTTACACAAGATCCACATCCTGTACAGTCAAATGCTGATACAACGATTGCGAACTTGTAACCTGGCATCATGTTCAGATCTTTCATCTGCATTCCTTCTGGAGCTGCGGCTGCCTCAGCCTCTGTCATAGCTACTGGACGGATTGCTGCATGAGGACATACATATGAACACTGGTTACACTCGATACACTTAGTAGCATCCCATACTGGAACGTCAGTTGCAACACCACGCTTCTCGTATGCAGCTGTACCGGATGGAGTCCAGCCTGTCTCGTATTTCTTAACAACAGATACAGGAATTGTATTACCCTGCTGTCCGTTAACTTTCTGCTGAATATCTTTAACAAAGTCAACAACTTCCTTGTTGTCTCCCTTAACTTCTACAGAGTAATCATCGTCTGTGCAGTTCTTCCAGCTCTCTGGAACATCTACTTTAACGTATGCTGTAGCACCGGCATCGATAGCGTCATGGTTCATCTTAACGACATCGTCGCCCTTCTTAGCATAAGATCTTGTAGCTGCATCTTTCATGAGTTTGATTACTTCTTCTTCCGGAATCAGCTTTGTAAGTGAGAAGAAAGCTGACTGAAGAACCGTATTGATACGGTTACCAAGACCAATTTCCTTACCAATCTTAACACCATCGATGATGTAGAAGTTGATATTGTTCTCAGCGATGTATCTCTTTACCTGTCCAGGTAATTTCTCGTCTAACTCATCGACTGACCACTGTGTATTGAACAGGAATGTACCACCTGGAACAAGATCCTGAACCATGTTGTATTTGTAGATGTAAGCTGTACAATGACATGCTACGAAGTTCGCCTGAGAGATCAGGTAAGTAGAACGGATTGGAGTATGTCCAAAACGTAAGTGGGAAATTGTAACACCACCGGACTTCTTAGAGTCATAATCAAAGTATGCCTGTGCATACATGTCTGTGTTATCACCAATGATCTTGATAGAGTTCTTGTTAGCTCCGACTGTTCCGTCAGCTCCAAGTCCCCAGAACTTACAGTTGATTGTTCCTTCTGGTGTTGTAACCAGTGGAGCGCCTACTTCAAGAGAAAGTCCTGTTACATCATCAACGATACCGATTGTGAATTTAGGTTTTGCTTCGTTCTCGAATACAGCAACAACCTGAGCCGGTGTTGTATCTTTAGAACCAAGTCCGTAACGTCCTGAGTTGATCTTAACAGCGTCGAATTTAGTTCCTTTAAGAGCTGCAACAACATCAAGGTACAGAGGTTCTCCAAGAGATCCTGGTTCTTTTGTTCTGTCAAGAACGTTGATGTACTTAACAGAATCCGGAATTACATCTACAAGTGCCTGTGCGCAGAATGGTCTGTAAAGACGAACTTTAACAACACCAACCTTCTTGCCCTGAGCAAGTAAGTAATCGATTGTTTCATCGATTGTGTCACAAACAGATCC
>OLSQ01000382.1_pt1 | contig 44119 bp, 36 predicted proteins | sample 1672561 | NCBI WGS metagenome assembly OLSQ01 (sample SAMEA3136699, study PRJEB25190) | human gut metagenome | biome: human gut; feature: human-associated habitat; material: faeces | place: Austria | collected 2013
TTATCCTCTTCTCGCATAATATTTAAAGCTTCGGCTGCGCGTTTATTTGCTCTAGCTTTAGTTATACAGTATTGAATACATTTGTAAAAAAACAATATAATCAAGTAAATTGCACAAAATATACTGATTGCAAAGGATGTATACCATCTGAAATAGAACCAGCAAAGTAGCATTGTTAAGCACATTGCAAATATGAAAACATTTGCGTTCAATTTTTCAGTAATAGGCTTTAGCCATTTCGTATTTAAATCATAACTTTAAAATTGTAAATATATCAGTCTTAGTCTATGATTGCTTAGTCGAAAATATTTGCCTTAGCCCATCCACTCTATATTTACCTAACAGTAAAAACAAAAATAGAAATAATCAGAAACAAAAAAATGTTAGAATTAAAATTTCTATTCCCTAGTTTTCAGGACCTTTAAAACAAAGTTGAATAATTGTATAAAAATTGATGCCTTATCCCTTGAATACTGATGAGCGGTGGAACAGCATGTATGATTGTCTTTCCTCATCGAGAGGGAGAAGCTGAACGAACTGGCCGTCTTTAACATCGAGACGTTCTTTGTTTTTAGGAGAAATCCAGTTTGAAAGAACGATGCGGCGGTCTTCGGTAAAAGTCATTAAGCCACGGTCGAAAAGTTTGTCATATAACGGGGAGAGCATGAAGCCGTTCTTGGGGTCAAGCTTTTCAGAGTCGGTGGCAACTGCCCAGGGTTTGATATGACTGGCAATAAGCAAGCGTTCGTCGTTAATCATAGTAATGGGACAGAACGGGCATTCTGGGAGCAGTTTATCGCGGTAAATACCCTGTCCTTGACGAGCCTTGCGAATTTCATTCTGACGAGAAGATCCCTTAGGCACTGGAGCAGGTATAGGAACTTTTTCACCTTTTCTGCCGTAGGTGAACACAAGGGCGGCTCTTTTATTAGAGATAGCCTCAAAGTCGGCAAAAAGTTTCCAATAATATAACGTGGCACCCGAGCTGTCGGTAAGCTGCATTACGGAAATATATGTGACGAGAGGCAGAGAAATTTCACGGATAAGCTGATAGCCGGGATCTTTGGAGTTGACATAACCGCGAGCGCCTTCTATTTGGTCCTGCGCGGCGACGTTGAACTCAATAACTTCGGGAAGTTTCTCGATTTTGGCGACACGCTCCTTCCAAAGTTGCGGCATTTCAGCAGCACCGCGATAATCTTGCGAAGGGTGCAGGTATTCCGCGTGGAGTGCGTTCATGTAGGAAAGGAGGTCGCTTTTAAGCAAAAAGCATTTGGCGATAAATCCTTCGTTTCCGAAGAAAGGATACATCACTGCTTTAGAGGCGATATAAAGTTTAGCCTCGCCGTTGCCGCCTCCGATTTTGGAAGCCCGCATCACAAAGCAGTCAGGCACTGTGATGGGCGAATTGAGCGTGTCTACAAAGTTAAAATTCTGACCGTCTATTTTCATTGTTATTGTTCTCCGTATTTGGTAATGTCGAGTTGTTTCAGTAAGGCTATGAGAACATCCACGACAATGCTGTTCCCTGCCTGCTGATACATTGAAGTATCGGAAACAACGATTTTGAAAGAATCCTTGAATCCCATAAGGCGCAGACACTCGCGCGGAGTTAGTTTGCGTATGCGGCCCTTGTGGGTCACATAGTTGTCAACTCCTGCACGGTGCATCTTGTGCATGGATTGCAGAAGCGGACGCGCCACATCGAGGTCTGTTTCTGTGGAGGTGCGGAAATTCTTTGTTCCAGGAGTCAGAACATAGTTCTTGACTTTTTCAGAAAGATAGTATTTTTCCTCGACGTCGCGGACGTCAAAGATAAACTCGTCCCATCCTTCTTCGTATGGTTCATCTTGCATCGCAGGATGATAAACGAAGTCACCATGCCAGTTGAACTGTTGGTTTCGTTTTTGGCAAAGAGCTACGTCTCCGTTAATTTGAGTATAGCACTTTGTGCGATTCTTGGTAGAAGTGACAAACTTAATGCCTTTATCACGAAGGAAGTAACGAGTCTGAATATAGTCTTCCAAAAAATCGTACATTCTATATTCAAGAGGAATAGGGTCTGGGAACTCAAACTCGGTTGGTTCACGAAAACCTATACAAAAAATCCTTTCGCGATGTTGAGGAATACCATAATCCTTGCTGTTTAGGACTTTGAAGAATATATGATAACCGCAGTAATCTTCAAATGTATGGCGAATTACCTCCCACGTATTGCCTTTGTCGTGGTTGATGAGACCTTTTACATTTTCAAAAATGAAAATTTTGGGCTCGCATTCTTTTACGATGCGCGCGAACTCACGGAAAAGCGTGCCTCTCGTATCTTCAAAACCTTTGCGTTTGCCGACCATTGAGAAAGCCTGGCAAGGAGCACCGCCTACAAATATATCAACTTTGTCCTTGAACGGCGAAGCATCAAAAGAGTGTATATCGGAATGCCAACGGCTTTCGTCTATATCATAATTGGCGAAATATGATTTCTTACATTTTTCGTCTATATCACCGGCAAAGACAATTTCAGTATTCAGTCCCAGCCTTTGAAAAGCGTGTTCTATAGCGCCGATACCACTAAAAGAAGTGGCGAGTCTGATCTTTCTTTCAGGATGGGAAAACTGGCGTTCAGTCCATATAGTCCCGTCACCGTAAAAAAGAGTAGCTTCAGCTGCGATATTGGAGTGGTATATATTGTTATCTTGGTCTGTCATCAGAAATGAAGTGGTCTTATATAAAACTAAATGCACAAGTGCACACTTAAATGCAAAGTTACGAAAAATATCGGTACTTTGTGAATCAATGGCAAAGATAAGAATTATTATGGGCAAAAATTGCGCACAGGTGGATTAAATATTGTTGCCGTATGGCGTATCAGGTTCGGCGGCTTCCGCAAAAGGATAATATGAAGGTGAATATGTGTGATTTCGGATATTGAAAAGCTCTTTGGCAATTTTATCAAGCATCTCTTCACGGCGTGATTTGTTTTTCAAATCACATTCCCAAATAACAATGACGTTCCAATATTGCTTTTCGAGTTCGGCACGAACATTTGCATCGCGCTCTGTATTGCGGCTTATTTTTTTACGCCAAAATTCCACATTGGATTTTGGCAGACGAAAATACTTGCAATTTTCATGACCGTGCCAAAAACAGCCGTTTATAAATATGACGGTATGCAGACTTGGGAAAACGAGGTCAGGACATCCGGGAAGTTTGCGGTCGTGCAAACGATATCTAAAACCGGCGGCATGAAGAAAACTACGCACAAGCATTTCGGGCTTGGTGTCTTTGCTCTTGATTGCCGCCATGTTCTGACTGCGTTCCTCTTTCGTTTTTATATCAGCCATGAAGGTCTCAGTATAACAACTTTATGTCATTGGCAATATCCTTATCGTAAATTTCTGTATCTGCATGCATTTTTTTTCATTTTGGTCTATATCGTGAATCATAGAATTTAGCATTTACATAATTAAAAATATCCTTATTACATTTTACAAAATTAATATAATATTGCAGTTTGGCAAAAAACAAACAAAAATCAATGCATTCAATGTAATTATTGATTTTTTTCTTTGGTTCTCTTTCTTCTTTGGATTGCAGATTATTTGACAACGACAATTAAATATAAATAATAGGGCCAACGGAACGGATTTTTTTGTAATTTTGCGGATGGAGATTCGCGGAATTTCTGATTTTGACAAAATAAACCAATTAGATATATGAAAAAGATATATGCTCTTGCGATTGCGGCTCTCTGCGCTCCCGGACTTGCAGCTCAGGCGCCTGCCGACACGACTGCGGCTGACACAGTAGCCGGATTCGGCTTCACTGACGTGATCAACATACCGACAACGTCGGTCAAGGATCAGAATAAATCCGGCACATGCTGGTGTTTCTCCGGTCTGTCGTTCATCGAGAACGAGATTCTGCGCGCCGGCGGCGACTCTATCGACCTGTCGGAAATGTTTGTCGTGCGTAAGTGTTACGAAGATAAGGCCGATCGCTTCGTGCGCATGTACGGTAGCTCGACTTTTGCGGCCGGTGGTTCGGTGCTCGACGTTCCGTATGTGATCGCAACCTACGGCATAGTTCCCGAAGAGGCTTATTCGGGTCTGCTCTACGGCGAGGACAAGCATGTGCACGGTGAACTCGACGGTATCCTGTCGGGACTCGTAAAGACAGTGGTGAGCAAACCCAACCGCAAGGTGTCGACAGCGTGGAAGAACGCTCTGAAAGGCGTCCTTGATGCTTATCTTGGCGACGAGCCGCAGACATTTACTTACAAGGGCAAGACATATACGCCGCAAAGTTTTGCAGCCTCGCTCGGAGTCGGCCCTGACGATTATGTGGCCGTCACCTCCTTCACCCATCATCCGTTCTACAAGCCGTTTGTGCTCGAGGTCGCTGACAACTGGCTGTGGGCGGAGTATCAGAATGTGCCGCTTGACGAGCTGAAGGCTATCGTGGACAATGCGCTGGCCAACGGCTACACCGTGTGTTGGGCTGCTGACGTGAGCGAAGGCGGCTTCAAATGGAACGAAGGTGTGGCTCTGATGCCGAAAGCTACCGACGAGGCCGACCTGACGGGTACGGAACTGGCCCGCTGGGTGAAGCTGTCCGACCGCGACCGTGAGAAGAAACGCTTCGAGTTCGACGGCCCGGTAGAGGAGATTGTCGTGACGCAGGAATCGCGTCAGGCCATGTTTGACTCGCAGGAGACCACGGATGACCACGGCATGGTAATCGTCGGCACCGCCGTCGACCGTGAGGGCAATCCCTACTACAAGGTCAAGAATTCGTGGGATACCAACAATGCTTTCGGCGGATATTTCTATGTGTCGGTGCCCTATTTCCTTGCCAAGACAGTCGACATTCTGGTCAACAAGAAGGCGGTTCCCGCTGATATCGCCCGCAAGATGAAATGAAACGCATCGGTATTCTATCCGATACCCATTCCTGCTGGGACGACCGCTATGTCTCACACTTTGCCGGTTGCGACGAGATATGGCATGCCGGCGACATAGGCTGTCTCGATACGCTTGAACGCCTGCGAGCCTGCGCGCCTGTCGTACGCGCCGTGCGCGGCAATATTGATCACGGCCCGGTCGCGCGTCAGTGTCCCGAAGTGCTTGAATTCAGGGTGGAGGACGTACCGGTGTTCATGACCCATATAGGTGGATATCCGGGGCGCTATGCTCCGGGTATCCGCCGTATGATGATCGATAGCCGTCCGCGGCTGATGGTCGCCGGACACAGTCATATACTGAAAGTGATGTACGATCCGGAGCTGGACCTGCTGCACGTAAATCCGGGCGCTGCCGGCTATCATGGCTGGCAACAGCAGCGTACGCTTGTGCGGCTTGTCATCGACGGAGCAGAAATCCGCGACCTTGAGGTGATCGAGCTTGGTAAAAAGTCAGATTGAAAATGAATCGAAAAACAAACACAGTGCTTGCCGCCGCCGCAGTTGTCGCAGTTGTCGCCGGCGGCTGCAAGACATCCGAGGCCAATTACCGCGCGGCCTATGACCGCGCCGTGGCGGGACGTGACAGTACCGGAGGTGTCGAATCGACTGTCTATGGCGCGCAGCGTACAATGTCGGCGCGCATGGCGGTCATAGGCGGCGATTCAGTCGAAATCCGCTACCAGCGCCTGGTAGTCACGGAAGGCGGAGGAGCGATCCGAGAGAGTCTGAAACCGTACAATGTTGTCGTAGGACAGTTCAAGCAGCTTTTCAACGCGCGTTCGATGCGCGAGCGGCTTGTCGACAGCGGATATCCTTCGGCGTTCGTGGCGGAGACTTCCGAACCGTATTATTTCGTGATACTGTCGTCGCATGCCGATGCGGCGTCGGCGCTCAAGGCTTTGCGTGACATTCCGGCCGGTTTTCCGGTACGTATGAAAGCGCCGCTGCCTTATATTCTGCAGACTGGCCGCTGACGCGCAGCCCGTCATTCATAGGCCAGTTCCACATTGTCGACCCATATGGTCAGTCCAGGAGTACCGGTATACGGCTCGCCGCTTCCGGCCGAAAACATGATGATCATGTGGGTGGGAGTGGCCGACGGATCGTCCCAGCCAACTTCTTTCACCGGTACCATTTTCCCCTTTGAGTTGCGGGCATAGTACGATTTTGCCTCCGGTATAAGTCCCATGTACGACTTGTAGTACGGTTGCCCGGTGATGTCGCCGTAGTGGATTTTGAGATGGTGACGGTTGATCCAGCCGTCGGTGGGTGTGCCGAGCTGTTCGCGGCCTGTGCCGACGCGCTTGGCGTACAGATTGCCTTCGGCATCCTCCCAGCGCCGCTGGAGCAGGATCATAGCCTCGGCGCTGTCGTGGCCGTGAAGAGTCTTCTGCGATCCGAAGCCCGACGAATATATGCGTGTATTTCCTTCAGGAATGTGGAGTGCGTAGTCATAACACATAGCTGCTGGCCGCTTTGTGAACGGAATACCCATCTCCATCTTTGAATACGGATCCGACGTGGACTTTATCGGCTCGAGCATCCGGCCCAGAAATATGGATCCGGCCACAAGCACCTTGATGTTGATGATGCCGATGGCCGTGCAGGTCTCCATCAGAGTCGTGAGGCGGGCACAGCGTCCTCCGCTCGGGCGATTGTCGGGAAAGACCGCATTTGACGTTTTAGTTACGCCGGCGACCTTGGCCAGCACGTTCGATGAAGCCCAGGGCGTTCCACCTTTGGGTACGTAGGCTGAACTGCCGGTGATGGTTTCGTCGGGGCCGATGGCATATACTTTGCGCGTGTTGCCGCCGATGATGCGCGACTCTTTTATATTGCGGGTAACCCATTGCTCAAAGTCACCGTAGCGGACTTTTTCGTATGTCATGCCGGAAGCGGCCACGGAAGTCGCGGCTGCAACAGCAAACAGGATGATACGGGTCAGTTTCATAGGATGACGAATTATGTGTTTTACAAAATTAACAAACAACGGTCATAAATGTCGGTTGCGATTGCATTTTTTAACCGGAATGGCCAACATTGAGCCGTTTTTTTCATAATTCGGCCGGAGGGTATGACGCAAAAATAACGGCCGGCACCTTCGTGAATCAGGTGCCGGCCGTTTCGTAAGCAGGTCTTATTGATTATCGGATGGCAATTTTTGTGGAGCCGGCCGGAGTGGCTACGATATAGATGCCGGGGGCAAGCGTCACATATTCGCCGGCTTCGAGCTCAGCAGTCAGGATGCCGGCGGCATTATAGATGCGCGCGCCTGCTGCGGCGGTCACAGTGCGTCCGTCGACGGTTATGGAGTGGGAGGGATCGATGGTGATGTCGCCGACACCGCCGCCGGTCTTGCTGAAAATCAGTCGGGCGCCCGGACGCATGTTCTGTGCGCTGTAGCCGAAGGTGGCTTCCGGATCGAGCGGTTCGCCGTCATCGGACCAGTTTGAGTCGAAGCGGGTACATTTGGCGTGTCGTCCGTCGTAGTCATATTCGCCGTAGAAGGTGATGCCGCTCTGGTCGGCGTCGCTCTTACGCTTGAAGAGCATGTAGACGAGATCCTGGCCTGTGTAGGTAAAGCTCTTGTCGAGATAGAACACCAGTTCGGTAGTGCTTCCGGTTATGCTGATTGTGCCTTCGAATGCCTTGGTGAGTTGCGACGCGGGGATGGTCGACTCCTCAAGTGTGCGGTCCGAGCATTCTCCGACCCAAAGGGTGAAAGGCACGTCGGTATAAGACATGGTGCAGGTGTTGAGCGGGAAGCTGATTGCGGAGAGCTCAAGTCCTTTGCCCGGGGCAAGCTCTTCAGCCGGGAGGATAGTCTCGCTGATCGATTCCTTGGCCATGAACGATGCCGGTACGACGTAGAGGTCTGCCGGGGTTTCTACCGATATGTCGACGAATGCCGAACCGGCGGGAAGAACCTTAAGTGTCTCTGGTCCGGTCACATCGTTGGAAGCGTCAGTATCGCCGCTGAGTCTGATACGTGCGGTGAGCGAGAGGGTGCCTTCGGCGTCAGGGGTGAATTCCACGGTGGCCACTGCGGCGGCGCGGGAAGCGACCTCAGGTCCGGTAGCTGATGCTATGACGGCATCTCCGTTCAGTAACTCGACGGTGTAGTCCTTGGCGGTTGCGGCGCCTTTGTTGGAAAGAGCGACACTTACGGCAGTCTTTTCACCGGCTACCGCGATCGAGGGAACGGTCAGGGCGTTTGCCGCCAGGTCACAGGAGCTCAGGCGGTATGCGCTGACTTCGGCTTCCCATCCGGCGTAATTCTCCATCACGTCTGATACAAAGGCGAAGGTGAGGCAGCCGTCCGGAGCGGTAGATTCAAGATGGACGAGCTGGGATGGTACGGAGGATCCGCTGAATTTGCCTACAAGTTCGCCGGCGGTGCCGCGGCCCTGATATACCGAGAGTCCGTCGTAGCTTTCGATATCGATTGATTTGAATTCGACGGTAACCACGCCGTCATCGGTAGAGGGTGCGAGAGTGAGGGTGTAATTGCTCGAATTGCCGTAATTGGCGTTCGGGCCGCCTTCGTCGTAGAATGAGTAGATGGTGCCGGGTTCGACTGCGCACTCGCCGTTGTTCATGATGATCCACGACGCGGGCTTGACGAGAACATTCTCGGCAGTTGCCTCGTCGCCTGTTCCCTGGCTTGAGATGGCGGCCACCGAATAGGTGTATTTGCCATATTGTACCTTGTCCTCATATGTGAGCTGGTCGGGACCCAGTGTGGCGAGAAGCTTGGTGCCGCGACGTACCTGATAGCCGGTGATGTCGGCGGGCGAGAAGACACCGTTGGCCGCGCCGGCCGTAGGAGCTGTCCAGCTCAGGATGGCGCAGCCGTCGCCTACGGTGACTGTGAAGTCGCCGACCTTTCCGGGACGGTCTGCTCCGACATGAGCCTTGAGGCGGACGGCATCGACGCCGCCGTCGCCCGATGTGTTGAAGGGCACTATCTCGTAGGAATATTCATGTCCGGGTGTCACGTCGCGGTCAGTGTACGATGCGGCCGTGCCGATGGCTTCGGCACCGCAGCTCACGGTGGCGACAGCCGTACCGTCGCGAACGATGCGCACGCCGCTGTATTCTGTGAGCTTTTCGCCTCTGACAGTTGTGGCGGGATGTGTCCATTTCAGTTCGACAGCATCGGCCAGACCGGCAGCCGAGATGCCGGTGACGCGGTCAGGAGCTCCGGCCGGAGCATTGATGTACGGCACGATGAGCGAGCCCAGGCTCGACGAGCGTCCGTCGACATCTACGGATCCGAGGAGGGTTGCCGTTGCGGTCGCCTTGTCTATGGTATAAAGCATGTGGTCGCCGTTGTTGTACCAGTAGAGGGTGCCGTCGTTGTGGTCGAAGGTCATCGTCTGGTCGAATCCGGGTTTTACGTTCAGTACGCCGACCGGGAATACTACGGCCGTGGTAGGATTGATCTTGAACAGATTGCCGTCGGGCGAGACACCGTAGAGCGTGCCGTCGAGGTCGGCGGCGATTGCCAGCATGTAGACCTCTTCGCCAAGATTGCTGAACTGGCCGATCTGCGATACCGCGCCGGTGGCCGGATCGAGCGTGCACAGGAAGCGGTTGCCGGTCCTTACGCCGTACACTCTGCCGGTGGTATAGTCGTAGGTCATATCGATGAGTTTGGTGCCTCCCTTGGCGATGAGTTTGCGCTCGCCTGTGGCGAGATCGACATCGTAGAAGCCTTCGATCGATGACTGGGTGCCTTTGGCTGTTACCTGTGCGAACCAGTGATAATTGTAGTAGTATCCCCCGTAGATCACACCGTCGTTGGGCTGATGGGTGAGCATGGTCGGATGTTGGATGTCGCTCGGGTCGATGGCGATGATGCCTCGGTCGGGAGTTTCAGTGTCCGGCTCCCAGGTCTTGTAGGCATACAGCGTCTTGGCGTGTGAGCCGGCCGAACCAAGCAACACACCTCCTAAAAGCAGCAAGAATAACTTTTTCATAGAAAACTGGAAAATTGTATTGATGAAATGTGTACACGATTCGCAAAGGTAACCAAAAAAAACGTATCAGCAACAAATTTTCAGAAATATTCGTGATTTTTTATCATTTATCACCGCAAAACCCTCAATTACCGTGTGCAGTGATTATAAATCTGCCCGGATAGTGACATTGAGTCGTACCCGTCAGACTCCACGGATTACGCGACATGGATTACCGACGGCCAGAGAGCCGGCAGGGATATCGCGGGTGACAACGGAGCCTGCGCCGATGGTGCAGCCGTCGCCGACAGTTACGCCGGGCAGAATCGTTGTCGAGCCGCCGATCCACACGTCGTTGCCGATCCGGACCGGTTCGGCCCATTCGATGCCTTTGCGTCGCTCGGCTGGGTCGAGCGGATGACAGGCGGTGTAGATGCTGACGTTAGGCCCGATGAACACGTTGTCGCCGATTTCCACAAGAGCCTCGTCGAGCACGGTGAGGTTAAAGTTGGCAAAGAAATTTTCGCCGACATGTATGTTGCATCCGTAGTCGCATCGGAAAGGCTGGTTGACGTTGATTTTATTGCCGCACGATCCGAGCAGCTCGCGTAGCTGGGTCGCGAGAGCATCTGTGTCATCCGGATCTGTGGTGTTGTATTGGCAGATTTTGCGGCGAGTGGCTTTAAGCAGTTCGATAAAAGGCTCGTATACGGCATCGTATATCTCTCCGGAGAGCATTTTCTTCCATTCTCTCACAAATCTTTCATCGTGGGCGTAAGCCTCCGGAACAGTCAGTCGTAATTCTTTCATCTTTTTATTCTATGTTGGAATCGAAGAGTTCTCTTGGTCGGGCCTTCAGGCGCTTTGACGTCAATCCTTATAAGCTCATAGCCTTTTGCCTCAATCAGAAAAGTGGCTTCTTTCAGAAGGCTGCCGTCGGGGTTTCGCAGCCCGTTATAGGCATCCCAATATACGCAGTATGGAGTATTTTTATCATACCAGACGGCCATTAAATCCTGGTAGTCTTCATCTCCGTTTTCGTAGCTGGTCACACGTTTGATGTCTATATCGCCCATTTTGAAGTGCCTGCCATATTCATCCAGTATATTTAGTTCAATGTATGGGCAATTGACATAGCGTGGCGGAAGAATTTCGCCAAGAAGAACGAGCTGCGGAACAAGTGAGACTGTGATATCCTCCCTTTCTTTAGATGCAACTATTGCCTTGTCTTTGAATCCAATATATGAAATTATCAAAAGGTCTCCCTGTGTGGCTTTGATGTTAAAATAGCCGGCGGTATCAGATCTTGTCTCTATTCCGAGGCGACGGTTCTCAATTATTGCATACTCCAGAGGCAAATTTTCCAAAGAGCCGTCCGGAAGAGTATCTCCGCTCAATACTCGGCCTTTGACTATGAATGTGTCTGCGGCGGCGGCAATCGGCTCTCTCATTATTGTGGTATGTTTCTCGGCGTTTTGAATTAGCTGAACATCTTGAGCTTCGGCTGGCGAGGATGCGAGCAACGCGAGGGCGGTTGATGAAATACCGGCCAGGGCGACGGCTTTCCCGGCAATGGAGCGGGCGCGGAGCTGTTGCTCGAGATAGCGCACCTCGGCCTCGCACTTTGGGCATGTGCCGAGGCAGTTGCCCTTGAATGTGCACTCCGACGTGATTAACTCGATGTCATTTGCCTCGGCGATGCGGTGCCGGATTTCCTTCAGTATTCTGCATGTCTGCTTTCCCCGTGCCATGGTCAGTGTCTGCGGATTTGATAGGTGAATAAATCGAACTTGTTATAGCCGAGCGTTTCGAGCACAGCACGACTCGCCTCGCGGTCGGCATCGGTGTTGAAGTCGGTTATCAGGGGGATCCGGATGAGGCAGTCGGCCTGACGCCCGGTGTCGGCTATGAACCGTAAATTTTCCGTAACCTGAACGTTCGACTGCCCGGTATAGCGCCGGTAGATGTCGGGGTTCATGTCCTTGATGTCGATGATAAGTGAATTGACTACCGGGAGCAAGGCTTCGATGCTGGTTCGCGGCACGTTGAGCGACGTCTCGATGTTGATCCGCCACTCATGCCCGCACAATTTCCGGAATTCGCGGATGAAATCGGGGCGCAGAGCGGGTTCGCCGCCTCCGAAAGTCACACCTCCGTTGGTGGCCAGGAAATAAAGTTCATCGACACGGGTCTCTTCATAAAGAATTTTCGGAGAAAGGATCCGGAAATGTGAATCCTCGCCAAGCGAGTGCGGATTGATGCAGTAGCGGCAGGCGAGCGGACAGCCGTGGAAGGCGACAAGCGTAGTGACTCCGTCGCCGTCGGTCGACAGCCGGTGGCGCGATATTCCGATAATTCTGGCCATTAGCTTTTCCATGGTTCACATTCCGTAAATTCACATACCGCGAATTTACGCATTTTATTTGAATAACCAAGAGTCAGCGACTAAAATCCATTATAAGCCCGTCAGAATTCGTAACATAGATTGATATTCTGCTCCAGTGGAGCGGAGGCAAAACGCGAGGTGTAATTATAAAGAAAGGTCACAGAACCTTGTCGGATTTGTGACCCTTCTGTGATCCGGACGCGATTCGAACGCGTGACCGTCTGCTTAGAAGGCAGATGCTCTATCCAGCTGAGCTACCGGACCGAATGTGAGTGCAAAGTTAGCTGTTCTCGGCCGTTTGTGCAAATAATTTTAGTTTTTTAAGCCGTGCGGTTGGCGCAAGCCCGAAAAAATGCTTAACTTTGCGCTAAACTATAAAACTACAGATATGGAAATAGAAGGTAAAGTAATACAGGTCCTTGGCGAACGTAGCGGCGTGTCTAAAGCCAGCGGCAAGCCTTGGATTGTACGTGAATATGTGCTTGAGACGAAGGACAGTTTTCCCAAGAAAGTGGCTTTTGACTTTTTCGGTGACAAGGCCGAGCAGTATAAGCTGTCGCTGGGCGATGAGATCCGTCTGAGCTTCGATATCGAGAGCCGCGAATATCAGGGCCGTTGGTACACAAGTATCCGTGGGTGGAAGAGCGAGCCTCTGACGGGTGCTGCAGCTGCACCCGCTCCTGCACCGGCAATGGGTGCGGTTCCTGCTCCGCCGGAAATCATGCCCGACAACAGCGAGGATCTGCCTTTCTAAATAAGCTGTTTACACAAGCCGATATACAGAGCGGGCTGCGATACCTGGATGTCGCAGCCCGCTCTGTATATCGGATGAATCTTTAGCGTACGACGAGCTTGCAGCTCATGGAGCGGGTGTCGTCGGTGGCTGTTACGATGTAGAGTCCGGCAGCCGGAGCTTCGACCGATGCCGTATTGGCGGCGGATGCGACAGTGCGGCCCTGGAGGTCACGGATCTCAATTGACGCAGCCTCGAAGGGGATTACTACCTGATTGCCTGTGACTGTGGCGCGAAGTTGTGCGTGCGAGTCGGCGACGACGCTTTCCACACCGTGGGTGAAGCTGTCGTAAACAGCGTCGAATCGGTCGACATCAAATTTAAATGTGCCGGTCGCGGTACCGAATTCGAATGCCACGCTCTGCAGCGATATGGGATAGATGCCCGGGTCGGCGGGATCATCGAACTCTGATATGTCGAAGCGCAGCACGTTGTCCTGCCCGGCAGTGACTTCGTGGCGGACCGAGACGGGGCGCTTGCCATTGGGCGTCAGGCTGAGCGACACTGACTGCATGTCGGTCTCACCGGGATTGAACGCCACCTCGATGGCGTCGGGAATACTGTAGATGGCCTGTGTGCGGCGCAGGGTGATCTTTCGCGACGGTCCGTTCTTTGTCGTATATTCTAAGGAAAAGGCCGGATTCTCCGCCACGGCGAAGGAAGTGACTGTGCAGGCCGATGCAGAGGTTTTCCATGCCGATGCGTCGAGGTCATAGAGCAGGCTTTCTACGGCAGCCCGAGGACACTGCACCGTGACGTCGATGCTGAACGATATGTCGCCGCGCGAGCCGGTGACAGTGGCTGTGCCGTCGGCTATGCCGTGGATATATCCCTGAGCGTCGACTGTGGCGACTGCCTCGTTGTCGCTCGTCCATGTGAACGCCGAAGGAGCTACCGGCATCTCGGTGCCTTTGACGTTGGCGTATATCGGAATAAGGACCGGGTGGTAATTGTCGACAAGCAGGGCATTGTAGCGGGCCGTAGCCGGGAATGCGTCGTCTACTGTCACGGCTACGGTGGCGGTCATGCCATCTTTGGTGACTGTCAGGGCGTGGCAGCCGCTGCCTGAAGCCATCAGCGTCTGACCGTCGGCGGTTCCGAGTTCTTCGGGAGCCGAGAGCGTGAAGTCCTTGACGTCGGTATCGACAAGCTGGCCGTATTGATTGTAGCCATAGATCACAGGGGTATATGAACCGAACTTGGGAAGTGTCACGGCGTAGTCGGCGAATCCGATCGAGGCAACTGCGTTGTCGGCGGGCGCCTTGAGGGTGAAGTACAATGCATTGCCGATGGCGCGTTCGGAGCCGTCGCGTGGCTGATTATAGATGCCGAAGGCTTTGCTCCATATTGCTGTCGAGCCGCCGCCGTCGAAGTCGAGGCCGTCGTAGCAGCCGAGAGCCTTGAGAAGGGCGGCGCATTCGTAGTAGGTGAGTCCGGCACCGTCGACAGCCGCGAACACCATCATGTCGCGGTCCTCGCTGAAGCCTACCACCGAACGCTGATACCGCGAGCCGGGAGTATTGATCCAGCGGATTGCCTCGCGGGTGATCTCGCCTTGGTTGAGGATACGTACGTCGCCGCCGATGATGTGACGGATATCGGGTCTTACGGCTTCGTGGGCGGCCAACGAGCATACGATCTTCATTTTCACGACGTCGTCCTTGCGGAGGCCGTCGATGAACTCGTTGGCGTATCCGGGACCGCAGGAGATGACGATACCGTCGGTCGGAATAGCCGAGTTGCCAGTCTGGGTCCAGTCGCTTTCAACAATGAATTTGACGGATTTATTGATGCGCCACTGCGCGCCTTCGGCCAAGCGGAGCACCAGCTCGCGGCCGTTGGTCTGAGTAGCTGTGTTTGCACCCATGTAGGGATTGTAGATGACCATTTCGTTGTCGCGGCGCGGATAGTTGACGGCTGTGGCGTCGACAACAGTCGATCCGTCGTTGTTGAGCAGACGGTATTTGAGGTCGGTGGCGTCGATGAACCAGCTGTCGTCGGTGATGATCAGTGCGTTTTCGCGGCTGACTATATCGATCATGTCGGGGGCGGCGAGTTCACCGTCGATTGCACACGACATGTTGGGGTAGCCGAGTATGGCGTTGCCGAATTCATGCTGCGAAGCGAACGACGAGGTGATGAAGAAGTCGCCGTTGATGCCGGTAAGGTAACGCCAGTCGCCCTGACTGTCATGGCGCGCGGCCATCGACGATAGGGCTTCGCCGGTCTGGGCCTTGTCTTTGCCGATGATGACGCGCGGCTCGACTGTTCCTGCCGTGGCTCCCGCCTTGCGGCTCATGGTGGATGTATATACCATCACGGAGCGGCCCGTAGCGGTAAGGTGTAATTTACTTTGAGTGACGCCCGGCCCTACGACATGACAGTAGACTGTGTCGATTGTGAAAGCGGTGCCGTCGAGATCGGCGTCGAACGACGCTGAAGCCGGTATGGCGACGGCCAGCGTGAGGACTGAGGTGAGTAATAGTTGTTTCATGGTCGGGATGATTTGAGGTGTCGTGGTTATAAAACTGGTTGGCCCTGTCGGACCGATTCAATGATTGAGGTGAGTGGTAGATGTAGATCCGGGACGGCCGATTTCCGGCCGCCCCGGGTGTGAGGTCGGATCAGCGACGCTTGCCGCCTTTCTGGCGTGCGGCGGCCTGCTGGCGCTGGATGGCCTGCTGCTGACGCTGAGCTTCTTCCAGTCGTGCCATGAAGCCCGACTTCTTGCGAGGTTTCTTGGCGTTGGCGAGCAGTTCGGCGCGCACCTTGTCTTCGTCCATAAACTTGCGGAAGGCCCAGGTCTGTCCGATGGTGATAAGCAGCGACAGGAAGTAGTAGTAGCTCAGGCCCGATGCGTAGTCGTTGAAGATGAACAGGAACATTACGGGCATCAGATAGCTCATCCACTTCATGCCGGCCATGGCGTCGCCGCCGGGCTGATTCTGCATGTTGATGCGCATGTAGATGATGTTGACGGCGGTCATCAGCAGACAGAAAAGGCTGACGCCGTTGCCGTAGAACGGTATCGAGAAGGGCAGTGTCACGATGAAGTCAGGAGCCGAAAGATCCTTGGCCCAAAGGAACGATTCGCCGCGCAGTTCGATTGCAGAGGGGAAGAAGGAGAACATGGCGATCAGGACAGGCATCTGCAGCAGCATGGGCAGACAGCCGGAGAAGGGGCTTGCGCCGGTGCGTGAATACAGCGACATGGTCTCCTGCTGGCGCTTCATGGCGTTTTCCTGGCCGGGATACTTGGCGTTGATTTCCTTGATCTCGGGCTGCAGCAGGCGCATGCGGGCCTGCGATTTGTAGCTCTTGAAGGTGAACGGGAATATGATCAGCTTGATAAAGATGGTGAGCAGCAGGATGATCAGTCCGTAGTTCGAGATGAACGAACTCAGGAACGTGAACACGGGTATGACGATCCATGTGTTGATGTAGCGGAACAGGCCCCAGCCGAGCGGGATCAGGCGGGTGAGTTCGAGGTCATCGTCGGGATCGAGGGTGTCGCTCAGTTTCGAGAGCAGGGGATAGTCGTTGGGGCCGAAGTAGAAGTCGAATGCGGCTGCCACGCCGTCCTGGATGTTATAGGGCAGGGAGGCATCCATCTTCATGTCTTTGAGGAAACGTCCGTTGTTTTTGAGCACGACGCTGTGGAGGTCGGCCAGATTGAAGTGGCCGCGCGGAATGATGACCGAAGAGAAGAACTGGTTCTTGAAAGCGACCCACTTGATGTGTCCGGTCAGGGCCTCCGATTCGTCCTTGCCTGAATTGAGATCCTCGGGGCTGTCGCCTACCATTTTATAATATATGGCTGAGTTACGTTCCTCGAATGTGCGTCCTTTTTCGTTGCGGGCCATGGTCTGATGCCACTTGAAGCCGATGGCGGCGGTCGAAGCCGGCAGGAGTGCCGAGGCATTCTGCTGCACGATTTCCATACCTACGACGTACGAGTCGGGCGCCAGGGTGTAGCGTATGCCCCACGAGGCGTTGTCGCCCAGCGCCAGGGTCATCATCAGCGTGGTGTCGTTCTCAAAGACGGGGACGAAGTTGAACTCACGTGTGTCGAAGCGCTGATATTCGGTGGTGAATTCGAAGCTGTAGCCGTCGTCAGGGCCGCGGAAAAGTTCAACGGGACCGGGATTCTCTCCGACTTCCGTCTTGTAGTCCTTGAGCACGACTGACGATATCATGGCGCCGCGCGAGCTTACGGTCAGACGGATCTTGTCGTTTTCGAGCACCGCTGTGGTGTCGGTGCCACCGAGGCTCGTTGCCAGACCCTTGTATTTTTCGACGCGGGCATTGAGAGCCGCAACGGCGGCGATGGCGTTGGAGCGTGCGGCTGCGTCGGCCGTGTCTGTCACGGCCAGTGAATGTATGTCGAAGACATTCTCGCCCGACTTGACAGTGCCGCTCAGCGAATCGCCCGACAGGGTCAGGTCGAAATCGGAGTTATGCAGTGCTACGGTGCCGTCGGCTGTGGGTGTTCCGATAGTGCGCACGGCCTTGGCGAGCTGGGCCAGGGCCACTGCGTCGAGTGAGTCGGCCGTGGCGGTCGGTGTGGTCGTGTTTGCGGTGGCAGAGTTTTCTGTAGCCGGAGCGGACTGCTGCTCGGCCGGAGCGGGCTTGTTGCAGTACATGAAGCCGAAGAAGATGGCTCCCATACAGATCAGGCCGTAGAGGGTGTTCTTATCCATTGGCAGGTAGTTGTGTTGACGTTTTTACGGGGTAGGGGTTATTTGTTGCGCGAATGTTTGTAGTCGATGGCGGCCTTTACAAACGAAATGAAGAGCGGATGCGGCGATAGTACCGTGGCGGAATATTCGGGGTGATACTGTGTGCCGATGAACCAGCGCTTTTCGGGAATCTCGACTACTTCGACCAGATGGGCGTCGGGATTCTCGCCCACGCATTGCATGCCGGCCTTTTCGAAGGCTTCGCGGTAGGCGTTGTTGAATTCGAAGCGATGGCGGTGCCGTTCGCTGACGCGTTCCGAACCGTACGCCCCGGCTACGCGGCTGCCCGGGCGCAACAGGCATTCGTAGGCGCCCAGACGCATGGTGCCACCCATGTTGGAAATGCCTTTCTGCTCTTCCATCAGGTCAATCACATTGTCGGGCGTCGACGGATTCATCTCTGTGGAGTTGGCCTCGTGCAGTCCGAGTACGTCGCGGGCGAATTCGATGACCATGCACTGCATACCCAGGCAGATACCGAACGTGGGAATGTCGTGCTCGCGGCAGTAGCGCAGGGCCGTGAACTTGCCCTCGATGCCGCGCTGGCCGAATCCCGGAGCGATGATCACGCCGTCGACCGCGCCGAGGCGTTCGGCTACATTTTCGGGCGTCAGTTTCTCGGAGTTGATGTATTCGATCCGTACTTTGTGCTCGTCGTATGTGGCGGCCTGGAATAGCGCTTCATCGATCGACTTGTAGGCGTCCTGGAGGTCGACATATTTGCCTACGAGACCTATGGTGACGCTTTCTGTGGCGCGGTCCATCTTGTCGAGGAAGGTCATCCAACGGCGCATGTCGGGCTCTTTCTCGTCCGGAGTGTGAGTCTTGCGCAGTATTATCTCGTCGACATGCTGTTCGTGCATCTTCAGGGGCACGCGATAGATGGTGTCGACGTCGACCGACTGGACGACCGCGTCTGCTGCCACGTTGCAGAACAGGGCTATCTTGCGGCGCATCTCGGGCGATATGTGGTGCTCGGCGCGCAGGACAAGCAGGTCGGGCTGTATGCCCAGCTCCTGCAGCTTCTTGACCGAATGCTGCGTGGGTTTGGTCTTGAGTTCTTTGGCGGCTGCGATGTAGGGAACATAGGTCAGATGAACACACAGACTGTTATCGCCGAGCTCCCAGCGGAGCTGGCGCACGGCTTCGAGGAACGGCAGTGACTCTATGTCGCCGACCACGCCGCCGATTTCGGTGATTATGAAGTCGAATTCGCCGGTGTGGCCAAGAGCCTTGACGCACCGTTTGATCTCGTCAGTGATGTGAGGTACGATCTGCACGGTCTTGCCCAGGTAGTCGCCGCGACGTTCTTTGTCGATGACGCTCTGGTATATGCGGCCGGTCGTGACGTTATTGGCCCGTGTGGTCTTGATGTCGGTGAAACGCTCATAGTGGCCCAGGTCGAGGTCGGCCTCATGACCGTCGACAGTCACATAGCATTCGCCGTGCTCGTATGGATTCAGTGTGCCGGGGTCGATGTTGATGTAGGGATCAAATTTCTGGATTGTCACCCTGTAGCCGCGGGCTTTCAGCAGGCAGGCTATCGATGACGATATGATGCCCTTGCCGAGCGAGGATACCACGCCGCCGGTGACGAATATGTACTTGGTTTCCACGATTGATTTTTTAACGCGCAAAGTTTTTTAACGCGCAAAGTTACGAATTCTTTCTTAATTGTCAAACGTCGCGGGCTGCGGGTCGGCAAATTTTTATTAACTTTGCCAACGGATTATGGACCATACCACCCGCACGGGCCGCAGCATCAGGAATATGACGGTGGCGCTGATATATTTCGGCGCCGTGACCGTGCTGCAGTTTTTTTCGCGCAGGATTTTCCTCGACCGTCTCGGCGTAGAGGTGCTGGGACTGAACAGCACGGCTTACAATCTGCTGCAGTTTCTCAACCTGGCCGAGCTGGGAGTGGGGCTGGCTGTCGGGTATGCCCTGTATAAGCCCCTTCAGTGCGGCGATCGCCGCACTGTGGCCGAAATCATGGCCGTACAGCGTCATTTTTACCGTCGGGTAGGATTTGCGGTGGTAGGCGGTGCGGCCCTTCTGAGCTGTTTCTTCCCGTGGATTTTTTCGGCTATGAGTCTCCCGCTGTGGTATGCCTATGCGTCGTTCGGAGTGATGCTTCTGTCGGCTCTATTGTCGTATTTTGTGAACTACACTCAGGTTGTGCTTCAGGCTGATCAGAAAGTCTATGTCGTGACACGCGCCACACAGAGCGTGCAGCTTGTGAAAGTCTCTGTTCAGATGGCTGCGGTGTGGTATCTCGATAATCCGTATCTCTGGTGGGTCATAATAGAGGGATTGGGAGGTGTCGTTTCGGCTTGGGTGCTCGATGTCGCCGTACGCCGCCGATATCCTTATCTTGGCCGTCCGGCGGAGCCTGTGGCAGGACTGTTGCGGCGGTATTCCGATATTCTGCGCGACACGAAGCGGTTATTTATTCACCGCATCACTTATTATGCTCTTACCCAGACGTCTCCGCTCATTATTTATGCCTGTGTGTCGATGGCTATGGTGGCGTATTACGGTAATTATATGATCGTGGTTACGGGACTTCTGCTGTTGCTCGACGCCGTGTTCACCGGCCTTCAGGCCGGTGTAGGCAATCTGATAGCCGAAGGCGACCGTCCGCGGATACTGGCCGTGTTTTCCGAACTGATGTCGCTGCGTTTTTTTGTAAGTTGTGTTTTCACGGCTGCGGTTGTTGTGTTGCTGCCTCCGTTCATAGCCTTGTGGCTCGGCAGTCAATATCTGCTGCCCGATGCTGTGCTTGCGCTCATTGCAGCTGTTTTTGCAATCAATTCATACCGTCAGGTGATTGATGTGTTCAAGATCGCCTGTGGGCTGTTCGCCGACATATGGGCGGCTGTTGCCGAGGCGGCTCTCAATATCGGCCTGTCAGTTGCCGGGGGCCTGCTATGGGGGCTGCCAGGTATCCTTGTCGGAGTGCTTGTGTCGCTGATCACTATTGTGATGGTATGGAAGCCGTTTTATGTGTTCCGTAGCGGCTTGCGCGAACGCGTCAGAATCTATTGGAGACTTTTCGGCCTGCATCTGCTGGCACTTCTGCCTGCTGTAGTAGTGTTGCTGCTTGTTGTGCATTATGTCCGGCTCGATCCGTTTGCCGGGTTCGGGACTCTGATGCTTTACGGCGCTGCGGCATTGCTACCTTTCGCTGTGGTGCTTGCGCTGGCTCTCTATGTCCTTGTGCCGGGTCCGAAGTTGTTTATATCACGAATCAGACAGTTGAGAGCATGAAAGCGTATGTCGTAAATCTGCCTTCGGATGTGGAACGGCGCCGCGCCATGCAGCGAGAACTGGACGCATCGCCATTTGCCGGCGCGGAGTTCGTCGAGGCTGTCGACGGGCGCCAGATGTCGGACAGTCAGCTTGCCGAAGCGTTTGATTTCAGCGCTTACGGGCGTCGGAGAGTCGGACGTCCGCAGCCCGGCGAGGTCGGCTGCGTGCTGTCGCACCGTCTTTTGTGGCAGCGGATTGCGGATGCCGATGAAGTGGCTGTCGTTTTTGAGGACGATATCGCATTCGACGGAGACTGGTCGGACGTCCTTTCGTTTGCGCGGACATGGCTTGCTGATAATGCTCCGCGTGCATTGCTCTTGCCCAGGCACTTTTTCTATACGCGATTCAACTCGGCTGTCGGACGGGGCCGTGTTGCCCGACCGATTCAGGGTTTCGGTACGGAATGCTATATGCTCAACCCGTCCGGCGCGCGACTGCTGCTGTCGCTGGGGTGTCCGTCGTTTATTGCTGACGAGTGGGATTATTTCCGGTCATGCGGGTTGGAACTACTGGCTTTTGTGCCTCATCCCGTTGCGGTGAACGCGCGCTTCGACAGCAACATCGCCTCCCGCCACGACTGGCAGTACGACTACGACGGTGCTGTGTGTGCCGTCTCCAACTATCCGTGCCTTTTCGAATACACCAGGATCTTGAACCGAATGATCCTCCGGCGTCTCCATCTCCTGAATATTTACCGTAAAGACCCCGTCATCCGATGAAAGCTTATGTCATAAATCTACCTCAGGCAACAGCGCGCCGCGAACATATGCGGCAGCTGCTCCGATCGACCCCTTTTACCGACGTCGAGTTTATAAATGGTATCGATGTGCGTGCTATCTCAGAAACAGAACTTTGCCATATTTTTGATTTTGAAATGTATGGTCGGGTGCATCTTGTCCCCCCCTCGAGAACCGAAGTCGGCTGTGCACTTGCTCATCGCAAATGTTGGGAGCGAATAGCTGATTCTGGGATGAATGCTTTTATATTGGAGGATGATATTGAACTTGAGGGGGCGCTTGATAATTATGTTGATTTCGCGTCCGACTGGCTCGATTCTCCTAGTCCGCGGGTTTACAATCTGACGCGTAATTTTTATTATTTTAGTTTGCGTCCTACAGATCTTCGCCGGCCTGTCAGGGGCTATCAGTGTTACAATGCCTGGTGTTATGGCATGAATACGGCTGCTGCGAAAGTGCTTCTGTCGCGACCTCCTCATACTCTTTCCGATGAATGGGGCTACTTCCGTCGGTGGGGTATCGATGTCCGTGTCCCGGTTCCGCATCCGGTCTTTATTCCGTCTGATAATATTAGTTCTATAGGAGAACATTATTGCGATCGCTTTGACCGCGATGGAGCCAGGCGCTCAGTGCAACCTGGTATGCCGCATTTCGATTATCTCCCCAATTTAATGCTTTTTATTCTTTCAAGGTTGGGGATTTGTTATAAATACAAATTTTAGTCTAGCCCTAAAATGAAAATCAGATCCTATATTATAAATTTAGAAAGAGATTATGACCGTAGAGAGGCCATGAAAAGAAGGGTTGAAAATACTCCTTTTAATAATGCTCATTTTTTTTCTGGCATTTTAGGAGAAGGATTATCAAAATCATATAGGGATAAAGTATTTGATGTAAAGAAGTTTAGGAGCTTATTTGGGGCAGATCCTTCAGTTGGCGAAATTGGTTGTGCTTTATCTCACTTTGAGCTTTGGAAAAAAATAAGTGAATCTGAAGGATATTTTTATATATTGGAAGACGATATTTATTTAGGGAATAATTGGAAATTAATTGTTGACTATATTGATAAATGGCTTAATTCTTCGTTGCCAAGGATAGTATTGCTCACACATAAATTCGAGTATTATAAAATGTCGAGAGTTGTAACTGGTGGAGTGGCGTCAGTTCGGCCCCACAATGCATGGGGAACATTTTGTTATGCAATTAATTCTTCTGCAGCTCGTTGTCTTGTGAATTTGGGGAAGCCTCATTATGTTGCTGACTCTTGGGATTATTTTATTAATAAAGGAATTGATATAAGGGCATTATTGGAACATCCTGTACGCGTTGATTTTGGATTTGAATCTAATATTAATGGACGAGCTTCAGATTTTGTAAAAAGAATCAATGCACTCGGTTATGCACCATTGCCTGTAACTGATGTCCCTGTTCCCAAAATGATTTATGATACATTGCTTGTCAAGTTGGGATTTAAGGTGGTAAAAGAATCAAACTATTCAGCGGATACGCCGAGCTATTAGCCCTTAGAAAAAGTGCGCGTATAGCCTTGTAAGGTGTGTATCCGTGTCTCTTCGCTACCTTGACGATAGACAGCATATCAATAAACGCATCATCTCCGAGGTCAGACTAGAAGCAGCCGGAATTCTTGAGTTTGATTTTTAACTTTATGATTCTGCGTTTGGGGACGTTGTTATTCGGTGGTATCCTCGGGTCACGCATAAAGTTGAAGGGGCCGTCGTAGGATTTTAAAATGGAATTGCGTCTAATTTATTTGGAATCAATTGTTTAAATGATAGGGGCAATGTAAAGCGTATGTATTGCCATACTGACTCGAGATGTCCGCGGAATGGTTGCAGCTCTTCAAGGAAAAAGTTAAAATTTGTTAACTATCTTCTTGCAGGGGTAAGGATGTTGCGGAGTTGGCGGAAAAAGTTGTAACTTTGCGCTGCATTTTCCGTTACGGGCTCGACGCAAGAGCACAATTCTTCATGTTGAAGAACGGGGCCGCCCGGCGGGTTAACTTTATAATTAACTGTTATAATGTACGTTATCGTAGAGATTCAGGGCCAGCAGTTCAAGGCTGAAAAGGACCGCTTCCTGTATGTACACTACCTCGGCGAAGAAGTCAAGGAAGGTCAGACGGTTGAATTCGACCGCGTTCTGCTCGTTGACGCCGATGGTGCCGTTAAGGTCGGCGCACCTACTGTTGAAGGTGCAAAAGTAGTTTGCGAGGTTGCAACCCCGCTTGTAAAGGGTGACAAAGTGATCGTCTTCAAGAAGAAGCGTCGCAAAGGCTATCGCCGCAAAAACGGCCATCGCCAGTATTTCACCAAAGTAGTTATTAAAGACGTAGTCGCTTAACATTTTAAAAATTCACAGAAATGGCACATAAAAAAGGTGTCGGTAGTTCGAAGAACGGCCGCGAATCAGAAAGCAAGCGACTCGGTGTGAAGATTTTTGGTGGCCAGGCTTGCAAAGCCGGCAACATCATCAAGCGTCAGCGTGGCACGGCTCATCATCCGGGCCTGAATGTTGGCCTTGGCAAGGATCATACTATTTATGCCCTCATCGACGGCATCGTGGTGTTCACCGAAGGTCGCAATGGTCGCAAATTTATCAATGTAAAGCCTGTCGGCGAGGCATAACCACCTCCGTCGGCGACGACCATACCACATGCGAGTGCTTCCGGTCACGTCCGGAGGCACTCGTTTTAATATCATAATCCGGGAAAATGAAAAATACTGTCGTGGTAAGGCGATATGATTCGCCGTGCGGCGCATTGATGCTCGGTTCGTACGGGGATCGGTTGTGTCTGTGCGACTGGCAGGTGGAAAAACATAGCGTCCGAATTGACCGGCGCCTCAAACGGCTGCTGGCCGCAGATTATAAGGAGGGTACGTCGGATATAATAGAGCAGGCGGCGCGGGAACTTGATGAATATTTCGCGGGAGGACGCAGAGTGTTCGATGTGCCGTTGCATTTTGCCGGCACGGACTTTCAGAAGGCGGTATGGACGGCATTGTTGGAAATTCCGTTCGGCTCGACGCTTTCGTACGGAGAGCTGGCCCGTATACTCGGCTGCCCCGGAGCTGTGCGGGCAGTGGCTAATGCAAACGGCGCCAATTCAATCTCGGTCTTTGTACCCTGCCACCGGGTGATAGGCACCGACGGCTCGCTGACTGGTTATGGCGGAGGTGTGGATGCGAAGCGCCGGCTGCTTGAGATCGAGGGACTCTTTTTCGGCTGACTTTACATGCTGTGTCTATTTGTCCGGTTATAAACTCTGAATTTCTGAATTTCTGCGCCCTGAGGGATGAATTGTGACGAAAAATTCGTATCTTTGCGAGTTAATAGAATTCAACCACTACAGCATAGCTATGTTCAGAACTAATACGTGCGGCGAGCTCCGGCTCAGCGACGCCGGCCGCGAGGTGACCCTCGCAGGCTGGGTACAGCGTGTCCGCAAGATGGGAGGCATGACATTTGTCGACCTCCGCGACCGTTATGGCATCACACAAGTAGTTTTTAACGATGACACTGACGCCGCTCTCAATGCCGAGGCCTCACATCTCGGCCGCGAGTATGTGGTGCAGGTGCGCGGTACTGTGGCCGAGCGAACGGCCAAGAACGCCAATCTGCCTACAGGCGACATCGAAGTGATCGCTTCTGCGTTCAAGGTGCTTAATCCAAGTGAAGTACCGCCTTTCACCATCGAGGATGAAAGTGACGGCGGCGACGATCTGCGCATGCGTTACCGCTACCTCGACCTGCGACGTACGCCTGTCCGCCGCAATCTGGAGTTACGTCACCGCATGACGATGGAGGTGCGCCGCTATCTTGACTCGAAAGGTTTCCTCGAGATCGAGACACCGATGCTGGTAGGTTCCACACCCGAAGGCGCCCGCGACTTCATCGTGCCCTCGCGCATGAATCCGGGACAGTTCTATGCCCTGCCGCAGTCGCCCCAGACACTGAAGCAGCTGCTCATGGTGTCGGGCATGGACCGCTATTTCCAGATCGTGAAGTGCTTCCGCGACGAAGATCTGCGTGCCGACCGCCAGCCTGAATTCACTCAGATCGACTGCGAGATGAGTTTCGTAGAGCAGGAGGATATCATCGAGCTTTTCGAAGGTATGGCAAAGCACCTTTTCAAGGAAATCCACGGAGTGGAACTCACCGAACCATTCCTGCGCATGTCGTGGGCCGATGCGATGAAGTATTACGGTTCCGACAAGCCCGACCTCCGTTTCGATATGAAGTTTGTCGAGCTGATGGATGTAATGAAGGGTCATGGCTTCAGCGTGTTCGACAATGCGGCCTACATCGGCGGTATCTGCGCAAAGGGTGCCGCACATTATACCCGCAAGCAGCTCGACCAGCTCACTGAATATGTCAAGCGTCCGCAGATCGGCGCCAAGGGCCTCGTTTACGCCCGCGTCGGTGAGGACGGCACCGTGAAATCGTCGGTCGACAAGTTCTATGACCAGGCGACGTTGCAGGAACTGGCCAAGGCCATGAACGCCGCACCGGGCGATCTGATACTGATCATCAGCGGCGACGATGTGATGAAAGCACGCAAGCAACTCTGCGAACTCCGTCTCGAGGTCGCACGTCAGCTCGGCTTGCGCGACAAGAACAAGTTTGCCTGTCTGTGGGTGGTGGACTTCCCCATGTTCGAGTGGAGCGACGAGGAACAGCGCCTGATGGCTATGCATCACCCGTTCACCCATCCCAAGGACGAGGATATTCCCCTGCTCGACACAAAGCCCGAGGAAGTGCGTGCCGATGCCTATGACATGGTGATCAACGGTATCGAGGTCGGAGGAGGATCAATCCGTATCCATGATAGCGCCTTGCAGGCCAAAATGTTCGAAATTCTCGGCTTCACGCCCGAAAAGGCTCAGGAGCAGTTCGGCTTCCTGATGAATGCCTTCAAGTTCGGTGCACCCCCTCACGGAGGTCTGGCCTATGGGCTTGACCGCTGGGTCTCGATCTTCGCCGGTCTCGACTCGATTCGCGACTGCATTGCATTCCCGAAGAACAATTCGGGCCGCGACGTCATGCTCGACGCGCCCGCGCCTGTTGACCAGAAGCAGCTCGACGAACTGCAGCTTGAGATCGCTCCCGAGAAGAAATGACGCCGACCTGTGCCGACATCATAGCCGCCATAGCCGGCCACGCGCCGCTTCATCTGCAGGAATCCTGGGATAACTCAGGCCTGCAGGTGGGCGATGCCGCGCAGCCGTGCACGGGTGTGCTGCTTGCACTCGATCCGACCGAGGCTGTCGTGGCCGAGGCTGTCGAACGCGGCTGCAATCTGGTTGTGACGCATCATCCGCTGCTTTTCCGCGGTCTTAAACGTATCGCCGGAGAGTCGGTGGTAGAACGCGCCGTCATAGCGGCTATCCGAGCCGGAGTGGTGATATACTCGTCGCACACGGCCCTTGATTCGGCCGTAGGCGGCGTCTCGGCCGAGATGGCCCGGCGCATCGGCGCCCGCGTAATAGCGCCGCTCATGCCATCGGCTCCCGATGCACCGACTGGTCTCGGAGTGGTTGCCGAACTTTCTGAACCGGTGGATTCCGCCGCATTCATAGAGCTTGTACACAAGGCTTTCGGTCCGATGCCGGTACGTTGTTCGTCGCCTGTCGCCGGGACATTCAGCCGCATAGCCATGTGCGGCGGTGCGGGCGGTGAATTTATTCCGGCTGCCATTGCTGCCGGAGCCGCTGCATATGTCACGGCCGATGTGCGCTATCACGACTTTGTGGATCATGGCGCGGACATACTTATCCTTGACATCGGCCATTTCGAGAGCGAATCGTGCGCTAAAGATATTTTTTATCGCTCTATTACAGAAAAATTTGCTAACTTTGCAGTCTATTACTCGAAGTTGGAAACAAATCCGATAAACTACTTATAGTATCATATTCATACCGCCATGGCAGTAGAAAAGAAAACTGAACAGACACCCTCGGTAGAACAGCGTCTCAAGTCGCTTTACGACCTGCAGACGATTCTGAGCGAGATCGACCGCATCAAGACTATCCGCGGCGAGCTCCCTCTTGAGGTCAAGGATCTCGAGGATCAGATCGCAGGCCTGCACACTCGCATCGAAAATTATTCGCGCGAGATAGCCGAGCTCGAATCGGCCGTCAAGGCTGAGCGCGAGAAGATACTCTCATGCCAAAGCCTGATTACGCGCTACAACGAGCAGATGGACAACGTCCGCAACAACCGCGAATACGACCTGCTCCACAAGGAAGTCGAATTCCAGTCGCTTGAGATCGAGCTCGCCCAGAAGCATATCAATGACCATTCGCGTGCGATCGAGAATCGCCGCGCAGATATCGATGTCACCCGCCAGCGCCTCGACGACATGGAGCACATCCTTGGCGAGAAGCGCAACGAGCTCGACGAGATCGTAGGCGAGACGCGTCAGGAAGAGGAAACTCTGCGCGGCAAAGCCAAACTCATCGAGGAGAAGATCGACGAGCGCACACTTACCGCCTTCAAGCGCATCCGTAAGAACGCCCGCAACGGCCTCGGTATCGTCTATGTGCAGCGCGACGCCTGCGGTGGTTGCTTCAACCGCATTCCTCCGCAGAAGCAGATGGAAATCCGCATGCACAAGAAAGTGATCGTATGTGAATACTGCGGCCGCATCATGATCGATCCGGTTCTCGCCGGCGTTGAGGAGGCCCCCAAGGTTGACTGAACCGCGCGTCGGGTAGCCGTCATGGCTCCTGGCGTGTTTACGACGCACCCGGATCGCTGAATTGCAGCAGTCCGGGTGCGTCGTATTGTTCAGTGTCCGTCATTATGCCGACGGGCGCACTACATTGAGTATATGGCCTGTGGAGTTGAAGTACGAGGCTGCCAGATGGTATATGTCGGAGTCGCCGTACTTTGAGTAGAGCGCGTCGAGCTGGCTTTCGTCAACATTGTCGATCTCTCCGCGGTCATATGCGGCCTCTATCTTGTCGGCAGTATCGTCGAAAGAACTCTGGCTCATCCACGACGACAGTTCGCCGCCGTGCCTTTCGGCCTTTCCCATCGCGCGGCCAGCCTTGCGGTAGCTGTCGACGAGATATTTCACGATTTTTTCAGTTGAGGGATACTTCATGGCTGTGTGTTGTTAGCGTTTATATTAATAACGCTTGCGCGCAGCCTAAGGTTGTGTCAGAACAGATTGCGGCGAGGCAGAAGCGGGCTGTACTGTTGCCGCAGATGGTCCATCAGGGCCGCCATGTGTGATGCGAATCTGTAGCCTATCCATACGCCGGTATTTGTGACCATGGTCCAGCATTCGCCGTCAGGAAACAACTTGATCAGTACGTGCGACGAGTAAAGCGTGCCCGATCGCACCCAGCTGCCGTCGTCGGTGATGTGGTTCCATCCGCGTGCCCGAGGCTGGATGGAGTCATATTCTGTCATCATCGCTATGGTGCCGGATCCGAGTATGTCGCGCACACCGTCGTGGCCGTCGATCGCAGCCACAAGCCGTGCAAGGCCGGGAGCCGATGCGACCCAGCCGCCTCCGCCCATCAGACCCTCGATGTCGGCGCCGCCGTAGACGCGAGGCACCTGGCGCCCGCTGCCGGTGAATTCATCGACAAGTTTTGTGTCGGGAGCATAGTAGCGGGCTTCGTCGGGAGCGCGGTCGGCGTAATAGTTGCCGGCCGCATGGAATCCGCCTGCGCCTATCGGTCCGAATACGTTCTGCTGCACGTAGTCCCAGTAGCTCAGTCCGCTGATCTTCTCGATCACGAGCGACAGCAGCATGTAGCCGAAATTGCTGTAGCTGTAGACTTCGCCGGGTGCCGCGCTGAGTCGTCGCGCTATGATCAGTCGGGCAAGTTCGGCAAATCTCGGTGCTGATGCGAGCTTATTGTTTCTGATCAGATCGAGATGGCTGAACATCGGGTCGCCGGCTCGTGTGGAAAAACCTCCTGTATGGGTCAGCAGATGATCGACGGTGATGTCGTATACACGTTCGTCGGTGATGACAGATGTGTATGACGAGTCGTTGAGTATGCCTTTGGGGCCGAAGACGACGCTGTCGAGCGTGAGCAGACTGTCGCGGCACATTTTCATGACGGCTACCGCGGTGACAAGTTTCGAAGCCGAAGCTATGCGCACACCGGTTGTCGGGGTCATGGCCACGTCGGCCTCCTGATCGGCCCATCCGTATCCGCGGGTGTAGAGCAAAGAATCGTTGCGGGTTACGGCGAGCGCCATGCCCCGCAGGCTCCATTTGTCCATGAAGCGTTCTATCTCGGCATCCATAGGTTTCAGGACTTCGATGTCGGATGCGGCGTTGGTGAGGGTGTCATACCACTCGGTATTGTAGTCGGGGTATTTTTCTTCAGTAGGTAGGGCTGTGTCGCCGTGGCCGCCGCATCCGGCAAACACGGCGGCGTAAAACACGGCGGCTGCGGTAAGTATCGGTGCTATTCTCATCAGTTTTCTATTCTCAGTTGTATGCCGTTGAGTTTTCGGTAGAGGTCGAGGGCATAGACGTCTGTCATGGCGCTGACGTGGTCCAGTACGGCCTGTATGCGGCCGTAGAGGGTGGGGGCGGCCACGTCGTACTGGTCGGGGAATTTTGCCAGAAGCAGCCGGGAATAGTTCAGCGTGGGGTTGAGCACGGCGTGGATGAGCTTCTGAAGCAGGAAAGTGATGATACGGTTGCCCGCAAGTTCGATATCGACAACGTCGCCGGAACAATAGATTTTCTCCCACGACAGATCGTTGCACCTTGCGTAGCCCTGACGCTCAAGCTCATTGATATGATGCAGCAGGGGGCCCTGCATGGTGCCTGCGAGAATCTCGTCCTCATGCTCGAGGAAAGTGGCGGCACAGTTCTTCACAAGCGTGCCGACAACGCATGAACGCAGGTATGCGATCTTTTCGTTGGGATCGCTCACGCGGTCCATCACCTCGGTCATGTGTTGCTGCTGCGCATCGTCGAAATACGACAGGAAGGCGTCGATGACCTCGCGGGTAGAGAGAATCTTGAGCTTGTGTGCATCCTCGATGTCCATCACCTCGTAGCAGATGTCGTCGGCAGCCTCCACGATATAGACCAGTGGATGGCGTGCGTAGCGGATCGCTCCGTCAGGATCCGGCTGCCGGATCATGCCGAGTTCGTCGGCGACCTTTATAAAGTCGTCGATCTCGGAAGTGAAGAACCCGAACTTACCTTTGGTGGCCAGACGCGACTCGAAAGGATATTTCACAATGGAGGCTATCATGGAATATGTCATGGCAAAGCCTCCGCGTCGCCGGCCCTTGAACTGGTGTGTGAGTACACGGAATGCATTGGCATTTCCTTCGAAGTGTGTCAGATCTGCCCATTCCCGGTCGGTAAGCAGCGGTTGCAGGTTTTTCCCCTCACCTTCGCTGAAGAAAGTCGATATGGCTTTCTCTCCCGAATGGCCGAACGGCGGATTGCCCAGGTCATGGGCCAGACATGCCGCGCTGACTATGTCGCCAATGTGGTCGAAGATTTCCGGACGGCATTCGGTGTGGCGCTCGCGCAGTCCGATAGCTATCTCATCGGCCATCGATTTGCCCACGCAAGCCACTTCCATCGAGTGTGTCAGACGGTTGTGCACGAAGATGCTTCCCGGTAGCGGGAACACCTGTGTCTTGTTCTGCAGCCGCCTGAACGGCGACGAGAATACCAGGCGGTCGAAGTCGCGCCGGAAATCGGTGCGGACGCGGCTTTTGTTGGGGTCGTGGAAGTCTTCGAGTCCGAGCCGCTTGTCGTTGATCAGAAGCGACCAGTCCATTTTCTGAGCCATAGTCATGTCCTTGATGGTTAAAAAGTGACCGGGCCGCCATAGCCGCGAGGCTAAGCGGCCCGGTGTGTCATTTACAGAGCCTTTTGCGGGGTGCTACGGGCTTATTCGCCGATGCCCTGAATGAATTTGAGGCTATAGTTGTCGACTTTGTCGCCGCCCTGAAGCAGAATGCGCATGTAGCCGTTGTCCTGCAGAAGCCGGCGGTTGCCGAGGTTGAGCATGTTGTTGAACTGGCGGGTGTATTCCTCGGGGGTGAACTCGCGGCCCATGTTGTCGGCTGCGTCGACCACGAATACCATCACGCCGCGGTTGCCTTTGACGGGACCTACGACCTTGCCTACCTCAGCTGCATCGATGATGCCCTGAAGCACATTCTCACCCTGGCCGATCATGGCGAGCGATCCTGAACCGAACATGGCGTCGCCCTTCTGAGCGGGAACTTCCATCAGTTTGGCGTAGCCGGCCACGTCGTTGGCTTTACCGGCATAGCGGTCGATCAGCACCTGGGCCTTCTTGTTGTTGAGGGCGCGGTAGTTGATGTCCTCGGCGATCAGATCGGCATCCCAGGGCAGGTATTCGTCGTCGTAGACGCGTTCTACGGCAGCTGCCAGCAGGTACGACTGCTTGCTGTCGCTCTGAACGGGCATTACCTGGCCGGGCTTGGCTTCCATGAGCCACTTCACGGCCTGGCGGGAGTCGGGTGCGCTGCCTACGCTGGGCGACGATGCCGATACGAAGCCTTTCTGAACTGTGTAACCTGCTTCAGCGGCGTTCTTGTTGAACAGTTCGGCCGACGAGTTGTTGGCTACGAAAGTGTTGAGGTTCTGCGACAGGCTCGAGAGTGTTTCCTGCGACGGGTCAACCACGAATGTGATTTCGGCGGCGTCATATACCTTGACGGGAGCGTTGCGCTTGTTCACGCGGTAGAGAGCCTGTACGGGAGTGGTCTGGGTGGAATCGCTGTAGACGAATACCTCGCCGACGGCGTGTTCCTTCAGGGCGTCCTTGAGGGCTGCGGGCAGTTGCGGGTTGACCAAAGTTGTCCAGAGGCTGTCCTGACCGCCTACGGTCTCATTGTCGATCAGCGACGCGAATGATGCTCCTTCGGCGAGAGCCGTGCGCAGAGAGTCAATGCTGCCGTTGTCGGCGCGACCGAGGAACGATACATTGATCGAGTCGATCTCATTGGTGATTTCGAGGAGTTTCACGATGTCATAGCTGTCGCCGATGTTTTTCAGCAGGACTGCCTCGCCAACTTCAGCGGTGTCAAGGAAAGCCTTGAGGGCGTTGTCGCGGAGCTGTGATGCTGTGGCAGTGGCGCGGTTCACCACAAAGCGGCTGTCGGCAGCCACGCCTTCGGTGCCGGGCTGGGCATTGAGGGCGGCGATTGCCTCCTCGACAGCCTTTTGGCCGGCAGCGCGGTCGGCAGCGGAGGGCTGGATGGGTACGAGGATATAGTCGATGGAGCGTACTTCCTCGTCGAGACGGTAGAGACCCTTGTTTTCTTCCCAGGCGGCCTTGCGGTCGGCGTCGGTGATTTCAGCGTCCTTGTCGTCGACGGTAGAGTTCTCCTTGTATGCGTACTGGATGTGGCGCATTGACGATACGTCGTTGTAGAGGTTCTGTGCGTCGAGTTCGTTGGCGGTGAACAGGCCGAGCATCAGTCGGTCGAACTTCGCGCGGAGCATTTCCTGCTCTACGGCGTTCTCGAGCATGGCCCAGCCCTGGGTCAGCTGCTGTGCCATTTCAGGAGCCATATTGTGGGCTGCCGGATTCTTGATTGCGGCCAGTACGTCGGCACCCGAGGGGCGCTGGAGTCCCAGATACTGTGAAACCGAGACGATGAACTGCTGGGCTGCCGGGTGGGGCATCTCGCCGGTCATGGCTTCGGAAATTTCAGCATCGGTGACGGTGATACCGAGATCCTCGTATTCTTTTTCAAGCATTTTCTCGACGAGCAGGTCGTTGATCACAGACATGGTTTGGACGCCGTTGTCGATCTGGCGCTGCTGCGGCTGTTGCTGTTGGCGCTGCTGCTCCTCGTTCATGCGTTTCTGATAGTCTGTGTAGTCGACTTTGACATCGCCGACTTTGGCGATGGTAGTGCCGCTACCGAAATAGTTGCGGCCTGAAGTCAGAAAGTCTCCAAGGATGAAGGCAAGCAGGGCCACGATGATGATCACAAAGAGCAGCACCGACTTGCTTCTGATTTTTTCAAGAGTTGCCATTGATATATTTAACGGGTTTTTAAATTTACTTTTCCATTACAAGCGCACAAAGGTACATTAAATTCGGCAATAATAAAAATTAATTGCTTGAATTTTGTCGTTTTTAAGGCCTGTATTGGCAATTTTTGCCGCATTTACAGCCCGAATGCAGCTTTTACGCAGTCGACGTAGTCGAGTTTCTCCCACGTGAAAAGTTCCACCTCGCGTGCGAATGTCTTTCCGTGTCCGTCGGTGAAGGTCTTTGTCACGGTGCGCGGTGTGCGCCCCACATGGCCGTAGGTGGCAGTCTCGCGGTATATGGGGTTGCGTAGCTTGAAGCGCTCGATGATGGCGTGCGGACGCATGTCGAAGATGGATGTCACGCGGCGCGATATCTCGCCGTCGGTCAGACCGAGGCGCGAGGTGCCGAACGTGTTGACGTTGAGCGATACCGGCTCGGCCACGCCGATGGCATAGGCCACCTGCACCAGGGCGCGCTGTGCGACGCCTGCGGCGACAAGATTCTTAGCTATGTGGCGTGCGGCATATGCGGCCGAACGGTCGACTTTCGAGGGGTCCTTTCCGGAGAATGCGCCGCCACCGTGGGCGCCGTGGCCTCCGTAGGTGTCGACGATGATCTTGCGGCCCGTGAGTCCGGTGTCGCCGTCGGGGCCGCCGACCACGAATTTGCCGGTGGGATTGATCAGCAGCTTTACGCGGCTTTCGTCGAGCAACGGGCGTATGTGCTCGGGCAGACAGGCCTTGACGCGCGGCAGAAGTATCGAGCGCACGTCGGCTTCGATGCGCTGCTGCATCTGGCGGTCGCATTCTTCCTGGCTGAGACCGGTTGCTTCGGGTGTCAGGAATTCATCGTGCTGGGTTGAGAGAACGATTGTGTCGATAGCTACCGGAAGGCCGTCGGCGGTATACTCGACTGTCACCTGGCTCTTTGAATCGGGGCGCAGGTAGGGCATCAGTTCGCTTCCGTTGCGGATCGCCGACAGTTCCTTGAGCATTGCGTGGCTCAGGGCTACTGTCAGGGGCATGTAGATCGGAGTCTCGTCTGTGGCGTAGCCGAACATCATGCCCTGGTCGCCGGCTCCCTGTTCCTGAGGCTCGCTGCGGTCGACGCCGCGGTTGATGTCGGGACTCTGCTCGTGAACAGCCAGCAGCACTCCGCACGAGCGGCCGTCGAAACCGAGGTCCGACCGGTCGTAACCTATCGATGATGCTACTTTGCGGGCTGTACCGGCAATGTCGATATATGCGTCGGAGAGCACTTCGCCGGCCACTACGATCTGTCCTGTGGTGACGAGTGTCTCGCATGCTACTTTTGAATTGGGATCGCGGGCCAGAAATTCGTCCAGAATAGCGTCGCTTATCTGGTCGGCCACTTTGTCGGGATGTCCTTCAGAAACTGATTCGGATGTGAATAAATAATTCATAGCCATTTGATTGAATTAAGTTAATAAAAAACCGCCTGCGAGGATTTCTCCTGCGCCTGCGGGCGATCTGGCTATGCGCGGCGGCTGTCCGGAGGGGCGGCACGCGACGTGCAACTATTTGTAATAGTGCAATTTTAGCATTTTTTCGAGTGGTTGCAAGCAGCCAAATCTTTCCACATTTCGGCTGCAAAGTTAATCATTTCTCCATAACTGTGCAAGCAAAAAAGTAAGGTCTTTAAAGTCATTGGCGACTTTAAAGACCTTAAATGACTTACAGCTACAGCCGTTATTTTGTCAAACCGTGGTAATCGGTGCTGTAGCGGAGCATCTGAGGCAGATAGTCTTCGCCATAGGTCACTTTCACGTCGGTTATATTGCCGTTGAGATCGTACTCGGGCACATAGACGGGGTTGACAAAGCCGCGGTAGGGAGCTATGTCGAGTGTCGAATAGCGCTTCAGTACTTCCTTGTGCAGCTTCTGGTCTACCTTGACGGCGTAGCGCTCTACGAGAGCTTCGCCTGCGGCGTAATCGCCCTCGCTACGGATACGCTGGATCTCGCCAAGAAGCTGGCCGAAGAGGCCGCGCAGGGCTTCATAGTCGTTGATCTTCACGTAGGTCTTGCCGCCGCGTTTTACCAGTTCGATCACCTTGTCTTTGCGGCCATGTTCATAGACCCATGCCGCGATGAGCTGCCGGTTGCGCATGTGCGCTTCCTCGATATCCTTGCCCGGCTCTATGCGCATGAGCTGGGTCATCAGGCCGTTGAGGATGTATTTGTAGTATTCGGCCTTGTAAGCTTCGGGATCGTCGAGCAGTCCGAGTTCGACCATTTTCGGATCGCCGAGGTAGTAGAGCGCAAAGAGGTCGGCGCGGGCTTCCTCGAGAGTCGAACCGTGGGCCTTGAGTGCGTCGGGATCGACGCCGGGCAGCAGCCGTCCCGAGCCGTGTCCGAGGCATTCGTGAAGGTCTGTGTGGAGATTGTCGGTGATAAACAGGTATTTCTCGAGCAGCTTGCGGGTGGGCTCGTCGATGACGAATTCCTCGTTGAAGCCGTTGCCGTGCGATGCCTCGTCGTAGGCCATGGTGATGTTCTCGAGTGTGACGGACTTCGAGCCGTGGGCGGCGCGGATCCAGTTGGCGTTAGGCAGGTTGATGCCGATAGGAGTCGAGGGGTATGAGTCGCCCGCGAGGATTGCGGCCGTGATTACCTTGGCCGACACGCCCTTCACCTGTTCCTTGCGGAAGCGGGGATCAACCGGCGAGCGATCCTCGAACCACTGCGCGTTCGATGACAGGATCTCGGTGCGGCGGCTGGCCGGGATATTCTTGAAGTTGACGATCGACTCCCACGAGCCGGTCATGCCCAGTGGGTCGCCGTAGCTTTCGATGAAACCGTTGATGAAGTCAACCTGTGAGTCGGTGTCCTCGGCCCAGCGTATCGAGTAGTCGTCGAACGTGGCCAGGTCGCCGGTGGTGTAGAAGTTGATCAGTCGGGCTATGATGTCGCGCTGGGCCTCGTTCTCGGCGTACGCCATTGCGCGGGTCAGGTTGTCTACGATGTGTGCTATGGCCTCCGAATAGTAGCCGTCGAGCTTGTAGACCTGCTCCACAACCTGTCCGTCGCGTTTTGTGACGCGGCTGTTCAGGCCATAGGATATCGGAGTGGCGTCGTCGGGGTTCTTCAAGGCGTTGTAGTAGTCCTCGACTTCCTGCTGCGTCACACCCTCGTAGAGGTTATTGGCCGACGTCGTGATCAGATCGGCTCCGGCGGCCTGGTTGACGCGCTTGGGCGCAACCTCAGGATCGAAGATGGCGGCGAACACCTCGGCGCGGACGGGTGTCCAGCGGCCTTCGGGCAGCTTGTCCACCTCGGCTGCGAGCCATTCGGATGTGAATTCAGGCACAAACTTGTCCATCGAGTAGTGGTGATGGATGCCGTTGCCGAATTCTACCTGCTTGAGGTACTTTTCGAAGGCTTTGTACTGGGCGTCGTTGCGGTCGCCGCTGTAGTTTTTGTACACGCCTTCGAGCATGTCGCGGATTGCGAGATTGTACTTGTAGTTCTGATCCCAGAGGATGTCGCGTCCCCACAGGGCGGCTTCGGTCAGATAATACACCAGTCGCTTCTGGTCGAGCGACAGCGATTCGAAGTCGGGCACCGGATAGCGGAGCACCTCGATGTCGGCAAACCGGTCGGCCACATAGTCGAACGGCGCCGCCTCGGTATTGGTCTGTGCCATGGCAGGAGTGATTGACAGTGTCAGCACGGCTGCCGACACCAGTTTCGTAAATTTTGACATTGTCTTATGATTGATTTATTATGTTCATTCGACGTAGAGGATGAGGCCTTTGAGGTATTCGCCTTCGGGGTGGTAGATGTTGACGGGGTGGTCGGCAGGCTGGGTGAGCTGGTGCAGGATGCGCACGCGGCGGCCGGTCTGGGCTGCCGCGGAGAACACGGCCAGCCGGAATTGCTCGCGGCTGACGGCCTGCGAACATGAGAAGGTGAAGATGATGCCGCCCGGAGCTACCTTAGAGATGCCTGCGGCGTTGAGGCGCTGGTAGCCGCGAAGGGCGTTGCGCAGGGCATTGCGGTGCTTGGCGAACGCCGGCGGATCGAGCACGATCAGGTCGTAGTCGCCCTGCCGGATGGAGTCGAGGTATTTGAATGCGTCGACGGCGAATGCCGAGTGAGGTGCGTCGGGTCCGAAATTCAGGGCTACGTTGGCTTCGGTGAGTGAGATGGCTTTGGCCGAAGAGTCGACCGAGTCGACCTTGACGGCACCGCCACGCAGAGCGTAGACGGAGAAGCCTCCCGTGTAGCAGAACATGTTGAGCACGCGGCGTCCGCGGCTGTAGTGCTCGAGCAGCGAACGGTTGTCGCGCTGGTCGACGAAGAAGCCGGTCTTCTGTCCGCGCAGCCAGTCGATATTGAACCGCAGCCCGTTCTCGAGGGCCGTGCAGTCGGTGGCGCGGCCGATAAGGTAGTCGTTCACCGGGTCGAGGCGGGCCTTATAGGGCAGGGTGGTCTCTGATTTGTAGTAGACGTTTGCGATTCCGGCCACGTCGACAAGTGCCTGGGCTATGATGTGGCGGGCGTAGTGCATGCCGGGCGAATGGGCCTGGACTACAGCCGTGTCGCCGTAGACGTCGACGACGAGTCCCGGCAGGAAGTCGCCCTCGCCGTGAACCAGACGATAGGCCGTGTTGTCGGGACGCTGCAGCCCGAGGGCGCTGCGCAGTGCGGCGGCGCGCCCGATCGATTCGCGGTAGAATGCGGCGTCGATGTCGATGTCGTCGAAAGCCAGGATGCGCACGGCGATCGAGCCGATCTGATAGTGGCCCACGCCGATGGCACGTCCGTCGGATGTCTCGACGCGCACCAGGTCGCCTTCCTCGAGATTTTCGGGCAGGCGTGCTATGGCGCCGGAGAATACCCAGGGATGAAAGCGGTCGAGCGACTCTTCCTTGCCGCGCCGCAGTGTGATAGTCGGATATGTTGTCATTTGAGCACTAAGCGGTAGATGTCGTTAAGGTTGGCGTAGACGAGCAGCAGCAGCAGGAAGCCCATGCCGATCATGTTGGCTATCTCAAGGAACCGCTCGCTGGGCTTGCGGCGCGTGATCATCTCCACGATAAGGAACAGAGTGTAGCCGCCGTCGAGCGCCGGGATGGGTATGATGTTCATAAAGGCGAGGATTACTGACAGGAATGCCGTGATCTCCCAGAACGACAGCCAGTTCCACTTAGTGGGGAACATGCTGCCCAGGGCGCCGAATCCGCCGACGCTCTTTGCGCCTTCTTTGGTGAAGATCATGCCGAGCGACGACACATAGGTCGAGAGCCGGTCGACGCCGTTGTGCCATCCGCGGGGAATGGCCTCGAGCAGGTTGTATCTGACTTCAGTGACATCGTAAATTTTTTGGCCGGGGCGAAGCTGAATGCCTATCTTGCCGTCGGAGTTTACCTCGACCGGGACGGTTATCTCTTTTCCGTCGCGCAGGATGACCATCGGCACGGTTTTCGACGCTTGTTTCTTCAGGGCCGGGAAGAACTCGCTCAGCGCCGGCGTGGTGTCGCTGGCCACTTTCAGTATGCGGTCGTCGGCGCGCAGGCCGGCTTTTATGGCACCCTCGCCGCCGACAACGTCTTCGACTACGACCGGCACACGCATGGCCATGTAGCGCTCGTTGGCCGCTACGAGGTCCTTGAGAAGGCGGTCGCCGGCGGTGATCACGACGGTGTCTCGGTGATTGCGGAGCACCGTGATTTTAGATCCAGGCTGTATCAGACCCCAGTTGTCGGATGTGGCGAGCGGGTCGATAGGCTGTCCGTTGAGGCTCAGCAGTATGTCGCCGTCGACGAAACCGGCGCGGTGCATCGGCTCGGAGAAGTCCATGCCTTCGGCGACGGCCTCATATGGAATGACGCGTTCGCCCCAATGCGCGGCGATGCCGATGTAGATGACGATGGCCAGCAGGAAATTGAACAGCACGCCTGCCACCATCACAAGAAGACGCTTCCAGGCGGCTTTGGTACGGAATTCCCACGGCTGCGGCTCGGCGGCCAGATCCTTTGAGCTTTTGGTCTCGTCGACCATGCCGGCGATGTCGCAGTAGCCGCCCAGAGGAAGCCAGCCGAGTCCGTATATTGTGTCGCGCCATGTGGGTTTACCGTCGGGCCGGGGCTGATGCTCCTTGCCGACCCGCACTGTTTTCCACGCGTGGTCGTCGCTGCGGCTGAAAATCTGGAGTGTACCCTTCATCGGGTTATATTTCAGCAGTGAGAAGCCGGGGTTGAAAAAGAGGTAGAATCGGTTGACCTTGATGCCGAACATGCGGGCGAAAATGTAATGTCCGAATTCGTGGACCGTCACCAGGATGATGAGTGCCACGATCAGCTGCAAGGCCTTGATGAGGAATGTTTCCATTTACTGACGTGATGTTGTTAATCGGTTGATTTTTTCGGTAGCCACCTGCCGGGCTTCGGCATTGGTTGCTATCAGGTCGTCGAGTGTCGGGGCGTCCACGAAGGCTACCTCGCCCAAAGTGTCCGTGATGGTGCCGTAGATGTCGTTGAAGCCGATAAGGTCGCGCAGGAAGGCTGCGACAGCCACTTCATTGGCGGCGTTGATAACGCAGGCCGTGTTGCCGCCGCGTTCGAGGGCATACGCGGCCAGTGTCAGGCACGGAAATTTCTCCGTGTCAGGCTTTTCGAATGTGAGCTGCCCGGTAGCTAGCAGGTCGCAGGGGGCGCTGACACCGTCGAGGCGTGAGGCCTCTCCCAGAGCATATGCGATCGGCAGCTCCATGTCGGGGACACCCATCTGGGCCTTGATGGCACCATCGGTGAATTCGACCATTGAGTGTATGATCGACTGCGGATGCACTATGGCCGAGATGTGGTCGTGTCCGATGCCGAAGAGCCAGCGGGCCTCGATGATCTCGAATGCCTTGTTGAGCATTGATGCTGAATCGACAGTGATCTTGGCGCCCATCGACCAGTTGGGGTGGCGCAGTGCGTCGGCTGCGGTCGCGCGGGCTATGCGCTCGGGCTCCCACAGGCGGAACGGGCCGCCCGAAGCAGTGATGATAAGCCGCTTCACTGCTGCGGGATCTTCTCCGCGGAGGCACTGGTATATGGCCGAATGCTCCGAATCGACGGGGAAGACACGCGACTTCGACCGCGAGAGCAGGTCGGTGACGAGCGCTCCGGCCACGACCATGGTCTCCTTGTTGGCCAGGGCAATGTCTTTGCCGGCACGGATGGCGGCGATTGTGGGTAACAGACCGCTGTAGCCGACGGTGGCGGTCACCACTGTATCGACATCGTCGCGGGCTGCGGCCTCGGCAAGAGCTTCCGGACCGGCGGCCGTCTCTATGCCCAGAGGTTGCAGCGCTTCGCGCAGCCGTGGCCGCAGTTCTTCCCTGCCGATGACGGCAAGCGCCGGACGCAGCCTGATCGCCTGGGCGATAAGATCGTCGACGCGCGTGCCGGCGGCGAGCACCGACGCGCGGTAGCGGTCAGGGTGGTGGCTGATTATGTCAAGCGTCTGGGTTCCGATCGAACCGGTCGACCCCAGCACGGCTATATTCTTCATAATGATTGGTTTCGTTTGATATATACACAGGCGGCCGGTGCGCCGCCTGTGCGGGGCGGTCATTACTTCTTCTCGTAGAGCGTCTCCTGTTTCTGGCCGTCGGCTCCCGGAGTTATGATCTCTACGTTGGCTCCGGCTGCTTCGATAGCCTTGTCCAGACCGGGAGCCAGGCGTACGGCGGTCGCAAGCACGATGTCGGGAGTGAGACCCTCGCGGTCGACAGCAATCTTGACGGTGTTGTCGATCTGGTCGTACTTTACTTCCGTTACATTAAACAGCGCGTTGTCGAGCGTCTTGTCGGTGTTGATCTGCGATACCTGCTCCTGAAGGACTTCGAATGGCGCCTTTTTGCAGCCGTACAGTGCCGATCCGGTGATCAGCGCGGCCGCTGCTATGGCTAATAAACGTGAAGTTTTCATTATTTTCGTTTTTTAGAAGACTGTTATCATTTATTAAATTCAATTCAATTTCAATACGGAATATAAAGTGCCGGATCAAGCTTTGACCCTCCGTGCCATAATTCAAACAACAGAGGCCGCGAGGTTGTTGACTCCCCGATGCGCTGTCCGGCCACGATTTTATCTCCGCGGTCGACATATACCTCGTCGAGATTGTCGTACACTGTGATGAAGTCGTTGGGATGCTGCACGATGGCCGTGGACCAGCCGTCGGGGTCGTGGAACACGCTCACTACGGTCCCGCGGTAGACGGCCGTGACAGGTCCGGCGCCTGTGTCGGTCACAGACGGGCTCTCGAATATCATGCCGGAGGCGGCGATAGGCGAAAGAACGGACAGATTATAACGGCTGTCCTGCTCGAACTGGCGCACGAAACGGCGCTCGCTCTCGCCGGCGCTGATCAGCGTGTCGACCACCGAAGGTGCCGCGGCTGCCGCGGCTGCAAGGGCTGTCTCGTCCACGGGCGCGACCGAATCGTCGAGAATGTTCAGTATGTTGCGCGTATAGGCCAGCTGTACGGCCGTCAGCCGTTCGAGTGAGTCTATGCGCATTGCCGCCGCCATGTACTGCTGCCGTTCCTCGCCGCTCAGCTGACCGGGCAGAAACCGGCCTAACGGGGTGAACATGAATATGACGGCCACAAGCGATGCGATGGCCGCCACCACAATCAGAGCGGCCACTATAGCGCGGTTGCCGCGCAGATTCACCGACCATACCCGCGAAAGTGTGTTCTCGTTGATGATCTCGACACGATAACGCCGGCCGGCGCTGTAGGGGCGGCGGCCGACTTTTTCGGTCCGGTTATCATGTTCGGTGCTATCCGGCGGTGATGGCGTATTTTTTTCTTTTTTCAACACCACAAAGTTACGACTTTTTTTGAACAAATAAAAAACATCACTTGTTATGATTTCAAACCTTGACAAAATGGTTACAAATGTTAAGGACTTCAAAAACACCTGATCGTAGATCCCTCAAAAAAACAATTCAAGTCTAACAAAAAACTATCCGAAAAATGAAAACTAAAACGTTATGGACAATGGCCGCATGCGGCGCACTGACCCTTACCGGCTTTACTGCCAATGCTCAGGAGACGGTCGTTGTTGAAGAAGAGACCGCAATCGTCACCGAGGTACCCTGTAAGACGCACTATTACAGTACCGCCAAGGACAACTGGTTCATTCAGATCGGTGCCGGTATCACCTCGCCTTTCGTAGAAAACGAACTGCCCGACGGCAGCCAGAAACATCATCTTACACCCGTCTATAATCTGGCCTTCGGCAAATGGTTCTCGCCTTACATCGGCTGGCGCCTCGGATTTATGGGCGGCGCGCTTCACTGGGACAATCAGACCTACAGCAAGGCAAAGTGGGTCAATGCCAACCTTGACATCATGTGGGATATGTTTAACTCTTTCGGCGGTGTCAACACCGACCGCGTGTTCTCCATCGTGCCTTTCATAGGTGTCGGCGGTGCATTCACGTGGGACTATAAACCCGCATCGGCTGTCAATATCGACCGCAACAACGGTAAACTCAAACGCAACTCATGGTCGCTTCCCGTATCGGCCGGCCTGCAGCTCCGCTTTCGTCTGAGCAACTATGTCGACTTCTTTGCCGAAGGCCGCGCACAGTTTGCTGGCGATAACTTCAACAACTACGTTACCGGCGCTCCCATCGACATGAATCTCTCTGTCATCGGCGGCTTCACTTTCCATATCGGCGGCTCGGATTTCAAGAGCTACAATCCCTGCGACTATGTCGAATACATCAGCAACCTCAACAATCAGGTCAATGACCTGCGCGGCGCCCTCGCAACCACAGCAGCCGCCCTGGCCGTGGCCGAATCGCAGCTCCCGTGCCCCGAAGTAAGCGAGGCCGAAGCAGTAGTTGTAGAGGCAGCTCCTCTGATGGCCACCGTACGTTTCAAGATCAACTCTGCAACGATCACCGACGAAGAGATGGTCAACGTCTACAATATCGCACAGTGGATGAAAGACAATCCTGATCAGAACGTCGCAATCGTCGGTTACGCCGACGCCGACACCGGTACCGCAACCTACAACATGCAGCTTTCGAAGCGCCGTGCCGAAGCAGTTCAGAACGCACTGGTCAACAAATACGGCATCAACCCCGACCGCCTGTCGATCGACGCTGAAGGCTCGGAAGTACAGCCCTACGATGTCAACAACTGGAACCGCATAGTAATCTTCT